>Ga0308165_1005997_pt1 | contig 10956 bp, 12 predicted proteins | sample PhyWR2_FD_201032 | JGI IMG/M metagenome (GOLD analysis project Ga0308165, IMG submission 201032) | Phyllosphere microbial communities from UC Gill Tract Community Farm, Albany, California, United States - DLSLW.R2 | ecosystem: Host-associated > Plants > Phyllosphere > Unclassified | place: USA... | reverse complement strand
TGTCGGATAAATTCGTTAAAGCTTTTTGGTCGTCAGCACAAGTTCCGCCGAAGGGGGCGGAAAGTGTGTGCTGCCTCAATGCAATTATAAAAGAAAAGGTAATGATAAAGCTTTAACGTTTTCTCCTTCCATCATTTCCTATGCCGGATAGCAGGGAGCATATAGCGAGATGCAGATCGCGAGGTTTAAATAGCATTATGCAACGAAAACGTTGAATCCGTCATTGCGAGGCAGGGAAATAGCGAGCCGAAGCAATCTTTGTAGTTTTTAATACGGTTGTCATTCCCACGCATGCGGGAATCGTAATGCGATCGCTATGCTTTTACAATCTTTAAGCTTATCTCTTTTAAGAAACTAAAGGGGTACATAGTAACGTCATTTCGACCGTAGTGGAGAAATCTTTGGATTTGCCTTCACAATAAATCCGTCATTCTCGCGCATGCGGGAATCTTAATACGATCGCTATATTTTCGCTCCGCTTAGTCTTGCCTCGGCTCACCGCCGCCGATGGGGCTCTTACTTTTGGCTTGGCCCAAAAGTAACAAAAGCCCAAGGCTTGGAACTGATGTCGGATAAATTCGTCAAAGCTTTTTGGTCGTCAGCACAAGTTCCGCCGAAGGGGGCGGAAAGTGTGTGCTGCCTCAATGCAATTATAAAAGAAAAGGTAATGATAAAGCTTTAACGTTTTCTCCTTCCATCATTTCCTATGCCGGATAGCATAGAGCATATAGCGAGGTGCATGTAGCGAGGTTCAGATTAAAACTGTCGTCATTCCCGCGCAGGCGGGAACCGTAATGCGATCGCTATATTTTCGCTTCGCTTAGTCTTGCCTCGGCTCACCGCCGCCGATGAGGCTCTTACTTTTGGCTTGGCCCAAAAGTAACAAACCTGAGCGCAGCGAAAGCATGACTACCTATAAAAACAACAAACAATAAGGCATAACTGAAAGGCTTGGAACTGATGTCGGATAAATTCGTTAAAGCTTTTTGGTCGTCAGCACAAGTTCCGCCGAAGGGGGCGGAAAGTGTGTGCTGCCTCAATGCAATTATAAACTAAAAGGTATTGATAAAGCTTTAACGTTTTCTCCTTCCATCATTTCCTATGCCGGATAGCAGGGAGGAAATAGCGAGGTGCAGATAGCGAGGTTCAGATTAAAACGGTCGTCATTTCCGCGCATGCGGGAATCGTAATGCGATCGCTATGCTTTTACAATCTTTAAGCTTATCTCTTTTAAGAAACTGAAGGGGTACATAGTATCGTCATTTCGACCGTAGTGGAGAAATCTTTGGATTTGCCATCACAATAAATCCGTCATTCCCGCGCATGCGGGAACCGTAATGCATCACTATGTTTAACGAAATTATTTTTCCCCTGTACCACATTTCTTATTGCATTATAACCATCACTCCCCAACACTTATCCTTTTACAATTATTCTTAAATGAAGATTGACAAATGTCAAAAAAACAACATTTTTTATACAACCTTTTACACTTTTTTCTACATTTGAATTGTCAATCGTCCCCGATAGCTGATTTAATTATTTTTTCATTTTTTAAAAAATTAATTATCTCAATGACAACACAATTAAAGCAAGGAGAAATCCTTGAGCGCTTAGTGCGCAGAGATCGTATGGGCATCAGTGAGCTTTCCAGAAAGCTTAATGTAAGCCGCAGAACAATTTACAACTGGTTTGGTCAGGATAGGATTGGTCACGAAGTAATTTGGCAGGTAGGCAAATTATTAGGGCAGGATCTTTCAGCATCATTCCCGGAAGCTTTTCCCCGATATAGTTCAGATAATGCAAATCAAACTGCAGATCCTTCAAAACAAATCGGGTCTGACGCCAATTCGGTTTATTTCTGGATGAACAAGTACATTCACTTATTAGAAAAGTACAATGATCTGTTAATTACCGAAGAGCAACAGGAAGATCCCATTAGTAAAGAGTTTCCGTTAAGAAATAAAAAAACTGAAGCATTTTTGTACCAATAATAATATATACTAACCAAATACCGTGCAATTGCACAACTTAATGTGAGTGATCTAATCATCCCGTTAGATTTTATTTTTTTTACCACTCACCCTTTAAGTTGAATCAATTGTTTCTCACCTCCCTATTCTAAACTCTGTAATATTTTTGGGTGTTAACATCTATGCTTTTATAAATTTCTAAATTGGTAATTATCAATAGAAATCAGAAGTCATGATTATTAACCGAAACAACTATTTATTAAGCTTAAGTAGCTTAGTTGCCTGCTTTGTATTTTCTTTATTTACTGTTTGTGCGCAACAGAAATTAAATGTGGCAATTGCCGGGTTAAACCACGATCATGTGTATCTCATTATGAACAGTTACCAAAAGGCAGAGGTTAATATCATCGGTATTGCAGAAAGTAATCCTGAACTGGTAAACAAGTTTAAAACACGCTACAAAATTCCCGACAGTATATTTTATACTAACCTGGTTGATTTATTAAAGAAAAAGAAGCCAGATGTTGTACTGGCCTATAATGCCATAAGCGATCATTTAGCCGTGGTAGAAGCTGCTGCTCCGCTTGGCATATCGGTAATGGTAGAAAAACCTTTGGCGGTAACGGTTAAACAAGCAGAAAGAATGGCGGCACTGGCCAAACAGTATCAGGTGCATGTGCTTACCAATTACGAAACCACCTGGTATCCCAGTAACCAGGAAGTGTATAAAAATGTTAAAGAAACCAATAGCATAGGCACCTTAAGAAAAATAATTGTACATGATGGGCATGAAGGACCAAAGGAAATTGGTGTAAGTAAGGAGTTTTTAAGCTGGTTAACTGATCCCGCTAAAAACGGTGGAGGTGCATTGGTGGATTTTGGCTGCTATGGTGCAAATTTAATGACCTGGTTAATGGATGGTAAAGCACCCGTTTCTGTTACAGCAGTTACGCACCAGATTAAAAAAAATATTTATCCGAATGTGGATGATGATGCCACAATTTTATTAGAATACCCTGGTGCCACCGGCATTATTGAGGCCTCGTGGAACTGGCCGTTTAGCATAAAAGATATGGAAGTGTTTGGCGCAACAGGATATATACAAGCGGTAAACGAAAAAGATTTAAGGGGAAGGAAAAACGGGAAGGAAGATTATAAGTTATATGCAGCAAAAGCATTACCGCCAGTATATGCCAATCATTTAAATTATCTATCAGCAATATTAAAAGGCGAAATTAACCCAACAAATGATTTATCCTCTTTAGCCAATAACTTAATTGTAGTTAGCATTTTGGAGGCGGCTAAAATCTCTGCCAAAACGGGCAAAAAAGTGGTGTTAAAGTAAGCAGCCCCGAAATAAAAATAGCCACCTGTAATGATGGCTATATTGGTAAAAGATATTCCTCTTTTTATGGTGTGCCTGCCCTCCGCGGATCTCCCGCTCACAGGACTTTTTTGTCTTTCCTTTATGATTAACAATTTAGGCAATAGTTAGTTTTGTTATGCAAAATAATTTTACACATCGTGTGGAAAATGTTAATATCTCTGTAAAAGCCAGCTGTATATCTATAATTTAGGTTAAAATGGCGATTAATTGTAAACCCGTTTTACGTAATTTTTTTATATAAAACATTTTACGGCCTGCTGCGTTTCTGATTAGGTTGCTCAGAAGGTTCATAACCATCCTCGTGTACAAATTATCAAACACTAAATCTATGATCGAATTAAATAACGAGCTTTTTTGCAAACTTGGCGATTTGTCTGTTGATGGCTACTTTATTTACGAACATGATCAACAGAAATTTTCTTACCTGAATAAATCCTTGGCTGCAATCTGGGAAACAACACCAGATGATATTTATACTAATCCACAAGTACTTTTGGAGCGGATTCATCCTGAAGATACAGCGCATGTATTTTCATGTTATGAAGAATGTTTAGAAAATGAAAAAGAAAAGAGATATGAGTTCCGCCTCACTTTTAAAGGTAGAGAAAAGTATGTGCGTACAACGGTATTTGCTGTTGCTGATGCAGGCAGAGCGCGGATGATTGGTACTGTAGAAGATACTACTGTAGTGCGGCACAATAAAATCCATATTGAGCAAATTAACGCCAGAAAGAACATAACCCTTGAGGTGCTGGCGCATGATTTGAAGGAGCCACTTGGAATGATGAAATTAACAGCATCATCAATGGAAGATAGCATTGCACAAATGGGCGATGAACGGATGGTGAATTCGTTAAGTTTTATTAAGGATATGTGCGAGCGCAACCTGCTCTTGGTAAGGAGTATGATTAATCGGGAGTTTCTTAAATCATCAGTAATAGAAATTGGCAAGGAGCGCGCCGATCTCGTTTGGGAGCTTAGGGATGTGGTGCGTTTTTACAAGCGATCTAAATTGGGCAAAACCAAAAATATACAGTTTACCAGCTCTGCCGAGCAAATTTACCTGCGCCTGGATAGCATGAAGTTTTTGCAGGTAATTAATAATTTAATTTCAAACTCCTTAAAATTTACAACCGATAACGGTTACATTGGTTTGCATGCCGAAGAATTGGAAAAAACGGTTCTAATCACCGTAACTGATGATGGCATAGGGATACCGGATGAGTTGCAGGCAGGACTATTTGATCATTTGCCTGAAACTTTAAGGCCGGGTTTAAAGGGCGAAGAATCCGGAGGTTTTGGAATGAGCATAATCAAGTCGATTGTAGATTTGCATCAGGGAAAAATCTGGTTTAAGAGCAAAATTGGTGTCGGAACCACCTTCTATATCGAGCTTCCGAAGTAGCCGTTTTTAATTTTAAAATGGCGTAAGTTATATTTGAATTATGATTAACATTATTCTTGCAGACGATCACCATATTATCCGCACCTCTCTAAAAGCACTTATAGAAAAACATGATGGGATAAAAGTTGTAGCAGAAGTATCTGATGGTTTAGGTGTTTTAGCACTTTTGGAAAAAGGAATAAAGGCTGATATTGTTTTGTCTGATATGGCCATGCCGAACCTTGATGGTTTAGGTTTAATTAGTGCAGTTAAGGCACATGGATACAATACAAAAATTGTAATTCTCTCTATTTTAGATGATGAAAAATATGCTTCAAATGCCTTTATTTCAGGAGCTTTTGCTTACCTCTCTAAAGATATTGAAGAAGATGAACTGCTGTTTTGCATTAAACATGTAATGAAGGGAAAACGGTACCTTTCATCTAATTTATGCATCTCAATTTTGGAGCGTTTTAACACCCAATTAAATATGCTGTCGCAAAAAACCAACGGAGAAATTAATTTTTCTGAGCGCGAAATTAACGTATTACAACTCATAGCAGATGGTTTAACCAACCAGGAAATTGCAGATAAATTGTACCTCAGCAGGCGTACAGTTGAGAGCCAAAGGGAGGCTTTAATCAATAAAACGGGTACCAAAAACTCAGCATCTTTAGTCCGTTTTGTGATGCGGAACGGGTACATTTCTTAACAATTTTGGTGGTTTTGGGGTTCATTTTACGGTGTTTTAAATAAACCGTAAAAAATCGGGTATTTCTACAAATAACATTGCATGTTACCGTTTGTTGAACATTTACATCAATCCCAAAACCAACATGGAAACATTAAATTTCAATTGCGACATTTACCAATATCGCCAGCCACTTTTCGAGCGGGCATTAGCATACACTCGTGATGAAGACGATGCCGCCGATCTGGTTCAGGATACCTTTATGAAAGCATTTAGGTTTTCGGCCAAGTTTGAAATGGGCAGTAATGTTAGGGCATGGCTTTTTACCATTTTAAAAAATACCTTCCTTAATCATTATTATAAATTAAAGCGGAAAAACGAAATGATCCAGCAGGAAGAAGATTTAACTTCTTTACAGTTGGCCCCCAGTGCATCAAGCAATGCCGGAACTGCTAAGTTTATGATGGAAGATATTCAAAAATCATTAAATGCATTGCCAGAAGATTGCCGCTTTTGTTTCTGCCGCTATTTTGAAGGGTATAAATACCATGAAATTGCTGCAGAACTGGATATTCCCCTTGGTACTGTTAAAACCAAAATACATGTGGCCAGAGGACTTTTGAAAAAGATGCTTAAAAATTATAAATCTGGCATGGCAGCCTAGTTTTATTGCTAAGCTCAATTCAAAATTCTACAGCTATCTAAAAAATAATGAGTTTAAATATTAAAAAAGGGATAAGTAATTAGCTTATCCCTATATCTAAACTCAAACATGCGCTCAAACATGAATGAATCTTATCTACTAAACAGTTCAATTAACTATTGGTTTTAAAAAGGCGAGGTTATTCTACTCAATTTTTCAATATTACCTTAGCTTTTGCTTCAATTCTATTTTCAGTTCATTTATTTGCTCCTGCGCCTGTCTGTTTTCCAGGTAAAAATAAATTGCAGTAGCCAAAAATATCTTTCCCAATACAAAAACAGCTATAAATGCCCATTTCCAGGCTTTATTAACCCGCATCTGGTTAGATTCTGATTCTACCTCGATATAGCGTTCTTGTTTGGCATATTCCTGCTCTCTGTTATCGTACCTGAATGCTGGCTCTGGTTCGGCCTGTAAAGCTTGGTTACGGCGTTGAATTTGGTTAATCTCCTGTTCAATTTTCTCCAGAGTTCCGGCAGGTGGATCGATGCTCATGCTTTGCGCCAATGTTTCCATATCAAACTCTAATTGATCTAAAGCATTTTTAAATTCAGGGTGTGTTTTTGTTAATGATAAAACCTGCTGAATTTCCTCTTCGGTTGCAATACCCATTACATAGGTTTCCATTAAACCGCTTTCCATTAATTTTTTAATTTCCACGGGCCCTCCTCATTTTATCAATTGCTAATTTTAATTGGTTACGTATTTCCTCTTCTCCATAATTTAAGCTTATGGCCAGTTGTGAAATTGATTTTCCGTGATAGTACACGGCTTTAAAAACTATTTTCTGCAAATCATCAAGCGATGCTAAGCCTGGCTCGCTAACAGATTGTTTTTGAATAAGCTGACGATCTGATAGTACAGCCGAATTTAACCTGTTTTGTGCATACTGGCGCAACTCAAGCCAGATGTGCTGATTGCTTTTTTCTGCCGCCACAAAATCCTGGGTAAAAGAGATAAGGATTTTAACCAATTGATCTTCTGATTGCTGCTTGTCTTTAACAATGCCATTAATGTAGCCAAGCAACATTGCCGCATAGCGATCATAAAACCAACGGATATCCTTTGGTTCTGCAGGAGGGATATTTAAAACTGCTTTGAACATGGGTACTTACGGGATAATTTAATATACTGCAAGATAGTTGCAAATTTTTTATAAGTCATAGTTTTTTAACTCAAAAGAAATTTTATTGCTAAAATTGTAGCTTTAGTATGGTAAGTTGAAACACTTGGTTTCAATTTGGCGTTTTAATACTGAGATTTATAAAATGAAGATAGCAACTTATAATGTAAATGGAGTTAATGGTCGCTTGCCTGTTTTATTGCGCTGGCTCGAAGAAACCCAACCCGATGTAGTTTGTTTGCAGGAACTAAAAGCACCGCAAGAAAAATTTCCTGAACAGGCCATTAAAGATGCTGGTTATAATGCCATTTGGCACGGACAGAAAAGCTGGAACGGTGTTGCCATATTGGCCAAAAATTTAGAAATAAAGGAATTAAGGCGTGGGTTAGACGGCGACCCTGAAGATTTGCATAGCCGGTACATTGAGGCTATGGTAAACAATGTAATTATTGGCTGTTTGTACCTGCCAAACGGCAACCCGGCACCGGGGCCAAAGTTTGATTATAAATTACAATGGTTTGAGCGCTTTACTGCCCATGCTGCCAAATTACTCACCTACAATTTGCCTGTGGTTTTGGCTGGAGATTACAATGTAATTCCAACAGAACTCGATGCTTATAAACCCGAACGCTGGGTGGAGGATGCTTTGTTTAGACCAGAAACACGTTTGGCCTTTAAAAATTTAATAGGGCAGGGGTATACAGATGCCATCAGAAAGTTATATCCTGATGAAACAATTTACACCTTTTGGGATTATTTCCGCAATGCATACGGAAGGAATGCAGGGTTACGGATTGATCATTTTTTGCTGAGCCCACAGGTTAGCGATCGCTTAAAATCGGCAGGAGTAGACAGGGAAGTTAGGGGATGGGAAAAAACAAGCGACCACGGACCTGTGTGGATTGAAATTGATGATTTATAATTAAGAAACAGACTGCTTTAAATCGGTAACATCTAAAGTTGTTCCGATTAGTTTTAAACTTTCGCCATCTTGCTGAGATAGTATTCCATCCGCTTTAATCCATCTGATTTCACCATCAGGACGGCGGATGCGGTAAAGCACATTGTAACTGCTTTTTTCTCTGGTTACTGTCAATTCAATTTCGTCTTGAACATGGTCAAGATCTTCTGGTAAAATTAAGCCTAAAACGGTTTCATAACTTAAAACAGCATTTGGCGGGTACCCAAAATTTTCTTTAAACGACCTGGTTGAGCGGAGTATTCCAGTGGCTACACTTAACTCCCAAAAACCCAGACCAACGTGGTCGAACACAACATCCCAATGACCATCGCAGATAATTGAGAGATCGATGCTTCTAATATTTGATCTCATAATAAGGATAAACTAATTGTTATAATAACGCAAACAATGTAAATATAATTTTAAGTATTAATAACAATAAACGCAGTGCTTAAGGTTTTAATTGGTATAGTTGGCAAGAATTTTTCTCTACGAGGAGATAAGTAGGTGAAATTGGTATAAAATTACTCTATGTGCTGTTAATTCGCAGAAGTTTTTCAGCTAACTAAGCAATCTTTTAAGCAAAAATATCTAGCATGATGGTTTACTTCTCGTTTTCCTCCCTCAAATGACGGTATTTTTATAAATAAAGCTTCTTTTAGTATTTATTCAAGATAATAATGCCTGATTTTTTGCAGGTTATCATCCAGTTCGTAAACCAGCGGCACCCCTGTAGGGATTTCTAAAGCGGTAACTTCTTCGTTTGATAAGTTATCGATGTATTTAATCAGTGCCCGTAAACTATTGCCATGTGCGCTGATAATTACTTTTTCGTTTTTGCTTATGGCGGGTACAATGCGCTCGTTCCAATAAGGCAATACCCTTGCAATGGTATCGCTTAAGTTTTCGGTTAAGGGCAATTCTTCGGGTTTTAAGAGTTGATAACGGAGGTCGTTCCCAGGATAGCGTTCATCATCTTTGGTAATTTGTGGAGGTTCTTCATCAGGATTTCTTCTCCATTTATATACCTGATCTGCTCCATATTTCTCTGCAGTTTCTGCCTTGTTCAGGCCTTGTAAAGCACCATAAAAACGCTCGTTTAAATGCCAGCTTTTATGTTCGGGGATCCAAAGGTGATCAAGATCCTCCAAAATGATGTGTAATGTTTTAATAGCCCGTTTCAATAGCGATGTAAAAGCGATGTTGAAATTATAACCATGCTTTTTTAAAATTTCACCTGCCTTTTTTGCTTCCTGGTAACCATTTTCTGATAAATCTACATCCGTCCAACCGGTAAAACGGTTTTCGAGGTTCCAAACGCTTTGTCCGTGGCGAATTAATACAAGTTTTTTCATAACTATATGCTTAAACAAATAAGATGTAAAATGTTCTAAAAATGATTGTAGTGAAATTGTAAAATGCCTTTTAAATAAAAGAAGTCAAGTTTTTATAGCGCATGGCCATTAAAACTTGACTTCTTTAGCAACTAATCTTGCTCGGATATTAAAAATTAAATTTGTCGATTTTCTTTTTCGATCAATTCTCTTTGATCTGTTAAATCTTTATAATAGAAATAAGCTGTAAACCCTAAAATGAGGATAATGTTGCTTATTTTAAAACTATGGTCGAGCCAGTAAGCAAGTGGCGGTGCATTACCGTTCATGCTTTGTTTTATGCTTGGCCATGAGTTTAGCGTAAAAATGATCAAAATCATCAGCAAAAGCTTTAAAAAGGTTCTGATGATGATTTTTTTATGGTTTACTTTTTCCATTATTTAAATTCCCTGAAATCATGACCATCGGTAATGTTTAATAAACTTTCGTAAATTAAACTGATTACATTGTCAACATCTTCTTTATGCACCATTTCTACAGTGGTATGCATATAGCGTAGCGGTAATGAAATTAATGCTGATGGAACACCCCCATTTGAGTAGGCAAAGGCATCAGTATCTGTTCCGGTAGAGCGCGATGAAGCCTGACGCTGAAATGGAATATTATTTTTTTCTGCAGTTTTAATTAACAGTTTATTCAGGTTGGTTTGCACGGCTGGCGCATAAGAAACCACCGGGCCTTTACCGGCAGATAAATCGCCCTGAATGTTTTTGTTAATCATTGGGGTAGTGGTATCGTGGGTTACATCGGTAATGATAGCCACATTAGGTTTAATACGATGTGCAATCATTTCTGCCCCACGCAAACCAATTTCTTCCTGTACAGAGTTTACAATGTATAAACCGAACGGAAGCTTCTTCTTGTTTTCTTTTAATAAACGTGCAACTTCGGCAATCATAAAGCCACCTACACGGTTATCTAAAGCGCGACCAACATAATAGCGGTCGTTCAATACCATAAACTCATCTTCGTAAGTAATTACACAACCTACATGGATGCCCAGGTTTTCTACTTCCTCTTTTGAAGTACAACCACAATCTAAAAATATATTTTTAAGTTCAGGAGCCTGTTCTTTTTCACCATGGCGGGTGTGGATGGCCGGCCAGCCAAATACTGCTTTTACCAGGCCTTTTTCGGTGTGGATGTTTACGCGTTTTGAAGGCGCAATCTGATGATCAGAACCACCGTTGCGAATCACATAAATCAAACCATCATTAGTAATATAATTTACATACCATGAAATTTCATCAGCATGAGCTTCGATAACTACTTTATAATTTGCTTTTGGATTGATTACACCAACCGCAGTTCCATAATTATCTATAAAATGTTCATCGATA
>Ga0308165_1005993_pt1 | contig 10962 bp, 7 predicted proteins | sample PhyWR2_FD_201032 | JGI IMG/M metagenome (GOLD analysis project Ga0308165, IMG submission 201032) | Phyllosphere microbial communities from UC Gill Tract Community Farm, Albany, California, United States - DLSLW.R2 | ecosystem: Host-associated > Plants > Phyllosphere > Unclassified | place: USA... | reverse complement strand
TCAGAGTCCGAGCGGAGCTTAGTGTTCTTCCGAACATATTGACGTAAGCGAAGATGAGGGATCAGTGCTCTCCATCCCGCTAAACGCCCATCTACATAGGTACTTAAGCAGCGTTCGAAGAGTCGATGAATCTCCGTCGGCGTCGTGTTGGCGGCCTTCGCTGCAAGCTTGATGCTGTTGGTCCGGCAATATGTCTCAATACCCGCCTTTCGAAGTAGGTAAAGGCGTCGAGATTCAGGGGGGAGGGCGTCAGCGTCCACGCCGCACCATAGACGAAAGTCCAGCAAATGTTGAGCTACGGTGCTAGGTGTTAAGAGAGTGCGGCGGGGCATCTGATTGCCTTTCACGTAGCAAGGTACGTCTAGACAAGGGCTCTAAATCTAGATCTGCCTCTAGTCGGCCTATTTGAATGAGCCGGAATATGGCCGCGTAGAGTTTAGGAATCTCTAAATGACCTAATTCGTTGGTCAGCGTTTCCAGTGTGGCGGTGCGGCAGGCGCGCATGACTGAAGCCACTTCAACCATCGAAGGGTCCAGGGGATGGTCACGGCAGGCCGCGATCCAACTTATTGCGCGGGCCCAGTTCCCAAGTAGTAGCGATCTAGCTTGTATGTCGGATTTCGTCCTGCAAACGAGTCGCGCGCCCGCCGCAGTGGCTGCTTTGGCGGCGAGCTTTAAAGAGGCGAGCCTAATGTCGTGTTCGGCGGCTTCGGTAAAGTGGGCCGTTGCTGTATCGTCGAAAACGGCATGCCATTCGGTCATTCCATCTGCGAATAGTGCTGTGCTCACAACAAGCTTTGACACTGATCGCGGTACGCTGTGCGCCGGTGCATAGTTCACCGCGCTAACTCGAGGCGTGGCCTCGAGCCACAGATAGTTTGCCCATTCGAGCTGGCCTTCGAGAACCCAATCCGAAGCGGAGTGACCGCTGTACACGTACCACAGTGTGGCCGCAGGATTGCCAGACTTGTTGTGCGCCCGCGCCAGATTGACGCGGCGGCTAGTGCCGGGACGACTCTGTTCGCCTGTTCCCATTGTTGCCCTCCGAGTCGGGTCTGGATGCCGAACTGTGGTGCCAATGCATGCGATTACGTCTGTACAGTTCGGAAAATTGCGCTTTGTCGACGAGGTTGAGAATTAGGGTTTTTCCCTGTGCTACCGCTGCGGAGTTCGCCCCTATGAGCGGCACCTTGCAAGGGGGGCCGTTGCGGAGTTCAGGCGTTGCAAAAACGCACGAGGCTCGATCAAAGAGCGCAGCAGGACACGATTTAGCCAGGCTTGTCATTCGCCCCCGAGGGTGCAGCGGGCGCGTCTCGAGTACTAGAAGTGGACTTATATTTGTATTCTTGTAGCCACTGCCCGAGCGGCTAGGTGGGGCGTCCTGTCGGCGTCTGTTTGCCACAATGCGGCTTCGGAGCGACGAACCGGATAAGAATGCGCGTTCCCCCGCGGCTACGTCTGTAGCTGTTGTCGAAGTTCATTGAAGGTGGAAACTCGACGCCTTTTCGATCAGAGACTCAGTGAAATTTTGTTCGTTCACTTTGGGCACAATGGTTCATTGAACATGGCATTCTTCCCCAGAAAGTTCATTGAACTTGGATGCTGAGTGATTCCATCACATCGCGAGGCCTTCAATCCCGGTCCTCCTCGCCCACACGACAACGGCGGTGAGCTAGACACGGTTGACGAACGACCGCCGTCGACCAGTAGCGGGCGCTCATGATTACATTCCGAATGACCGCCTGAAACCGTAAATCGGACATGGCCTGGAATTCTCATACGTAAATACAGTAATCTTCGGTTTCAATTTCGCGCGAGGTGACAACTATGATTCCGCTAAACACAATCTGTTTTCCTAGGCTGCGATCATCGTGAGCGCCGGGTCCATGTCAGCGATTTTCGTTCACATTTCTGACATCCACTTTGGTCAGGAAAAGGACCAACGAGTCCACATCCACAACGATGTGAAGAAGCAGTTGATCGTAGACGCGAAGCGCGTCGTGAAGGACCACCTGAAGGCCAACGCAGCAGCGATCCTGGTCACGGGCGACATCGCATATTCGGGAGTGGAAGAGCAATTCAAAGTGGCGGGTGAATGGCTCGACGCGCTGGCGGCGGCAGTCGGCTGCCCGCAAAACCAGGTGCAGATGGTGCCTGGCAATCACGATCTCGATCGCAACAAGACATCTCGAAGCGCGCAACACTTGCTCGACCTGATCCGGGCCGGCGGCCCAGCGGATTACGAGGAGGTGATGAACAATTCCACGGACCGCGCAGCATTGTTTGCTCGGTTTGAGGATTATGAGCGTTTTTGCTGGGGCTATCGGTGCGAGCTGAATGGCGAGGCAAAGGCCGCGACGAATCTGCAGATCACGTTGGCGCCGGGACGGTCGATTCGCTTCATCCGTATGAATTCCTCGCTTCTCTGTACCGGAAAAGAGAGAGACGACGAGCCCGAGCTTGTACTCGGCGAGCGACAGTTCATCATCGATCGTGACGACGGGGTCGAGAACATCGTGCTGATCCACCATCCGTTGAACTGGTATAAGGACAGCGGCGATGTAAAGACGTATATGGACAGCCGAGCGCGGGTGCTCATTACAGGGCACGAGCACCATCCCAACGTCACCGTGAAGCAGGTCGGCGAGGACGCCGACCTGATGATGCTGGCGGCAGGTGCGACCGTGCCCTTCAAGTCGAACGAGGTCTACACTTTCACTTACAATGTGATCGAGTTCGAGTGGGACCCTGACGACGACGATTTAATCGTCACGATGCATCCGCGGGCTTGGGATCCGAAGGGAACATGTTTCGTGGCAGACAACAAGCGTCTCGGCGGCGCACAGCCGCAGTACAAAGTTCGCTGTCCGAATTTCAAGCTCGCTCCTCGGCCACCGGTTGTTGAGGAAGAGGCCAAGGCGGCAGCGGGAGGTGCGGCGACCGGCATTGCGTCACCGCCTTTGGTAGAGTTGGTCCCTGCAGAGGTCGATGAAGGGGAGGTCGCCGAGATGCCACCCACGGTAGAAGGTTACGGACCGATCGAGCTGCGCTTCTTCAGGGATCTGCTGGAGGGCGAGCGCTTGCGCATCCTGATCACGCTGGACGCCGTTCCGCATGACTCCGACGAGAGGATGAATCGCGGCCTACAGCGAAAGCTGTTGGAATGGCTGGCGAGAGAGGGAAAGCTCTCTGACGTTGAGCGGTTGATGAATGAGTATATGGAAGAACGGACGAAAAAGGAGACTTGATGGAGAATCTGGCGGCTCACATGCGGATCACCGGCACGCCGGTGTCGAACGACGATGTCGACACTCGCCGGTTGGCCATCAAAGATATTTCCGGGGAGTGGAGGAAGGGTAAGAAAATCGGGCAATCGCTTGCCACCGCCGCCGGCATTGCGCAGGCTCTGCACGGCGAGGTGCCGTCTGCCACGTTCGGTGCAGAGGTACAGATGGCGGTGCAGGCGCACGCCTCCGCGTTCCTCTATGAGGAATCGCCATTCGAAGTCGGCATCGTGGGTGGGATGGCGTTCCTCGGGATTGCGAAAGAGAAACCACGTGCGACGAACGAATGGATGACGGCCGAAATACTGTGCGCGGCGGTCTGGTCCGCTCTGTCGTATCAGCAACCGCTCGCCGAAACGAAGCGGGAGATGCTTCGGTCGGAGGTGCTCAAGGCGGCGGGAGAGTATGTCGCCCTTGCGGCCGATGCTAGCCGCGCCCGTTCGCAGGTGGATGATTTTGCAGCACTTGTGATCACGCTCGCCGCTCCAGAGAAGGAAGAGGGCGAGACCGAAGTTGACTCCGAGGCAATGGCCACAGCGTCGTCGAATTTCGCGAAGGCCACCCTCGCGACGATCACGGCCCTTAGGCGCAATGCCGCGCTCGACCGCGAGGAGTTGGACTTTCTATGGTGGGCGCAGCTCAACCACAGTCGTCTACTAGGCAAGCAGCTGGCGTCGCTGGCGGAGCCTGTCCGCTTGGTAGCGGCGGGGATCGAAGGTGCGTCCCATCTGCGCCGACTTCCGTGCGAGGTACATCGCGACATCGTGCTCAAAACTCTCGACAAGGATCCAGAACTGGATTTGAAGAAGTTGCTGACCACGATCGGAGCAGAGCGCGAGAAAATCAGCGCCCAATACGTCGATGGATTGGCGACGGAATGGCCAACAATTTTCCCCTTGCTGAATGCGCTGGTGACTGGGCGGTCCGACGGTCCGGAACACGCGGTCAAGCGTCGAGCCTCGGAGTGGGGAGCCCGCGCGCTGCTTGAGGCGGGAATGGTTAGGTACTTTGGCGCGGGAGCCGCAAAACTGTGACCGGAACGTGCAAAATCGAAGGCTGCACAGTCGATGAAACCGGCAAGTGCGCAATGGAAAGGGACCCAGCCACCTGCGAGAACAGGGTAAATGTTGGTTCTTCGGTGGGCGCGTCACCTAGCTCTTTTGGGGACGCGTCGAAGGTCGGCGGCGCTGATGAGGACGAGGAGCAGAACCAGAATATCGGTGCCCCCGTCCTTGAGTCGACGGAACACGCCCCTGCATTTCCCTCCAGCACGACCCTCGGTCTCGACGTGGTTAACCGCCTGATGCGGTCGCGCTATGTGACTGGCATCGGCATCCTGGGCGAGTCAAACTCGGGCAAGACCGCGTGCCTTGTAAGTCTGTACCTGCTTGTTTCAAATGGTCTCCTGAAAGGGTGGACCTTTGCCGATAGCGCCAGCCTAACGGGGTTCGAGGATATCGCACGCGCGGCGCGTGTCTGGAACGACGGCCAGCCTCCCGATCAGATCACCTTGCACACTGAAATGGCCGACGATCGCCAGCCCGGCTTGCTGCATCTGCGGTTAAAGCGGAAGTCAGATGGCAAGCGAGTCGACATCACCTTGCCAGATCTTCCGGGCGAATGGACCGAGGCGTTGATCAAGTCTTCGCGGAGCGACCGGCTGGAGTTCATGAAGTCAGCAGAGGCGATGTGGCTTGTCGTCGATGGCAAGGCTCTCCGCGAGCTGACAACCAGGCAAGGCGCAATCACAAGGCTCGGCGAGCTACTCGGACGGCTCGAGGAAATGACCAAAGAGTGTCCGCCAAAAGTGCTTGTCGTCGTCACTTACGGAGACAAGGGCCTTTTGGATCGGAGCATCCGCGACCGCCTGGAGGCGGAGATCGGGAAGCGCGCCCTTTCGGCCGAGATCGTGGAAGTCGCTCCAGTGGCGGATGACGACGAGACCTGCAAGTCGGGATTTGGGATTGAAGCGCTCCTTGACGCTTCCATCGGCGTCGCGCCTGCGAAAGTCGAGTTCTGGACGTCGACTACGCCTATGGCAGGAGCGCGGGCGTATCTTGGCTATCGGAGAGATCGATGAGCGCTTCGGTTGTCGTTTTGGGCGGCCCGGATTCCGGGAAATCGAACTATATCGCGCGTTTGTGGACTGCTCTGCGAGAGAAGAAGGGCGAACTGGTCGAGGCGGTTCAGCCGACCGACATTGATTTCGTTCTAGAGGCCGCCGAACACCTCTTCCAAGGGCAGTTCATCCATCGGTCCGAGCAAACAGAGGACCGGCGAGACTTCGAGGTGACCGTTGGATCCCGCTCAAACGGGAAACAGGCGAAGATTGTGGTCCCTGACGTATCGGGTGAATTATGGTGGCGCGCCGTCACCGACCTTGATGTATCCCCCGATCTGATTGAAGACATGCGTGCAGGGTCCGGCGCGCTGCTCTTTCTGCGCGAGGGCTCGGATCAGAACGTCCAGCCCCTCGATTGGATCACAGCCAAGAAGTATCTGTCCAAGTTGAAGGTAGCCGATGACAAGGGCGCTCCGACTCAGGTGATGCTATGCGAGTTGATCCGGTTCCTCGAGTTAACACTCGCGCGGCGCCCGGACGGCGCAAAGCCGCGCCTGGCGGTCGTGGTTTCTGCATGGGATCTTGTCGGTGCCGATGTGTTCGAGAGAGGGCCGATGTGCTATCTCGAAGAGGAGTACCCGATGCTCGCCGGCCGACTCGACGATGTGTCGACACTCGACGTGCAAGTCTTCGGTCTCAGCGTGGTGGGAGGTAATCTGGACGAGCCGAGTTTCAAGAAGAACTTTTTAGAGAAGGGCATCGACGGACATGGATGGGTAGCGATCCGCGCGACCGAGACTGGGACGTGGACGAAAGATCCCGACTTAACGAAGCCGGTCGCCTGGGCGATCGGGCTTTGATAACGTGATCGTCGTCGACACTCAAATACATGGCTACCTGCGGGGCCATCAGCTCCTGTCTTCTTCGGTCGACCTCCCCAAGGGGGACCAGTCGCTGATTGACAGGCTGTCGGATGTCGCCGGCCCACTGCGCCCCAATGAAAGGTTCAAGCCATATCTATCAGGTTACCCGCTACCGAGCGGCGATCGCTACATCCTCGCCCGAACGTGGCAGGATCTGACGGTAGCACGCGCTGGCTGCGTGCGGACGCTTAGCCTCGTCATTCCCACCTCAGACTGGGCTACGGCGATCAGTCTTACTCCGTTCCTGGATTTGCTTGACCCGTTTAGTTTCCCGCAAGCCAGGGAGGCCGCTTCCTGCAGATTGTCGTTCTCGGAGAAGGTCCGGCCGATCGCGGCGGTTCCGGAATTTCGAGGTGGCGAGTTACTCGAGGCGCTCTTCCTGGAGGAGTCAAAACCAGTCGTAGTTTTTGGCGCGCCCGAGCCCGACCTTGTCGCAACGAGGCTTATAACGGCAGTGTGGGCCGCCTTCCGGCGGGAGTTCGCTTTCTCGACATTTGCCCGCTCTCCGCGCAGCATTGAGGGGCGACAGTTTGACCTCGTGTTTGCGCCGAAGGACGCCCGTTCGAAGTTCGCCGACTGGTCAGGGCGTCGGATCGATGGAACCGCTGACAACGTTGCACGGCATCGGTGGACCAGTGACATTGTAGAACGCGTCTTCGTGGCACCTCTGCCTCGTCTGCTGTCTGATAGCGAAGCGAAGTCGGCTGAATCCCGCGACGCGAAGAACCCCTCTTTGCTGCGAATTTCGCTCCTGTGGCACGAACTGATTGGCAAAGTCCGTACGACGCCTGCGGCCGTCCTCGGACTGATCGACATCGCCAATTCCCGCGGGGTCTCGAATTCGGACACGCTGGAGGTGCTTGACGACGCGATCGCGATAGCGTTACGGACGGCGATCGCGGGCATTTCTCCAGACCAGGCATGGGAATTCGTCACGGCGATAGCCCGCAAGATACGCGGGCTCGACCTTCACGATGGACAACTGGCACTTCATGACGCCGCGGAGCGTCTTTCAATTTCTTCGCCACAGGGCGCCATCGCGTTTCTCTCGCAGCCCGTCGCTGAGGAAATCCGGTCGAATCTCATTCCAGCCATTGCGAGCGGCATGGCGCGCGCGACAGACGAAGCGATTTCAAGCGCATTGCTGTTGGCGTCCCCGGATGTGCTCGGCCGCATATTGGCTGTGAGCGACGATGTGGCGCGGCGGACGGCTGAAGATCCGCGTCTGCTGGATCGCGCGCAGGCAATCGTACCGGATCTCCAACCGCATCTGCTCTCCGAGGTTCGGGAGCGGCTTCTGCCGCTGCTGATCAAGGAGCGACAGCTCCCGCTCGCAGCCTCCTTGATCAGGACGCTCGACACTGACGATCTTATGGCCGAGGTCCGTCATCTGGACGTAGCGACAGGTTTAGCCATACCGGGGTTAGTCGATCTGATCGTCAGTCGGGCACATGAGCTGAACGGCATCGGGCTGTTGCGCGGGTTGTTGCTAGGGCTGTCGCCGCACGATGGCCGGGATCGAACACTCTTCGCGACGCTGACAGCGTCGCCCGCGGATGTGTCGTGGCTCCTTGGCGAGAGCCGAGTTCCCGATGGTCTCGTTCGTGTGTGGCTGGTTTCGGTGCTGACGTCGGCCTCGCCGGAGGAATTCGCTGCGATTTTCGCCGATGTCGACCTGCGTGGCCGCGTGATCGCCGCGCTGCCGGCAAACGCAATCGGCGTGAGACGCCGCATGCTCTCCCATGGCGGTTTGTCTCTAGACGCCTATCTGAATCTGCTTCTCGACCTACTTCCTGTGCTTGATCCAAGTGAGGTGAGAGATTTGTCCGGTGACGCTCTTTGGCGGTGCCTTCCGACGCATTTCGGGCGGGACGAGACGCAGACGATCTCCCGTCTGCTCGGAGCAATGGGCGATGGTCTTGATGCCGGATGGGCGATTCGTCGCGGACTTGAGAATGGCGTTCCGGCAACCGTAGCGAGCCGCAATCTCGTCGCGCTTAACTTGGCTCCGGCGGTTCCGCGAGGACGGATCGTGGCTGCCGTGGACGATCTGGCGCACGCATTGTATGGGCGTTACGTGATTGACGTGGACAATTTTGCTATCGATGCGGCCGCAAACCTGCTCGCAGATGCTAACGATTACGCGTGGCCTGCGGCATTAGCTGCATCCGGACGGCTCTTGCCGCTCCTCATGCGATCGCAGCAGGCCCCTGTGTCGGCGCTCGTTGCTGTGGCGTTCCCACCGGTATACCGGGAGTGCGCGAAGGCCAACGGCATTCCTGACCTTCTGATATTCGTGCCGTTCATGGGTTGGGACAGATGCAGGTCCGCTCGTCACGAGCTCGTATCCGCGTTTCTTGAGTCACCCGTCTGGGCTCCTGGGGATCTTGCGCTTACGTCGTGCCGCTGCGGAGACGTCCAGAAGATATTTAAACGTGTCTCAAAAAGCCTCCGTGGAGATGCGTATCTCAGCCGGGTTTTGAGTGACCTCGATCATCTGCAAGCGGAGTGCCGCGACGCAGTTGAGACGGCCATCTCCGATATAAGGTCGGCATAATAGGCGAAGTAGGCTTGGCGGGACTGACGTCTTCGCTAACTACCAAGGGAAAACCTCAAGAGAATTTGGCTGTGCGAAGTTATTCCTCGCGGCACGCAGAACCGATGCGCGCGTAGCGAGTATGGCCTGGTTTGTCTGATATTCGGATAAATGCAGACGTTTACTGTCGAGATCCTAAAGACAGCAAAGGGTCGGCTGCAGGCACTCCAACGCCTAACATTTGGATTGCTACCGACATTTCCAACTATCTATGCATGCCTATGTAGGTCGTGCAATATTGACTCAATCCGTACACGGAGTACGACCTTGCCCGCCCAAGTTGCTTACCTCTACCTTCTCGTTTTCCCAGCAAAAAACGTCGTTAAAGTAGGCAAAGCCATCGACATCCTAACCCGCCTGGCCACGCTCAAACGATGGTGGGGGGAGCCAGACTACGACGCGTCCTACTGCGTAAAAGCAGAGGAGTCGTTAGTCTTTCGGCTGGAGCGCGCGCTGCACTGCTTCCTAGACGAGTTCGACGCCGCTGAAAACGCTGGCGACGGACGCACCGAACTTTTTCGCGTGGAGGCTCTTCCTATTGCGCTCCGGCACCTTGAGCTTTATATAAGCAGCAAAAAGCCTGGGAACTACGAACTGACCAAAGGTATCCCGCGCGTGGTTGCAATGCCTGAGCAGAACATGACGCGCAACCTGCGAACCTACAAGCGATTTGCCAAACAAGGACGTCTTGCATTGGGCTCGTTGGACAGCACGCTGCGCAAGCTTCGGTATCTCCATCGCTTGGTAGCACTCTTAATTCGATGGCAGCACAAGATCCAGTACCAGTGGGACGTCATTGACGGCAAAATTATCTTTAGGGTAAGGGGCAGGTGGCGCCAGGCGATGGACTCCCAAGCCCTATGGTCCGCGTTTAGTTATCACGTCTCGGGATTCCGAGGCGAGTACCATGCCATCAACCTTTGCGAGGGGTGCGGTTCGGGTGAAGTCATCCAATTTGAGATTAACTCTCAACTACTCGCAGACGGAGAACGTCGACCAGACCTTTTGCAATCGCTGTTGACACAAGCGGTACGGTGGGTTGAAGAACTGCCTCGGCGCTCAGCCGCAACGGTAGAGGAAATTCCACTTCTGAACATTTCGCTACGCGACTTCTTCGAGCAGCCAGACGCTAGGGATACGAACTTGATGTCTTCAGTGAACCAAATCTCAAGTTGAATGAACGTCGACAGCAGAACAAGAGCTATCGGATGGCAGTCGCTTCTTTCCAGAACCTGTATGGCCTCACTGAACCTCCGCTAAGGGTCGAGGCTGTGTGAAAACTCTTTGACGCCGCTACGGTGATGTAGATAGAGTTTGGTATCTCGATCCCGGGAGTCGACATGCCCCGCTTCATCGAAGGTCAGGACCGGCAACAGGTAGCGTTGATCCCGGAATGCCTGGATGACTTCATCGCCGACGACAATCCGGTGCGCATAGTCGACGCATTCGTCGACGAGCTCAACCTGGAATCGCTGGGATTTGAGAGGGCAGCGCCAGCAGCTACCGGCCGCCCGTCGTATCACCCGGCCGTGCTGCTGAAGATCTACATCTACGGCTACTTAAATCGGGTCCAGTCCAGTCGTCGACTCGAGCGAGAGTGCCAACGCAATGTCGAACTGATGTGGCTCGTCGGCCGTCTGGCGCCAGACTTCAAGACCATCGCCGATTTCCGCCGTGACAATGGCACGGGCATTCGCAATGTGTGCCGGCGGTTTGTGGCCGTATGCCGAGATCTCAAACTATTCACCCAAGCCCTGATTGCCGTTGATGGAAGCAAATTCAAGGCAGTCAACACACGCGACAAAAACTTCACAGCCGCCAAGATCGACAAACGTCAGCAGCAGATTAAGGAGAGCATCCGCCGCTATCTGGCGGCGCTCGACACTGCGGACCGAACGCAACCTGTCGAGATCGAGGCTAGGACCAATCGGCTCAACGACAAGATCGAACGTCTGCGCAAACAAATGCGCACGCTGGATGACGTCAAGGAGAGGCTCAAAGATAGCCCAGACGGTCAGCTGTCGGTGACTGACCCGGATGCCCGCTCGATGGCTACCAGTGGCCGGGGCTCGGGGATGGTCGGCTACAACGTGCAGA
>Ga0308165_1005991_pt1 | contig 10965 bp, 8 predicted proteins | sample PhyWR2_FD_201032 | JGI IMG/M metagenome (GOLD analysis project Ga0308165, IMG submission 201032) | Phyllosphere microbial communities from UC Gill Tract Community Farm, Albany, California, United States - DLSLW.R2 | ecosystem: Host-associated > Plants > Phyllosphere > Unclassified | place: USA... | reverse complement strand
CGCTGCCAGTGCCTGCGCGAGCGTGTTCCGGCTCGGCTGTCCGCTCGCCTGAAAAGAACGCGGCGCCGCGCTTGCGCCATGCCTCCCGCTTCGCCGGCTCAGTCGTCGCGGCAATAGCCAGCAGCGCGCCGGCCAGTTCCTCCGATGTCAGTGCGTCGGCGCCGGTTGCCACGACCAGCTCGCCGAGCTGGCTTGTCCTGCGCGCTTTGAGTTGCCGGGCCTTGTCGCCCAGAGCTTTCAGCTCGGCGTCGTAGTCCCGTGGTTTGCGCATGGTTTGTCCTTTCCATTGATGGTGCCGGACGAACCAGTTATCGAAGCTTCCGATCAGTCTCAACATGCTGGAATGTCTTGAGATCCTGCCATCCCGAGACTGATGAAATCTTTCAAGGGCGCGCTTATACGTCGTGCCGACGTGCGCTTTTAGGGGTAATTGGTATGTCGCCATGGCGATCTACCACTTCTCGGCCAAAGTCATATCGCGCGCCGCCGGCTCGTCTGCCGTGGCAGCGGCCGCCTACCGCTCGGCCTCGCGGCTGCGCGACGAGCGGCTCGATCGTGCCCATGACTTCTCCAACAAGGCCGGCGTCGTCCATTCCGAGATCCTGCTCCCCGAGGGCGCGCCCGAAGAGTGGCGCGACCGCGAGCGGCTGTGGAACGACGTCGAGGCGATCGAGGTGCGCAAGGACGCGCAGCTCGCTCGTGAAGTGGAGTTCGCCATCCCGCGCGAGATGAGCCAGGCCGACGGGATCGAGCTGGCTCGCGACTTCGTCGAACGCGAGTTCGTCGCACGCGGCATGGTCGCCGATCTCAATGTGCACTGGGATATCGGCGAGGATGGCAGCCCCAAGCCCCATGCCCATGTGATGCTGGGCATGCGCGAGGTGACCGAGGAAGGCTTCGGTCCCAAGGTCCGCGACTGGAACCGCACCGAACTGCTCACCCAATGGCGCGAGGCCTGGGCTAACCATGTCAACGAGAGGCTGGCCCAGCTCGACATCGATGCCCGCGTCGATCATCGCTCGCTGGAGGCGCAGGGGATCGATCTGGAACCCCAGCACAAGATCGGTCCCGCCGCCTCGCGCATGGCGGCCCAAGGGCTGGATAGCGAGCGGCTCGACGAGCACCATGCTATCGCCCGCGGCAACGGCGACAAGATCCTCGCCGACCCGGGCATCGCGATCGATGCGATTACCCACCAGCAGGCAACTTTCACCACCCGCGACCTGGCGATGTTCGTTCACCGGCATAGCGAGGGGAAGGATCAGTTCGATCAGGTGATGGCTGCGGTGCGCACTTCGCCCGAGCTGGTGAAGCTGGGCAAGGACGGGCGAGGGGAAGACCGCTTCACTTCGCGCTCGATGATCGAAACCGAACGGCGGCTGGAGAACGCCACGATCCGCCTCGATGCGGGTCGGCGCCACGGCGTGCCCGACCGGATACAGGACGCGGCGCTGGCGCGCGCCGAGCAGCGCGGGCTTATCCTGTCGCCCGAGCAGCGCGGCGCCTTCGAGCATGTGACCGGCAGCCGAGGGCTCAGCTCGGTGATCGGCTATGCCGGCACCGGCAAGAGCGCGATGCTCGGTGTGGCCCGCGAGGCCTGGGAGGCAGCCGGCTACGAGATACGCGGCGCGGCGTTGTCTGGCATCGCCGCCGAGAACCTCGAGAACGGCTCGGCGATCGCCTCGCGCACGATCGCCGGCATGGAGCATCAGTGGGACCAGGGACGCGAGCTGCTGACCGACCGCTCTATCCTCGTCATCGACGAAGCCGGGATGATCGGCACGCGCCAGATGGAGCGCGTCGTCGCGGAAGCCGAGAAGCGCGGCGCCAAGGTCGTGTTGGTCGGCGATCCCGAGCAACTGCAGGCGATCGAGGCCGGCGCGGCCTTCCGCTCGGTCGCCGAGCGGCACGGCAGTGTCGAGATCACCACCATCCGCCGCCAGGAAATCGACTGGCAGCGCGATGCCACCCGGCATCTGGCGACCGGGCGGACGGGCGAGGCGCTGGCCGCATACGAGGAGGCGGGGCACATCCACGCTGCGGAGACGCGCGCGGGGGCAAGGGAAGCGCTGATCGAACGCTGGGACCGGGACCGCAAGGACAGGCCCGATGCGAGCCGGCTTATTCTCACCCATACCAACGACGAGGTGCGGCTGCTCAACGAGGCCGCGCGCGAGCGCATGCATGCGGCCGGAGACCTCGGCGAGGACGTCATCCTGCAGGTCGAGCGCGGCGACCGCGAGTTTGCCAGCGGAGAGCGGGTCATGTTCCTCAAGAACGAGCGTAGCCTCGGGGTGAAGAACGGCTCGCTCGGCACGATCCAGAGCGTCAATGCCGTCAGTATGGCGGTCACGCTCGACGACGAGCGTTCGGTCGCCTTCGACATCAAGGACTACGCCCATGTCGATCACGGCTACGCAGCGACGATCCACAAGGCGCAGGGCGTGTCGATCGACGACGTCCACGTGCTGGCGACGCCAGGGCTCGATCGCCATGCGTCCTATGTCGCGCTGTCACGGCACAAGGCCCACGTCGACATGCACTATGGCACAGATGACTTCGCCGATCGCGACCGGCTCGTGCGCACCCTTGGCCGCGATCGCGGCAAGGACATGGTGTCGGACTATGGCGCTGCGCGCGACGCGGCTGCGGACGTCAAACCGGAACGGAGCATCTTCGATGGACTGCGGCTTGGTGTGGACCGGCATCGCAGCGCTCCATCGGCCGAGCGGTCATCACCTTCGGCCCAGGTCATCGACGACGGTGACGACGCTCACGAGGCCGCCTTGCGGCGGGAGCGCACGCAGGCGCTCAAGCGCCATGCCCGGGCGATCGACGCCGTCTTCACCGCCCAGGACGAAGGTGGCCGTCCTACCCCCGAGCAGTACGGCGAGCTAAACGATGCACGCAAACATTTCGACGCGCTGCGGCCGCATGGCGCGCGCGACGCCGAAGCTGCCTATCGCGAGGATCCGAGTCTCGCGCGCGAAGCGGCGAGTGGGAGCATCAATCGCACGATCCGAGCGCTCCAGCTCGAGACCGAATTGCGGACCAATCCCGAGCTGCGTGCGAACCGCTTCATCAGCCGTTGGAAGGCGCTAGGGGCAGAAAGCAACAGGCAGTACGTTGCGGGTGAGATGAGCGGGATGCGAGCCACGCGAGCGGTGATGGCTGACATGGCGGAAAGTCTGCACCGCGACCCGCAGCTGGAGTCGGTGCTGGCACAGCACAAGCAGCAGCTTGGCATCAATATGACCACCGGCCGTTCGCTTGGCCATGATCTGGCTTTCAGTGTCGGGGTCGATATTGGCCGGGGACGCGGGATGGGGCTGTGAATGAGGCGACCTTCAGCTCTATTCGAGACTGGGCAGCGTGGCCTGGTTAAAGGCGGCGTCGCGCGTCGATCCCTCTGGAGCGGCTACCGGGTTTTTCCACCAGGATGATCGAGGAAGAAGGGAGGCAACGTCAATCGTGTGCCTAATCGCTACCTGGCAGGTCAGCCAATGCGCGCATGTGTCCGGGCGGCATTCTGAGAATGTCGGCGCGAGACCGGCAAATTCTTGACGAAATCGCACCGCCTCAAGAAATGTCTCGGCGCAGGTCAGTGAGGATTTCGGGACGCTTGCAAGCACTCTGAAATGCGCTCGACGATTGGAGCATATTTTGTCGTAAGGCTTTCCGGGTAACGAAAGCGGAAAGCGATCAGTCGGCCGCCCGATCGGATGGCTTTAGTGTAAAGGACCTGGTCGACACGTGTGCCTGATACCACGAACCACGTGTCGCCGTTCGTTAAATCCCTGCCAGTCCCGACCAAAGCGATATGGGTCAATCGTTCTTTCTCCAGGCGGATTGGCTCAGCCAGAGTTGCCGCAGTGTAGTCGATGCCGGCCGCAAAGAGTTGAGCGCTGTCATCGGACTCCATGGCAACGGCATGCCCTTGCGCGGACTCGCGCGTGTCGGGAAATACGTCGGCGGGGTAACAAATCGAGAAGGCGAAGCGAGCGTTTTGCCATGTGGTCCAATGCTTGTCCTCAGCCGCGACCGAACTCACCGACAGGAGAGATGAAAATGCCGAAGCTACCAGCGCCGCGACCTGCGCGATGCCCTTCATGAGGCGGGAGCCAGTGCTCGCCGATAGCGTTGCTGCCATCCGCCAATCACCATCGAGCGCATGCGCCGTGCCGTTAAAAAGTTCATAGCTACCCTTTCACTCAGCCGGCTGTGTTTGACCTTCCTATCCTAAAGCGATCAGGCCGGCATCCCGCAGCCTGTATGATGGTATCTGAAGCGCGAGGCGCGCTGTCATCCCGGCGCATCGCTGATCAATGCTTTCTTGCCGTTGATTGCCCGAGTGCCACTGCCAGGTGGGGGCGCTTCCCCATTCCGGTAGCTGTCGTCCAGATTTCGGTCGGCCGGAAGAGAGAGTTGGCCGGGCCAAATCGTCGGTTATCAATTCCTCTCCCGTCATGCCCCCCTGAACAGGTGAGCGAGAGCCCCCGACAGGCATCGTGGGAAGCCCCTTTTCAGGTAACTTGGATATGCAAGGATCAAGATCGTCAGGCGCTTGATCATGGCGCTGAGCGATGGGAATTCGGCGCTCGAAATGCGGTATGTCTAGCCGCTCGGGAACATATTTGCGTTGCGTTTATTTCGAATATGCATTATGAAATTGCCCTGCCACGGAGAGATCCCATGACATTGCCCGCGCATTCAGAGCCGTTCGGCGGCCACATGCCGTCGGCCGATGACCGCCAGATCGCCAACCAGCTTCGCCGCATGCTTGCAGCCCAAAAGTCGGGCGAAGCGACCTTGCGCGTACGAGAACCGGAATCGAAAAAGCCGGTCGAGGTCACACTCACTCCCGCCATGTCAGACCTGTTCCTTGAATTACTACGCCATATCGGCAGCGGTAGTGCGGTAACGCTTGTGCCGATCCAGGAGATGCTGACGACGCAGCAAGCTGCAGACCTCCTCAATGTGTCACGCCCTTATCTGATCAAGCTGCTTGAGCAGGAAGCGATGCCCCACACGCTGGTAGGGCGGCATCGCCGTATCCGGGCCGATGATGTCTTCCGCTACAAGGCAAAACGTGATGATAAACGTTCGCGAGCCCTCGACGAACTCATCAGCGGCGATGCCGACTTGGTCTGACCAGTGTTCGCAAACCGCTACACCGCCCTGATTGATGCCTGTACGCTCGTCAGTGTTTGGCGCCGAAACTTGCTGCTGTCGCTTGCCGAAGCCGAGTTTTTCCGCATTCGCTGGTCAGAGTCCATTCTGACCGAGACCAGAACAGCTCTGATCAAGATGGCGCGTGAGCGAGATCTCGAAGATGCTGAGGCACGAGGGGAGCGAGCGATAAAAGCCATGCAGGCGGCATTCCCTGAAGCGATGGTCGAAGACTTTAAGCTGCTCGGCAGTGCCCAGTTTGGCCTGCCCGACCCCGATGACGAACACGTCATCGCTGCCGCCGTCAAAACGCAAGCCCAAGCCCTCGTAACCGAAAATCTCAAGGATTTTCCGGTTGAGATCCTCGGGCAACTCAACATCGAGGCGCGAAGCGCCAATGACTTCATTGCCGACACGGTGGCTCTTGAGGAGGGGCGCGCGATCGCGGCGATCCGCAAAATGAGAGGGCGCCTGAAGCGGCCCGAAATGTCGCCTGAAGACTTCTTGCGTGCTCTGGAAGCCAACGACCTGTTCGAAACAGCTTCGGTCCTCACTCCACACCTGGGTTCAATTTGAATATTCGCTTTTCATTCTGATGAAATCAATACGGCGGTCACGTTGCAACCCGCCCCTCATCCATTAGCCGCTCTCGCCATCCAATCTTGGGCGGGCTTTTCCCGGCCACTCAACGGGTGATTTTCGTTCCCCTACGCGTAGGTCATCCGGTATCCGGCAGCTGTCGACCAACTCAGGCCATTTGAAATGGTAGGCGTGAATTTCTGGTTTTGGTCGAAGCGGCCATTCGCTGACGACCAGACAGCTTCGGCCATTCACATCTTTTAAACTTGCGTGCGCATTGGGTGTCTCACGTGGTGCTGGCTGAGGTCATTCAAATGATGCCACTTGAAGCGTCGTTGTGCGTTAGCGCCTTATGGAAATTATCCCGCCAGGGCATGACGACCTGCATCGCACGGCGAAGGCGCAAGCGAAGCTAGCGGCCAGCGCGGAGCAGCTTACCGATAGCGCCGCCGTTCAGGAGAGTAGCGCCGACAGGCGCACTGTCCTCGCTGCTGACCGCACGGTGCTGGCCGCTGAACGAACCTATGCCGCCTGGGTCAGGACCGGACTTGCTGCACTAGCGGCAGGTGTCGGCGCGCGGACGCTGTTGGAAAACGTCGTCGCTGCGCCATTGACGATGGCGACAGGCTCGCTGCTTATTCTGTTCAGCGGCTTCTGTTTCATCGCTGCCGTGTGGCGCGAAGTTGCTCCCGCCATTCGCCCATTGCCAGAAACCCGGCGGCTGCCCGCCTGGCTGCTCATCGGGATCAACGGATTTCTCGTCGTCGTCTCACTCGCCGCCCTGGTTGGAATCTGGCTGAGCTGAACCGCCTGTGCAGCGCCTCAGGACGCCGACCCCGCCACAAATGCCTTCCACGCTCCCATCGACCCAAGGAAAATATCCAGCTTCGTGAAACCATGCGCCTGGAGCCAACCTGCCGCGACTGTCGCCCGCGCGCCGCTCGCGCACATAAGCGTGTAGTGTCGCGTCACGTCCAGCGACCGGAAACGCTCGCGCAGATGCCCAATATAAATGTGCTCCGCACCATCCATTGGTTCTGCCTCCACTTCATCTTGTGCACGGACATCGAGCAACACCCACTCCTCTGGACGTTGATCGAGCCGCTGAGAAACGGTCTTAGCATCGACGAGAGGCAGCGATTGGAAGGAACGGCCCTTGGCAGCCAGACCCACCATATTGGTCACCGTACCCAGAATCTGATCGAAGCCTATGCGGCCGAGATGGACAGCGGCCTCCTGTGCCTGCGCCATGTCATCGGCGATCAAGATCAACCGGCTGTCTTCATCGAGAAACCAGCCCGCAAAAGCTGGGATCATCGAAACCGGTATGGCGAGGGCATTGGGAAGATGCGCACCGGCGAAAGCCGTTACTGACCGGATATCGATCATCCAGTCGGGCGCAAGCTGATCGAGATCAGCGAGGTTCAGGACTCCGGGGGCCGTAACTCGGGGCATGGCATCGGCCCCTTCGACGTTGAGCCGTTCCATGGTGGCAAAATAGGGCGGGATGTAATGCGTCTCTGCCAGCTTTGCCGCGATGAAGGCATCGCGGTCTGTGATTTTTAGCTTCGGGCTGTTGCGTCGTTCATGGCCGATCGTCGAAAATTCGCGGGACGCCATCCCCGACCCGCAGACTGATCCTGCGCCGTGGGCCGGGTAGACGATGGCCTGGTCGCCCAGCGCCAGCAATTTGCCGAGGCTGTCGAATAGCAATCCTGCAACTTCCTCAGCCCTTTCGGGATAGAAATCGGTCCGCCCCACGTCGCCGACAAAGAGCGCGTCGCCGGTGAAAACGCCGACGGCTCCATCAGGATAGCCCTTGTCGTGGATGACATAGGCCAGATGGTCATCGGTATGCCCGGGCGTTTCCATGGCCGTGATCGTCAGGTCGCCGCCGATCGCAAAGCAGTCCCCGTCACGCGCGGTCTGCGCATATTGAACGGGCCGAGCGGGGTTAGGTCCGTGCAGAACCCTGGCTCCGGTCAGGCCGGCGAGAATGGGGGCGCCCGATATCAAATCCTCGTTGCGATGCGTCTCGAAGATGTGCGTGATCTCCATGCCCGCAGCACGGGCCATCTCCAGATAACAGCTGCAATCGCGCCTTGGATCGATCACCGCCGCCTTGCTGCCGTCACCAATGAGGTAGGAGAGATGGGCAAGTCCCTCGGACTTGATGGGGCGAATGATCATAAGCACACCTCACTTTGCTGATCTTGGGAAATCCACGGCCTGCGGTGGGCGATCGCCGTATCGAGATGAACGCGGCCTCACAGGCCCAAGATCCAAGCTCGCAAAAGCCACGCGACCACGCCAAGTGCTGCTACGCTCGCAGCCCAGATCCCGCCCATCCAGACCAAGCGCGACAGGAGCGTCGATTGCTTCTTCATCAATGGTATCCATGCGTGCCGACTTTTCCGCGGAACACCCAATATGCCCAGACAGTGTAGGCGATGATCACTGGGATGATCACAGCGGTTCCCACAAGCATGAAGAGCTGGCTGTCGTGCGGCGCAGCGGCGTCCCAGATCGTGATCTGGTCAGGAACGACATAGGGATACATGCTAATCGCAAGCCCCGCGAAGCCCAGCAGGAAGAGCATTAGCGCCAACAGAAATGGCGCACGCTCAGCGCGTCGCCGCAGGCAGCGGAAGAAAAGAAACGCGCTAATCAGGACCAGGAGCGGCACTTGGGCTGTCAGGAAGACGCCAGGCAGAGCGAACCAACTGCGCCAATATTGATAGTGCAGAAAGGGTGTTGCGGCACTTACCGCCGCGACGGCCACCAGCATGGCGATCCCAAACCTGAAGGATAGCCGAAACGCATGCTCCTGCGCGCGGCCTTCGGTCTTCCAGATAAGCCATGTTGCACCAAGCAAAGCGTAGCCGATGATGAGCGACACGCCGGTCAGAAGACTGAATGGCGAAAGCCAGTCCAACCAGCCCCCTGCATACGCGTCGTTAGAAACCTCGATCCCCTGCAGCAGCGCGCCCAGGGTGATGCCTTGCGCTAACGTCGCTACCAGCGAGCCCATTGTGAATGCCGCGTCCCACAATGGGCGATGGCTCGGATCGCGCCAGCGGAACTCGAATGCGACCCCGCGGAATACGAGCCCGAGAAGCATGGCGATCATCAGCGGATAGGTGGCAGGCAAGATGATGCCATATGCGATGGGAAAGGCCGCCAGAAGGCCGCCCCCTCCCAATACCAGCCAGGTTTCGTTGCCATCCCAGACCGGCGCGATCGAGTTCATCGCCTGATCCCGCTCTTCGCCAACATCGAAGAAAGGGAAAAGAATGCCGATGCCGAGGTCGAAGCCATCCATCACGACATAAGCGAAGATCGCAAAGGCAATGATCGCGGCCCAGATGATTGTAAGATCGGGATCGAACCACATCAGCCTCTACCTCCGCTTTCAGCATCGATCGCCGGGGCTGGCGTAATGCCGGCCGCGCGCGCCGGGTCGTGGGTAGGCTCGCTCTCGCCCACTACCGGGGTGCGGGCCATCAGCCTGAAAATGTAAAATACCCCCGCGCCAAATACGAAAAAATAGACCAGGACGAACGCGAGAAGTGAGGCAGCCACTGCGGGTGCCGCAAGCGGTGAGTGCGATTGAGCGGTCAGCAAATGGCCATAAACGGTGTAAGGTTGACGGCCGACTTCGGTCGTGACCCAACCGGCGATGACCGCGACGAACCCCGTAGGTCCCATTACGATGGCAAACCGATGCAGCAAGGTCCACTCGTAGAGACGTTTGCGAACCCTTGCCAAAAGGCTGACCAAGCCAAGGCCAAGCATGGCGAAACCCAAACCGACCATGATCCGGAACGACCAGAAAACGATGGGTACCGGTGGCCAGCGATCACGGGGATAGTCCTTCAGGCCCGGCAGCGGCGCGTTTAGATCGTGACGAAGGATGAGGGAGCTGAGCTTGGGGACCTCCACCTTGTAATTCACGCGGCCCTCGGCATTGCTGGGAAAGCCGAACAGAATGAGCGGCGCCCCTTTCGGGCTGGCTTCATAATGCCCCTCCATCGCCAGAACCTTCGGGGTCTGGTGCTCGAGCGTATTGAGCCCATGCATATCTCCGGCGAAAATTTGGATCGGCGCGACGATGGCGGCCATCCACATCGCCATCGAGAACATCTTTCGGGCGTGGAGATCTTCACGTTTGCGCAGCAAATGCCAGGCGCCCACTGCCCCTACGACAAGCGAGGTCGTCAAATAGGACGCAATCACGGTATGGACGAGCCGGAAGGGGAAGCTGGGATTGAAGATGATTGTCAGCCACGATCCTGCCGGGACAAACTGACCCTTGGCATTTATCGCGAACCCGGTGGGCGTTTGCATCCAGCTGTTGACGCTGATGATCCAGGTCGCGGAGATCAGCGTGCCAAGCGCCACCATGCATGTCGCGACATAATGCAGGCGGGGGCCGACCTTGGAGCGTCCGAAGAGCATCACGCCAAGGAATCCAGCTTCAAGGAAGAACGCCGTAAGAACCTCATAGGCCATGAGCGGGCCAATCACCGGCCCGGCCTTCGTCGAGAACACCGACCAGTTCGTGCCGAACTCGTAGGACATTACGATACCTGACACGACGCCCATGCCAAACGCGATCGCGAAGATTTTGAGCCAGTATTGGAAGAGGTCGAGATAGACCTGTTTGCCGGTACGCAGCCACAGGCCCTCCAGGACCGCCAGATAGCTGGCGAGGCCGATCGAGAAGCTCGGAAAAATGAAGTGGAAACTGACCGTGAACGCAAATTGCGCGCGGGCCAGGATCACCGGGTCCAGCCCGTCGAACATAATCAACGGCCTCCCGTCGCTGGCTTCGGGCCAGCAGGATCAACCCAGCCCCATTTGACAAATATCTTCCCGGCTTCTGGCGTCGATAGCCACCGAACGAAGCCCTGTGCGTCCTTGTTTGCGATACCTTTGCGCGTGAGGCCGGCGCCCATATCCCGGTAAATGCGATATTCCGGCTCGACAGCTATCGCGTCGGCAAGCGTAGGGTTCGCGCGCTGCCAGATGCCCCAGATGATCCAGGCGTCGAGCGAGGGGTCTTCGGTCCATGCCGATTTCGCTTCAGCGCTGGTCTTGGCATAGACCCAATGACCGTCATTCGCCTCGCGCTTCGAGGCAGGTGGGGCGTAAGCTCAGCTTGTCAGGAAGGAGAAGGACAATGTCGATCAGCAAGTTTGTCGGTCTCGATGTCCA
>Ga0308165_1005984_pt1 | contig 10976 bp, 8 predicted proteins | sample PhyWR2_FD_201032 | JGI IMG/M metagenome (GOLD analysis project Ga0308165, IMG submission 201032) | Phyllosphere microbial communities from UC Gill Tract Community Farm, Albany, California, United States - DLSLW.R2 | ecosystem: Host-associated > Plants > Phyllosphere > Unclassified | place: USA... | reverse complement strand
GCTGCCATGAGGGTCATCGGCAGGATGACCGCCTGGACGCCGATGGTCGCGCCGGTCACCTCGTAGGTGACCGGGCGGATGGCCGTGACGAAGATGATGAACGGGATCGGCCGCACGAAGTTGACGATCACGTTGAGGACGTTGAAGACGACGGGGTTGGACAGCAGGTTGCCCTTGCGCGTCGTGTAGAGGCCGAGGCCGATGAGGAGGCCGACGAACCCGCCGAGCAGCATCGTGGCCGAGACCATCTGCATGGTCTCGCCGAGTGCTGTCCACAGGCGTGGGCCGAGCTGGGACCAGTCGGTCATCGGGGGTCTCCCTCGGTGGTCTTCGGTCCCTGGGTACGCGGCGTGCTGTACCTCGTCACGCCAGGTCCGGCCATCCCGGTGTCCGGGGCGCCGGCCACGACGCCGCCGGGCGTCGGGTAGGCGGTGTCGGCCGCGAGACGGGTGTCGCCGCGCTCCTCGCCGCTCGAGGTGCCGTCTGCCTCCGGGGCGGGCGCGGTCGCGGCGTCCTCGGCCCGCGGGTCGACGAGGGGGTTCGCCGCGGTCCCGAGGTCGGTCACGTCGGTGTAGCTGCGCAGCGTCGCGACGCAGCGCTCGATCGCGGCGTCGTCGCCGGCCAGCTCCCAGGTGAGCGAGCCGAAGGGCCGCTCGGTGACCTCGGAGATGCCGCCGAACACGACGGTGCCCTGCACGTCGTTGTCGCGCAGCACGTCGGTGATGCGGCCTCCCGAGGAGCCGTCCTCGTGGACGGCGACCGTGACGAGCCGGTGCGGGTGCCGGTGCCGCAGCCGCTCGAGCACCTTGGCGCTCGGGCGGTCCTTGACGGTCGCCCCGACGAACCGTCGGGTCGCGCGGTGCTGCGGGTCGGCGAAGACGGGGTAGACGTCGCCGGACTCGACGACCTTGCCGTGCTCCATGACGGCCACCCGGTCGCAGATCGACTTCACGACGTCCATCTCGTGGGTGATGACCACGACGGTGACGCCGAGGTCGCGGTTCACGCGCTTGAGCAGCGCGAGGACGTCCTGGGTGGTCTCGGGGTCGAGGGCGCTCGTCGCCTCGTCGGCCAGCAGGATGCTCGGGTTGGTGGCGAGCGCACGGGCGATGCCCACCCGCTGCTTCTGCCCGCCCGAGAGCTTGTTCGGGTACTGCTTGGCCTTGTCGGCGATCCCGACGAACTCGAGCAGCTCGGCCACGCGTGCCGCGCGCCGCGCCCGGTCCCAGCCCGCCACCTTGAGGGGGTAGGCGATGTTCCCCGCGACGGTCCGCGACGAGAGCAGGTTGAACTGCTGGAAGATCATGCCGATGCCGGCGCGGACCTTGCGCAGCTCGGTCTCCGACCGGCCCGTGAGGTCGGTGCCGTCGACCTCGACCGAGCCGCCCGAGACGGTCTCGAGCGCGTTGATGAGGCGCACGAGCGTGGACTTGCCGGCACCGGAGTAGCCGATCACGCCGAAGATCTCGCCCTTGCGGATGTCGAGGGTCACGCCGTCGACGGCGTTGAACGGTCCCGAGCTCCCCTTGAAGGTCTTGGTGACGTCGGTGAACCTCACCATGGCGGTGTGGCTGGCGCTCATGCGCTGCTCCGTTCGGCGGGGGTGGATGGTCGATGGTGGCACGGCCGCGGGGCCTGCGCACAGGGGCTCGTCGAGGCGCGAGACGCGCTCTGCCCGTGCCCGCGGGCCCGGACGCGCAGAGGGTGGGCCGGCACAGGCCGGCCCACCCTCTGGCACCAGTGCGTCAGCCCTGGAGGTTCGCCTGGATCTCGTCGAGGTAGCCCTGGAGCGTCGCGGCGTCCTGGTCCGCGATCACGGCGCTGCCGCCCGAGGCCTCGAGGAGCGCGTCCTCGACCTCGGTCGAGTGCGCGATGTCGACGAGCTTGAGGAACGTCTCGTCGTCGGAGTCAGCCGCGCGGGAGACCCACACGTTGATGTAGGGGCGTGCGCCCTCGGCCTCGGCCGAGTCCTGGTAGAGCGCGTCCTCGGCGGCGAGGCCGGCGTCGGTGATGAAGTCGTTGTTCACGACCGCACCGTCGATGCTGTCGAGGTTCACGGCGGTCTGCGTGGCGTCGACCGGGGTGACGGTGACGGTCGACGAGGGCAGGACGTCGAGCTCGGTCGAGACGGAGGAGCCGCCGTCCTTGAGCTCGAGCAGACCGGCGTCCTGGAGGACGAGGAGCGCACGGGCCAGGTTGGTCGGGTCGTTCGGGATGGCGATCTCGGCGCCGGCCGGGATCTCGTCGACCGAGGTGTACTTCGAGGAGTAGAGGCTCAGCGGGTACACGGCCGTCGCGCCGATGGGCGTGAGGTCCTCGCCGGTGTTGGTGTTGTACTCCGCGAGGTACTGGAGGTGCTGGAACTGGTTGAGGTCCAGCTCCTCGGAGGTGAGCGCGGCGTTGGGGAGGTCGTAGCTGCCCAGGTCCTTGATCTCGACGTAGATGCCCTCGGCCTCGGCCTGCTCCTCGAACACCGCCCACTGGTCGTCGGCGGCGGCGTTGACGACGCCGATGACCACGGGGTTGGACTCGTCGCCCTTGGCAGCGTCGGAGCTGTCGTCGGACGAGCACGCGGCGAGGCCGAGGGTGAGGGCTGCGACGAGGCTGGCGGCGCCGAGGGTGCGGGCCGTGCGGGTGGAGCGAGACATGGGTGTCCTTCCGGTGGTGCGCGCCGGGAGGGCGCGCATCGAGGTGCAGCCGTGGCTGCGAGCGTGTGCTGAGTGGTGTGGGGGCGCGTGGTCCGGGCGTCGAGCCCTGGGACCGGTGCGTGGTCGTCGTCGGCTGGCTCCGCGGGGCGGGGCCGTCATCACCTGCAGGGAGGCTGACGAGGAGAGCAGAGGGTGCCGTGGTTCACGGCGTGTTGCCGGGGTCGTCCCCGGTCCGGGTGGGTCGCCAGGTCAGCGACAGCACCCACCGGGCATCGAGCGGGCACGACAGCGCATCATCGGGCGGCGCGGTGCGCTGGCCCGGACGGTGGCGTGGGTCGACGTGAACATGGCTCCATGATGGGGGCGCGATCGCGGCCAGCACCAATCCTCGACCGGGAAATCTCATGATGCGAGCGGTCTGTGGGTCGCCTGCTGAGATGAAAGGGCGAGTACAGGACATTCCGCCCTGGCCGGGCATGCAGAAGACCCCTCGCACACCCGTCAGAGCTCACCTGCCCTTGCTGCCTTCCGGCCCTGGGGGAGTTCAGTGAGATGACGCCGCACGAGGGGTCAGCCCCCAGGTTAACCCAGGCGCCCGCCCGGAGGTAAATCCGGGCCGATTCGGCCGCACGGTGCATCGTCCGGTACTCTCGTCACGCTGGCCTCGGCCGGTGCGTGCTGGAGGATTCGCCTAGTGGCCTATGGCGCCGTCTTGGAAAGGCGGTTGGGTTAACGCCCTCGGGGGTTCGAATCCCCCATCCTCCGCAGCAGACGAAGCCCCCACCCGGCTCGACCGGGTGGGGGCTTCGTCGTACCCGACGAGACGCGCCTCGCAGGCCGGGCCGCCGCGCTCGGCGGCCACCGGCACGCCTGGTGGTTCAATGAGACGTGGCCGCACCGGACCCCGACCTGCCCAGCGTCTGGGGCGTCCCGCGCCCGAGCGCAGCCCAGACCGGCCTGCTGATCGCGTCCGCACTGACGTCGGAGACCTTCGCCCCGTCGCTCGCGCCGCGCAGCCCCGTGGACCAGGGCATCGTCACCGGGCTCTCCGTCGCCTCGCACTACCTCGTGGCCGTCGCGGCACAGGACGTCCTGTCGGGACTCGCCCAGCAGCTCGTCGACTCGACCTTCCTCGCCGACGCGACCTGGCTCCCCCACGAGCACCGCGCCCGCACCCTCCAGGTGGCCGTCGACCTGCTCGCCGTGCCGGCCGGCTGCGGGCTGGCGCTCATGCTGCCCGCCGACCCCCGCGAGAGCACGGCCCAGGCGCTCGCCCGCTTCGCCGGGTGCAGGATCGCCCTCTCGGGAGGCGCAGGCGCCGCGCTGAACCTCGGCCGTGCGGGGGCGACCGCGCTCGACCGCACCCTCGGGCTCGACGGGACCCTCGCCCGGGCCCCCCTCTCGGTCCCCCTCGGGGCTGCGGTCGCCTACGTCGTCGAGCGCAACAGGTCGCACCAGCACCTCCCCACGCCCGACCTCGCGTCCGTGAGCTCCAACTCCCGGCTCGTGTCCGTGGCGGTCGCCGGTGGCGTGGTCGTCGGCCTCAGCGGCTTCGCGGCCGCCGAGGGCCTGCTCGCCCGGCGCCTCGGCAGCCTCCTGCACAGCGTCCTGCCCGGCACCCCGTGGTTCTGGCAGGTGTGCGCACGCGCCGTGAGCCTCGGCGCGGTCACCGGCTCCGTCGTGCTCGTGTGGGACCGGGCGATGCAGCGCATCGAGGCGGCGACGCTCTCCGACGACGCCCGGTCCGTCGGTCTCGACCCGGCTGTCATCACCCGCCCCACGGTCAGCGGCTCGGGCCAGAGCCTCGTACCGTGGGACTCGCTCGGGCGCGAGGGACGCCGGCACGTGCTGTCCCGGGTGCCCACGGCACCGCCCTCCGCAGGCTCGCGCCCCGGCCTGAGCACGCTCTCCGCAGCCGAGCCGGTCCCGGACCTCTCGATCGAGACCGTGATGCGCAGGCCCGCGGCCGCCGAGCCGGTCCAGGTGTACGTCGGGCTCGACAGCGCCCCGACGGCCCGCGAGCGGGTCGACCTCGCGCTCGCCGAGATGGAGCAGCTGGGCGCCTTCGACCGGTCGCTGCTCGTGCTCGTCTCGCCGACCGGCACCGGGTACGTCAACTACGTGGCGCTCGCCGCGCTCCAGTACCTGACCCTCGGCGACGTCGCGACCGTGACGATGCAGTACTCCAAGCGCCCCTCCCCGCTGTCGCTCACCAAGGTGAAGGTCGCGCGCGAGCAGAACCGGCGGCTCTGGATGCGGATCCTCGTGCGGCTCCGCGAGATCCCGGAGGAGCGGCGCCCGCGGGTGGTCGTCTTCGGCGAGAGCCTCGGTGCGCACACCAGCCAGGACGTGTTCCTCGACTGGGGCACCATCGGGCCGTCGGCCCTCGGGATCGACCGCGCCCTGTGGGTCGGCACGCCGCACACGAGCGGGTGGATGCACGAGGTGTCCGACCCCGACCGTCTCGAGGTGGACGCGGACACCGTCGCCGTGGTCAACGACTACCTCGAGCTGGTGGACCTCGGCCCGGAGCGCCGGGCGGCGCTGCGGTACGTGCTGGTCAACCACGACGACGACGGCGTCACCAAGATGGGCCCGGACATCGCGCTCACCCGGCCGGCGTGGCTCACCGCCCCCGCGCGTGCCCCGCGGCCGGTCCCCGCCGGGACCGACGTGCCCGTCAGCCCGCGGGGCACCCCGCCGTGGGTCCGCTGGCGACCGGTCACGACGTTCTTCCAGACACTCGTGGACATGAAGAACGCGCAGGTCGCAGGCCCCTACCGGGCGCAGGCGCACGACTACCGCCCGGACCTCGTGCGGTTCGTCAGCGAGGTCTACGGCCTACCGGCCTCCGACGAGGAGCTGCGCCGCCTGGACGTCGTGCTCGAGCGGCGCGAGGAGCTCCGGGAGACCCTCATCGCCGCCGCGGAGAAACGTCGTCGCGCAGGCCACGACGGGGCGGGCGTCTAGAGTTGGCCCATGATCTTCAAAGGTGTGGGAGACGGCCGCCCCTACCCGGACCACGGGCTGGTGAGCACCAAGGACTGGGCGGCGGTGGCGCCTCGCCAGGTGCGGCTCGAGGACCTCGTGACGACCAAGCGCGAGCTGAACCTCGACAACCTCCTCGCAGAAGACTCCACGTTCTACGGCGACCTGTTCGCCCACGTCGTCCAGTACAAGGGCATCATGTACCTCGAGGACGGCCTGCACCGTGCGGTGCGCGCCGCCCTCCAGCAACGTGCGCTGCTGCACGCCCGTGTCCTGGTCCTGGACTGACCCGCACTCAGAGAGGCTCGACAGATGACTACGCCGGATGACGTCCAGCGCGCCAGAACGCAGCGCCGACGGCGCAAGCACGAGCGTCAGGCGCTCGTCTTCGGTCTGCTCATCGCCTTCTTGGCCGTCTCCGGGCTCGCGGCCGCCGCGGTCTACACGGGCGCGGTCGACGCGCCCTTCGACCGCGCGTTCAGCGAGGAGGAGACGGTCACCGACCAGGTCGCCACGCAGCCGTGCCTGCCGGACGGGACGCTCCCCGTCCCCTACCAGGACATCTCGGTGCGGGTCCTCAACGCGACGGACCGCTCCGGGCTCGCAGCCCAGGTGTCCGACGCCCTGGCGCGCCGCAGCTTCACCATCACGGCCACCGAGACCCAGGAGGCCAAGCTCGCCGACGTGCGGATCTCCTTCGGCTCGCAGGGTCTCGCGGCCGCGTACACGCTCGCCGCGCAGTTCCCCCGGGCGAACCTGCTCTACGACGCACGGACCGACGCGAGCATCGACCTCGCGATCGGGGCGAGCTTCGGGGACCTCGTCCCCGCCGAGGAGATCGCGCTGGCCCCGGACGCCCCGATGACGTCGATCGACGGCTGCCGCTCGCTCGACAGCCTCACGCCGGAGCCGCTCCCCACCGCCGAGGCCGCGGACGACGCCACGGACGAGGTCCCGGGCGAGGAACCGCCCGCCGAGGCGCCGGCCGAGGGCTGAGCCAGCCCCCGGCCAGAACCCGCCCGGGCTCGGTCAGGTCCCGCTCAGTCCTTCTCGAGCTCGACGCCCGCCGGTGCGGAGGCCGGTGACGCCGCCTCCTGGCTGGTCCCGCGCCAGCGGGCCAGGCCACGCATCAGGTGGTAGACCACGAGGGTGGTCACCGTGCCGATGGCGATGCCCTCGAAGTGCAGGTCGCCCGGCGTCCACGTGAAGTTCGCGATGCCGACCACGAGCGCGACGGCAGCCGTGGTGAGGTTCACGGGGTCGGAGAAGTTGACCTTGTTCTGCACCCAGATGCGGGCGCCGAGCATGCCGATCATGCCGTAGAGCAGAGTGGCAGCACCGCCGAGGACGCCGGCCGGGACCGAGGCGATGGCCTCCCCGAACTTGGGCGACATGCTGAGCAGCAGCGCGCCCGCCGCGGCGACCCAGTAGGCGGCCGTCGAGTAGACGCGGGTCGCGGCCATCACGCCGATGTTCTCGGCATAGGTGGTGGTGCCGGAGCCTCCGCCGACGCCGGCGAGGCTGGTGGCGATACCGTCGGCGAAGAGCGCGCGCCCGGCGAGGTGGTCGAGGTCCTGCCCGGTCATGGCGGCGACCGACTTCACGTGGCCGATGTTCTCGGCGACGAGCACGAGGACCACGGGGAGGAACAGCCCGAGGACGGAGAGCTCGAAGGTCGGCGTGGTGAACTCGGGCAGCCCGACCCACGAGGCAGTCTCGACCTTGCTGAAGTCGACCTCGCCGCGGACCACGGCCGTGACGTACCCGACCGCGACGCCGAGCAGGATCGCGAGGCGCCCGAGGATGCCGCGGAACAGGACGGTCGCGAGGATGATCGCACCGAGCGTCACGAGGGCCGTGACCGGCGCCTGCTCGAAGTTCCCCTTGGCGGCGGGCGCCAGGTTGAAGCCGATGAGGGCGACGATGGTGCCGTTGACGACCGGCGGCATGAGGGCGTTGATCCAGCGCGCCCCCGCGAAGTGCACGACGACCCCGACGACCGCGAGCGCGAGGCCCGTGACGAGGATGCCGCCGACCGCGACGGACTGGCCGCCGGAGGCCGTGGCCGCGCCGATGGGCGCGATGAAGGCGAAGCTCGAGCCCAGGTAGCTCGGCAGGCGGTTGCCGGTGATCAGCAGGAAGAGGACGGTGCCGACCGCCGAGAAGAAGAGGGTCGTGGCCGGCGAGAAGCCGGTGAGGATCGGCACGAGGAACGTGGCACCGAACATCGCGACGATGTGCTGCAGCCCGATGCTGATGGTCAGCGGCCACGCGAGCCGCTCGCCGGGGGCGACGACGTCCTGGGGGCCCATGTGCCTGCCGTCGCCGTGGATGGTCCAACCAAAGCTCACGTTCGTCTCCCGCGTCTGCTGTCCGGGGCGGCTGGTGCCGACCCAGGGAGCAGACTACTGCGGGCCTCCCAGGACCTGCGTCCGGGTCCGCGGGCCCTGTCGACGCCGGTCCGCGGGTGGCGCGGGCCCCGCTCACGGCCGGTAGTACACCGCGAGCGGGTGGCCCGGGCCGTCGACGACGGCCACGGGGGTCGAGAACACGTCGGAGAGGATCTCGGTGGTCATGATCTCCGCGGGTGTCCCGACGTACCGGACGGTGCCGTGGGTCATCGCGACGATCCTGTCGGCGTAGGCGGCGGCGAAGTTGATGTCGTGGACCACGAGGACCACCGTCTTGCCGAGCTCGTCCGCTGCGCGCCGCAGCCTCGCCATCATGGAGACGGCGTGCTGCATGTCGAGGTTGTTGAGCGGCTCGTCGAGCAGCACGTACTCCGTCTCCTGCGCCAGGACCATCGCGACGTAGGCGCGCTGGCGCTGCCCGCCGGACAGCTCGTCGAGGTACCTGCCCTGGAGCTCGAGCAGGTCGAGGAACCCGAGCGCGGTGTCGACGGCCTCCTCGTCCTGCGGTGTGCTGCGGCCCTGCGAGTGCGGGAACCTGCCCAGGCGCACCAGCTGGCGGACGGTGAGCCGCGCCACGAAGTGGTTCTCCTGCCGCAGGATCGCGAGCCTGCGGGCGAGGTCGCGCGGGCGGGAGGTGATGACGTCCAGCCCGCCGACCGTGACCTTCCCGGTGTCGGCGCCGAGCAGCCGCCCGACGATGGTGAGCATCGTGGACTTCCCGGCGCCGTTGGGTCCGACGAGCGCGGTGACCCCGCCCGCGGGGATCTCGAGGTCGACTGGCCCGAGGGCGTGGACGTCGCCGTAGGTCTTGACGACGTGCTGGAGCGTGATCACCGCAGGCCCTTCCGGAGCAGGTAGACGAGGAACACGAGCCCGCCGCAGAGCTCGATGATGACCGAGATCAGGCCGGCCGCGTAGAACACGTGCCGCAGCACGAAGTAGGCGCCGAGCAGCGTCGCGGCGGCGACCGCGACGACCATGGGCAGGGTCCGGGCGTGGTCGCTGGACCCGACGAGCTGGTAGGTGAGCATCGCGACGACGAACCCGAAGAAGGTCATCGGCCCGACCATGGACGTCGAGACCGAGATGAGCACCGCGACGAGGACCAGCGTCACCATGACCTCGCGCTGGTGGCGGACGCCGAGGCTGGTGGCGGTCTCCCGGCCGAGGGCGACGACGTCGAGGACGTGCCTGCGGCGCCACACGACCGCACCGACCACCACGCACACGAGGGCGCCCCACGGCAGGTAGGTGACGTGCGAGGTGCTGATGCTGCCGAACAGGCGAGCCGAGAGGATGTCGAACTCGCTCGGGGTGAGCAGCCGCTGCATGAAGGTCGAGAGCGACCCGAAGCCCATGCCGAGCACGACGCCCACGAGGAGCAGCAGGTGCAGGTCGGCCCTGGTGCCGGTGAACAGCCACCCGTAGAGGACGGACGCGAAGACGATCATCAGCAGGCTCTGGACCGCGACCTTGCCGAGGCCGTCGACAGCGGCGAGGCTCCCGGCACCGAGGAAGAAGACGAGGGAGGTCTGGATGACGCGGTAGAGCGCGTCGAAACCGAGGATGGAGGGGGTGAGGATGCGGTTGCCGGTCACCGTGTGGAAGATGACCGTGGCCACGCCCTGGCAGAAGGCGACCACGAGGATGGTGCCGACGGAGACCGCCCGGCTCTCGACGATGACCCAGAAGCCGCGGCTCCCCGGCGCTGCGGGGTTGGCGTAGACGAGGATGCCGACGGCCGCGGCGAGCGCCAGCAGGGCGACGAGGGCCAGGCGGGACCCGTAGGAGCGCGTGAGCCGGCGCCAGCGCGGATCACGAGGCGCGAGCGACGGTGAGGGCGCCTGGGGGCCTGGCGTCCGGACGTCGACCACGGGCGACGCGCTGGTCGGCTCAGCCACGGCGCTGGACCCGGACCACGAGGGCCACGAAGGCGGCCGCTCCGACGAGCCCGAGGACCATCGAGACCGGCACCTCGAAGGGCATCCGCACGACCCGGCCCACGATGTCGCAGACGGTGACGAGCGCGATGCCGCCGAGGCACACCCACGGCAGGTTGGACCGCAGGTCGTCGCCGCGCAGCAGCGAGACGACGTTGGGGACCACGAGACCGAGGAACGGCAGGAACCCCACGACGACGGTCGTGACACCGGAGGCCACGGCCACCAGGGCCGTGCCGAGGAGGATCAGCCGGTCGTAGCGGACCCCGAGGTTGGTCGCGACCTCACGCCCGAGGCCGGCGACGGTGAGCCTGTCGGCGAGCACGAAGATCGCCACGCACACGGCGGCGACCACCCAGAGCATCTCGTACTGGCCGCGGACCACGCTGGTGAAGCTGCCCATGAACCAGGTCCCGAGGAGCTGGAGGTAGTTGGTCGAGATCGCGACGAGCGTGGTCAGGGCGCTCACCACCGCGCCGAGCATGATGCCGACGACGGGCACCACGAGGGTGGTGCGGACCGGGATGCGGCGCAGGATCGCCATGAAGACCATCGTGCCGACGAAGGCGGAGAGGCTCGCGATCACCATCCGGGTGGCGATGCTGGCCGTCGGGAGCAGGAGCACGGAGAGCAGCAGGCCGAGGCCCGCCCACTCGCTGGTGCCGATGGTGGTGGGCTCGACGAAGCGGTTCTGGGTGAGCTGCTGGAGCACGAGCCCGCTCACCGCCATGGCGCTGCCCGCGAGGACCAGGGAGATCGTGCGGGGGACGCGGGTGATGGCGAACATCTCGGCGCCGCCCTCGGTCCGCAGGTCGTAGACGCCCACGAAGAGCGAGACCACCACGAGGGCGAGGGTGACGAGGACGGCGACGGTCAGCGGGAGGGCCGACCGCCGCCCCGGGCGTGCGCCCAGGTCGGCGGTCGGCACCCGCGCTGCCGGAGCAGCGGTGGGCGTTGCGGGGTTCTGGGAGATCACGAGGGGGGTGCCG
>Ga0308165_1005981_pt1 | contig 10977 bp, 8 predicted proteins | sample PhyWR2_FD_201032 | JGI IMG/M metagenome (GOLD analysis project Ga0308165, IMG submission 201032) | Phyllosphere microbial communities from UC Gill Tract Community Farm, Albany, California, United States - DLSLW.R2 | ecosystem: Host-associated > Plants > Phyllosphere > Unclassified | place: USA... | reverse complement strand
CTCGACCTGCGCGCTGAACTGGATCAGCACAACTACCGTTACCACGTCCTCGACGAGCCGAGCATTCCGGACGCCGAGTACGACCGTCTGTTCCATGAGCTCAAGGCCCTGGAAGCCGAGCATCCGGACCTGGTCACGCGCGATTCTCCGACGCAGCGGGTCGGCAGTGCGGCGTTGTCGGCGTTCACCCAGGTCAAGCATGAGATCCCCATGCTCAGCCTCGGCAACGCCTTTGACGAAACCACCATGCTGGAATTCGATCGCCGGGTCACCGAAGGCCTCGACCTGCCGGCCGGCGATCTGTTTGGCGGTGGCGCGGCGGTGGAGTACAGCTGCGAACCGAAGCTGGATGGCCTGGCGGTCAGCCTGCTGTATCAGGACGGCGAACTGGTTCGCGGCGCCACCCGTGGCGACGGCACCACCGGCGAAGACATCAGCGTCAACGTGCGCACCGTGCGCAATATTCCGTTGAAGCTGCACGGCAGCGGTTGGCCGGCGACCCTGGAAGTGCGCGGTGAAGTGTTCATGTCCAAGGCCGGTTTCGAACGGCTCAACGCCTCGCAGCTGGAAGTCGGCGGCAAGACCTTCGCCAACCCGCGCAACGCCGCTGCCGGTAGTTTGCGTCAGCTGGATTCGAAGATCACCGCCAGCCGTCCGCTGGAATTCTGCTGCTACGGTGTGACCACGGATATCAGCGACACCCATATCGGCAACCTGCAACAGTTGCAGAAATGGGGCATGCCCATCAGCCGTGAGTTGAAGCTGGCAAAGGGCATCCAGGATTGCCTGGAGTACTACCGCGATATCGGCGAGCGGCGTAACAGCCTGCCGTATGAGATCGACGGCGTGGTGTTCAAGGTCAACAGCATCGCTTCCCAGCGAGAACTGGGCTTCCGCGCCCGTGAACCGCGCTGGGCCATCGCGCATAAATTCCCGGCCATGGAAGAACTGACTGAGCTGCTAGACGTGGAATTCCAGGTTGGCCGTACTGGCGCCGTCACGCCGGTGGCACGCCTCAAGCCGGTCAAGGTCGCGGGTGTCACCGTGTCCAACGCGACCCTGCACAACATGGATGAAGTGGCGCGCCTGGGCGTGATGATCGGCGATACCGTGATCATCCGCCGCGCCGGGGATGTGATCCCGCAGGTGGTCTCGGTGGTGCTTGAGCGTCGTCCGGAAAACGCCCGTGCGGTGCCGATCCCGCAGAGCTGCCCGGTGTGTGGTTCCCACGTGGAGCGTACGCAACTGGTCAAACGCAGCAAGGGCAAGGAAACCGTCAGCGAGGGCGCGGTGTACCGTTGCGTCGGGCGTCTGGCCTGTGGCGCGCAGCTCAAGCAGGCGATTATCCATTTCGTCTCACGCCGCGCCATGGACATTGACGGCCTGGGCGACAAAACCATCGAACAACTGGTGGATGAAAACCTCATCGGCTCGCCGGCCGACCTCTACAAACTCAAGTACGAACACATCATCGACCTGGAAGGCTTTGCCGACATTTCCAGCAAGAAGCTGATCACCGCCATCGAAAACAGCAAATCCCCGACCCTGGCGCGCTTTATCTATGCGCTGGGCATTCCTGATGTAGGCGAGGAGACCGCCAAGGTGCTGGCGCGCTCCCTGGCCTCCCTGGAGCGCGTGCAGAAGGCCTTGCCCGAAGTGCTGACGTACTTGCCGGACGTGGGCCTGGAAGTGGCGCATGAGATCCACAGTTTCTTTGAAGACAGCCATAACCAGGACGTGATCGGCGCGCTGCTGTCGCCGGAAGAGTGCGGCCTGCAATTGCAGGATCAGGGTGACCTGAGTGCCGAATTCGCCGCCAGCACCACACTGGGCGGGTTGCTCGACAAGCTGCACGTACCGAGCGTCGGCCCGGGCGCCGCGCAAAAGCTGGCGGACAAGTTCGTCACCCTCGAAGGCGTAATCAAGGCCGACTGGCTGGACATGCGCCAGGCCCTGCCGGAGAAACAGGCCAAGGCCGTGCGCGAGTTCTTCGATAATGCCGACAACGCCCACCGCGCCCTGGCCATCGAGCAGCAGCTCAAAGACTTCGGTATGCATTGGGACAGCGAGAAGAAGGTGGTCGAAGGCTTGCCCGAAGCCGGGCACACCTGGGTACTCACCGGTTCGCTGGAGTTGATGAGCCGCGACGTGGCCAAGGAGAAGCTCGAAAGCCTGGGCGCCAAGGTGGCGGGGTCCGTGTCGGCGAAGACCCACTGCGTGGTGGCTGGGCCGGGCGCCGGTTCCAAGCTGGCCAAGGCCAGCGAATTGGGCTTGAAGGTGCTGGATGAAGAAGCCTTCGTCACCTTCCTCGCCAGGAACAACATCAAGGTCTGAACCGATCCCACTGTAGGGGCGAGCTTGCTCGCGAAAAACTTGAAGCGTCTCGATAAACCAGGAACGCTGCGTCATCGTTGACGTTCTTCGCGAGCAAGCTCGCTCCCACAGAAGCCATGTTGAACGATCGGTAGCGAGAAATGATCTAGTCTCAGTCACCCAGGGAGAGATCGCCATGTTCCGCTACTTCGAGCAACTCAGTTCGCGCATCGCTGCACCGTTCGTAGCCGGCACATCCCGCGACAGCAAAGTGTGGCAGTGCCGTTGCGGCCAATCGCTGTTCTTTCGCAACAGTCAATGCCTGGCCTGCCAGGCGCTGCTCGGCTACCAAGCCCAACAAAGTCGTCTCGCCTCCCTGCAACCCGGCCCCGTCGAAGGCACCTGGCTGCAGGACGGCAACCTCGACGCCGGTGCCTTCCGCCGCTGCGCCAACCTCGATACAGCGGCCGCTTGCAACTGGCTGATCCCGGCCCATAGCACCGCGCCTCTGTGCGTGGCGTGCAGCCTGAACCGCACCATTCCTGACTTGTCGATCGCGCAAAACCACGAACGCTGGCGCAAAGTCGAAACCGCCAAGCGCCGCCTGGTAGCACAGCTCATCAGCCTGGGTTTGCAAGTGGTCCCCAAAAGCGTCGACGAAGAAACGGGCCTGGCCTTCGACTTCGTCGGCATCGACCTGGAAGGCAACGCGCCCATGACCGGCCACGCCAACGGCCTGATCACCCTGGACATCAAGGAGGCCGACGACGCCCACCGCGAGAAAGTCCGCGTACAAATGCGCGAACCCTACCGAACGTTGCTCGGGCACTTTCGCCATGAGGTCGGCCACTACTACTGGGATCGCCTGATCGCCAATACCCACTGGCTAGAACCGTTTCGCCACCTGTTCGGCGACGAACGCGCCAGTTACGCTGACTCCCTCGACCAGCATTACCAAAACGGCCCACGCCCAGACTGGCAGCAAACCTGCGTCAGCGCCTACGCCACCATGCACCCCTGGGAAGACTGGGCCGAAACCTGGGCGCACTACCTGCACATGATGGACGCCGTCGACACCGCCCTTGGCTTTGGCATGAGCGCCCGTGAGATGGACCTGGATTACCAGCCATTCCCGCTCACCACCCTGTACGACCCCGAACACCCCGGCGGCGTGGCCTTCCTGTCGTTCGTCAACGCCTGGATAGAGCTGGCCGGCATGCTCAATGAACTGTCACGCAGCATGGGCCAACCGGACTTCTATCCCTTCGTGCTGCCACCGGCGGTGATTGCCAAACTGCACTTTATTCACTTGGTCATTCAGGAAGAAGGTGGCAGGGCCGACGAAGCCGTTCTTTTGTAGGCGCGAGCTTGCTCGCGAAGAGCGTCAACGATGACGCAGTGTTCCTGGTTTATCGAGGCGCTCTCAAGTTTTTCGCGAGCAAGCTCGCTCCTACAGAGAATTATGTGAATCCACCAGTCAAGTGCTTGAACCATCGAATATTTTTAATCCGCCGCCAACGGTTGTAACTTCCGATGAGATCGGTACAATGGCCCCGCTTGCCGAGAGGCAGGCGTCGTTATGGTGACCCCATCGGTCCCCCCGCAACGATTACCCGTGAACCTGGTCAGAGCCGGAAGGCAGCAGCCACAGCGGGAACATTGTGTGCCGGGGTGTGGCTGGTGGGGTTGCCTCCATAACGCTCTTCCTTGCAACATCTCCTCAAATTCAATTCAAAAAAATGCTTTCAAGCCATCTGCCATCGGGCAGTCCATGGCGGCATACTCCAGTGCCTGGCATCCGGAGACAACACACGTGGAAAAAGTCGACGACCTCACTCGCGAAAAACTGCGGGAGTGGCAGATGCGGCGCCTGGAGATCAAGGACCGCATTCAATCGCATCCTGAACAGACCCTGGAATTGTCGAGGGTGCTGGACCTCATGGACGACGAGCACGCGGAAATCCTCAGCCAGGCGGAAATGATCCGGTCTGCGGACGCGGCCCACGAGCCCGCACCGCCCGCCGAGGCCGTGCCGCCGCCCCTCACGGGCGCCTACACGCTGCAGTTGAATGTGGCCGCGCAAAGTGCCGAGGACCTGCGCCGGTTGCTGGATATGGCGGTCTTCGAACTCCAGCAGCAGGTCAATACGATGGCCGCTAAGGCTGACGCGGGTCCCCATTGCGGCGGTATGTCAGGCTCCCTGGGGGAGTATCGGTTTGAACTGGGCGGTCAGGGCAATGCCTGATTCCCTGGCGGCGAGGCACTATGCAACCGGAACATTTTGATTTATCCAGTCCTGTCTTCCTGCCCGTCACGGATGAAACCTGCACAGGCCTGCTCGGGGCGGACGGCGCCAAGACGCTGATGAGCCTGACAGACCCTGAGCTGGCTGCCGTGCTGGTCATCCAGAACCTGGCCCAGGCGGCGGAAAAAGACCTGACCTGCGCTGGCGCCGAGCGCATTTTGGCCAAGCTGCTCGACTGGGCGGTGGACAACCGGGCAGAGGGCGCCGCGACGTTGTTGTCCGAAGCCCAGCGGTTGTTCGATCCCCGCAAGCTGTACTTCGGTTTCAACGCCCTTAAAACGGTCAATCTGCGCCTGCTCTCGCCTGAAGAAGTCGCAGCGCGGGATTACCTGCTGCCCACCGGCAAATGGGATATTGGCTACAAGGTCCGTCATCTGCGCAGCAACGATCCGTTCAGCCAGCAGATGGTCACGCCCCGGCACCGCGAGCGCTGGCTCAGCCCGGCCCAGGACAAGCTGGTGCGGACCTTCCGCGCCAACCTCAACGAAGACCTGCATGTCCAAGGTTACGCCGGCATCGGTAAGAGCCACCTGCTGGGCGCCTTGATGGAGTGCCTGCGGCCCGCCCAGACCTTGATACTGGCGCGTACCGGGGCGAAGCTCGCCACCTTGCGTGAACGCATGGGTTTGGCCAGGGACAGCAAGACCGGCTCGACCTTTGCCGCCTTCGCCAAAGCGCTGTTACAGGGGCAACGACCGTCCGTGCAGGCCTCGCCGGCCCGGTTGCCCGGCAAACACGAAGTGTCGCAGACCCTCAATATCCATGGCTGGCGCGGTCACGATGGCGCGGCGACGCTCGATATCTGCCTGAAGGTGCTCGACAGCTATTGCCATTCCAACCATCACAGCCTGTCGGCCCGGCACTTGCCGCATTTCAAGCAACCCTTGTCCAACGTGGATGCCCAGGCGTTGCTGGAGTACTCCAGCCGGTTGTGGACGTATCTGGACGCCAATCCGCAATGGGCCGGTCAGACGGCCTTCGCAGCGCTGTTGCTGATCAAGCGTGCGAGCCTCGATGGCTGCGAGGTGCCGCCCCGGTACACTCATGTGCTGATCGATGAAGCCCAGGACATTCCACCTTCGTTGTTGCAGATCATCGAACGCGGCCGCCAGGTGCTGATCACCCTCGGCGATGAGTACCAGCTGGCCAGCGGTGTGATGGTCAGGCGCAAGCGCGAAGTCCGGCACACCGACATCAATTACTCCGTGCGCTCGGGCCGCAACGTCGAGCGCCTGGTCAACCCGTTGATCAGCGTGCACTCGCAGAAGGGCAAGACGCCCTTCGAAGGCGCGCGGGATGCCGACGTTGGCATTGAGCATTACCCTCAGGGCTTCGTACCGCCGGAAGGCTGCGCGGTATTGACCGCGTCCCATTGGGACACCATGAAATGGGCGATTCAATTGCAGCAGGCCAACTGCCCGTTCGGTTTCTTCGACAGTGCAGCGCAGCAGGATCTCCAGCGCTTCATGATCAGCGTGATCGCGCTGTTCAAGCCGGAGTTCTACAGCAACGAGCACAACGACAATGGCGCCCATGCTTACTTCAGTGACATGGACGATTGGCAACAGGTGCGCGATGCCAGCCAGTACGACGAGTCGTTCCTGTGGGTCGAGAGCGAGCTGGAAAAAGGCTTCAACGTCGCCGATATCACGCGTTTGAACCGCCTGAGCGGCGTCCCTGGCAAACGCTGCCTGCTGATGCTGGCGGAGGAGGCGGGCGGCATGGAGTTCGACCGTGTACTGCTGACGCCCGAACTGCTGACCAACGTGAAATTCAAGGACGCCTACGCGTTCGACCAGCGGCTGTGTGCGGTATACATCGCCATTTCCCGGGCGCGGATGCAGCTTTACCTGCCTTACGATGTGGTCGAGTGGATTGATTTCCACACCTATCAGAAAACCCGTGAATTCCACGGTTACTGATTTAATTAATTCGGCTGTTTCACAACTTTCGGCGGTCGCTCTGGACAACCTAAAACCACCTTGTTAGTTTCCGCCAGCCACTTGTTTCAGAGTGTGACAAGGGTGCGGGGTTGATATTGAAGTGCCATTACTTCTTTAACTAACAAGGATGTCTGTGATGAAAAGCCTGCAAGGGTTGCCCCGTCTTATCAGTGCTTCGGTAGGCGCGCCCGGTAAAGCCCGCAACTTGCCCGCCGATGTGCAGTGCATTCAGTATTTATTCAATCTGATCATTCCCAAACTGGGCTTCCCACTGGCTGAAAACGGTAAGTGCGACGGTCAGTTGGTGCAGTGCATCAGCCAGTATCAGTTCCGTCACCTCAAATATGCGCACCCCGATGGTGTGATCGACCCGACCGGTAAAACCTTCAACAGCCTCATCGAAGAAGCGGTGAAGGTACCGGTGAAGGCGTTCCCGAGCATGCGTATCCCGACCTTCCTGAATGTGTTCGGCAATAACCAGGCAGATGCGGTGCAGGCCACGGTCAATGTGTACCTGGACCGCATGCGCGCGATGATCGAGGCCGAGAAACGCAACCGCCAATTGATGCTCCAGGCCACGTGTGACGGGGGGATGACCCTCAGCGAGACCGACTTCCAGAACGCCGCCATGCAGTTGGGTGGCGGTATTTCGGTGAACATCATCAAGGCCTTCGCCACCGTGGAGTCCGGCGGACGTTCGGGGTTCGGTCCGGCCAAATTGCCGGTGATCGCGTTTGAAGGGCACCTGTTTCGCAAGTACACCAAGCACATCTACGACCAGGCGCACCCGCTGCTGTCCTACCCCTACAAGAAAAAGGCCGGGCCGCAGTGGCAGACCAATAACAAGGACCAGGCCAAGGCCTGGGAAACCATGGCCACTGCCTTTGCGCTGGATCAGGAAGCCGCGTTGATGTCGGCGTCCTGGGGCATGTTTCAGATCATGGGCTTCAATTACGCCTCATGCGGTTACAAGACAGTGTTTGAATTCTCGGCGGCATTAAAAGTGAATGCCGGCAACCAACTAAAGGCGTTCCTTGGTTTTTGCAGCAAGAGCCCGGCGTTGATGAAGGCCATGAAAAGCAAAGATTTCACCAGCATGGCACGTAACTATAACGGCGAGGACTACGGCAACTATGACGTCCTTATGCAGAAAGCCTACGAGAAACTGGAAGGGAAAAAGTAAAATGATGCGTTATCTAGCAGTGGGTGTGTTGTCGTTGTGCGCCGTAGCCCCCGTCTTCGCCGGCTCGCCTGCATTGCATTCCGGCAAGTACGAAGGGCTGATGCTGGCGGTGACGCCCGAGCACCAGGTGGAAGGTTACTACTCGGAAGAAATGGGCGAGGGCGTGACCCGCAGCTGCAGTTTCTACCTGCAAGGCAAGCCCGCCGCGCTGACCACTTGGCTCGATGACGCTTATCCCGGCAGCGTGGCGCCTTCCTCCGACGGCGTGACCCTGACCGTGGCGCAAGGCCGCCAGCATCCCGGTTGCCTCAACGTGCTGATGCCGGAGATTGCCACCGGCCTGGACCTGACCCAGACCGCAAGCAAAAAATGGATTGGCTTGGTGAAGGTCTCCGCCGACAAGGCTTACCTGCTGAAAAACCCAAATGCCAAGCCTGCTAAACGCCCGTACATCGTCAAGAACGACGTGGTCGGTGTCCTGGCATTCAAGGATGGCTGGGCCCAGGTCGAGTTCATCAATGCCGATGATCGCTCGTTTACGGGGTGGATCAGCCAGGATCAGTACGCGCGGTTAGCGGCCCCCCAGAGCTGATCTCGACAACGATAACAATCTAAGTGTGGGGGCAGTCCCCACATGTTGGATCTTCATTAACCGAATGTTTCGCGCAGTAATCCGGCAAACGCATCCCGTGCCAGGTGCCGCTGCGTGTCCTTGTGCCAGAACAGCAGGTTTTCCACCGCCTGCAGTTCCTCGAACCGGTACGACGCCAGCTGGTTGGCCTGCTCATAGCGGGCCAGGATGCCTTCCGGAGCCAGCGCCACACCAATCCCTGCACTCACACAACCAATAATCGTGCCCCAACTGGCATAGCTGGCGATGGCCGGTTTGAAGGCATGGGGCTTGACCCAGTTTTCCAGCGCCGCCCGATAGGGACAGCCGGGTGGCCACACCAGGAGGGTGCGCCCGGCCAGGTCTTCGGCGCTGCGGATCGGCTCGCTGGAGGCGCTGGCGATCAGTACCAGGCGTTCGCTGTAGACCACGCTGTGTTCGAGCTTTGCGCGTTTGTTGCCGGCGGCCACCAGCGCCACATCCAGGCGATGGTGCTGCAGGTCATCGAGCAGCTCGCCCCAGGCACCGGTCACCAGTTCCAGGCTGACATCCGGGTAGCGCCGGTGATACTCCGCCAGCAGCGGCGGCAGGCGGCCACTGGCGCTGGACTCCACTGCGCCGATGCGCAGGGTGCCACGAGGAATGGCATTGGCGTCCACGGCGCGTTTGGATTCGTCCACCAGGGCCAGGATACGCTCGCAGTACTCCAGGAAAATCTCACCCGCCGCACTGATCGCCAACCCGCGCCCGGCACGGATGAACAGTGGCGTGCCCAACTCGCTCTCCAGCTGCTTGATCCGCGTGGTGATGTTGGACGGCACGCAGTGCAATTGCACGGCGGCTTGGGCCACGCTGCCGGTTTGCGCCACGGCTCGCACCATTTTCAGTTGGGCCAGTTCCATTGCTCAGTTCCAGTGATTTCAGAAGTCAGAAACGGTTAATTGTCCTACGCGTTGCTCGGGCCAAGACTGACAGCATTCCTTCTCAGTATTCGGATGCCGTCGATGAACACCCCGTCCCCCCTGAAGCTTACGCTAGTCATCGCCAGCGTCATCCTTTGTTGGGCCTATTCGCCGATTGGCGTACACATGGGGCTGCTCAGCTACGGCCCTGGTCAGCTGGCGCTGTTGCGGTTCTTGATCGCTTCGGTGTTCATGGCCGGTGTGGCGCTGGTGATGGGCATCGGTCGGCCACGCCTGTGGGATCTACCGTGGCTGCTGGTGTTGAGTTTTTTCGGGGTATTCCTGCACCACACCAGCCTCAATTACGGACAGCAATTCGTGACGGCGGGGGCGTCCAGCGTGCTCGCGCAATCGGCGCCGCTGTTCAGTGTGTTGATTGCGTTTTTCTGCTTGAAGGAACGGGTCAGCCTCTGGCGCTGGAGCTGTGTGCTGCTGGGGTTGCTCGGTGTGCTGGTGGTGATCTGGGGCGATCACGGGGTGGGGAATATCGACCCGCGCGGCTTGCTGCTGCTGTTGGCGGCGGTGTCGTGGAGCCTGTACTTCGCCATCCAGAAGCACTACGCCCACCGCTACAGCCCGCTGACGATGGCGTGCTACATGGTCTGGGGCGGCACCTTGATGCTTTGCGTGAACCTGCCGGGCCTGTCGTCTGCCGTGGTGCAGGCGCCGTTGCCGGAAAACCTTGCGGTGCTGGTGCTTGGGATTTTCCCCAGCGCCTTGGCGTACCTGGCCTGGGGTTATGTGTTGAAACATGTCGAGGTCAGCCGTGCGTCGGTAGCGATGTACCTGATCCCGCCCGTGGCCATGATGATGGCGGCGACGCTGTTGGGTGAACACATCACCCTGCAAGTGGTGCTGGGCGGTGTGATCGTGTTGGCCAGCGTGGCCGCCATCAGCCTGGAAGGGCGCTGGCGCTCAGTCGCTCAGGCAAAACGCGCGCAGCCGGTGGCCGTCGAGGTCCTGAGCGACGAAGGTGTAGCCGAAATCCAGGGTGGTCGGTGACTGGATGATCGTCGCGCCGCGCGCTACCCACTGGTCGTGCAACGCGTCCACAGCGGCCTTGTCGGCCAGAGACAGGCCCACTTCACCCCCGCCGCCCGTGAGCTGCGCCGCCGGCTGCACGGTATGACGTGACCACAATCCCAGCTTCACGCCATTGTCGAGCATGAACAGGGCGAAGGTCGGGTTGAGTTCCACGGGCGGCTTGTCCAACAGGCGACTATAGAAGTTGGCGCTGGTGGCCGGACTGTCGACGTACAGCAAAAAGTAATGGGCGACGGTGTGCATGTTGGCTCCTTGGAAGCGCGTGTTGTGAGGGGCCGAGTCTATAAGGCGGTGCTGTCAGTTCCTGTCAGGAGTCTCACCGGTGTGGAGCTGGATGATTTGCTCGATCTCGCCCGACATCTTCATAGCGGTGGGGGCGCTGCAAGGCTGCCCGTGGCCATCATTCATAAAACGCCCAGATGTGTGCGCCTAAGCTCTCCGGGTTCAGGCCTTTTCGGGGCCAGTCACAAGGGCTTAGTCAGATTAGGCAAGCATGCCGGATGCAATTTCCCCCTTGCTCCGCTAGCATTACCGGCTTCTGTTTCCCAGTTGCGACGGTTTTCGATGAGTTATCAGGTTCTTGCACGTAAATGGCGTCCGCGCTCGTTCCGCGAAAT
>Ga0308165_1005979_pt1 | contig 10980 bp, 12 predicted proteins | sample PhyWR2_FD_201032 | JGI IMG/M metagenome (GOLD analysis project Ga0308165, IMG submission 201032) | Phyllosphere microbial communities from UC Gill Tract Community Farm, Albany, California, United States - DLSLW.R2 | ecosystem: Host-associated > Plants > Phyllosphere > Unclassified | place: USA... | reverse complement strand
TTGGATAACGCTTTTAAACACAACCACAGTGAGGTAAAAATGACTGTGCTTTTTATTACCACCAATAAAGATGGTTACACCCTTCATATTAAAGATAACGGGAAAGGAATTGAAGAGGCAACCAAAGAAAAAATATTCGATAAGTTTTACCGTGCAGGCAAAGATAATACGGTTTCGGGCCTTGGGCTTGGCTTATACTATGTTAAACAATGCCTTGATATTCATGGCTGGCAAATCAGCATACGATCAACACCAGGAAAAGGAACCGAATTTTTGGTGCATATCCCTGCTGAACAAGCCACAAATAATGCAAATCAATAATCCAACAAATTATGCTGTATGATATTGTAATAATTGAAGATGAAATAGACCTGGGCAACGTAATTTCCGAGTACCTGAAGTTAAGGGGCTTTAGTGTACTTTGGTTTAAAACTGCTACAGCAGCATTGGATTATTATAGTGCAAACCAACTTGATAATAAACTGGTGATTGTTGATGTACAGCTACCGGATATGAATGGTTTCGACCTGGCCACAGATATGGTAAAGATGAACCCAAGCCAGCCCTTTTTCTTTCTTACTGCACACAATGAAAAGCAAGACCGGATAAGGGGATTAAAAATTGGTGCGATTGATTATATCTCGAAGCCATTCGAAATTGAAGAATTGGTTTTACGGATCGGAAATATCATTAAGAAATTTTCGGGTAATGTAAAACCAGCGGCTCCCGCTAAACCAGGTTTTATTAATATAGGCGATATCAGATATCAAAAAGACCAGCTATTTGTGATGATGCCGGATGGCAGGGAGGTATCATTAACGGTAAGAGAATCGGAAGTATTAGACCGTTTGGCGGGTAATATTAACCAGGTGGTTAAAAAGAAAGATATTTTATTGGCCCTGTGGGGAAATGATGATTATTTTAATGGCAAAAGCCTGGAAGTGTTTATTTCGAGGTTACGCAGACTTTTTAAGGCCTCGGAGCAGGTAAGCATCGAAAACGTTTATGGATTAGGCTATATTTTAAAAGTGAAATGATGTAATTTCGATTAGTTCACCAACATACGTATAAATGCTATATAGCCTACATAGTCCTCGTTTGTAACGAGGATTGTCGAGATTCGCATTTCAAATGCGATACTTGAATCATTAACTTTGCTTACCCCTACATAGTCCTCGTTTGTAACGAGGATTGACGAGATTTGCATTTCGAATGCGATCAAATAAACACCTGCATAGCCTACTACATAGTCCTCGTTTGTAACGAGGATTGTCGAGATTCGCATTTCTAATGCGATCAGATAAACCACCTAATGGTTGGTGTCTCACCGACCATAAATTTTCCCTAAATAGCCTATATAGTCCGCGTTTACAACGAGGATTGACGAAATTCGCATTTCGAATGCAATGAGTAACTTCACGCACCTGCCCTATCCATAAATTCAACTTGGATCATTAACTTTGCTTACCCCCACAATTATAAATATGAAATGGATTACCCGCGAACATCCGAAAATTGACCGGATTGCCTGTCCCTGGCTCATCAGGCGTTTTATCGATCCGGAGGCAGAAATAGTTTATGTACCGGCAGATCAGGTGATGATTAAAGCAGAAGAACTCGGGGCTACGCCTTTCGATATGCCGGGTGTAGAATACACACATTACAATGATCAGTGTACATTTGATTATTTTATTAAAAAGCACCAGTTAAAAGATGTGGCGCTTGATCGCATTGCAGCAATTGTTCGTGGTGCAGATACCGATCGACATGATTTTGCCCCACAATCAGCAGGACTCGAAGCTGTATTTTCAGGCTTGGCCTACCACAGTACAAACGACCACGACCTGCTTACTTTGGGTATGCAGATTTACGATGGTTTGTATAGCTGGGCTAAACACCTTTACCACAAAAAACACACACAAGCCGGACCAGTTGAACAGATGTTGCTGGAAATATATACCAAATACCTAAGGGAAAACAAAGGAAAAAAAGCTCCTGCATGGGCCAACGAACTCAGAAACATGATTCAAGACCAGATGGACACCAACATGACCTTAAGCTTACAACAGGCATCAAATGAACTGGAAATTAATCCTGCCTATTTATCAAGAGAGTTTTCAAAATACTTCGATAACCTATCCTTTGGAGACTATATCCGAAAAATGCGCATTGAAAAGGCCATGCTGTTGATAGAAACTACATCTTACTCATTAACAGAGGTTGCTTATTTAACAGGATTTTCAGACCAAAGCCACTTTAACCGGATTTTTAAAAAACAGACAGGAGAAAATCCCTCCATTTACAGAAAAAAGCACCAAAAAAGTAAAATGGATACAAATAGTTAAATCCATACAATTATAAGGTTTTTCGAATAAGCAATATTGTAACGAAATACAATTTGCTTGATGAGACAAGAAACAGCTAAAACCAAACCACTGTATTCGCTAGCCGAAATTACGACCTATTTCCTGAAATTGGGTACCTGGGGGTTTGGCGGTCCGGTTGCACTTGTTGGTTATATGCAGCGCGATTTAGTGGCGCAAAAAGGCTGGCTAACAGAAGACGAATACAAAGAAGGATTGGCATTAGCGCAACTGGCACCGGGGCCACTCGCTGCTCAGCTGGGTATTTATATTGGCTTTGTACATTATGGCTTATTGGGGGCCACCTTAACAGGATTGGCTTTTGTACTGCCCTCATTTATAATGGTTGTTTTGCTGGGCATGGCCTACCAGTTATATGGGGGCTTGGCATGGATGCAAGCTGTATTTTATGGCGTTGGTGCAGCAGTAATTGGCATCATCAGCATGAGTGCCTATAAACTAACCGTCAAATCCATAAGCAAATTCGAAGTTACCGCTATAAAATCCAAATGGCTTTTATGGGTATTTTACATTCTAGGGATGGTAATTACAGTGATTACCGAAAAAGAAGAAATTTTATTATTTATAGGTTGCGGCATCATATACATGGTTGTTAAAGCCCCGCCAAAATGGATCAAAAGGCCTTCAACGCTTTCTTCTGGAATCCTGTTAAGTACAAGTTTTTGGCATTACGACAGCAAAACTTTACAAGAAATCGGTTGGTTTTTCGCCAAGGCAGGAGCTTTCGTATTTGGTAGTGGCCTTGCTATTGTTCCCTTTTTACACAGTGGAGTTGTAAAGGAATTTGGTTGGTTAACAGAAACTCAGTTTGTAGATGCTGTTGCTGTTGCCATGATTACTCCTGGCCCGGTTGTAATCACTGTTGGCTTTATCGGATATCTTGTTGCTGGCTTCCCTGGAGCATGTGTGGCAGCCCTTGCAACATTTCTACCCTGCTATCTTTTTACCATAGCATTAGCACCTTCCTTTAAAAGGATTGCAAAAAATATCAGCATTAAAGCATTTGTAGAAGGCATTACCGCAGCGGTAATTGGTGCGCTGGTGGGTTCGGTTGTGGTAATTGCTGCACGCTCCATAAAAGATATTCCAACTGCATTGATCGCCATAGCAGCAATAATCGCCCTTATTTACATCAAGAAATTGCAAGAGCCCTATATTATTGCTGTTGCCGCAATATTAGGCTTATTAATCAAATTCATTTAAATCATCATATATGCACCACATTTTCTCACGATCATTTTTAATCAGCAATACATTAATCTTGCTTTTCACCATTACACTAAATTTATCAATTAAGGCACAACAGACGGCTCAAACTTCAATTTACCCTAAAGTAACCGGTTATTTCAGCTTGCTCCACCCGATCGGATCATTAGACAAAAATGGATTTCACGATAACTTTTCGAATGTATACACACTCGCATTCCCATTTGGAATAAACATTTTAAAGAGCGACAAATTTGGCGTTAGCTTTGAAATTGCACCCAATATCCGTACGGAGCATAATATTTCTAAAGTAAGTTCGGTTTTGTTTCACCCGGGTGCAATGTTCCGCTTTAAACATGGATTTACATTTATTGGCCGTGTGGCATTCGAAACCAATGGCCGTTATGGCTTTACTCCGGTTTTTAACCAGGTAATAAAAAAAGGAAAGAATGTTAATTTATACGCAGCCCTACCTTTTCCTGTCCGGTTTGGTAACGATCAGGCGGCATCACTTTCTACAGGTTTGCAATTGGGAGTTAGTTTTTAAATTATTAGGAGGTAGATTTTTGAAGCCTTTAAAGAGGTGGAATGTTAAAGCATCAGCAAGAATATAATTCCGCAGATTCGCCAATCAAAACAAAATGCAGAAATTGTTAATGCCTCCATAAAAGTAAGGCCATAAGCATCACACTGAGCACAAGAATAAAAAATAATATACCTTTCGGAAATTTATCGTCGCTCATTCCACTTGCCTTTTTAGCTGAGGTTATCAAAGTATTATTCTGATCCTGCATCATTATAAAATTATGGTAAAGCAAATTTGACTGTAATTAGCCGAAAAAGATTAATAGCCTCTGAATTTAAAATTCGAGGCAATGCCTGTTACGCATAAAGGTTGCTAAGTAAGTTGCAAAAATGGTAGAAACGCATTCCTTAGCGTTTAAAATGCAAGAGTCAAAAAAATTAGTCTTATAACCTGGCAATTGTAGTAAGATTCCCGCATGCGTGAGAATAACGAGCATAGTAGAAAAAACGACAAAACTATACACCCTCCGGATCAAACTCTACAATCCATTCAATACCAAATTTATCCCTAAACATCCCCGCATAAGTACCCCATGGACTATCGCCAATCGGCCCTTCCACTTCCCCACCAACTGATAATCCATTAAATATCTTATCTGCTTCTTCCGTACTTTCGGCACTCACATATATTTTAGAACGGTTTTCATTTTCATTTACCGGCCCCATAAACCCGGGAACATCGTTCGCAATCAATACATTATTTTTACCAAGCGATAAGCCGATGTACATTATTTTATTTTCTTCTTCTTCCGCTACCTGAAAATCGGGACCTGATAAGTCTTTAAAACGGATCACTTTGGTAAACTCACCGCCAAAAACTGATTTATAAAAAGTAAATGCTTCTTCGGTATTGCCATTAAAGTTGATCCAGGGATTAATTGCTCTCATAATTGCTTATTTTATTTCGTGTAGTTTCTAAACTAAAATAATGATTGACAATTAGATTTTATAAAAATAATGCCTAACATTTTAATGATGGCCAAAATTAATTTGTGGAATAATATTATTTGTCAAAGAATCAAAACGCTAAAATGTTTAATATAAATAAACTTTTAATTAAAATGTTTAGCTTAAATAAACAATATATTGTAATTTCATCATGGCTTTTTATAATGACTAAAATTACATGATGCTATTTATTGCCTTCCTTTTAATTCTATTAAACAAACCATATAGAACGTTAATACCTAACTCTATTATTAATAACGCTTAATTACGCGCTAATATGTTTCGGAAACTGCATATCATCCTAAGTGCTGTACTTTTCTTAATAGTTATTCCAAATTTATTTCTACATGCGCAAATTCCTGCCGTTAAGTTTATTGATGTTAATAGTGGCATACCCAATAATGATGTAACGACTATTTATCAGGATAATCGTGGATTAATGTGGATTGGTACTTATGATGGTTTAACCCGATATGATGGATATCATTTTATTGTATATCGAAATAACCTTTCGAATCCTAATTCATTGATAAATAACCGCATTAACTGTATAACACAAGATCACCTTAACCAAATATGGATTGGAACACGCAATGGGATTAGTCGATTTAACTATTCCATTAACCAATTTTCTAATGTCAATTTCAAAAGTGTTTCCGGCAAGGGCATTCGCCAGTTAAAAGGGAATATAAACGCCATAAAAGAAGATGCTTTACACCATGTGTTCATCGCATCAGAAGTAGAAGGATTATTGACCTATAATTTTGTTTCGAATAAAGCAGAACAGATTCCACTCTATAAGCATAACAATTTAATTAGTTTTAGTTACGCTGCATCAGCCATCACCTTAAACAACCAAAATGAATTATGGACCATGGTTAAAAATGTTGGCCTGTGTAAATACAACAGCAAAAACAACAGGCTGGAAGTAAGCAATACGCTGATAACTGAAGCCAGTACAATTGTGGCAGATCACTTGGGCAATATTTGGATAGCGACAGACATGGGGCTGCATCAATATTCACTAACCAGGCAATTGATGTTGCCCGTTATGCTTGCACAAAAGAAAATTAATCACATTAGTCTAGACAGTCAGAATATGCTCTGGATCGCATCTGATGGTAACGGAATTTTCACGATATCACCCGGAGAATCAATACCGCGAAAATATGTTTAATAATATAACACTAGGCCGTCGCCTTTTCTAATCTGTTTAGTTTAAACAAACGATAAATGGCATAAATCCCAGGTATCATAGGCAATATTGCTGTCCACATACCTGGAAAATAGTAATTTCCTGTAGCGCCAAGGTAATAATTACGCATATTGACAATTAGATTTCCATGGATAGGAGCAGTAAGCGGATCCAATGTTGTTGCGTCCAGTTGTGGCTTGATGAGCGGAAAGATAAAATGTGAAAACTCCGCTACCCCTGGGCCTATAAAAATAAACCAGGCAACAAAACCAGCAATGGGAACTTTGTAATAAAGACCGAGTGCCGTAAGCGTGTAAATTGTAGGGCCAACCAGAGCAAATACCATCAGGAAACTTTTTTCACTCCATGGAATGCCAAAGAGCCTGCTCATTGCAGGAGCAAAACCCGTAAGGTATTCTTCTATAATATGGATCTGAAGACCTGCAACAGTAAGTAGAAAAAGCGGTAAAATAATTTTTGGGTCTACCGGTTTTTTAAGATAAGTGATATACCAGCAAATCAGACCGATTAATGCAGATCCACCCACGATAATAACGGGAGGCAATCCGATAGCTAAATAACCCATTACCGGTACAACAAGGGTAAATACAAGTGCAATGACGAGGCTCAGCTTTTGCGGGATAGAGAATTTTGTTTTCATAACATTTTAAATTAGTATATCAAAATTAGCCTATCTATGTCATCGAAAATTTATCAAAAGATAAAAAACTATAGTCCAGCCCTGATCCTGCTTAAAGAAACCTGAGTAATACCGAGATAACTGGCCAGGTCGCCGAGACTGATCCGTTGTAGGAGTTCCGGGTTCTCCTTTAAAAAGTTTTCGTAACGCGCAGAAGCCTGCTCTTCCAATATTTCACCAATCCTCGACATCATGTTAACAGAAGCCATGGAAACCAGTTTTCTAAAAAAAGTTTCCATCGCGTGAAAACGCGTGCAAAGCTTATCCATTTCTGTTCGTAAGATACGCGTAATCACCGTATCTTCCAAAGCCACAACTTCGTAGGTAGATGGTTTCTGCGAGAGGTAACTATCCAGAACGGTAAACATCTCCCCTTCGGCAAAGAAACGCATAATAAAAGTACGGTCACTACTTTCAAAGCCCGTTTTAACCAGTCCGCTGTTGATATAATATAGGTACCTACAGGTGGCTCCCTGAACTAATATAGCTTCTCCTTTTTTACAATAAAGGGTTTCTAATTGCCGGGAAAGCATTGCGGCTACATCTTCTTCCAATGCACCGAGATTGTTCACAAAGCCAATAAAATCCTGGCCGGATTGATACTTTTCTATCTCCATATTAACGATTTAGCCTGCAAGGCATCTTTTTGCGTCCGGTATAAATCTATGAGATAAATTTCAGATAATCTGGTCTTAATGTTTTGGGATCAAATTTTAAGTTCCGCTAAAGATGTAGGCTGGTTTTTTATTGTGCCATACCCTAATTTTCACATTCCATGTTCCGTCAGCCTTTTGATCTTTCTTGATTACGGTTGCAGAGATTGTTGCCATAATTAAAACACTAATTTAATCAAACTATTTTTTCCTAAGTTTTGGATGAATTTGCATCAAAATTCCTAAGTTTTTCCTAAGTTTTCTAAACTAAATTAATCAAAAAAAGCTGTTGAACCTAACCCTCCAAAATGAGACAAGGCAATACGGATTAGCCTAAAATCGGCCTTTAAAGGCACAAAAAAGCCCTTCAGGCTATCCTGAAGGGCGACTTTTTGTAAGTGGGCCCACCTGGGCTCGAACCAGGGACCAAAAGATTATGAGTCTTCTACTCTAACCAGCTGAGCTATAGGCCCGGAAAAAAGGAATTCCTTTTTTGCGAGTGCAATGTTACAAAATTGAATTGAATTTATGAAAATGTTTTTTGCAATTTTTAATAGAAAAACAAATATAAACTCATTTTCAAGCCGTTAATCTTTATTTGTCTTATAATGTTGGATTATTTTCTGCCTATATCATCATGCAAAGCCCATTTTTAAAATAATATAAGCAGTTGCTTTAACAGATTAAAAGCAATCTAAGCAACCCATCATCTTCAGTGGGCGCACGGTGAACGCATGGTAAAACCTTTTTTTCAGGATGATCTACCGCTAATCTCCACAAATGGCCTAATCCCAAATTTATGGGCATAGCACCGGCTTTAACCTCATAATGCAGATCGAAGTAATACTCCTTTAAAAAGTTTTCAAATTCTGCGTCCGTACCACTATGTAATGCTTTAAGCTTTTGCCTGATTTCTGGAATCATAATTTTTTGCTCAGCCTCATCATTAGCTAAAATCTCACTCGGGGCACCATGGTAGGTACATAAAAAAGTATCTGTCCCGATTGGCGAACGGTCTACATGGAAAGAATATACATCTGTTGATATAAAATCAAATTCATCATCACGCTCATAACTTTTAAGCAGATTGAGTGAAGGCGATGCACCGAAACCGGCCAATAATTGATAGTCACTTAAAATAATTGCTCTTGCTATACTGCCTTCTTTAGAGAGTTCAAGCGCATTAAGTGCTTCCATTGATACTTCTGTCAGGTTCTCTTTCAGTTCGAGTTTAGACACAATTTCGCCAAAATCACCTGCCAGGTTTCTAAACCAGCAAATTGCATTTACGTTTTCATAAAAGTCTGTTTCCACAAGCTCAGTAAAAGTAGAAACCACTTTAACCTGCTTGTTATCAGCAAATCCATTATTCATACTTTAAAAACTCTTTAATCATCTTATGCTGATTGTTAGTTCAATATCCAATCTCCACCAGAGCAAACAGTACAATAAGTTCCATTTGTCGAATGCCTTCAAACATAACCATATTTACATTAAAATATCAACGGTTTTTATAGGTTCAGCAGGTTATGGATCTTAATTTCAATTGCAATTGTGGATAAAACAGGACATAATCTGTATCCAAATAAATTTCGAATAGGTTATTTTTGTGCTAGATATGAATTTCCCCGATCCGGACAACCAACTCCTTTTAGATTTTTTAGCCACCACCAACCAACCTGTTTTTTTAACTGGTAAAGCGGGAACAGGTAAAACCACACTTTTGCGGAAAATTAGAGATACCACCAAAAAGAATTTTGCTGTTGTGGCTCCCACTGCCGTTGCTGCAATTAATGCGGGTGGAGTTACCCTGCATTCTTTTTTTCAGATTCCTTTTGGTCCGTTGGTTCCCGTTGTTGATGAAAACGCAGAAACTAATTTTAAATATTCTGACGAAAAAACCAGGCTGTTGCGTTGCCTTGATCTTTTGATAATCGATGAAATCAGTATGGTGAGGGTGGATATTATTGATTTTATTGATCGTACCTTAAAACGCGTAAAAGGTTCTAACCGTCCATTTGGTGGTGTTCAGGTGTTAATGATTGGTGATCTTTATCAGCTCTCCCCTATCTTTCATGATGCATGGCACATTTTAGGCGCATATTATGCCAGTCCGTACTTTTTCGACAGTTTAATTTTTCGCTCCACACCAATGCTCACTTTTGCATTGGATAAGGTTTACCGCCAATCGGATCCTGTATTTCTGGATATCCTGAACGGCATGAGAGAAAATAACCTGGATAACAGCCTGCTTGAAAAACTGAATGAGCGTTATGATCCGTCATTGGATCAGGAATGGAAAGACGATTACATTACGCTTACAACGCACAACCAATTGGTTAACGAAATTAACCAGGGCTGTTTAGAAAAATTACCCGGAGAAATTTTCGAATTCAATGCAGCAGTAAGTGGCGATTTCCCGAAAGATGCCTATCCTACCGATGAAAAACTACAGTTAAAACTTGGTGCCCAGGTAATCTTCATTAAAAATGATTCTTCGGGTAAAAAGCAATTTTATAACGGTAAAGCTGCAAAAATTACCGCAATTGATAAAGATTTGATCAAGGTAAGTTTTACCAGCGATGGCAGGGAAATTGAAGTAGAAAAAGAAATTTGGCAGAATGTAAAATATAGCCTTAGCGACGAAGAAAATAAAATCGACGAAACCAGTACCGGCTCATTTGCTCAATACCCATTTAAATTGGCATGGGCCATTACCGTACATAAAAGCCAGGGATTGACTTTTGATCAGGCAATAGTGGATGTGAGCACCGCTTTTACCCACGGGCAAGCCTATGTGGCACTCAGCCGTTGCAGAAGTTTAGAAGGCTTGATTTTAAAATCGCCGGTAGTTGCCGGAAACATCATCACTGATGCCAAGGTAATCGGTTTCACCCAAGCTAGCCACCAGGCTAAACCTACGCCCGAACTATTGGAACGTTATAGCCAGCAATATGCCTGGGGCCTTATCCACGAATTACTCGATTTTTCACTTATAGCCAAAGATTGGGAAAAACTCGGGCGATCTAAACTCATCGATAAAGATGAAAAAAATGCCTTTTTATCCATTTATGAGCAGGGAAATCAAATTCTTCAGCATGAAATTTTCAAAGTGGCCAGAAACTTTATAACCAAAGAATTTTCAAAAATAAGTACACACGAAAATCCAGCAACCGAAACTGCTTTTATGGAACGTTTGCAGAAGGCCTCAGATTATTTCGTACCTAAACTGGAACAGGTAATGACGCTCATGGCACGGATAGTGGCCATTAATTTTTACAATGATACGCATTCCGATAAGCTGCTTAC
>Ga0308165_1005978_pt1 | contig 10980 bp, 9 predicted proteins | sample PhyWR2_FD_201032 | JGI IMG/M metagenome (GOLD analysis project Ga0308165, IMG submission 201032) | Phyllosphere microbial communities from UC Gill Tract Community Farm, Albany, California, United States - DLSLW.R2 | ecosystem: Host-associated > Plants > Phyllosphere > Unclassified | place: USA... | reverse complement strand
CCCGTTTCATCCACACAGATATACGCTTTAAAAAGAGCTCCTAAAGCGTCTTTTTCAAATAGTCCGGCCAAGATTGTTATCTGATATTCCTTAGCGATTGCTATTAAGGATTTGACAGACGGACCATCAGGGATCAGTTCCGCCAAATCCAACATCTCCTCCCGGGACAAGTTCCGAGCAAAGGTATAACCGGTGATCGAACATTCATGAAAGGCAACTACGTCTGCTCCTTGCCCCGCTGCCTCTGCTGCCAATTGCCTGATCAGATCAAGATTATAGGTTTTATCGCCGCTACGATTTTCAAACTGTACACTAGCAATTTTTAAGTTTTCCATTGATATCTAAATTTATAAACCACTAATGATTCAAAATTAGCTGGACGCCCTAAAAATACATTGTAAAAAACCGACAATTTCATTTTATAATACCTGCATCAAGTTGATCGCAAGCAGATGATCATTGTTACGATACTGTGTGGGTGTTACACCTACATGTCGCTTGAAGAAATTATTCAAATGCGCCTGATCATAATAACCACTCGCATATACAATCTGAGAAAGTGTAACCTCAGATCTAGATTTTTGCAATGATTTAAGGAAATACTGAAACTTGATCACATCTATAAATTTTTTAGGAGCAATTCCGACCTGCTCTTTAAATTTCCGTTCCAACTGCCGTTCTGTAACGGGAAGCTCATTGATGATATCCGCCACAGCAATGATCCCATTTGCTTGATAGATCAACCTTAAAGCACCATTTATCAGTCCATCTTCATGTTGAAACCGGTTTACTCTCGAAACTAACATCTGCTCGATCGCTGTTATCGCTTCAGCACGATTCGCACTGCTCAAAACCCGATTTTCGATATCGTCGCCTTCCTGACCAAAGACGGTGCGCAAAGGTACAACTGTATTGTTTAATTCAGAGGCAGATAGATTTAGCAAAGCACGTAGGGCATGAGGTTGAAGTACCACGATCAGCATATCCAATTTACCGACCGATCGAATGTCATTAAAATGCGTCATCTGTCCATAAAGAAAACTATGAGGCTGCACACTGTTCGAATGACGATCAGATTCTTGTAAAAACGGATCTTTAAAATGAAACACCAAACCGGGATTACCATCAGAAAATAAACGATAATTGGCAAACACCTCCTGTTCATGCCTAATGATCAAGTAGTGTTTTACAATATTAGAAAGCATCAATGTTGGATAAAGCTGCATAATCTCAAGGTGCTAATTTAATAAAGATAAGAAAGATAATAGGACAAGCGATAGGCTCACCCTATTTATTCAGAAGCGATAAACGTTTTAGGGTCAAATCCTTCCAGATAATCTATTTTCCACAGCCCATGATCCAGTACAGCTTTAGCTTTGTATCCAACGTCACCACCCCACGACCAGCTGAAGATGGCATCTCCATTGCTCATATGAACATTTTTTAAGATAATATTTTCCCAATATTTATCTGGATTATCTTGACAATTACACCACGGATTTGCGCCATTGCCAAATGGCGGAAGCTCACCTACATACCATATTTTGGATTTGTCCTTTAACTTCTCATCGATGGTTCGGGCTATTTGATCGTAATTTTCAACAAAATGATCCGTAAAAAAATTAGTTTCCCTCAGTTCAGCAAGTCGTTGCTCATGTCGTGCGAGATCAAGTCCCACATATACACTATCCATTTCTTGCTGCAGCAGTGGCTCAAAATCTACATGACTGCTTTGTACTTCATTCCATTTGTATAGTTCTACTACCCTATTTTTCAAGTCTTCAAGCAAGGCCCTTGTATTAACAAACGGTATTTCCGCAACCGCTTTAGATTTCGCTGTAGTGACATTTCCACTTTGATTACAAACTGAAAATAGACCTAGTGTCAGTAAGAAGAATGTTGATTTCAAATATTTCATGATGAATATTGCTTTAGTTTAAGTTCCAACCCACTTCAAATCCTTTGGAAGCATACTAGAACTGATCTACGGATGAATATCAAATTAAGAGCATGTAAAATTAGCATAATACGCTAACAATTCCGGATATTTAAATCCAGGATCTCGACAAATCAAAAAACAAAACCAACGAAAAGAAAAATAAAATTTTTAAATCATGTCCTTTATAATAGCTTCAGCAGCCTTTCTGCCACTTTTCATAGCAGCATTGATGGAACCGTTTAAAAGGTAATCGCCACAAACAAAACAGTTATCCCTTAATCTAAACATGTGATCATCTAGATCACCAAATACTTTTTCATCATTAGGCAGAGCATAAGGAATATGATAAGTCTTCACATGCTTCCAATGAACAGCATCAGGATACCATGATGTGAGTTCATCGATCACTTTTTTCTGTAGATCTGCCTCAATGATATGAGTATAATCCCCTAACAATGAAAGAGAAATTAAGGCACTGCCATTGTTAGCATATCTTGAAGAAATATTATTCATAACAGCAATATTATTGACCCATTTTCTTTTCGATGTATTTAATGCAATCATGGGATTATTAAATGGCTTTTTAGAGGCTGAAAAATACATATTGGTCACAGCTTGATATCCCTTTAAAATCTGTTGATGAGCAGGAGTTACATTTAATTCGTCTGCCGCTATAAGAACAAAGTTAGCGTTATAAATAGAGCCTGTATGTGTCTTAACAAATTTTTGACCATATTCGATCACCTTCTCATTGCAAATAACATCTCCTGGAGAAAAGTCTTTAGCCAATTGCAACGGAATCATTTCCATACCCTTTGCAGGAATCGCAGCATCCCCCTCAGCAAACATTTTAAAAACAAACTCAAACATCCGACTTGATGTTTTCAATTCATCTTCTAAAAATATTCCAGATAAAAATGGCTTAAAGAAAAGCGTCATCATTTGCTCACTAAACCCCCTCTTATTTAGATAATCGACAGTAGTTAATTCCTCCTCTAAAAATATATCATTGATACTTTTACGACCAAGATAGGCTCTTAACTTGAGCAAGCGCAACTTATCACCAATTGTTCCTACAGCAGAAAATATGGTGCCGATCAAAGACGATGGTTTTCTAATGGGATCACCTACAGTACTGATGCCTTTTTTTGTTAAAATCATTGCTCCAGGATCAAAGGCGCAAAGCTCGAGTGCTTCATAATCCAATAAATGTTGCGCTTCCGGATAAGCCGTCAGTAAAACCTGAAAACCGCGATCGAGTAAAAACCCATCGACCTCGTCGGTTTTTACCCTTCCGCCTATCCTGTCCGAAGCCTCAATTATCTTAAACGATTTACCAGCTTTTTTTAAAATTTTAGCAGCAGTCAGACCGGCTATCCCGGCACCAACAATAAGTACATCTACATCGTTACTTTCCATGATTCTTATTTTTAATTTCTTGAGGTTCAGTACCTGGTTTTGCATAAGATAAAGACCCCACAAACTGAGGAATAAAATAACGATCTAATCCAGATACAGCCATAGACCCGGCTTTAATATGATCCACCGTCCCCCCCTCTTCAATAATCAAATCATCAATCAGTAGCTGCACGATCTCGCCAATGACGATTGTCGTTCCATTGATCGCGACATCTATAATTTCTCTTAACTCCAAACCTATTCTCACAGTAGATTCTTGGACAAATGGAGCTTTAAAATCTTCTTTATACCATTCATGAAAGCCGCATGTATCAAATTCAGATATTCCCGAAGCATAACTGGCGCTGGTCTGATGCGCTTGTTTATAACAATATGGCAATACATTGTTCAACGTGTACTGCCCAGTAGCCTGTATATTGTTAAGCGTATCGTTGTGTTCGCGCTGTGGTCTCATCACCAGTCCCAGCAAGGGCGGAAGAGCGCCTAAGTGAAATGCAGAACTAATAATGCTTAGATTAGTTGTACCCGCCCGATTGCATGTACCTAATAGATTCAGTGGTTTTATACCGATCAAACTATTAATCAGATTGATTCGATAGAATTTATCCATTTCATCGATTTCACTTCTATTTATTGCTTTCATCTATTAAATCATCTTATTTCAAATATAACCTAAACCAATATCATCAAGCATTGATTACATAAAAATACAGCCTTAAATTAAGGACTCAATAAATATACCAAAGCTCTAAAAGATAAAAATACAATTTAAGTATTATTATATACCAAAATACAGATTTATATTTTACAAAACTGTAAATACATGACTATAATTCCTAAAAAAAACATTAATTAAAAAATCAAAGAACAATAGTAAACTATATTATTTGCAGTACCAAGTTGATTTTACGAAAAGTTTAGTATTCAGAAAATGATTATTTTTGATCATAACGAATAGGATGTTTATTCTCCCAATTTTGATCACATCATTACATTCATAAATTCTGATTACTAAAAACTAGCATGTTTCACTATAAATAACTATTTTTAAACCAAATACAACTAAAAGTAAACTAACTCTAAGTATATGATCAACCAGTTTGCAGCAGTTCTGATTTTGGGAATCAGTATCAGCCTCGCTCATGCACAGATAACCAGTATTTCGGTCAATAAAGCAAATTTCGAGCAGTCTGGTTTTCCCTATAAAGGAAAAAGAGTACTTCAGGTGGAGCACATCACCACGCCTCAAGAAGATAATTATATTGTGTTCTCCAAAGAAGAGCGTCATGCCGATCCCGATCACCTATATATCCAACAGTTTCAAAAAATAGCTGATAAATGGACCGTTGTTGCCGAAGATGATGTATCCGAAAAAGGGATTGTCACCTCCGTATGGGATGCACGAAAATCTTTTTTCGATGCTGATAAAGATGGTAGGCTTGACGCTATTTTTGTATATTCCAGACATCCAAAGGAGGATATGCAAAAACAGCTGAGTTGTATCGCCTTAATTCTCTACAAAAAACAGTTTTACAGACTTCAGGCAGACCATGATGATGGCTATCAAAACACGACCTATTCGGACAATTATGGTCAACTACCCGAGGTTATCAAAATACAAATTACCAATTTCTGGCAAAAATTGGATAAAGATTAAAAGAGTAGCGCTTCGTCCTCACCTGACGAAGCGATACAAGAATTATTCGAGAACAGCAAATTAAAGCATAGCTAAAACCATCTTTTCCTCGTCGTCTCCGATTTTACTGATGGTATAGCGTTTGATATCCACCTGTTTCATCTCATCCAACGCTTGGATCACATCTACAGCACGAGCTTCATTACTCGGTTTAATCAAGACGATCATATCCTTACCGTCAGCCTTTGGAGGGATTTCTGCTTTTAGACGATCCAAGACTTTTCTTATCCCTGTCTTACTGAGATCAGTAAACTCCGGTTTTGATATGGGATGATTAAAATCGCCATGATACCACATCAATCCCTTATCGGTCAATAACAGGGAAACTACACGCCTTTCGTCTAGCAATAAAGGGTTTTCACCATGATTGTCCGGCATCGCCACATCTAATCGATACGGTTTACTTAAGGTGGTGGTCAACATAAAAAAAGTGATCAACAAAAAAGCAAGATCCACCATCGCAGTAAGATCGACCTTCGGAGCCAATTTTTTACTTCTTATTTTCTTTTTCCCTGCTTGCGGTTGTTTTTGATTTAGCTGTGCCATGACATTCTAGATTAAAAGGATATAAATAGGTTTATACTCTTTTATAGGATGCCCCCATGACACTTATTCCATATTAATTATCAATAAAAATATAAAGTTTTATCACAACAGCTTTATTTAAAATCGAGGAGCATGCCTTAAGGTAATTTCACCTTCAACATACGGTCAGGCAATACTGATCTATTTTTTCCATCGCTCCGATTGTGATCCTTCGGCAGTCGGGCACATGAAAAATACAAATACGCCATCTTCTACCGACAGCAATTAGATCTGGCCAAAATAACCTCAAATCTTATACAAAGGTTTTTTGTTCCCAGATGCACTTAAATACTTGATCGAATAAACCGATCAAGTTGTGAAATAATTCTTTTTCTTTCGCGATATCCCTTTAAAAATTATTAACAAATTCATTGATGGTTTCGATTTCCTCTTGGGTTAAATGGATATCGATCGCTTTAGCATTTTGAACCGCCTGCAGTGCATTTCTTGCCCCTGCCAATGCAATGGTAATCCCTGCCCTTTCGATAGTCCACCGTAATACCAATTGGGCTAAAGTTGCATGATGCTGATCTGCAATTGGTTTTATTTTCGCCAGTAAATCATTTGTTTTAGTAATAAAATCAGGCTGGAAATGTGGTAATTTTGCGCGGTGATCACCAGGTTGAAATTGATAATCAGCAGTGATTTTACCTGTCAATAAACCTCTCTCCAATGGACTATACGCTAGGATTGATTTGTTATTAACCACACAATACGAAACTGTTTCCTGCTCGATATCCCGATTGACCATACTGAATGGGACTTGGTTAGAAACTAATTTTAATGTTTTTTCAGCTTCCTCCATTTCCGCCGCACTATAGTTACAAACCCCAGCATAACGTACCTTACCTTGTTCTATCAAACGGGTAACTGCTTCAAAAGTTTCGTCCATCCCTGTCGTGGGGTCGGGCCAGTGAATTTGGTAGAGATCAATGTAATCTGTACCCAAACGTCGCAAGCTCTGTTCACATTCGTAAATAATACTATCTCTACCCGCAAATTTATAGATATCAATATCCTCACCCGAATTGTTTTTACTGTGCATCGCTAAATTTCCTTTTGCCAAATCCCAGCGCATACCAAATTTAGTTAAAATCTGAACCCGGTCGCGACCAATTTCTCTGATCGCCTCACCAACGATTTCTTCACTAGTGCCTTGTCCATAGACGGGCGCTGTATCAATAGCAGTTACACCAACGTCATAAGAAGCTCTAATGGCTTCGATAGCTTCGGTTCTATCCGTACTTCCCCACATCCAGCCGCCAGCCGCCCAAGCGCCAAAAGTAATCGCTGAAATCTCTAATTCACTATCACCTAATTTTCTATATTCCATTTTTATTTTATTTTTAATATATCAAAACATAAATTCACATCTAAGATCCCTATCAATCGAAATTTTTGAATTTCTTACGGTCCTATACCTATAAAACAGTTAACATGGTCGGTTGTTTCGTTCTATTTTCAAACCAGCCTTTACGGTAAAATAAAAACCTGACATACCCATACCATTGTACGGCTACTTACTGTGACATTTTGTTTTTATTTTACCCAGCTAGTCGGGCGATTCAGATGTACAGCATTGGATATAGCAAGTTGACCTTCAACATTTTTTCAGGTATGCGATCGATATACTTGATGTATTACATCATAAAATTCATAAGGTTCAATTTCTATCCTGGATCAATTAACCTACTTTTCTGACAAAAAATCCAACAAGTGGTTTTAAAATTGCCTTATACCTTATTCTACATTAAATTACTACTAAATCAATTTGCGAAAATAAATTGAAACCAATAGGAGGCACCTTTGTTTAACTATTGTCACACCTCACATTGTAATTACGAAATTGATGTAGGTCAATAATTATAACAAAAGGATATGCTAATTTTGTAGCATAAATAAGAAGAAGAAAAATAAAAAAATTATAAACAAATTTAAATATTAAAGTTATGGCAAATTGGAGTTTAGACAAAGCACACAGTGAAATTGAGTTTAAAGTAAAACACATGATGATTACTAACGTAAAAGGTCAATTTCAAGATTTCGATGTTACGGTAGACAGTGAATCCAACCATTTAGAAAATGCCAAAATTGACCTGACCATCAAAACAGCGTCTATCAATACTAAAAACGAGCAACGCGATGAACACTTAAGAAGCTCAGATTTTTTTGACGCATCAGCTCATCCAGAGATTACCTTTCATGCGACAAGTAGCACAAAAGATGGGGATGATATCAAATTAACAGGAGATCTAACCATCAAAGGAGTGACCAAATCAATTACTGTAGATGTTGAATTTGGCGGATTAGCCAAGGATCCTTGGGGTAATGAAAAAATCGGTTACACCGCAACCGGTAAAATCAACCGTCAGGATTTCGGATTAACGTGGAATGCAGCATTAGAAACAGGTGGATTGATGGTGAGTGACGAAGTCAAATTTCAAGCAGATTTACAATTCATCGTTACGAAATAAAACAACATAGCATTTTATTAAAAAAGTCATGCTCCAATCAGAAGCATGACTTTTTTACGTTGAATATGATTTGTGAATACACTTGATTAAGCCGGTACTTTACGTACTTTCTCTCGGTCCCATACACGATGGCCCTTCATCGCAGTAATAAAATCAGCAGTCAGATTATGACCAGATTCCAAAATCAGACCCGAATCTTTTTCTTGCTTCGCGATATACGATTCAGCGATCAATTTTTCTGCTCCTTTTGCAAAAGCCAAAGCCTTACAATGTCTAAATCCTTCATTGATAAAGTGAATATAATCAGGCTCATCTTCCAAAGCCGCAACCGAATCTCCATCTGGTGTATAAAATGCATCATAGCAAACGGAAGCCTCGGTCAGATAGGTATGTTGGATTTCTGCTTCACCACCTTCTTTAAATTTTACTGTCCCAGTATGTGTGGATATTAATACAGCCTCTGCTCCTTCAGCTTCCAGTGCCTTTTTCATCACATCGACCGATGCTCTGCTGACACCATCTGCAACTAGAAAAGCAACTTTCCGTGTTTCTATTGTTCCTTCACCTGGAGCAGTAGCCATACTCAATGCTGCCGATTTTTCAACTTCTGGTTTAGGCGCCTGTATCGGATAATCAGGATGATTTTGACGTGCAAACTGCAAGGTTAATTCATCCAGTTGTGCTGGTGGAGTCAATCCAAGATTGGCACCTACCCTTTTAGCAAGCTCCTGATCGATTTGATTCAAGATCGCCAGTTCACGTTTACGGATATCAACAGAATTCACCTTAGAGAGCTCAAAACTATAACCACTGATGATATGTTCCTTTTCAGGTGTTGACTGCGAATTAAAGAACAAACGAGCTTGAGTAAAGTGATCAGCAAAAGATGAAGACCTGCGCCTTACCTTATGACCATCAACTTTCTCCTCGTGACTTTTAAATCCTGTCTCGCCTTTCAACATGGCATGGTAAGGACATCCTCCCCCTAAGCTATTAGGGAAATAGCTCACATTTCCTTTTAAGATATCCTGTCTTCCAAAACCATCTTTTTGATTGTTGTGTTTACCATTGACAGGTCTATTAATCGGAAGCTCATGAAAATTAGGCCCACCCAAACGGTAATTTTGTGTATCTGCATAAGAGAATATACGTCCTTGTAGCAGAGGATCATTGGTCAGATCTATACCCGGTACCAAACGCCCCGGATCAAACGCTACCTGCTCCGTTTCAGCAAAGAAATTTTCGGGATTACGATTAAGAGTCATTGTACCGATGATCGTCACCGGGATCACTTCCTCAGGAATGATCTTTGTCGCGTCCAATAAGTCAAATGAATATTTCTGTTCATCCTCTTCGGGCACCAGCTGTACCCCTAAATCCCATTGCGGGAAATTACCTTTTTCAATATTCTCCCAAAGATCACGTCTTAAGAAATCTGCATCAAAGCCTGATATTTTTTGTGCTTCATTCCATGCGACCGAGTGCACCCCCAATTTAGGTTTCCAATGAAACTTCACAAAAGTACCTTTACCGGCTGCATTGACAAATTTGAAAGTATGTACACCAAAGCCTTCCATCATTCTAAATGAACGCGGAATGGCACGATCTGACATTGCCCACATCAGCATATGTGCAGATTCTGGCATTAAAGAAATAAAATCCCAAAAGGTATCATGGGCAGATGCCGCCTGTGGCATCTCATTGTTAGGTTCAGGTTTAACGGCATGGATCAAATCCGGAAAATTCATCGAATCTTGGATAAAAAAGACTGGAATATTGTTTCCAACCAAATCATAATTACCTTCCTCGGTATAAAATTTCACCGAAAAACCCCGCACATCGCGAGCCAGATCGGTAGAACCTTTAAATCCCGCAACAGTTGAAAAGCGAATAAATAAGGGTGTGACTGTTCCTTTTTTCAAAAAAGCAGCACTGGTATATTTGGACATATCAACCTTCGCTTCAAAAACACCGTGAGCACCAGATCCCCTCGCATGTACTACACGCTCTGGAATGCGCTCACGATCAAAATGAGCCAGCTTATCTTGAAAAATAAAATCTTCTATAAGTGCAGGACCGCGTTCTCCTGCTTTGAGCATATTGTTGTTATCATTGATCGGAACACCATCATTCGTTGTCAATACCCGGTTAGCATTGTCAATAATATGGTCTTGGATCTGTTGCACTTTTTTGTTTTCTTGTTGCTTAGCCATGTTTATAGTAGTTATTGATGAAGATTAGCACATGCCAGAGGTAATATACAACCGACACTAAACTATAAACAACTTAAACGTAAAATTGTTTCTCCTTTCGCGCGATCAACTGCATGCAAAAAATGAATCAGACAAATTGATCTCATGCTCCTCGTTCATTTTAAGATCCGAGGTTTTCCATTCAACATGATCGACTTGAAGCGTTACTCATTTTCAGCACCTTATTCAATCAACATGCCCTTTATTGATCATAAACTGACGCATATATGTCAATTTCTCTGTCAACGATCTAACCATAAAATTGTCAATGATCTGCTAACACGACCTTTAAAATCGTCTTTATCTTAGTATTAGTTCAAATCGGCAACAGTATTGAAGATTAGCCATGTCCATATGAGAAGCCTATAATCTTCAAGATGTAAATGCTTTGAACGATTTAATCAAGTGGTCTGCATTTCCACCTGTTTAATTTAACCATGCTCAGATTCCCTAGCTCAACAAGAGCTAGGGGATTTATTTGATAGCTACTGTTTACTTTTTAGCTTACAAACCCAACCCCGTATAGAGTAAAATAATAAGTGTCATTTAACATCAGTTATTTAAGAGCCAACCTTTAATTCTTAGATTAATTAAGATCAAAATAGCAAAGTAAAC
>Ga0308165_1005974_pt1 | contig 10983 bp, 10 predicted proteins | sample PhyWR2_FD_201032 | JGI IMG/M metagenome (GOLD analysis project Ga0308165, IMG submission 201032) | Phyllosphere microbial communities from UC Gill Tract Community Farm, Albany, California, United States - DLSLW.R2 | ecosystem: Host-associated > Plants > Phyllosphere > Unclassified | place: USA... | reverse complement strand
ATATCGTCTGGTAACGAGAATGCGTGAGGATACCGGTGATTTGGCGACCCGCAGCGCCAAGGATCATTATATGCGGACACGACCTTTTGCTTTTTATCATCAGGCGACCTGCCGCCCGGAAGAAGAAAGTGTGCTATCAACCAACGGCTCCTACCCTTCTGGCCATACGAGTATCGGTTGGGCTACCGCACTCGTGCTGGCGGAGATCAATCCTGCTCGCCAAGGGGAGATCCTCAAACGGGGTTATGAGATGGGGCAAAGCCGCGTGATCTGCGGCTATCATTGGCAGAGTGACGTTACCGCCGGGCGCCTGGTGGGAGCCGCCATTGTGGCACGTTTACACGCCGAGCCAGCGTTTGTCGACCAGTTACAAAAAGCCAAGGCTGAATATCTGCGATTAGCAAAGGCCCCTTAAACCTGGGTGGTGTGAAACCGGCAGGCCGATCGGGTACTATGGCGGTTCTATGCCAGCCGGTATATAGGAGCCGCCATGAGCCATCAGGAACGACAACTGACTTTTGATCCGCGAGGTCATCAGCTCACCAACATTAACGTCTGGACGCCGTGCAGCCAATGGCTGGCGTATGACGTACGGCCAAGCGGCGCATCCTTTACCGGGCTGAGTATTGAGCGGGTGAACGTTGCCAGCGGTCAGGTGGAGGTGGTTTATCGGGCGCAGCATGGAGCCCATGTCGGCGTGGTAACGGTGAGCCCGGATGCGCCAGCGCGTTATGTGTTTATCCATGGGCCGGAACACCCGGACAGCCACTGGCATTATGACTTCCACCATCGCCGTGGCGTGATCGTCAGCGAACCGGATCGTGAATTGGCGATCACCCTCGACGCCCTGGACATTACTGCCCCCTATACCCCTGGTGCGCTGCGTGGCGGTACCCACGTGCATGTATTCAGCCCAGATGCCAGCCGCCTGAGCTTCACCTATAACGACCATGTGATGCATGAACTCGATCCGGCACTGGATTTGCGCAATGTCGGCATAGCGGTGCCGCTGCAAGGGGTCAATCCGCCCAAGCAGCACCCGCGTGAATACGACGGTAGCCATTACTGTGTACTGGTTAGCGCAACCACGCCAACCCCGCAGCCGGGCAGCGATCAAATCAATCGGGCTTACGAAGAGGGCTGGATTGGCCTGCAAGGCTATAGCAAACCCGATGGCAGCCGCCAGCGTTGGGCGTTGGCGTTTATCGGCGACACCCTCTCGCAGCAGGGGGAAAAACTGTCGGAAGTGTTTGTAGTGGATTTGCCGGAAAACGATGCCGACTATGCCAAAGCCGGAGATGCTCCCTTGCAGGGAACGGCAACAACCTTACCTGCCCCCCCGTTGGGGGTACAACAACGGCGGTTAACCTATACCGGCCAACGCAAATATCCTGGGGTTGCCACCACGCCACGCCATTGGTTGCGGAGTTCGCCAGACGGCAGCGCCATCGCCTTCCTGATGCAGGACGATCGGGGCATTGTGCAACTGTGGACTATTTCCCCAAATGGCGGGGAGGCGAATCAGGTGACACAAGCGGATCACAGCATTCAGTCGGCCTTCAGTTGGCATCTGCAGGGGGGCAAGATTGCGCTGGTGTGTGATAACAGCGTGATGCTGTGCGATATCGCCAATGGCAATCTGCAGCGCCTGACCAAGCGGACTGCGCAGCCACCACTGGGGGACGCCGTGGTGTTTTCACCGGACGGCAAACAGGTGGCCTTTATGCGTGAAGTCGCCGGATTTAACCAGATTTTTGTGGTGGCGGTTTAACTACGGCCCGGCCGGTGCTGGCGAGGTTGCCATGCCCTGGCCTGGATTGCCGCTGACAGCCAGATTTCGCTCTTCATCATGCTGGATACGGGCTTTGGGTGAGGCTGCCGCTTTATCGCTGCCTGAGCGCAGGTAGTCGTAAGGCAGCAAAATGGTGTCCATTGCCGCCGACAGGGGCAGGTCGATCGCCAGCAGGGGCATCATGGCCCAACTGGTATCTTCGCTCTTCATCATATCGACATTGGCGCGCGTACCGGAGTAATAACCCTGGTCGGCCCCGGTATGGCTGGCTACGCTGGAGCAACCGTTAGTGGTCAGCAGCAGGCAACCGGTCGCTATCATTTTTTTTATTGATTTCATTCGTCCATCCTGAGGGGGCACACATCCCCTGAAATTTGCTGATTTATAACATCCAGCCAAAGCATTGAAAGATGCAACGTTCCGCACTGTGGCGGCTATCTCACTTTGAGTGTATGTGATAAACAAATTTTCGCCGTTTCCATTGGCAATTATTTCATCATCACCAGTTGAAATGTGGAAAGCAAACCCCATCTTCTTTACAAGGCCAAATTAAGAATTTGCCGTAAGGGAATTCAAGCCTTATAGCCTGTCCATGATGGAAGGCTTCATTATCAACCTCGCTGAAGTGCCTTAGGAGGCTGTTTTATGCGCAATTTTGATCTTTCCCCGCTGTACCGTTCCGCGATCGGTTTTGATCGCCTGTTCAACGCCCTTGAGGCTGGCCAAAGCCAGGGTAACGGTGGCTATCCGCCGTACAACGTTGAGCTGGTTGATGAAAATCATTACCGCATTGCCATCGCGGTGGCCGGGTTTGCCGAGCAGGAACTGGAGATCACCACGCAAGACAATCTGTTGATTGTGCGCGGGGCTCACACCCACGAACCTGCTGAGAGAACCTATTTATATCAAGGCATTGCCGAGCGTAACTTTGAACGCAAATTCCAGCTGGCCGAGCATATTCAAATTAGAGGCGCCAAACTGGAAAACGGCCTGCTGTATATCGATCTGGAACGTATCGTGCCGGAAACGTTAAAGCCGCGTCGGATCGAAATTAAGTAATTGTTGTTGTATCACCGTGCCTGCCGTTAGGGGGCAAACTTTGAATCTCGCTTCTTGGAAGGAGTTTATACTATGCGTAACTACGATTTATCCCCACTTCTGCGTCAATGGATCGGTTTTGACAAACTGGCCAGCTCAATGGGAGGCCAAGAGCCACAAGGGTTCCCCCCATATAACATTGAGAAAAGCGACGATAACCACTATCGCATTTCCCTGGCGTTAGCCGGGTTCAAACAAAGCGAACTGGATATTGAAGTGGAAGGCCCGCGCCTGACCGTGCGTGGCAACCCCACACCGCCGGAAAAACAGGTGGAGTATCTGCATCAGGGGCTGGTATGCAAAGAGTTCAGCCTGACCTTTACCCTGGCAGAGCACCTGCAGGTGGCCGAAGCTAAATTTGAAAACGGCCTGCTGCACATCGATCTGGTACGCCACGTGCCGGAAGCCTTGCAGCCACAACGTATCAGCATCGGTAGCACTCCGGAGCTGGAAGCCAAATAACCGGCTGAAAAAAAACAAAAACTTGCGGGGGAGGTCCATTCGGGCCTCCCCCGTTGCATTCTGTGGCATACCCCACATTACCCCCCCGCACCTTATGTCAGAATCCCTATTAATTGCAGGCATTTAATCGCATAGAGATTGTTAAACTTTGGGTAAGGATGTGACGTATGAGTGATATCGCCCTGACCGTCAGCATGTTGGCGTTGGTGGCTATTCTCGGGTTATGGATTGGCAACTGGAAAGTGTATGGCGTGGGTTTAGGGATAGGCGGCGTCTTGTTCGGTGGCATCATCGTCGGGCACTTTGCACAGACTTACCAGATCACTCTTAACGGCGACATGCTGCACTTTATCCAGGAGTTCGGTCTGATCCTGTTTGTTTACACCATCGGTATCCAGGTTGGTCCTGGTTTCTTCTCGTCCCTGCGCGTTTCCGGCCTCAAACTCAATGGCTTCGCCATTCTGCTGGTGCTGGTAGGCGGCGTGGTAGCGGCGATTGTCCATAAGCTGTTTGCCGTGCCGTTGCCGATCATTCTCGGCGTGTTCTCCGGTGCGGTTACCAACACCCCGGCGCTCGGTGCCGGGCAGCAGATACTCACCGATCTGGGTTCCGATCCGGCGCTGGTTAACCGCATGGGGATGGGCTATGCGATGGCCTATCCGTTCGGTATCTGCGGCATTCTGCTGGTGATGTGGCTGATCAGGCTGTTCTTTCGCATCAATATCGATAAGGAAGCGCAGGAGTTTGAAGATAGCCTGGGGAGCAATCGCGAACTGTTGCAGACCATGAACGTGGCGGTGCGTAACCCCAATCTGCAAGGCATGGCTATCAAGAATGTGCCGCTGCTCAACAGCGATGACATCATCTGTTCGCGCCTCAAGCGCGGCGATTTACTGATGGTGCCTGCCCCGCATGAGACGCTGGAACTGGGGGATTTCCTGCACCTGGTCGGCAAGCGCGAAAAGCTGGAAAATGCTCGGCTGGTGATTGGCGAGGAGGTCGACGTTTCGCTCTCCACCCGGGGGACTTCACTGCAAGTGGTTCGTGCGGTCGTGACCAACGAAAAGGTGCTGGGTAAAAAAATCCGCGATCTGGAGTTGAAGCAAAAATATGAAGTGGTGGTCTCGCGCCTTAACCGTGCCGGGGTCGAGCTGGTGGCAGGCAGCAATGTTACGCTGCAGTTCGGGGATATCCTCAACCTGGTGGGGCGGCCAGAATCTATCGAGGCGGTGGCGGCGATTGTGGGTAACGCCCAGCAGAAGCTGCAACAGGTGCAGATGCTGCCGGTCTTTATTGGTATTGGCCTTGGGGTGCTGTTGGGATCTATCCCGCTGTTTATCCCCGGTTTCCCGGCGGCGTTGCGGTTGGGGTTGGCCGGTGGTCCGCTGGTGGTGGCCCTGATCCTGGGGCGTATCGGCAGCATCGGCAAGCTGTACTGGTTTATGCCGCCCAGTGCCAACCTGGCGCTGCGCGAACTGGGGATAGTACTGTTCCTGGCCGTGGTTGGCCTGAAGTCTGGTGGGAACTTTATTGATACCCTGCTGCATGGCGATGGGTTGGCATGGGTCGGTTACGGTGCGTTAATCACCTCGATCCCGCTGATTAGCGTGGGTATTTTGGCTCGGGTGGTGGGTAAGATGAACTACCTAACGCTCTCCGGCATGCTGGCTGGTTCAATGACCGATCCACCGGCGCTGGCCTTTGCCAACGGCCTGCACCCTACCAGCGGCGCTGCGGCGCTCTCTTATGCCACGGTCTACCCGCTGGCAATGTTCCTGCGCATCATGTCACCGCAGCTGCTGGCGGTGCTGTTCTGGGCGATGTAGCCAGCAAAAGGGGCTCCGCTTGCGGAGCCCCAATATACTGCTGACAAAATCTCAACCGATTACGCTTCCTGGTGCGCGCGCTCAACTTCTTCGGCCAGGATCATCACGCCACGCTCAATATCTTCCGGATTAGGTACATAGTTCATGCGCATACATTGATGCGTATGCGGCCATTCATGCTCCAGCCCCGGGAAGAAGTAGTGGCCTGGCACCATCAATACGCCACGCTTTTTCAGCCGTTGATACAGCAGCTCGGTGGTGATGGGCAGATCCTTGAACCACAGCCAGAGGAAGATAGCCCCTTCCGGTTTATGGATCAGGCAGCGCTCCGGCGACAGGTAACGGCGAATAATGCCGATGGTCTGCTCGACACGCTGCTTGTAGAACGGGCGGATCACCTCGTTGGATAAACGCAACAGATCGCCACGCTCAATCATCTCCGTGGCCAGCGCCGGGCCAATGCTGCCTGGGGACAGGCTGATGATGCCGTTCATATTGGTCAGTGCGGTAATGACCTTCTCGTCGGCAATCACGATGCCACAGCGTGAGCCAGGCAGGCCCAGCTTGGACAAGCTCATGCACAGGATGATGTTCGGGTTCCACAGCGGCGTGGCTTCGCTGAAAATAATACCGGGGAACGGCACGCCGTAAGCGTTATCGATCACCAGTGGGATATCACGCTGCTGCGCCAACAGATCGAGCTTCATTAGCTCTTCGTCGGTGATCACGTTGCCGGTCGGGTTGGTGGGGCGCGATACGCAGATCATGCCGATGTCGTCACCGATGTTCAGATGCTCAAAATCGACGTGATACTTGAACTGGCCGTCTGGCAGCAGTTCGATATTGGGTTTGGCAGAGACAAACAGCCCTTCATCCAACCCGGAATCGGCATAGCCAATATATTCTGGCGCCAGCGGGAACAGCACGCGGCGGCGGGTGCCGTCGGCGTAGCGGCCAGCAAACAGGTTAAACAAGTAGAAAAACGCGCTCTGGCTGCCATTTGTCAGTGCAATATTCTGTGGTTCGATCTGCCAGCCAAGCTCTTCTTGCAGCATGGTGGCCAGCGCTTTCAGCAGGGCGTCTTTGCCTTGTGGGCCGTCGTAGTTGCACAGTGCCTCGGTCAGCTTGCCCTGATCGAGCATCTCCTGGCACAGCTGTTTGAAGTAGCTGTCCATCTCTGGGATGTGCGCCGGGTTACCGCCGCCGAGCATGATGGCACCTGGCGTGCGCAGGCCTTCATTGAGATCGTCCATCAAGCGGGTGATGCCCGCGTAACGGGTAAATTTGTCGCCGAAAAGTGAAAAATTCATAGCTGCTGCAATATGGTTGTAAGCGGGTAGACGCCCACCATACCGCCAGATAAAAGCGGGTGCAATGCGGCTGACATCTTACCCGCCGGGCATAGATGTTGCTCGGCGGGGTTTTTACAGCATAACGCGCTGAATTATTGTGACCGATCGCCAGCCCACACCACCATCACTTTATCCCCCCCATGCTGGCGACTAAAGGCATAGTAATGAGGCGTTTGCTGGGATTGCTGCGTACCGGCACCGATTGCCGGGTGGCGCTCGCGGAACTGGCCTAGCCGCTGCCAATGTGCCAACAACGGCGCTTTGGCTCCTTGCAATTCACCCCAGTTCATATCCGAGCGTGTGCCTTGTAAAGGATCGGAGCCAGTAGGGCCAAACGGCCGGCCACTCTCATCACCGTAATAAATCTGAACCGCGCCCGGGGCCAATAACAGTAGATCTGCCGCTCGTTGCTGCAAAGGCAATGCACCTTTGGCATCGCTGGCGAAGAACAGGCGAGTGTCGTGCGAGGAAATATAGCTCAGCACGTTGAAGCCTTGCAGCTTGTCCGCCATCTGCTGATAGGTGGCATCGATATTGGAGAAGCAGCCCAGCGCCTGCGAGGCCTGATCCTGAAAATCGAAGTTGATCATCGCATCGAAGCCGTGCTGGTAATAGTCGCTTTTCATCACCCCGTGGCCCCAGGCTTCACCGGTCATCCAGAACGGTGCGTTATCCAGCGCCTGCTTGGGGTTGGCCGCTTTCCACTCTGCCAGTGCCTCGGTGGCTCGTTGCTTTAGCAGGTCCAGCGTGGGTTTATCGACGTGCTTGGCGGTATCAACGCGGAAGCCGTCAATGCCATAGTCACGCACCCATTGGCTGAGCCAGACCGTCAGATAATCGCGGGTGGTGGCTCCTGGGATTTCGCGCGCGGCGGTATCAGGTTTATGGCGGAAGAACAGCGGTAGGCCGCTGGCTCCGGGCGCTTCAGTTTTGATGTCCGGAAGGAAGGCCAGTGACATGGTCAGGTCGTCAAAGCCCGGTGAGTCGTAATCGCCGATATCGGTGCGGATCCAGTTTTTCCCCCACCATTGGCTCCAGCCTGCTTTATCGCTGAAGTTAATGTAGTCGTTAAAGCTGTGCCAGCTCTGGCCAGGCCCAGGTTGCCAATCGCCCCAGTTTTTGCCGAGGGTTTTTGCGGCTTCATCACCCTTCAGGTACAGCGAGCCGAACTGAAACTGCTGCATATCGGCCAGCGTGGCATAGCCGACGTGATTGACCACCACGTCAAACAGGATGCGGATCCCCCGCTGATGTGCTTGCTCCACCAGATTACGCAGGTCCTGCTCGTTGCCCATATTGGCATCGAGCTTGGTCCAGTCCTGGTGGTAGTAACCGTGGTAGGCATAATGTGGGAAATCCCCTTTGGTACCGCCGCCTACCCAGCCGTGGATCTGCTCCAACGGGGAACTGATCCACAGGGCGTTGACCCCCAGTTGTTGCAGATAATCCAGCTTTTTCGTCAACCCGGCGAGGTCGCCGCCGTGGAAGGTGCCGATCTCCTGCATGCCATCGCCGTGGCGGCCATAGCTGTGATCGTTGGCCGGGTTGCCGTTTTCAAAGCGATCGGTCAGCACAAAATAGACCGTGGCATTGTGCCAGTCGAAAGCCGCCTGTGGCAGCGTATTGGCTGATTCCAGCAATAGCAGCCCCCCGCTGTTGGCCGCCGGTTGCAGGGTGACCTGGCCCTGAACCACCGTGGCGGTCTGGCCGGAGTAAAAATCACGCACCGTTTCGCCTTCGGCAAAGGTGTCCTTCACCGCGATCGTGATCGGCTGGCCATCCCAGCGTTGGCAGGTGCGAGCCACGGCGGCGACGGTTTTTTCCGGTTCGGCCTTCAGGCTGAGCTGCAAGGTAGGCGTACCGCTGCGGGTATCGATCCGCACCTGATAATCACCATCGCGAAATAATCGCCAACTGACCGGCTCGCTATCGCTACAGGGCTGCAGCGACAACGTCTGGTTCAGCTTAACCGCGTCGCTGGGCTGCCAGCACTGTTGGTTCTGATACAGCCGCAACGGCAGTTGGCCTTTGGCCAGGGTAGCCTGGCTGGTAAATAAACCGCTGGTGGGTTCACTGAAGGCCGGGAAGCTTTGCAGCGTCCAGTTGGCCAGCGCTGCGGGTGACAGCAGCATCAGCAGGGGAAGGGTCAGGCGTTTCATTGGCTCTCCTTACTCGTGGCAGGAAGCGTTTTTATCGTAGGGTAGCCCAGTGTGCTTTATGCAGAAAAAATCGCCTCATCCCAGGGTAAGAATTTGGGGGCGGAGGGGGAAGGGGGAGAGGTTTGACTATGCGCTGTTGGTTTTTTAATCTATATTGTCATGTATACATTGTAGTGTGAGGTAAACTTATGAGCGTGATGTCTGTTCGGCTATCCGACGATCTCAGTGAGCAGCTTGAAGCCTTAGCAGAAGCGACCGGCAGAACGAAATCATTTTTGGCGACTCAGGCGATACAAGATTTTTTAAGCCGCGAGGCATGGCAGGTTGCTGAAATTCAACAGGCAATCGTTGAAGCCGATAATGGTGACTTTGCATCTGATGATGAAATGGCGGCCCGTTTTAAGAAAATGGGGGTGACTATTAGTAATGAAAATTAAATGGCTAAGGAAAGCTGCAACAAATTTTGATGATGAATATGAATGGCTTTACCAAGAGGATCCGCAAGTAGCGACAGAATTTGCTAAAGAGGTGGTTCGCTCGGTGAACTTGCTGGTTACGCAACCTGCTTTAGGAAGACCTGGTCGAGTAATGGGTACCCGAGAAATTGTCATGCAAACTTTCCCTTACTTGATCCCTTACCGGATTAAAAATAAGGAAATACATATTCTTAGAGTATTTCATACACGAAGGCGACCGCCGGAGAAACGCTGGTAACTGAGGTTATTATGGTTTTCAACGACCCGCTAGAACACCAGAAAGTGAGTGATGAGTTTGTCCGTCAGGCTGTGATTAATGGGGTAGTAAGTGACGAAAGTCCATTATCACTGCTGGAAATCGCCGAACATCGTAAGCACCTGCGTAATAGTGAAACGCATACAGGTTCTTTTGATGAGATGCCAGTTGGTAAACGCTGGCATCTCATAAGGGTTACTTGTTCAGCAACTGCGGGTTAACGCAGTTTTCTGTGACCGTACCGGTCAAGGCGGCAATCAGGTTATCCACGGCGCACTCGGCCATGCCGTAGCGAGTCTCATGGGTGGCGGAACCGATATGCGGCAACGCGACCACGTTGGCCATTTTCAGCAGCGGCGAATCGACCGCGACCGGCTCTTGCTCGAACACATCCAACCCAGCGGCGTGAATGGTGCCGTCCTGTAAGGCTTCAATCAGCGCTTGCTCATCCACCACCGGGCCACGCCCTGCGTTGATCAGAATTCCGCTCTGCTTCATCTTCGCCAGCTGTTCGCGGCCAATCAGATGGAAGGTTTGCTCGGTGAGCGGCAGGGTAATGCACAGGAAGTCCGACTCGGCCAGCAGCGTATCAAGATCGCAGCGGCGGGCATTGAAGCGTTGTTCTGCTTCTTCATGTGTACGGCGCGCGTTGTACAACACCGGCATGCCAAAGCCGAAGTGCGCACGCTGAGCCAGCGCCAGGCCGATGCGGCCCATGCCGAGGATGCCGATGGTTTTATGATGCACGTCAACGCCGTACCAGTCAGGCCCGATGCTGCCTTGCCATTCCCCTGCCTTGACCCGCTCGGCCACCTCGACCACCCGGCGCGCAGTGGCCAGCACCAGGCTCATAATGGTATCGGCCACGGTTTCGGTCAGGACGGTTGGGGTATGCATCAACAGCACCCGGTGGGCGTTGAGCGCTGCGACGTCAAAGTTGTCGTAACCGACGGAGACGGTGGATGCCGCACGCAGTTTGGGGGCACGTTGCAAAAAGGCTTCGTCAATCTTGCCGCCGGAACCGAGGATGCCTTCGGCCTGTTGTAGCGCCTGATCGAAGGCGGCGTTGTCCAGTTGCAGACCGTCGAAGGCATGAACGGTAAAGTGCTGGTCCAGCTTGGCACGCAGGTCGGCAGGAATACTTTTGTACAACACGATTTCAGGCTTCATCAAATAACTCCATCTGGCGAACGAGATGTTCAACATAACATATTGCAGGAGAGTGAAGGGCTGAGCCCCTCACTCGCAAGATTAGGCCACCTGTGGCTGAGCTTCGTTACGTGCAGGCTTGACGATCAGCGTCAGCCCCACCGAGGCCAGCAGCGCGATAGCCATAAACATATAGGAGGCTGCCGGGCTGCCGGTCGCCCCGTTGAGGTAGCCGACAAACCAGGAGCCGAAGAAGGAGCCCAGCGCACCCATGCTGTTAATCAACGCCATGGCACCCCCGGCGACGTTTCTTGGCAGCATCTCCGGAATGATGGCGAAAAACGGACCGTAAGGCGCATACATGGCCGCCCCGGCGACCACCAGCAGACCATAGGAGATCCAGAAATGGTTCG
>Ga0308165_1005971_pt1 | contig 10988 bp, 12 predicted proteins | sample PhyWR2_FD_201032 | JGI IMG/M metagenome (GOLD analysis project Ga0308165, IMG submission 201032) | Phyllosphere microbial communities from UC Gill Tract Community Farm, Albany, California, United States - DLSLW.R2 | ecosystem: Host-associated > Plants > Phyllosphere > Unclassified | place: USA... | reverse complement strand
ACGGCGTGAGCCCGAGCGCCGTGAACCAGCACCTGCGGGTGATGCACGACGCGGGTCTGCTCACGCGGGCCCGCCACGGGCGGTCGGTCCTCTACCGCACGAGCGAGCTCGGCGAGCAGCTCTCGGGTCGCGGGGACCTGTCGGCCGGGCCCTGGTCCTGACCTAGTCCTCGATCCTCGTGCCGTCTGCGGCGAAGCGGAACGACGTGCTGCCGTAGTCGTCACCGATGCTGAAGGTGATGACCGGTGGGCCGACAGCCTCGGCGAAGGTCTCGCTGTCGATGTCACCGTCGGGCGAGCGACGGACGGAGGCGCTCGCGTCGCCGACGGGCAGGTCGACCTCCGCGGCGGAGCTCTCCATGAGGTCCCACAGCTGGTCGAGGGCGACGTCGGACCAGGCGTACTGCTCCTCCGCCAGACCGGGCTGGATGGTCGCGGCGCCCTCGTTGCTGACCCGGCCCCCGCGGTACATCCACCGGTCCGTGGCGGTCTCTCCGGCGCGCAGCGGTGCGTCGACGGTCACGAAGTCCTTGGTCACGACGATCGACGTCACCTGGTCGTGGCCGATCTCCTCGACGAGGGCCTCCTGGGCCTGGGCGAGGAGGTCGGGGTGACGCATGTCCGGCCGCAGGTGCCCGTCCTGGATCGCCTCGACGGTCTGCGCGACGGCGACGCGGTACGGGGCCACGACAACAGCTGCGGCGGCGACAGCGACGAGGGCGAAGAGGACCAGGCGCACCGGACGGCCCTTCGGCCCGACGCCGAGGATCGGCCCCTTGCGGCGGCCGTCGACGACGCGGGTGTGCGGCTCGACCTTGAGGACCGGGACGGACCTGCGCGAGGGGACGGTGAGCCGTTCGCGGTCCCGCGGCGAGAGCTCACCGTCCACGAAGGCGACCTCTGGACCGCCGTCGAGGAGGATCGCGACCTCGAGCTCTGCGCCGGGCTGGAATCTCGGGACGGCGGTGAGCGGCACGACGGTCCGGACTGTCGTCGCGAAGGCCGCGCCGCTGAGCGGTTGCACGGTGACGTCGATGTCGCAGAGCGGCTGGTCGTTGATCTGCGTCCCGGTCTGGCGCAGCGCGTCGACGCGGGCGAGGCCGAGACGTCGGGCGTCGCGCGCCTGCTGCACGGCCTTCGGCGAGGCCGCGACGCTGCCGCCGAGCGACCCGGCGACCCGGGTCATGACCGTCGCGAAGACCAGCACCGTGAAGGCGACGCCGGCGATCGCGATCCCCGCCCCGGGTGGGCCGACGATCGCGACGACCACCCCTCCGAGGAGAGCACCGAGGGCAGCGAAGGCGATCAGTCTGAGCACGTCACGAGCCTACGGGCCGAGGCCGGGCACCACCCTGGGGAGTTGTCCCCAGGGTGATGCCCGGCCTCGTCGTGGTGGTGCGGGGTGCTTGTGGGAGCCAGGCTCGCCGGAGCCCGGAGCCCGGAGCCCGGAGCCCGGAGCCCGGAGCCCGGAGCCCGGAGCCCGGAGCCCGGAGCCCGGAGCCCGGAGCCGGGCGTCGGGGACGTCCGTCAGGCCTGGGCGCGCAGCGGTGCGAGCGCCTCGCTCCAGGCGGTCACCTGGTCGAGGAGCGTGCCGAGGGCGTCGACCGACGCGTCGCTCGGTGTGAGCTCCGAGTAGTCCTTGAACTCCGACGCGAGCGGCACGGTGACCTGCTGACGGACGTCGGCCATCTTCAGCTCTCCGGCGATCAGCCGCAGGTGCTCGACTGCGCGGGCGCCGCCCACCGAGCCGTAGGACACGAAGCCCACGGCCTTGTCGTGCCACTCGTGGAACAGGTAGTCGATCGCGTTCTTGAGCACCCCGGAGGTGGAGTGGTTGTACTCGGGGGTGACGATCACGTACCCGTCGAAGGACGCGATCTTCGCGGCCCACTGCTTGGTGTGCTCCTGGGTGTGCTCACCCATGGACGGCGGGACGGGCTCGTCGAGGTGGGGGAGCGGGAAGTCGCGGAGGTCGACGAGCTCGTAGTCGACGCCCTCGCGCTGCGAGGCGATGTCGAGGACCCACCGGGCCACCTGCTCGCCGTTGCGGTTGGGTCGGGTGCTGCCCAGGATGATGCCGATGCGGGTCATGGTGCTCGCCTCTCGAGGTCACGTGCGGTGCGTTCCTCGTCGAGTCTGAGCGAGACCCGTCCGCGCCGCGACCGCTGGTGCTCGGGCTCAGGCGCGGCTGTGCAAGGTGATCTGGTAGCCGTCGGGGTCGGCGAAGGTGAAGGTGCGGCCGAAGGGCCCGTCGACGGGGGCCGACGTGATGGTGATGCCGTCGGCAGCCATGCGGTCGTGGATGCCCTGCGCGTCGGCGGCGTGCAGCCAGATCCCCACACCGACGCCGGGCTGGGCGACGGCGTCGAGGTCGACCCCCGGCAGGGGTGAGCGCACGGCGAAGGACGCGGGCTTCGTGTCGAAGACGACGGCGTGGGGCGGTCCGGGCTGGCGGGTGAGACCGAGGTAGGACTCGTAGAACGCCGCAGAGGCGTCGTAGTCACGGACCTGGAGCGAGATGAATCCTGGGCCTGATGCTGCTGCGGTCATGGTGCGCCTCCGTCGGACGAGCTACTGAGTGTCAGTTGTCTGACACTCGCGAACCTATGTCAGACTGCTGACATGAGTCAAGACGGGCCCGGCATCCACCTCGAGACCTCTGTCGGCTATCTGCTCAAGGAGGCGTCGAGCGCCCTCCGCAGCGCGATGGAGGCTGTGCTCCGGCCTCTGGGCATGACGATCACCCACTACTCCTGCCTCGAGCTCCTCGCGCAGCGGCCCGGGTTGTCCAGCTCCGACCTGGCCCGGGGGACCTTCGTGACGCGTCAGTCGATGAACGTGCTGCTGCAGGCGCTCGAGCGCGACGGCCTCGTCACCCGGGCAGAGCAGGCCACGACGGGCCGCGTGCTGCCGACCGAGCTGACCGATGCCGGTCGGCGCCAGCTCGCGACGGCCAGCGCCGCCGTGCGCGGGGTCGAAGACCGCATGAAGTCCGGGATGGACGAGACCGAGCAGGCGGCCTTCGCCGACCTGCTGGCGCGGAGCATCACGTCGCTGCGGGACGCCCGCCCGTAGTCTCGAGAGCGTGCGTTGGCGGCTGGCGTGCCTCAGGTGAGTCGCTCGGTGATCCGCACAGTCACCTCGTCGCCCACGTCCTTACCCAGCTTCTTGCGCACCTTCGCGTTGAGCGAGAGCATGTGCCCGCCCGTGCCGGTCGGCAGCAGGCCGCCGCTCCAGGGCTGGTCGTCGACCGTCGCGACGACCTTGACGGACTTCCCGGTGCCGAAGGCCTCGGCGGACCCAGGGATCTCGACGCAGGGCCAGACGTCACCCTTGACGTCGACGCCGATGGTGGCGGTCAGCTGCCAGTCGGTCGGACCGATCTCGATGCTCATGCGTCTCCTCGGGGGCTCAGGTGGCTCCGGGGCGAGGTGCAGGTCTCGCGCCGGACCTTCGTCTCGGGCAGCCTAGCGAGGCTCGCGGCGCGACGCCTCACTTCTCGTGACGGTGCCCCGGCAGGTGGGCGCGCTCGCCGTCGTGGTCGAAGATCGTGAGGATCTCGACGGGCCCCTCGTGGGCCTGGATGACGTGCGGGGTCATGGTCGAGAACTCCGCGGCCTGCCCCTCGCGCACCAAGATCGTGCGCTCGCCGAGGGTCAGCCGGACGACCCCGCTGAGGACCGTGAACCACTCGTAGCCCGGGTGCACCTGGCCCTCGCGCCACTCGCGCTCGGGGGTGATGCGCATCTTCGCGATGGTCACCCCGCGACGGTCGCGCTCGCGGGACAGCAGCCACACGGTCGACCCCGTCATCGACTCGGGCTCGGGGCGGATGACGACGTCTTCGTCGCCCTCGGGCTCGACGAGCTGGTCGAGGGTGGTCCCGAGCGCCTGCGCGATCGGCACGAGCTGGTCGAGGGCGATGCGTCGGTGCCCGGTCTCGATGCGGCTCAGCGTCGACGCGGAGAGGAAGCAGCGCGAGGCGAGTGCGTCGAGGGTCCACCCCCTCGCCAGGCGGAGACCGCGGATGCGCTGGCGGACGATGTCGTCGAGCAGTTCTTGCGTCATACGCAAGAGCCTATGTCTCTGGCGCATCTCTCGTCTAGCGTGGAGGGCATGACGCACACCGATCACACCTCGCACGCCTCGGGCCCCGCCGGACTCACCGGCGGCAGCGCGGACGACCACGGCAGCACTGGCAGCGCGCACGACATCCGTGCCCACGGGACCCACAGCCACGGCGCCCATGCCCACGCTGCTCATATCCACGCCGACCGCCCCGGCCACGGCCCCGCACCTGAGGGCGACTCGGACATGGCTGAGCTCCTCGACCTCGACGCGGCCCTCGGAGCGACGGTCCTCGCCGACGCGCTCGACGCCGCCGCGGCCGTCCTCGGTACCGAGCCTCGCAGCATCGCCGACCTCGGCGCAGGGACCGGCACAGGCACCCTCGCGCTCGCGAGCCGCTTCCCGGGAGCCCACGTCCACAGCCTCGACGCGACGGCCTCGATGCTCGACCACCTCACGGCGAGCGCCCAGACCGCCGGAGTCGGCGACAGCGTGACCACCCACCTCACCGACCTCGACGGTGACTGGACCGCCGTGCTGCCCGAGCAGGTCGACCTCGCGTGGGCCGCACTCTCGCTGCACCACGTGAGCGACCCCGCGCGCGTGCTGCGCCAGGCCTACGGCGCGCTGCGTCCTGGAGGAGTGCTGGTCGTGACGGAGATGAGTGGCGCCCGGTTCGAGCCGAGCGACCTCGGCTCGGGACGCGACGGCCTCGGCGACCGCGTGACGGCCGCGCTCGCCGCGCACGGCTACCCCGTGACCGCCGAGTGGACCACCGCGCTCGACGAGGCGTGCTTCGCCCCCGTCGAGCGCCACGAGATGTCCTTCGAGGCGTCGGCGACCACGGCAGATGGCGCACGGTACCTCGCGATCCAGCTGTCGAGGAACCGGGACAGGATCGCCGACGACCTCTCGGCAGAGGATCTTGCCGCGCTCGACGCCGTGATCCTCACGCTGGGCGCCGGGACCTCGGAGGTGCGGACAGTCTCGGGCCGCGTCGTCTGGGTCGCCGTGCGACCGCTCGACACCATGACCCGCGAAGGAGCAGACCGATGACCCCAGACCTGACTGCCACATCCTCGACAGCCGACCCGAGCACCACCCTGACCGCCGACGTCGTCGTGGTCGGGGGTGGTGCCGCGGGTCTGGCTGCCGCGATCGCGCTCGGCCGCTCGCGCCGCAGCGTCGTCCTCGTCGACGCGGGCGAACCCCGCAACGCCCCGGCCGAGGGCGCGCACAACGTGCTCGGCCAGGAGGGCATCTCTCCCCTCGAGCTGCTGGCCCGTGGCCGTGCTGAGGCCGAGGCCTACGGTGTCCGCCTCGTCAGTGGTCGTGTGACAGACGCGTCGGGCGTGGTCGACAGCTTCACGCTCGAGATCGACGGCGCGCCGGGAGGCGGCGCCGGACTGTCGGCAGACGCCCTTGAGGTCGACGCCTCCGGGTCCGATCGAGGGCAGGCCGTCGCCAGCACCACCCGGCAGGTGACCGCGCGCCGCGTGATCCTCGCGACCGGCCTCGTCGACGAGCTGCCCGACGTCCCCGGTGTCGCGCAGGCTTGGGGTCACACGGTCCTGCACTGCCCGTACTGCCACGGCTGGGAGGTCCGGGACCAGCGCATCGCCGTGCTCGCCACCTCCGAGAACGCCCTGCACCAGGTGATGCTGTTCCGTCAGCTGAGCGACGACGTCACGCTGTTCTTGCACGACGCCCCCGAGCCGACTGAGGAGCAGTGGGATCAGCTCGCGGCCCTCGGGGTGCGGGTCGTGACGCCGCGGGTCGAGCGGCTGGTGGTGGACGGGACGCAGGTGCGCGCCGTCGAGGTCGAGGGAGGTCGGTCCTTCGCGGTCGACGCCGTGGCGGTCGGACCGAGGTTCATCGCCCGGACCGAGCTCTACGAGGCGCTCGGCGGGGAGAAGACCCTCTCGCCCTTCGGCGAGCAGATCGTCGCCGACCCCCGCGGGGCGACGGCCGTCCCCGGGGTGTGGGTCGCCGGCAACTCGGGTGACCTCATGGCGATGGTCGCGGCCGCCGCAGCCTCGGGAGTCATGGCAGGAGCAGCCGTCAACGGCGACCTTGCCGTAGCCGACCTCGCCCGCGCTGTCGCCGAGCGCCGCGCCCCGTTCTCCGCAGCGATGGAGTCCGAGGTGGCCCTGGCTGTAGCCGGAGACCGCCGCCACGGCCTCTGACAGGTGCCGCGCAAGCGAAATAGCAGGCGTACGCGGTCACCAAGCTGAACGATCGTGTCGACAGTGGTCCGAGTCATCAATCACGGCTGGTGGTACGACGTCAGCGGTGAACAGCGCAGCGTCTGGCACCGGGAGCTGAGGGGTTCCGTTGGGCCCGGTAATCGTGCAGACTGTACAAATGTCCACGAACAGACCGTCCTCGGGATTTGGCATGCCAAAGCGTCCGAGATCCCACCGCCTGGAGGACCAGTCGAGAATTGTGTTCTCAGCGCTGCTTCCCGAGACCTGGGTGGAGAGTCCGCGAATAAAAGACTACGGGATCGATTCCGACGTCGATATATTTGCAGGTGATGATGCGACGGGTTCTCGATTCTCGGTGCAACTCAAGGCCTCCGATTCTGAAAGAGCTCCCGCCGTTAGTATTAGAGGTGAGACTCTCAACTACTGGTTGTCGCAGGACGTGCCCGTGCTCTTGGTGTTCTGGAGGGCCGGAGACTCGAAGGTCTGGTTCCGGTGGGCGCATCTGATCGATCCGGCGCCACTTGAGCAGGGTCGGTCCAGCGTGAGGGTGAGGTTTGAGGATGCCGACCTTTGGCGCGAGGATACGCCGGATGTAATTGAAAGTGAAGTGCAAGCCTTTCGGAACATTCGAAATAGGCGCCTAAAATTGCCTGTCGGTGCGGTGGTTATCGGGTCTGGCGCGGTTGGGCATATTGCAGCAGGAGATCTGGTAAGAGTGCTCCGGAATGCGATGAGGAGAGACCGAGATGTTTTCGACATTCAGCCTCGGGGGGGTCCCGCATTGATTGATATTCGAATCCTTGGGAATGAAGTGAGGGTCGGGCTTCGCGGCGCGTCTCCCATGTATTTGCACTATGATGCCGCGCCGCCGTTGCAGTCTTCGACCGAGTCGATGAATAGGGTCGATGCGTTCGCGAGCGATGCACTGTTTGCCGTAGCCCTGCAACTGAATCGCGTTGGCTTTTTGAAGGAAGCCGCGGTAATTGCCGAGCGCGCATCAGCTAGTTCCTCAATGATGTGGGGTTCGGCGTTGGATTCAGCGCTTAGGGTTTTGATTGATGGAGGTAACCGACCCGCGGCAATCAAGCTTCTAGAAATCTCTCGAGAAACGCGCGAAAATGTCTCTTTGGTCGATCTAATGGCCGCAATGTTGGAGCGCCCGAGGAATCAAGCGGAAGATGATCCGGTTGTAGATCTGTTGCTTTCCTGGGCAGAGCAGGCCGTGGCCGAAGGTGAGCCAGACAAGGCTGCGCCGCTCTTCTACAATACGGCCCAGAGGTTGGTCGGAAACGACCCAGAGCGAGCTGTAATCCTGCTCCAGAGGGCCGCGGAGATAGATGTTGCCTACAAAGATCGACCGTACTGGCGATCCGACATGGCGGGAGCTCAGTTTCTGGCTGGCCGTTACGAAGAGTCCTCGAGGTTGTATCTAAAAGCCGTATCCAGCGGCGACGACTCGGTTCGCTTAAGGTGTGGCGACGCATTGATGTTCGCGGGCAGCTACGAGCAGGCCCTTCCCTTCCTTCTAGAAGCGGACGAGCAACCAGAGCATGCTGAGTATAGGATAAAATCCAGATATCTGACGCGACTTATTAAGGATCTTCGGATTAAATCGCAGGATCGAGATCCATTTAAGGCAGAGATGCTTTGCGCGGAATCGAGGCCGTCGAGGGAGATTGCAATCTCTGCATTGCAAGAGGATATGCTCTTCCCGGTTGCACTATGGGAAGTCGCTCATAGTTCCGGCGCGGAAGGAGAGGTCGATATCGATTATCTGCTTGCGGCCACCTTCAGCGCGCCGGAGAATGCCGACGCCTGGTTCGCTGTACTGCGCTCTGCGAGTGCAATAGAAGATGAAGTTCTGCAATTGGATGTGCTTTACTGTGCTCGAAGGTTTGCGGGTGAGGAGTTACTCGACCTGGCATGGGACGAAGCGCCAGGGGTGGCGGGAATTCTCCAAGAGGCCTTCACTATGCTTCCGGTGGAGGATTTTGGCCCGAGGGTCACGCGAGCCGTGACATACGGATCTCTCGAATATGTGGAAATTACCACAGATGATTAGACTTTTTGAGTACTAGTAATCCACAGCCGAAGCTTCTCCGACTGAAGGGTCAACCCGTTAGCTAATCCCCGGGTCGCGGGACAGGAAGTCGATGTTCTCGGCGGCCCAGGGGAAGACCCAGACGAACAGCGCGGCGACGACAGCCGCGATCAGCACGAGCGCGAGCAGGATCCGTACGGGCAGCGGCCCGGGCAGGTGCCGGAAGATCCACGGGTACATCAGACGACTCCTGGGTTCTCGAGGACCTGCTCGGGCATGCCGTCGGCGCGAGGCATCCAGCCGACGAACTTTGCGTAGGTGATCCAGCGGTGGTCGTTCCCGTACTCGCCGAGCGAGAGCGAGTGGCAGGTGGTCAGCGTGAGCATCCGCTCGGTCGGCGCGACGCCTGGCTGGTTCGGCACAGGCGCGGTGACCTCGATCGCGCTCGGCAGCACGATCTCGTGGGACGTCACCTCGTAGACGTACCAGGCCTCGGCGGTCTCGACGATCACCTGGTCACCCTCGACCAGCTCGTTGACGTACCTGAAGGAGTTCCCGTAGGTCCGGCGGTGCCCGGCGAGCGCGAAGTTGCCCACCTCGCCGACCTGCTGCGTGTGCTCGTAGTGACCAGCCGTCGCACGGTCGAGGAGGTCGAGCGAGGTCCCCTCGACGATCGGCATGGTGTTGTTCGTCTTGCCGTACCAGCTGGGGACGATCAGCACCCCTGTCGTCTCCCCGTAGGCCGCCTTGGCGGGCACCGGAGGGTCGTCGGTCCGCAGCTCGGCGACGACCTCGGGAGCAGGTGGGAGCGTGTCCTGGAACTCTTCGACCAGCTGGGCGGCCTCGTTGTTCGCCTCGACGCTCGTCCACCACAGCTGCCACACGACGAAGAGCCCGATGACCAGACCAGCGGTGATGAGGAGCTCGCCGACGCCGCCGAGGATCGCGGAACCGACGCCACCGCGGCTGCGCTCGCCGGGCGCTGTGCGCTCACGGGTCTTCTGGTGTCTCACCTGGGGTGCTCCTCCGCGTGGCAGCCTCGTCCGGCTGCCGAGTATGCCACGGCGACCTGACGACGGTCTGGCGACGCCTCGGCCTGAGGACAGGTGGCCTTCTCCACAGGAACGTCGCCACGGTCTGGCGACGCCTCCGTCTGGGGACGGGCGGCTCCCTCCACAGGTGGTGGCGCGTCAACCTGTGGACGAGTCCCCTTCTCCACAGGGAGTCGAGCGGCTCAGCTCTCCCGACCGCTCAGCTCTCCCGGTGCCTCAGTCTCGCGACGGCTCGGCCGGCGGCGTCTCGCGCTCCTCGGAGGGCTCGCCCCGGCCCGTGCTCTCGCGGTCCTCGCGCGAGGGGCGGATGGTCGGCACGTCGCCGACGATCGGGATCTGCTTGCGGTGGAAGGGGAACCCGTACCGCGTGACGATCCCGGCGAGCGTCGTGAGGCGGTTGCGCGGCCCGATGAGGCCCATGATGTGCACGAACAGCCACGCGAGCCATGCGGTCCCGCGGGTCAGCTGCACCTTGCCGAGGATGTCGGCGATCGCGGCGCGGCGACCGATCACAGCCATCGTGCCCTTGTCGAAGTACCTCAGGTGCTTCATCGGCCTGCCGTCGATGAGCGCGAGGATGTTCTTGGCGGCCTGCGTCCCGGACTGGATGGCGGGCTGCGCGAGCTGCGGCAGGTCGTCGGGCGTGATCGCGATGTCGCCCACGGCGAAGACCCCGGGGCGTCCGTCCACCTGGAGATCGCGGCCCACGACCACGCGGTCACCAGCGCCGCGCGGGAGGTCCCAGGCGTCGACCTCCTCGTGCGGGCGCACACCCGTCGACCAGATGGTCAGGTCCGAGTGGAGCTTGGTGCCGTCGGTGAGCACGACCCCGTCGGGGTGGACCTCGGCGACCCCTGCGCCCAGGTGGAGCTTGACGTTGCGACGCTCGAGCTCGGAGACCGTGTACTCCCGCAGACGCTTCGGGAACGACTTGAGCACCTCGGTGCCGCGCTGGACGATCGTCACCTCGAAGGCGTCGCCGCGGATCTCCGGGTAGGCAGGCCGCAGACCTGCGTTGCGCAGCTCGGCGAAGGCCCCGGCGACCTCGACCCCCGTCGCACCGCCGCCGACGACGACCACGCGGAGCCCGTCGTCGGTGCCCGGGGTGTGCGCGGCCTCTTCGAGGCGGACGAACAGCGCGTCGCGGATCTTGACGGCCTGGCTGCGCGAGTACATGGGGAAGGCGTTCTCCTTCGCACCGGGGGTGCCGAAGAAGTTGGTCGTCACGCCGTTGGCGAGCACCAGGTAGTCGAAGTCCATGTACTCGTCGTTGAGCAGACGGATGCGCTTGTTCGCGTGGTCGATGCTCGCCAGGTGCTCGTGGACCACCCGGACGTTCTTCTGCCCCAGGCGCAGACCGCGGAGGAAGTAGGTGACGTCCCCGGGGTTCAGGCCGCCGGTGGCCACCTGGTAGAGCAGCGGTTGGAAGGTGTTGTAGACGCGACGGTCGAGCAGGGTGACTCGGACGTTCGCGCCGGCGAACGCCCTGACGGCGGCGATGCCGGCGAAGCCACCTCCGACCACGACGACGTGCGGGGCCTGGGTGGTCTGCGGCACGAGCTCTCCTCCGGGGGGTCGAGGCGTCCCGCTGCGGCGGGCGTCGTCTCTTACGCTACGACGC
>Ga0308165_1005970_pt1 | contig 10991 bp, 11 predicted proteins | sample PhyWR2_FD_201032 | JGI IMG/M metagenome (GOLD analysis project Ga0308165, IMG submission 201032) | Phyllosphere microbial communities from UC Gill Tract Community Farm, Albany, California, United States - DLSLW.R2 | ecosystem: Host-associated > Plants > Phyllosphere > Unclassified | place: USA... | reverse complement strand
GGCACGGTGCCTTGCAAACGAGTCGAGACTGATCATGTACCAGTGAAAATCTGACGCCTACAGGGGGCGTCGTATCCAGTACAGGGATGGTCGTATCCAGTGTCGGTGACGTCGCTTACAGATTTTTCCACAGGCAAAACTGCAGTTTTTGCCCATCTGCACCGTTAAAAACGGCCAAAACAGGCGATCGCACGGGAGCGACGCTGGTGAGCATGAGTGCGTCGGTGTGAGACGCCGTGACGGCAAGTAAAAGCTTGATGATGCCGCCATCTGGGCGATCTGAGCGTAGCAGCTCCTTGGTGTCCGGCCTGTTCACCTGCGGAGTCCCACGTTAATGGCTATCAGTGTTTTCGACCTGTTCAAGATCGGCATCGGGCCTTCTAGTTCTCACACCGTCGGCCCCATGCGCGCCGCGGCGTTGTTCGTTCAGGCTTTGCGTGAACGTGAACTGTTGGAACAAGTGCGGCGCGTCGAAGTTCAGCTCTACGGCTCATTGTCGGCCACCGGCATTGGTCACGGGAGCGACACCGCGACCATCATGGGCCTGATGGGCGAATGGCCAGATGCGATCGACCCATCGCAAATCGGCCAGCGCATCCACACCCTGCGCGAGACCGATACGTTGCTGCTGGACGGCCGTTTGCCGGTGCCCTTCGTATGGGCGCGGGACATGCGTCTGCTCGACGAAAACCTACCGTTCCACCCCAATGCGATGACCCTGGTGGTGACGGGCGATCACGGAGAGCTGCACCGTGACACCTACTATTCGGTGGGCGGCGGCTTTGTGGTGGATGAAGCCCAGGCGCAGAGCGGCGTGGCCGATATGGACCGCACCGAGCTGCCGTATGATTTTTCCAGCGCAGTCGAGCTGTTGCAGCTGTGCAAGACTCACAACCTGCGTGTCGCCGAGTTGATGCTGGCCAACGAGAAAACCTGGCGCTCCGAGGAAGAAATCCGCAGCGGACTGATGAAGCTCTGGCGCGCCATGCAGGATTGCGTGGAGCAGGGGCTCAAGCACGAAGGCATCCTGCCCGGCGGCCTGAACGTGCGCCGGCGTGCCGCCAAGTTGCACCGCAGCCTGCAGGAATTGAACAAGCCCAATGTGATCGGCTCGACGTTGAGCGCGATGGAATGGGTCAACCTGTTCGCCCTGGCGGTGAACGAGGAAAACGCCGCCGGTGGGCGCATGGTGACGGCCCCTACCAACGGCGCGGCGGGGATCATCCCGGCGGTGTTGCACTACTTCATGAAATTCAGCGAGGAAGTCACCGAAGCCAACGTGGTCGACTACCTGCTTGGCGCGGCGGCGGTAGGCATCCTGTGCAAGAAAAACGCCTCGATCTCGGGTGCCGAAGTCGGCTGCCAAGGGGAGGTAGGCTCGGCCTGCGCCATGGCCGCCGCCGGCTTGGCCGAGATTCTTGGCGCCACGCCGGAACAACTGTGCAACGCTGCTGAAATCGGCCTGGAGCATAACCTGGGCCTCACTTGCGACCCGGTGGGCGGGCTGGTGCAAGTACCGTGCATCGAGCGCAATGCAATTGCGGCGGTGAAGGCAATCAACGCAGCGCAAATGGCGCTGCGGGGCGACGGCCAGCACTTTATCTCCCTGGACCGAGTGATCCGCACCATGCGCGATACCGGGGCGGATATGCATGACAAATACAAAGAGACATCGCGGGGCGGGTTGGCGGTGAGTGCTGTGGAGTGTTGAGCCAGTGACGCCGCTATCGCAGGCAAGCCAGCTCCCACATTTGGAATACATGCCCCTGTGGGAGCCGGGCTTGCCCGCGATAGCGGCAGTTCAAGCAACACTGCTCATAAAGTGAACACCGGATCCAAAAGCGCCACCTTTTAGCGCGTCGCAAACAGATAAGTAGCTACCGAACGATTTCCCGCCCGACCCGCTGTCACCCGTGCTTTGGGTGACAGACTTCTCCCACGCCCGCAAAGCGCCTTCCCACAAGTGCTACCGATCTGCTCATCCCCTGTGGATAGGCTCATTCCTACGGCTGATTTCGGCTATATCCGTACGTGCGGCGCGGGCTTATCTAGACACGTCATCAGGTCGTTTTTAGGAGTTATTGGACGGCCATTCAATTTTAGGCATGGCATTTGCTCTATCAATTCAAAGCCTCTCTCCTCGCTGGATGTAGAGCGCAATAACAAGAGCCTCGCCTGAGGCCATCACCCGCTTTTGTGTGAGGAGATACTGCGATGACGTCGTTCAACTCCGGGGCCCAACCCCAGAACCGTGCGCCTCAATCCATCGGCTTTTTGCTGCTGGACAATTTCACGCTGATTTCCCTGGCGTCCGCAGTCGAACCGCTGCGCATGGCCAATCAGCTCTCCGGCCGCGAGCTGTATCGCTGGACGACCTTGAGCGTCGACGGAAACCAGGTGTGGGCCAGCGACGGTCTGCAAATCACCCCCGATGCTTCCATGCACAAAGCCCCGGCCCTGGACACGGTGATCGTGTGCGGCGGCGTGGGCATCCAGCGCACCGTTACCCGTGAACATGTGTCGTGGCTGCAAAGCCAGGCACGCCAGTCCCGTCGCCTCGGCGCGGTGTGCACCGGCAGCTGGGCCCTGGCCTGCGCGGGTTTGCTTGATGGATTTGATTGCAGCGTGCACTGGGAATGCCTGGCCTCGATGCAGGAAGCTTTCCCCCGCGTGGCCATGAGCACACGCCTGTTCACCCTCGACCGCAACCGCTTCACCAGCTCCGGCGGCACCGCGCCGCTGGACATGATGCTGCACCTGATCAGCCGCGACCACGGCCGTGAACTCTCGGCCGCCATTTCCGAAATGTTCGTCTACGAGCGTATTCGCAACGAACAGGATCACCAGCGTGTGCCGCTCAAGCACATGCTCGGCACCAACCAGCCGAAGCTGCAGGAAATCGTCGCGCTGATGGAGGCCAATCTGGAAGAGCCGATCGACCTGGACGAACTGGCGGTGTACGTCGCGGTGTCTCGTCGCCAGTTGGAGCGCCTGTTCCAGAAATACCTGCACTGTTCGCCATCGCGCTACTACCTCAAGCTGCGCTTGATCCGCGCACGGCAGTTGCTCAAGCAGACGCCGATGTCGATCATCGAAGTGGCGTCGGTGTGCGGGTTCGTGTCTACGCCGCACTTCTCCAAGTGCTACCGCGAATACTTTGGCATTCCGCCACGGGATGAGCGCGTAGGTTCCAACACCACCCAGCAGGTGGCGATGATGCCGATCCCGCAGGCGCTGGTATTGTCACCGTTGTCGGGGCCGATGTCGGCGTTGAGCCAGGCCAGGAACGAGTCGACTTTCGCCAGCGTAAGGCTCTAGACCGAGTCGCCTGCGTTCGCGAGCAAGCCCGCTCCCACAGGTGACCGAGTTCCACCTTTGAAATGCGGTCGAATGTGGGAGCGGGCCTGCTCGCGAATGCGGACTATCAGGCGCCCGAGTTCTGCTTGAACTGCACCAAGGCCGGCAGCAACTGCTTATCGATCGCCTGCCGCACCGCCGGCAAGATCGTCGCGCTGCCGGTGTACATCTGCTCAACCATCCCCTTGAGCGCCTTGGCCCGAGCCTCGCTCAAACCACGCACCGCACACTCGCAGGCCTGCTCGGCGGTGGCGCCGCTGGACACTTCGAAACCCAGTGAGCGCAGTTGGCCCAGCAGGTCATCCTGGTCAATCAAATCCGCGTGCATCATGACGTTTATCCTGGTGAAGGGAACGGGGTTTGACCTGGATTCTGGTTGCCGTCCAAAGGGTCGGCAAGGGCAGATTGCACGAATGCCTCAGATGGCTATGAGCAGGTCGTTTTCGGGCCATTTACCGACCGTATTAATGGGCACACTGAACTCAAGCACTCAGCTTGAAGGTTTGGTCACCCTCAGGATGTAACGCTCACACAAGGCACTCTGCCCCGATCCAGTCACGGCTGGATCGGGGCTTTTTTTAGCCTGGAATTTGTGGCGTGAGTACCGGCCTCATCGCAGGCACGCCAGCTCCCACATTTGGAGTGGATTTCCCTGTGGGAGCTGGCTTGCCTGCGATGGCAGCGCCGCGGTCTAGCGCTGCAACACCCGGATGCGCGACAGTAATTCATCGCGGTCGATGTAGCAGCCCTGGAAATGCCGTGCCCCGGAGGCCGGATCGAACGCATTGCGCGCATGCAGGGTGCGACGGTTGTCGAAGCACCACAATTCGCCCGGGTTCAGGCGCTTGACCAGCCGAAAACGATCCTCCCGCGTCATCGCAATAAACCGCCGATACGCCCGATACAGCAGCGGCATCTGCGCCACGCTGGTCTCGAAAGGCCCGCGTAGAAAGTTGGCCATGCGAATCTCCGCCACGTCGCCCAAGGCATCCAGTGCAATGATCGGCGCCAGGCGGCGATAGTCGCTGTGACGGTCCTTGTTGCGAAACTCCACCGGGATTTCACACAGCGCCCTGAACGCTTCGGGATCTTCCGTGCGCAGGGCGTTGGCGATGGCAAACCCGTCGACAAAAATGCTTTCACCGCCGTTGGCATCGTTCACCAGGCAATGCAGGAATTGCAGGCCCGGTTGCAGCTCTCGTGTGGGCAAATCACTGTGCAAGGGCAGGTTGAAAGCGGTATAGGCATTGCTGTCGGCATCGGCCTTGGATTGCACATTGAACAGCACGCCGAAGTTGCTCTCGCGGATGAAGGAAATGCGCTTGGCCACCAGCGCCAGGGAGTCGCGCTCGGTGGGGACGCCTCGGACTTGCGTCAGGCCAGAATCGCGCAGCGCCAGCAACCATTGCAGCAGCGCGCTCGGGTCTTCCATGACGGCCGAATACTCAAAGACCGGTAGCGGGAACCGACTGTCCCACAGCCGCGATTTGGGCGTTGCCGCACGGCGTTCGGCACGGGATTCATCGTCGTAGGCATGCGCCCGCAGCCAACCCGGATCGTACTGACTGCGGTGGCCGCCGCTCCATTCCAGGCTCAGGTTGCCTTGATCAATACGGGCCGAGGCCGGCCTGAGATGGGCGTCCACATCCACAATCTCCAGCACTTGCTCGCGCGTCACGCTGTATACGCATTGGGAGCAAGGGCAGTTGTCTCGCAGCCATTGATGATGAAACGGACTGACCCGTCCATCGGCCCACTGCACAAGGATCTGATCCTCCAGCACCCGTACGTCCGCGATGTCGCAGATCTTCGGGTAAGTACGGAAATCGGCGACAGCGGCGGCGGTTTGCATGGTGGCTCCTAAGGGTATCTTCAGTGGCTATTTTTTCAGCGGTAGTCCAATCACTCGGCCAAGCAGGGCGGGGCGCGGCAGGTCAGCCTGCTCCGCGCTGATAGCCGTGAGTTTTTCCAGTGTGGACTCGGTGAACGGCGCCGAATGTGGACCGGCCAGATCAACGTGCAACAACATCTGCTCGTTGCCCGCCAGTTCCTTTTCATCCCCAACCAGATGCAGGCTGTGATAGAGGTGCAGGCGCTTGGCGTCGTGGGCGATGAGTTGGGTATGCACCTCCACGTCGGCACCCAGCTTCACTTCGTGCAGGTAGTTGAGGTGCAACTCCAGGGTGAACAGTGAGTGGCCGCTGGCTTCGCGGTTTTCACTGTCCAGCCCCAGGGTGTCCATCAGCGCGTCGGTGGCGTAGCTGAAGATCAGCAGATAGAACGCGTCGCGCAGATGGCCGTTGTAGTCCACCCAGTCGGGGTGGACCTGGGTGGTGTAGGTGGTCAGTGCGGGCATGTCAGGAGTTTCCCTTATTCGGCGAAGGTCATGCCGTGCTTGGCTTTGGTGGTTTTCACCGCCTCCAGCACCGCCAGCAGGCAGTCATCACGATAGCGCTCCAGCGCCGAAATGCTGTGTTTGCCCAGTTGATCGCTGGTGCCGTCGACCACATCGTCGATCAGCTTGTCGGTCAACTCCGGCGCTGGCAGGTAGGTCCACGGCAATTGCAGCGCCGGGCCGAATTGCGCCATGAAGTGGCGCATGCCTGCGTCGCCGCCTGCCAGGGTGTAGGTCAGGAAAGTGCCCATGAACGACCAGCGCAGGCCCGCGCCAAAGCGGATGGCGTCGTCAATTTCGCCGGTGGTGGCGACGCCGTCATTGACCAGGTGCAGGGCCTCACGCCAGAGGGCTTCGAGCAGGCGATCGGCGATAAAGCCCGGGACTTCCTTGCGCACATGCAGTGGGCGCATGCCGAGGGATTCGTACACCTTGATCGCCGCTTGAACGGCCTCCGGCGCAGTGTTCTTGCCGCCGACCACTTCCACCAGCGGCAGCAGGTAAACCGGGTTGAACGGATGGCCGACCACGCACCGCTCAGGATGGGTCGAGCCCTCGTAGAACTCGCTTGGCAACAGGCCGGACGTGCTCGACCCAATCAACGCATTCGGCTTGGCGGCGGCGCTGATCTTGCTGTGCAGGTCGAGTTTCAGTTCCAGGCGTTCCGGGGCGCTTTCCTGGATGAAGTCAGCGTCTTTCACACACTCTTCAATGGTGGCGACAAAGCGCAAGCGGTCCTGGGATGCACCCGGCGCCAGGCCTTGTTTTTCCAAGGCGCCCCAGGCGTTGGCAACACGTTTGCGCAGCGCGGCTTCGGCACCGGGCGCCGGGTCCCAGGCGATCACATCCAGGCCATGGGCCAGGGCGCGGGACACCCAGCCGCTGCCGATAACACCGCTGCCGAGGGCGGCGAAGGTTTTGATTTCAGTGATAAAGCGCATGGCAAATTCCTAAAGAGTTCGGTGATCACCGGTGGGAGCTGGCTTGCCTGCGATAGCGGTGTGTCAGTTGGTGCGTTTGGTGGCTGACGTACCGCAATCGCGGGCAAGCCCGGCTCCCACAGGGTTGTGGGGTGTTTGGAAGTCAGCCGCGTTTGGTCAGGCCCATCTTCACGCGGCCCTCGGCCGGGGTCATGACCCGTGCGCCCAGGCGGCTGAGAATTTCACTTGCCCGCTCCACCAACTGGCCGTTGGTGGCGAGCACGCCTTTGTCCAGCCACAGGTTGTCTTCCAGACCGACCCGCACGTTGCCGCCCAGCAGCACCGCTTGCGCCGCCATTGGCATTTGCATGCGACCGATGCCGAAGCCGGCCCACACGGCGTCGGCGGGCAGGTTGTCGACCATGGCTTTCATGGTGGTGGTGTCGGCCGGCGCGCCCCATGGGATGCCCAGGCACAGTTGGAACAGTGGGTCGTCCAGCAGGCCTTCCTTGATCATCTGCTTGGCGAACCACAGGTGACCGGTGTCGAAGATTTCCAGCTCGGCTTTCACGCCCAGTTCCTGGATGCGCTTGGCGCCGGCCCGCAGTTGTGCCGGGGTAGAAACGTAAATGGTGTCGCCGTCGCCAAAGTTCAGGGTGCCGCAGTCCAGCGTGCAGATTTCCGGCAGCAGCTCTTCGACGTGGGCCAGTCGAGTCAAGGGGCCGACCAGGTCAGTGTTGGGGCCGAACGCCATCGGGTTCTCGCCGCCGCCGATCTCCAGGTCGCCGCCCATGCCGGCGGTGAGGTTGACGATGATGTCGATGTCGGCCTCACGGATGCGCTCCATCACCTCGCGGTACAGGGCGACGTCGCGGCTGAACTTGCCGGTTTCAGGGTCACGCACATGGCAGTGCACAACCGTGGCGCCTGCCTTGGCGGCTTCCACCGCGGCGGCGGCGATTTGTTTGGGGGTGACCGGCACGTGTGGGCTTCGGCTGGTCGTGTCGCCAGCACCGGTGAGTGCGCAGGTGATGATGACGTCGTGGTTCATGAGGCGGTTCCTTACAGGCGTAGTGGTGCCGTTCGCGGCCGAAAGTGGCCGCGAAACGGTGATTGAAATGGGCTTACTTGCTGGTCAATTTCAGGTTGGCCGCCGCCGGCTTGCCGTCGAAGGTGGTCACCCCTTCCAGCCAGCGCGCCTGGTCTTGCGGGTGATCCTTGAGCCACTGCTTGGCAGACTCGATGGCGTCCTTGTGATCCAGCAGTGGCTGCATCATCCGGCTCTCGTCGGCGGCGGTGAAGGTGAGATTGGTCAGCAGTTTGTGCACGTTGGGGCACTGCTCGGCGTAGTTCGGCGCGGTGACGCTCCACACGGTAGCCATGCCTTCGTTCGGGCCGAGGGCGTCGTCGCTGCCGGTGAGGTAGGTCATGGCGACGTTGACGTTCATCGGGTGCGGCGCCCAGCCGAAGAACACCACGGCTTCCTTGCGGCGGACCGCACGGTCGACGGCGGCGAGCATGCCGGCTTCACTGGACTCCACCAGTTGGAACTTGCCCAGGCCGAACTGGTTCTTGGCGATCATTGCCTTGATCTGGGTGTTGGCGCCTGAGCCTGGCTCGATGCCGTAAATCTTGCCGCCCAGTTCTTTCTCGAACTTGGCGATGTCGGCGAAGGTTTTCAGGCCCTTGTCTGCCAGATAAGTCGGCACGGCGAGGGTGGCACGGGCGTCTTCCAGGCTGGGTTTGTCGAGGACCTTGACTTGCTTGGCGTCGACGAACGGTGTGATGGTCTGGGTCATCAGCGGGTTCCAGTAACCCAGGAACAAGTCCAGGCGCTGGTCGCGGATGCCGGCGAAGATGATTTGCTGGGAGGCGCTGGTCTGTTTGGTCTTGTAGCCGAGGCCGTCGAGCAACACTTGGGTCATGGCGCTGGTGGCGATTACGTCGGTCCAGTTCACCACGCCCATGCGCACGTTCTGGCAAGATGCCGCGTCGGCAGCCAGTACGTTCGTGCTCAAGATGGCGCTGGCGCTGAGTGCAAGCACACAGCGGCTGATCAGTCGGTTCATGGTGGATCCCTCGGCAGGTCGTTATTGTGGGGGCCGGCGTCTTTATGCGCCGTGAGGCTGATGTTGCGGGTTTAAGTTACGTAGCTTTGGAGGGGACAAAACGCACGGCGGCGACCAGCTCTTGCACTGCAGCGACCTGCCCCCTTGAATCCACCCGAGAACGGGAGTATCACAGTGCCACGCTGCCCGTCCGACGAGAGCGCCACCATGTCCCAGGATTTCTACTTTCTGCTGATGCCAGGCTTCTCGGCCATCGGCTTTATCTCCGCGCTGGAACCCCTGCGGGTGGCCAACCGCTTTCGCGGCGAGCTGTACCGTTGGCACGTGTTGAGTGCCGATGGCGGCGCGGTGCTGGCGAGCAATGGCATGTCAGTCAACGCCGATGCGGCGCTGGAACCGTTGAAGAAAGGTGCCACATTGCTGGTGGTGGCGGGTTTCGAACCGCTGCAGTTCGCCACCCCTGCGCTGGAACATTGGCTGCGCCGCCTCGACCACGAGGGCGTGACCCTCGGTGCCATCGACACTGGCGCCTGTGTGCTGGCTGAAGCGGGCCTGCTCGACGGTCACCGCCTGACCCTGCACTGGGAAGCCATCGACGCCTTCAAGGAAGCTTATCCACAGCTCACCGTGACCCAGGAACTGTTCGAGATCGACCGCCGCCGCATCACCTGCGCCGGGGGTACGGCCTCCATCGACCTGATGCTCGACCTGATCGCCCAGGCCCACGGCCCTGAGCTGGCGATCCAGGTCTCCGAGCAATTTGTGCTCGGCCGCATCCGCCCACGCAAAGACCACCAACGCATGCAGATCGCCACGCGTTATGGCATCAACAACAAAAAGCTGGTGCAAGTGATCGGCGAGATGGAGCAGCACACCGAGCCGCCCCTGAGCACATTGGCCCTGGCCGAGGCGATCAAAGTGACGCGCCGTCAGCTGGAGCGCCTGTTTCGCCTGCACCTGAACGACACCCCGAGTAACTTCTACCTCGGCCTGCGCCTGGAAAAAGCCCGGCAACTGCTGCGTCAGAGCGACATGAGCGTGCTGGAAGTGAGTATTGCGTGCGGGTTTGAATCGCCGTCGTATTTCACCCGCAGTTATCGGGCACGGTTTGCAAAATGCCCAAGGGAGGATCGGCGGCGGGAGGTGGTTTGACGGCTGATTATAGTTAATTGTATTCGCGACTATGATTTACAGTTCTTTTCATAATCTGGTGGGCCGTCGCCCGGAAATGTTGCGCACCCTCCTTGGTGAGGTGGCATTGGAGCTGGGGGAAACGAGCAATCTGGGCCAACTGCTGCGCGCCGGCGTGTGGACCGAATTCGAAAGTGCCTGGAACGCCCTCACCATTCCCCAGCGTGCAGCGGCCTGAAGAACACAGAGATCAAATGTGGGAGCGGGCTTGCTCGCGAAGGCGGCGTGTCAGTCAGCACTTCTGATACCGACACACCGCCTTCGCGAGGCCCGCTCCCACCCTGATTGATGGTGTGGCTTACTTCTTGACCAGCGCCGAACACGCCGCTTTGTACGCTTCATGCTGATACTTGTTCAGCGTCGCCGGCAGATCAAAGTTGTGCTTCTTGTTCTGTGCATTGAGGGTCTGTGGCGACAACAGCGTCACCTCAACACCCTCCAGCAACTGAAACACCCCTTCAATCTTGAACGTGGTCGGGCCGCCGGCGAATTCCCCTTTTTTGCTGCGCTTCTTGATCGCGATACGTTCGATGGCGTTTGCCTGCACAAACGCCCTCACCTGAGCGGCGAAGGCTTTGACGTTGGCCGCTTCATCGTCGTCTTCAAGGGCGATTTTTTTCGTGGCCAGAGCGACGTGGGTCAACACCTGGTTGTCCAGAGAGGCGACGGCGATGATGGCTTCGCTGCCTTTGATTTCGATGCCGCAAGTCTTCATGAATAGCCTTGGTTCGGAGAGAAAGTGACGAGGATTGTCGCTTATTCCTGGCCAATCGACTCCAAAAACTCCGACCGCTCATCACTCATCCGTGCCAAACAATCATTGTGCGCAATCGCGTACGCCTTGGTGCCGTTTACCGCTGGGAAGGTGTCCACCGCGCAATCAGCGTCGCGCAATTTTTCCCACTTCTGCTGGGCATCCTTCAGACGAGCGGTAATGTCCGCCAGCTTGGTCTTGTCGCTGCCATAGGTCGAAGCCATGCGTTCCAGCAGGCCCTGATAGTTATCCTTGAGCAGCTGTTCAGCGGTGGTTTTGTTGTAAGAGGCGCATTCCAGGGTTTG
>Ga0308165_1005968_pt1 | contig 10996 bp, 11 predicted proteins | sample PhyWR2_FD_201032 | JGI IMG/M metagenome (GOLD analysis project Ga0308165, IMG submission 201032) | Phyllosphere microbial communities from UC Gill Tract Community Farm, Albany, California, United States - DLSLW.R2 | ecosystem: Host-associated > Plants > Phyllosphere > Unclassified | place: USA... | reverse complement strand
TGTCTGGTTGGGTGTCTGGGAAGAAAATCCAAGAGCTATAAATTTCTACAAAAAAAATGGGTTTGAAGAATTCGATAAGCATGTATTTATATTAGGTGATGATGAACAAACTGACATCCTGATGAAAAAAATACTCTGATGCACTTGAATATTTTGCGACAGCAAAACAGCATCTTTGTATGCTGATTCTTGGAAAAGCATTGTCTAGTTTTTCTCTTCCGATGACGAACACAGCCATCGGAAGAGGAAACATCATATATATATTACAGATTTTTTATGACAACAATAGGCATTGGTATTATTTTGTCAACATCATCAATTAACTTATAAAATTCTTGAGATCGCTTGTATAAACATATAGATGGATTCATTGCTCTTTTAATGAATGAAACCATACAGCTTTACTATACCCGATTATTTCTTATACCACACCGGCCCTGGTTTGTTTCCCATTTCGAATACCAACGTCACTCCCGACATCATTTGCTGATGCGTAATATAACTGGTTTCAAGCGGTTTGCCATCTATTGAAACCGATTGGATATAAATATTCTGTTTACTGACGTGATTGGCTTTGACTGTAAATTTCTTACCGTTAGCAAGTGTAATTTCACTATGCTCAAAAAGCGGCGTACCAATCTCATATCTGCCACTGACAGGATCTACTGGATAAAAACCTAATGCACTGAATACATACCAAGCAGACATCTGCCCACAATCTTCATTGCCACTGAGACCAGAAGGATTATTCATATATAGCTTTTCCATTACCTCGGCTGCGTACTGCTGTGTTTTCCAAGGCTGCCCGGCAGCGTTGAATAGATATAAAGCATGATGGCTCGGCTCATTGCCATGTGCATACTGTCCAATCATGCCTGTACTAAAAATAGGCAGCTTGGTCGTATCTGAAGGATGGAAAGTAAACATGCTATCAAGCTTTTGCGCAAAGCGTTCTTGGCCACCTACCAAATTGATCAACCCTGGAATATCATGCTGTACCGACCAAAAATATTGCCATGCGTTACTTTCACAAATATGTTCGCTATAATCTTCGGGATCAAATGGGCTTATGAACTGACCATTACTATGGCGGGGCTGCATAAACGACGTTGCCGGATTATAGACATTTTTATAATTTTTTGATCTGGTCAAAAATGTTGCTGCAATATCCTCTTTTCCCATCTTACTTGCCATTGCTGCAATACAATGATCATCGAAAGCATATTCCAATGTGCGGGATAAGGACCAGTTTTCTGCATTATATTGATCTGCAACATCATAGGGAACATAGCCCAGTTTTTTATACAGACCTACTCCCCTATAAGCATCGGTACTTGCCGAAGCGACACCAGCTTCAAGTGCTTTATTGACGTCAAAGTCGCCGATACCTTTTAAATAGGCATCTACGATAACGGGTATGGCATGGTGTCCGATCATCATATCGGTTTCGCTTCCATAGATATTCCATACCGGTAAACGACCATGTTGCTCGTAAAAGGCAAGAAAGGACTTAATCATGTCATTGACACGATGAGGATCGGTTATCGTAAATAATGGATGTGATGCCCTATAAGTATCCCACAATGAAAATGTGCTGTAGTTGGTCCAATTTTCAGCTTTATGCGTTTTTCGATCAGCACCAAAGTAAGATCCATCCACATCTCCAAATATGGTAGGTGCTAACATACTATGGTATAATGCGGTATAAAATTTTACACGAGAATCTTGATCTGTCATCTGTATAGCAATCTTCCCAAGTTCATCATTCCAATTTTTTTCGGCCTGCGCAAGATAATACTCAAAATCATCCTTTGGCACCTCTGCTTTTAAGTTGTTAGACGCTCCTTCCATACTCACTCCAGAAAGCGCTGTATTCAATGTGATCTGGTCTCCTTGAGCTGTTTTAAAATCAAATCGGGCTTTAAAAGCTGTACCGATCCGTTTAGTCGCTTTTGTGATGGTATCTGTCACGGATAATATCGCAGTACTATCGAGGTGCACGGCAGAAAATGGTCTTGAAAAGCGTGTTTCGAAATAGACACGTTGTCCTCTCGCCCAGCCTTCAGAAAATCGATAACCGCGGATCGTGACTGAATCGACTACTTCAATATGGGAATCGACTGTTGCATCCCAGTTCATGGCTTTCTTGAGATCTAAAAATACAGCAGCCTCTGCTTCTGGGAAAGTATAGCGTTGAATACCGCAACGAGGGGTTGCTGTCAATTCAACGTTGATATCGTAATCTGTAAGTTTTACTTGATAATAACCAGCATGCGCCTGTTCAGCCTTATGGGTGAATTTGGAATGAATGCCTAATGGAGCCTCTGCCTCCTTATAAGGAAGGGTAACGGGCATAAAGGAGATATCATAGAGATCTCCTGCTCCTGTACCACTCAGGTGTGTATGACTAAAACCGGCGATGGTGCTATCCGGATAGAAATAACCCGAGATACGGTCCCAGCCTGGTAAACCATTGTCAGGACTTAACTGCACCATACCAAAAGGAACCTGCGCTCCGGGATAGGTATTTCCTGTAAAATCTGTGCCAATAAATGGATTAACAAATTTTGAGTAAGAATCATTTTGGATATCTTTTTTGGAAGCACAGCCTAAAAACACGAGTAGACTTGCACAGACCATATACTTCATATATTTCATCGTATATATCGCTTTTTAAATTTTATTTACAAATACTTCCCTCACTAAACGGTAGATCATCAGGAATAGTGAGGGGTCTATTTTCTAACTAATTTTCAGATCATTAACTTTAAGATTTTATAGGTCTGCCTAAAAGTGAATAAACCTAAGAAATGTATTGATCAAGAAAAACAAGATGCCAAATATAAGATAAATGGGGCGATCCGAAAAAATTACCATAAAATACATCACTAAAACCACACCCTCCTGTTAAGAATGCAAACTATCCTATAATTTAAACTAAGAAATAACAGATATTTATTCTTTTCTTTCCATAAATAGTGTATTCGCGCAGCTCAGCATCACGATTGGTATAAAAAAAGGATATGATCATCTTCTTTTTTGATTCTCCATGAATAATACTATTTAAGGTCTCGATTGTACCTTGATAAAAATTGCTATGCCCGATAGCTTTGCATAGAAATTTAAAAAGATCAATATGATGGATACTAAAAGCACAAATGATGAACAATTTAAACCTTATGGAACCATTGCATTTATGGTCGTCCTATTCATTTTGACGGCTCTTGTATGGTTTAGTGTTTATTATATTCAAATAGATCGCACTTAATTATTTTAATAATGGATAAATACGAATTACGAGCAATTATTCTAAGTGGAATACTCTTATCGGTTTTCTTTTTTGCGGTATTGTACAATTCATATAGTCGATTTCCCTTCTTTAATATTTTCGCTAGTGGTCAAATGCTAAAACTGCAGAAAAATAGCCGCCCTAAAGCCGTTACTATTTTTGAAGAAATTTTAAAAGAATGGGATAATCATTTAGATTTTACGTCTGTAGCTATTGCAGCAAATATGCTTAAACTATTTGTCTTATCCAGTAGAGAGGTAAATTCTGAATCACCAATTTTGACTAAAACAGGTTATAACTCTGTCTTACTGAAACAATTTCTGAATCTAATCGAGGAGAACTTTAAAGATGTTAGACTTCCTAAAGATTATGCAGCCCTGCTTTACATCACTTCGAATCATTTGAATTTTATCTGCAAAGACCAGATTAATATGTCAGCTGGAGAAATCATACGTAATAGAGTATTGCTCGAGGCAAAAAGGATGTTAGTAAATTTTGAACTTTCAGTAGCAACAATAGGAATGGAACTCAATTTTTTTGACACATCATATTTTATCAAATTTTTCAAAAAATACACGTTATTTACTCCTGAAGCTTTTAGGAAACAGTACTATAATAAATCTTAATGGCAATCTGCGAAGACTCTGTATAAAATGACTAATATTGATTTCTATGGATCAGCTTTTAAGTATAAAGGAAAACAAAATTTTAAAACAGGCGGTATTGTTTTTTTTATAAAATCGGACTACAACCAGATAGATCTTCGTATAGAAGGCAACTAGAGCTCGCAAAAAATATCTTATTCATAAACAGCATGATCTGCATTTAATCTATAGAATGCAAAGAAAACACTTGCAAAATATAAATTTCGATTTTATCTTTACGTCATCATAAAAAATCCTAATGCGGAAGTGGCGTAATTGGTAGCCGCACCAGACTTAGGATCTGGCGCCGCAAGGCGTGGGGGTTCGAGTCCCTTCTTCCGCACTGGACAACCTCCCGAATGTTAACGTTCGGGAGGTTTTTTTTACACCTATCTTAATATCATGCTTTTTAAAATAATATGCGAATAAAAAGCCATGTGAGAGCACGATAAAAAAGTTGATGATATTAGTAAAATGAGATCTCTCCCTTATTAAAATTGAGAGTGGTCTTTTGCTGATTCAAAAATGGGGTTTTTATATGAAGCGCTAAGAATCTTGAATAAAAAATACAATACACCATGTCGGATAAAAATTCATTGATACTTAAGATCTTCAATCTTAGACCCGCTTTTTTAGATCCCAAGTTGATTGCCAAATCCACGAAAGTTTTTGATTCCATGCAGCAATCCACTTACAGCTATAACAACTGCCGTTGTAATTGCTGTGGTATAAATAGTATAACTGCCTGCTGAATTTGCTACAGCAACAGCTATAAGTGACCAAGAGCCGACCAATGCATATTCTCTCATGTTACGTTTCCAGGTCATATAAATATAAAGCAAGCCTGCGATAATAATCATGATGACTGTCCAGGTGACCTGAGATAACTGCCATCCATCCCAATGAATTTTGGTTAGATAAGCGGCAACATTGGCAATCAATGCTACTGATATCCATCCAGAATATAATGAAAATGGCCACCATACCAAAGCAACAATACGAAAGGGAGGGTCAGTCAGTTGCGCTTTGATATTGACAATAATCCTAAGTAAGGTGATTAATAATAGGATCATGATCATTACTGAAAAACCAATATAATCATTTAACCAAGCTACTATCCAAAAGCTATTGAGCACACATGACGTGATAAACCATAACCCAACTCTATGGATGATATGACTTTCTTTTGGTTTTTTTAAGATGACAAATGAATAGATGACAAAACCGATCAAGAACAGATAGATCAACCCCCAGATAGAAAAGGCATAACCTGCTGGTGTAAATAAATTGTGGTAGGTATCGGAGACTATTTTCATTGTATTACCGTTTATTGCTCCGGTATTAGCGCGATAATTTACAAATAGCGTCGCAATAAGACAGACGGCATTCAGTATAGCCAAAGTTATTTTTTTCATCTCTTTATCACTTTAGTAAAATCAGTTTATAGTAACAATTTTAGCATGGTAGTAGTTTTAGTAAATTTGCTCTCCTATGTAGACAGATCACTATATGAGTAATTAGATATCAAAATAGAAGCCAATCTTTTTATAGAGGATATTTTATCCAAACAAAGTGTATAAAGGACTGTGAAATACGAGACTACTATAAAATTTTGTGAACGCAGAGCAAGGTAATTTATTTTAAAATCTTACTATGCACTAATGCAAAGAGTTATTATATTAGCAGTTCTTTGGAAACTATGCGTTCAAAAAATCCTAAAATTTTGTTCGTACTAAAACCTATTAAAGCACACTCTTACATACAATGAAATTAATTAATGAAATTAAAAAAGTAAACTGGTTCCTTATTTTATCTTTTTATGGACTCATACTGATTTTAACTTATTTTTCCAGAAAACTTCCAAATGTATTGCAATCGGTTATCCATGCATTCACCAATTTAGAGGTCAATTGGAATTATAATCACGGCATTGCGATCCTTCTAGTTTCCTTTTTATTTTACAAATTCAGTCCAGTAAAGTCCACGTATTCGCTATTTGGAGATAACAAGCTAAAAAGCGCACTCTTCCCGCTACTATTATTTATCGGATATTCAGTTTATGGATTTAGCAACAACAATGGTATAAATGAACATCTATGGGCATTTATATTTTGTCTATTTACTATCGTTTATGATATCATGGAGGAATATACTTGGAGGGGGTATTTAATTGAAGGTCTAGGGAAAATTAATCTCATTGTTAAAAGCGTTATTTCTGGAATATTTTGGGGATTTTGGCATCTTCTTATATTCAATGATTTCGATCAATATGGTGGATTTGGAGTTTTCCTTCTTTTTAGTATTATTTTTTCATTTATTTTAACTTTTTCTGTTTCAAAAACCAAAGCTATCCTTGTTCCTGCTACCATACATGCCTTATTGATTAGAACAAACATCGTAACCTTGATCTGTTTTATTATTTTTGTAATCATGCTATTAACCTGGGACAGAAAGCTATTCAAGAAAAGAGGTAAATCACGTTTTATTAACAATGGGAATAGCTAAAATAGCCCTCACATCTATTCAAGATACAGAAATACCTGCTGTTGCTGCATCTTGAATAGGTGATACAGGTGCTATTTAAATAATTGCGGAACAAAATCTGTCAGATAGGTTCGCCAATTGCTCCAGGTGTGACCGCCGTCAGATTCTACATAGGTATATTTAAAACCACTTCTATCCAATTTATTTCGGAAATCCGTTACACTTTTATACAAAAAATCAGTCTTTCCTATGGCGATCCAATACAACTGATATCCCTGTTTTCTTTGAATATCCAATTTAGTATCTAGATTCATGTAAATCGGGCTCTGTTTATTTTGTGGGGGCAGAATTGCTGGTGAAAATAATCCGACATAGCCAAACATCTTTGGTTGGTTTGCTGAAATATATAGGGAATGAAAGCCACCCATGGAAAGTCCTGCAATCGCCCGGTCTTTAGCATCTGATTTTACTCGGTAATTTTGCTCCGTAAAATTTATGATTTCATTAAAATAAGTTTCCATATCACCCGTAAAAATATCAGGAGTCATCATATCGATTTTATAAAAACCTTTTGCCGACTCACCTGGGGCTGCAGCATTGCTGGTGTGTCCATTTGGCATCACAACGATCATTGGCTTTGCCTTACCAGCGGCAATCAGATTATCTAAGATCTGAGAAGCTCTACCTAGTGTCATCCATGCTTCTTCATCCCCACCCATACCATGTAAAAGATAGAGAACAGGGTATTTCCCCTTATTAGATTCATAACCTGGGGGTGTATACACCGTGAGTCTTCGATCTTCTTGAAGTCCTTTGGAGGCATACCATCGTTTAGTAACACTTCCATGCGGAACGCGTTGTACTTCGTAGGATAATGACTGTGGCCCCGCCACTAAAAACATACTCATCACAGAGGAAACATCACGAACTTGATAGGGATTGTTTGGATCATTGGCCTTAACACCATCAACTAAATAAGAATAGGTGTAAATATCTGGTTTGAAATCGGCTTGTGACAATGACCAGACTCCGTCGGCACCTTTTTGCAGTTCAACAGGACTTGATTCCATCCAATTCCCCTGTAGCTTTACAGTTTTGGCTTGCGGAGCTAAAAGTCGGAAGGTCACTTTTTTTTCATTGACCTCTGGCGAGATGATATTCTTTTTAGCATTAAAATCTAGGTTTTCCTGTGCATAAGCAAATGAATGGAACAGGATAAGAAAATAAAGGATATGTTTCAATTTCATAACAAATGATATCTATAAGGTGATCGGTTTAACAATAAAAATGCGACAAACTCATTGTAAGCAAAATTTGTCAACTATAAATATAACGATACTTATGCTATAAACTAGCATTCAGCACCATGAAACTACATGGTAGATCAACGGGTAAAAAAATACCTATTCGCTCCGTTTTTTTACGGATAATACGGGTTATGCTACGGGTTATGCATCAAAAACTACGTTTATGCATGTCTAAGGGAATGTTGGGTACAGCTTTTGTTTTAACAAACGAAAAGATAATTACATTTTAAAAATAGCATACACATGGAAAATATAGATCAAAAAGCAGAAAAAATAGGATTAGATAGAGGATACTATTTGCTATTGATGGCTATTTTGGATATTCCTGTTGATAACGAAGAACATAACATCGAAACGGTATAATTCCTATGAAAAAAATTGTAATCATAAGTACCTGCCCGCCCCAACAATGTGGATTGGCAACTTTTACAAAGGACCTGAAGAAAGAGATGGAATTGGATCCTAATGTGACCATCGATGTGATTGCCGTATCTAAAATTGGTCAAGACCAATTTGATCATTCGGTACGGTTTGTTATTGATAAGGATCGATTGGACAGTTATATTCAAGCTTCTTATATTATCAATGAAGAATATGACTATTGCATCTTGCAACATGAATATGGTATTTTTGGGGGTGTTGATGGTATTTTCATCAACAACTTGGTCAACAAGTTAAATATTCCTTTGTTGACTATTTTCCACACCATATTAGCATCTCCGTCTTTACAAAAAAAGGAAATCATGGAGACGCTTATTACAAAATCTCATGCTGTGGTGAGTCTATCGCCAAAAGGATGTGAAATCTTGAAGGAGCTATTTCCAAATTGTGACCAGTATAAATTCAAGATGATACCGCACGGGGTGCCGCAATTTGATTACAACCAACAGGCAGCAAAAGAAAAGTTAGGTATGCACGCCAATTTTGTGATGATGACTTTTGGTCTGATAGGAAGAGGAAAAGGCTTAGAATATGCGATCAAATCTTTGTCTGGACTGGATTTGCCCGATTTTAAATATTTGATCGTTGGAAAAACACATCCCAACGTACTGGCACGTGAAGGTGAATCTTATCGTTATGAGTTACAGGACTTGGTTGAACAATTGCAATTGCAGGAAAAAGTTATTTTCGTGGATGAATTCTTGTCTGATGAGCAACTGAAAGATTATTTAACGGCATGTGATATCTACCTATCTCCTTATCAACATGAAGAACAGATCAGTAGTGGAACACTTTCGTTTGCAATAGGCGCTGGAGCGGCTGTTATTGCTACTCCATATTGGCACGCTCAAGATCTACTGAGAGATGACCGTGGTATCCTCACTCCTTTTAACGACATCGATGCTATGCGTGAAAACATCAGCCAATTGTATCACTCACAACGACTACTGGCTTGGCACCGATTTAAGGCACGCAATTTTGGAGAACAAACTACTTGGGCCTTAATATCCAAAATATACTTAGAACTTTTGTACAACTTCACCAGTCCAGTGAGATCGCTCGAATATTACGAAAATTACATTTCTTTTGATATCAGAAGAGAAGCATAAATAACAAAAGCCTTGGCATGATCATGCCAAGGCTTTTTAATGACGTGATAGATTACTTGATTCTTTAATCTACTTGTAGGAATTGATTGATTTCGTAATTTTCCACTGACCGTCTTCATTGACTAAAGTAACTACATCCATTTTTATGAAATCTTCAAAATGCATAAATACTTTAGCGACCATATAATCTCCAGAATCCTCTAAGATAACCGTGTTGATTTAACAATTCAGCTGCATTCCTTTTTGCTTCTTCAAAAAAGAAACCACTTCTTTATCGGTATAGCTTATGGGCTGTTGAACGTGTACGAGCTGACTAAAATCAGCAGTAAACAACTGCTCCACACCTGTTGATTGCCCTTCACTCATGACCGCAACATAATGATCAATAGCGAGATGAGCTGCTGATAAGTTTAGAATCATTTTTTCGGGCGAATCTACAATTGGCTTGCCTGCTGCAATCGTGAATGTGGATACTGTAATCAAGGTTGCTACGGCGTATGCTTTTATTAAAGTTTTCATCATATCTTTAAATCATGTGTGTATTTTTTTACTTTTATTTGGTGATTCAAAAGTATACTGGAAAAAGCCATCATTCTATCTGTTTTAGATCAACACACACAGAAACTCTGTAAACGAAAGAAATACAGAGGTGAGTTTTGATTTTAAACCTTATATTTATTAAAAAAATAATATTCCAATAGCAAGATTTCCTTTTTTAAACCATAATAAATGAAACAATTACAGACGGGTGAGTTTTATGGACAGACTAATCAGACCATTCATTTGGAGGGAATAACCTTGACCGATACCGAATATAATCTTGACCGGGTGGATTGGCATTACCACGAAAATCCTTACTTCACTTTTATTTTACAGGGAAATGTTATCGAAGGGAATAAAAAGGAAATCTATAATTGTGCTGCAGGTAGTCTTCTGTTTCATAACTGGCAAGATCCTCACTACAATATAAAACCAAAGGGTTTTACCAGAGGTTTCCATATTGAGCTTCAAAATCATTGGTTCGATCAATTGGATTTTAATATAGATAATTTGCAAGGCAGTGTAAAAATCGTAGATATTGATATTAAATTTTTAATATACAATATATTTAAAGAGACAAAGTTGGGAGACACCATCACCTCATTGGCGATCGAAACGTTGGTCTTAAAAACACTTGTAAAGATGTTTGATAAATCATATATTGATGCGGATAAAAATCCACTTTGGGTTCATAAGATTAAAGAGATCCTATTCTATGAATGTACAGATCGTCTAAACCTTAACTATCTGGCGCAAACATTGGGTATGCATCCGGTGCATCTTTCAAGAGATTTTTCAAAATATTTTCATTGTAATTTAGGTGAATATCTACGGAAGCTGAAGGTTGAAAAAGCGTATGCACTATTAGCTGAAAACAATCTTTCATTGACTGAAATCGCATATGGTTGTGGTTTTTCAGATCAAAGTCATTTCAATAGATGCTTTAAATCGATCAGTGGAATCAGTCCCAACAATTTTAGAAAAATGATTGCCAATAAATTTCCTTGATGTTAATCCTGTTCTATTTGACTACACTTTCATGTTGTATCTTGTCCATCAATGCTAACTATTAATTGATGAAAAAAATATACCTCATAATTTCGATCATACTCCTTATGTTGGAGACTGCTGTTGGTCAAACTGCCGACTTGGTCATGAGCGATGGCATTGTATCTCCAGTTC
>Ga0308165_1005965_pt1 | contig 10997 bp, 15 predicted proteins | sample PhyWR2_FD_201032 | JGI IMG/M metagenome (GOLD analysis project Ga0308165, IMG submission 201032) | Phyllosphere microbial communities from UC Gill Tract Community Farm, Albany, California, United States - DLSLW.R2 | ecosystem: Host-associated > Plants > Phyllosphere > Unclassified | place: USA... | reverse complement strand
GTGCCGAGTTCTGGCGACTTAGCATCAACCGGGAACACAGCTTTAACAGCCTCGGTCATTTTCCAGAGGTTGTATTCGTTGAGGTCTTTTAATGACGGCTCATTTTCTGAAGCAAGAATGAGGTTCTGTACATAGGTATTGTCAGTATCCATTTCTGCGGTCAAAAGTGCTTTTTTCTGCTCAACATCGATGTGATATGCGTAGTCTTTGCCAGCGAGGATCTGCGCGATAACACGCTGACGAAACGGCAGGGTACTGACGCCAATCACTACGGGCATATCCCGGGCGCGGAATTCCTCAAGCTGAGCTGCTGCTCTTACTTCTGCATCGGATTTATTGTCATCAGAAGTGCTTGTAGTCTCCTCCAGCTTTGGTTTGACTGACTTAACAACCGGTAGCCATGTGCGACCATTCTCACAGAGTGCATAGCGTTCGCACCAGGTGAGGTCTAAAGCTTCTTCCTCAGGAAGATCGTCGACTGCAGGGAAATCAGTGAGGACCGGAAGCTGGTAGTCCTGACCGCGGCCCACAGCGATATCATTATCCTCAAGGATGACTTGCGCCTGTAACTTAGCGCGAGCTTCCGTTTTGGCGGTGAACCAGAATACAAGGTTTGGCTTACCGGACTTCTGGCTGGCCTTAACTAAATGGAAAAATTCCATGGTGGATCCTCAATTTCAGGTGATAGAATCCCCGGGCCATTGTTAGCGCCCATCGGGTTCGTACTTTGGTTTTGGTAAAAACTCCGGTGTAACTTTGGTCGGTACCACCGGACGTATGGCCAGCCTTGCGCTGGCTAATGCGCTATCCTTCGTGAGCCATCTGATCGTGACTGGCGCATTGCTTTGAACAGTATTCTTTTTCCTTCCTGGCTAACTGGGCACCAGAGCGATAATGAATGGTGTTTTTCACTTCACTCCCTTCTTTCAGGGGCTTGCCACAATGGTAATAACCGCATTTCTTTTCCACTTCTGAACCTCACATTATTGCTGGTAGTTCATCGGCGCGGATAATGCCTTCAACAGGAAAACATTCACCGTTAACGCGCTGCTCTACAGCTGCCTGCTCACATTGTTCTTGGTTGTCGTAAACACCGAGAACAACATCCTGAAACTCACCATTGGTCATGCTGATGGTGAGCACTAAAGCGAATAGCGTATTCATCAGTGCGTACCAGCCGGAACCAAATTCGGTTCAATGCTATGTGATGCATACGGGCGGCGAATATTGCGCAGGTTGCCCTGCGGTTCGTGCCAGTACATGCTTTCACGGTAATCAAAAGAGACCAGCCAGGCTGAACCAGTACGCTGGTTACGCATAAAAACAGCACGACCGTTATTAGGTATTGTGTGGTTAGTCTTCATCTCATCCCCTTGCCGTCTTCCCGGCTGCCAGAACATTGCTTACACCTGCTGCGCGTTAATGTCTCCATCTCATCTCAGTCTTCGTATGCGCTGAGCCGCTACTTCATGGGCGTCCTGCCTGGATGGTTCGTTACTGCGTTATGATGAGATTAGTATTATCGATTCACTCGATATGTGTCAATTTAATTTGATGATTAATTTTACAGTCTATACGAGGGAATTGGAGGCGTGTGAATTGCAGGCGTAAAAAAACCGCCGTTGTGCGGCGGTTATTCATTCGAGTAGGGGATTAACGAGATGACGGTTCTATTTTTCTGAGCTTTAGGTACTCTGCCATAAAATCGTCGAGTTCTTTCAATCTTGAACTGGCAAGATCAATAAACCGGTCTTGTTCGACAGAGGGGAGTTGGTCAAAAACTTCTAGCAGTCTTTTTTGCCGCTCACTTAGCTCTAATGGTTTGCCTGATAGCACTTCCACAGGCATTTCTTCCTCTTCATGATCCTCCATAAAGAACCAATACAAAGGCTTACCTGTGGCTTTCGGTAATAATTCTAAGACATCTTTTCGTGGAAGTATTCCTGCCTGGCACCAACCGTTAACTGATTGAGAGGTAGCGCCGACTCTGCGACCTAACTCAGATTGGGATATCCCAGTCTCATTAAGCACTCTTTGTAAACGCTCGCCAAAATTCATTTTTTGTTCTCGCACAATTACATAATCCCATTATACAGATTTTTTCTGTAGGTATGGATATCGAAATAATTTGACACTATCGAAATAATTTGAATAATTGGTTTTATCTTCACGTACCGAGGCAAACCAATGAAAGCAACCGTTCAACGTAAAATTCTCTCTGTATGCAGCCAGGCTGAGCTAGGGCGTCGACTTGGTCGTCGTGCGCAGACAGTTAATGGCTGGTTTAAAAACAAAGTCCCAGGCGAACTCGTTGTCCGAGTGGCTCGGGCTATTGACTGGAAAGTCACCCCTCACGAACTGCGCCCAGATCTCTATCCAAATCCAACCGATGGTCTACCAAAACAACAGGAGGCATAACCATGCAATCCTTCGCTTTTCAAAATAGTAGCACTCAGTTTCAGCGAAAGTTGATTTCGGGAAATCAATCTACTGGAACTCACCGTGCCAGCATTAAAGCCGCTGCAATTAGAGAGGCTGTGAATGTTTGGCAGGAGAGTTTGCCGGGAAAAGCTCAGGAAACTATTACTCAACTGATCGTGACTGAATGGCATCTTCGAGGGGGGAAGGGCTTGAACCTTTCCGGCTCATTACAGAATGCAAAACAAAATCTGTTCCGCTGGATCGATAACCCTCGTGGCTCTGAAAAGTATGAGCGCTATGTATCAACGTTACTACCAGTAATCGCTGACGTGATGCCTATTGAGATAGCGCGTCAGTACGGGCTTAAACAGGGCATGACAGATGCGGAGCTGGTAGCGAGTGCGGTGAAAGAATGCAGCGAAGCGCACCATGCAAAGCTGATGGGGTGGCCCATTGAAAAGCTTGAGAAAGAAGTTAGAGAGGCAGCAGAAGCACTGCTGAAATTACTACCAATCGAGTCTATGGCTCAAGTGGCTAGTGGGTTGGTGGTTCTCGTACCGGGGTTGATATGAAGGACTTAAAAATGATGAAGACCGGACTGTTCGAGCAGTACCGGCCTTCGGTGGAATTAACTGGATCAATTCACAGGACTGAGTATGTCAAATGTCGCTGAGATTATCAAATTTCCCACAAATACCGAGCAAACGGGAGGTCGTATGGCCGACCTGTCGAACGGATACACCAGAGTGGCCAACGAAATTCAAAAGCTTAAACCTCGCCTGAGATTATCGGGCAGGGAGTGGCAGTGTTTTGAAGCGGTTATCTGGCTTACCTACGGCTGGAACAAGAAAAGTGACCGTGTAACTAATACGGTGATTGCTGAGTTAACCGGGTTGGATGATACCCACGTTTCAAACGCACTGAAATCTCTTTGCGAGCGAAAAATTATCCATTGTCACAAGCAAGGAGTGATGAAAGTCGTTGGTATAAATACTGAGCTTTCTGCCTGGATTTTAGACAAACCGAAAACGGTAAAACTCTTACCGAAAACAGTAAAAGTGTTACCGAAATCGGCAAAAGAGTTACCGGAAACGGTAGACACCCAAGACTATAACAATAACAAACATAAAAGATCTTCGTCCGAGAATTCTGGCGAATCCTCTGACGATCGGTTGGCGAAGTTTTTATTAGCTCATCCCGAAGCTGCGATTTACACCCCCAGTTTTGCCAAATGGGGAACCGCCGAAGATCTGCAATGCGCCGAGTGGATTTTCGAGCGAGTAAAAACCACTAATCCAACAGCTAAACAGCCGAACTGGAAAGATTGGGCTAACACGATCCGGCTGATGCGACAAATCGACGGACGCACTCACCGTGAGATAGCAAAGCTCTTCCAGCTGGCTAACCGCGATGGTTTCTGGTTCAAAAACGTTTATTGCCCCTCAAAACTTCGCACCAAGTGGGACGAGCTAACAGTCAAATTGGGAGAACCGCAGCATGCAAATAATTCCGGAGAATCTGACGCTGTTCAACGTATCCGCGCAGAGCGCCGACGCTGGGAGCGTGAGCGCAGAGAATCAAGCGTGGGAGCTTTGGGAGCTGATGGGGCAAATCTACGCGAACCGCTGGGCCCAGAAGAACGGGAACAGGCCAACGAAACTATGGATCACACAGGTTGGAAGCATGACCTCAATCCAGATAACTAACGTCTGCAAATCTTGTATCGAGCGATGCGCCGCGGGCAATAGCTGGCCTCCAGACTTAGCTGAGTTTATTAGTCTTACGGCAGAGGTCAGTGGTGGACGGCTTAATCTGACAGTGAAAAACGTAATTGATGAGTTGAAACGCTGGCGGAATGAGTCTTATAAATATGGTAGCTCCGAAGAGTTTCCATGGCGCCACCCGGTTTTGTATCACATTTGCATTGAGATCCGTCGCCTTGGAGTGGAGCGAAAACTTACAGCAACAGAGCAGGAGAAGTTAGCGGGAACCCTTCTCCAGCGCTGGGAAAAAAAAGTGGCCACAGGTTTTTCGGTACCGCCGATTCGCCGACAGATTGCAGCTCCCAAGACTCCTGCTGGACTTACACCAGCACAGGAATTGATGGCGGAATATCAGCGTCGCAAACAGCAAGAGATGACAAAATGACAATTAATTTTGAAAGTTTGACCATAAACCAGTTAGCTGCGCGCAACGCTGAGCTTCAAAGCAAATACGAAGCTGTAGTCGATGAATTAGATCAGGTATCAAATGAGAATACACAGCTTAAATTAGCGCTCACAACAGCCATGGAGTCAGTGACAAATTCGCTTCATGTCCTACGTATCGAGACCGAGCGAAGTAATACACTGGCAGTCGAAAATGCGCAGTTACGTGCAGCTATTGAATTCGCTACCGCCCCAGATATGTGGATAGAACAGTATGACGGAATGCTCGATTATCGTTACACAGAGTGGTACGTTGATGTGCTCAATACTGCACTTGAAACCCCGATTACTGAGGCCGCTATTACGGAGATTAAAGCTCAGGGCGTTAAGGATTTTGCAAGACTCATGCATGCAGACATTTCAGAGTCAGATGCTCTGGAGTTCGCCCAGCAACTGCGCAAGGAGTCAGTCACTCATGAACAGTGAAAACCAGCAAAAGATAATTGCGTTCCTCCAGGAACATAAAACGGCATCGGGTCGTCAGTTAGCAGAAATTCTGGGGCGCGATAGCCGGTCTGCATGGAATATCCTGAGTACCTGTTACGCAGAGAAATTATTAACCATTGCGGTACTGGAGAGTGCCGTAAACTCAAGTTGGCTCCAAACTGGGAAAATCATATTTGTCATCCTAAAAAAGAGCCACGGCGTAAACCTGCGGCACCTGCCATTACAGAGGTTTGCCGTCAAAACTGGCAGGGCTATAAGGTTCATCAAATTTTCGGGAGTGTGAAACCATGAGCGATAAAAATAAAGCAACTAAAGAGCGCGGAGTTATTTTTAACGCTGAAATGGTTAGAGCAATTCTTGCTGGCCGTAAGACTCAGACTCGCCGAGTGATGAAGGTACAGCCAGTTTTATGTGGGCGGTTCTATGAAGTTTATGGAACCGAATGGAATGAGGGGGTTAAATTTGTTCCCGCCATTCCTGGTCATAACCTTTCAGCTAACTGCCCATTTGGCTCTGTCGGTGATCGTTTGTGGGTACGTGAGACATTCAAAGTTCACAGCCGAACTAACGATGTTGCCACACTAGTTTATCAGGCCAGCGAGCGAAGCTCTTGGCTAGGACAAACTCGACGTATTCCGATTGCGGCCTGCAAGAAACCAGTATCACTTGAAAGTTGGACGCCATCAATTCATATGCCTCGTTGGGCTTCTCGCATAACTTTGGAGATAATCGGTATTCGTGTTGAGCGGTTGAATGATATCAGTCAAAAAGATGCTCAAGAAGAAGGGATGCCGCCAAGTCACCCATCTATTGATGCAGTATCTCGAGGATTAGGTTATCCAGATTTTCCCCGTAGCGCCTTCGCTCAATTATGGCAATCCATCTACGGTGCTGGAAGCTGGCTATCAAATCCTTGGGTGTGGGTGCTCGAGTTTAGAGTCCTAGGGCGTGCACTATGAGCGAGAACACCGAAACTGTGTGGTCAGTAGAAGTGGTTCTGGTCTTTTATTCAGTAGAACGCGCCGGGTAATTACCGGCGCACCATCAGCATAGACTCAAGCAGCATATGTATAGGATTAAACTCGACCTTATCGGGCTGTGGCGCAGGACAAAACCTAATGGAAAGTCCGCTCTGTGCCAGGAGCGGACGTTGGCTTGAAGCGTCTCTTTTCTGTGATGCTCGCCAAGAGTAGCGGAGCTATAAAAAAACACTCTATCCGGTATAATCTCTTTCATGTTTTCTTTTCGGAATCTAACACCATGAGCATGTCAGCATTACAACCGCAGATAGTTAAAGCAATGAAACCAAAACATGGAAAGGATTGGATGTTAGTCCGTGGAGACACGGTTTTCGTCCGCTTTTTAGCTCAAAATGATGATGGTAATTCTTTTGAAGTGCAGACACCAACGAGGCCCGAAGAGAGAATTCGCACTGGGGGGGGGATGACTGTCGGATACAAGCTGCCAGTAAACCAGAAGCTCCTTTTTTCGGTCGCTGAGACGTTAGCCCAAGAAAATCATCTTCAACCTGAGAAAAAAGTAGACCGCTTTCAGAATAATTGCATCTCCATGTTTTCCATTACTATAGATCAAGGCAAAACTATACAAGATGAAGTCAACGAGGAATGGGTCACTCGCTTCTTTGAACTCTACGATGCTCATGGAATTTCGACGAATATTGTCGAACCTAGCATGGTCGATATTTATTCTGACCTATGTGTTGAGGATGGCGAAGACGTTTATCTGAGTGATGGTATGTACATGCGCCCAGACGGGACAACTTACGAACGTTGATAATGTAGGTGCGAAAGCATAAATCAATTCCCGGTTGATAGCTGGGATATCACTTAACCATATCCGATACTTAATCCAAGTAGCCCAACATTTCAGGCGACTGCTCGTATTCATGACCACTCTATGAGTTAGTTCGCCGCCACGCTCTGGACTTATTTCTCTGCTTTCAGACGATCTACTATCTCCTTCTCTCTTCATAAATAGACAAAAGTCCGCTCCTCGCTCAAAGCGGTCTGTCACGTGATCAATTGCCCTCACGATAACTCAGGCGCACTAAAACTTGAGTGAAGGCGCGGTTCGTCCATCACAGGATTTAATTACACGCTTGATTATATAAAATAGAGTGTAGATGAAGCATATCTGAAAAGCGGTTCCTTTTTATATATTAATATCAATGCTTTAGGTTCTGTTTTTCCATTTTAAGGTTTCCCTTATATTGATAAGATAAACTATCGAATACCATGTACTCCTTCTTTATGAGTCAGTCAGCGTGATTATTTGAATAAATAGTAAAGTTATGCGAGCTGAGTTATTTGGTCTTGCAGGGATAAAAAATGTTCCGATGTATTATCCTAGTGCACGATATATTGACTCAAATAATATTCTGACCAGTGTCAGCATTGAAGGTAATGGCATTTAACGACCGAGCCGTCGGCTATGTCAAAGTAAATGCTCTAAGCACTGGTAACTATTACCCTGATTAATGGAACAGTGCCACAATTCGTGGTCACTGCCTATGACATAAAATCAGCTCGATATTGTTTCAGAGTAAGGACAAGCCTATCTGACAGATATCAAAAGTACACAGAAGAACGCTGTTAAATAGGGCGATAACTAATCTTGCCAGATTATGATTGAAAACGCCGATGTCCAGAAGCTGAAGCAATTAACCGTACGAAGGATTTATGATAGTGAAAAGCACAAACGTTATTCTCAGCACCATTTTATTATTAAGCAGCTATGCTCAGGCTTCACTCACCATGGATCGCACTCGCGTTATCTATGATGCAGCAAAAGCAGGTGTTAGTGTTGTGGTCGAAAATATTGATGCTAAAGATCCGTACTTAGTACAGACTTGGCTTGAATCAAGTGATGGCAAGAAAATAACCGAGCCCTTAGTGGCACTGCCACTGTTACAGCGAATTGAACCGAATCAGAAAAAACAGATCCGCATCAATTCGGTTAATGAGGTAACGCCTCTACCTAAAGATAAAGAAAGCCTGATGTATTTTAATATTCTTGGTGTTCCTCCTAAAAGTAGCATAGAGAATGTGGTGGAAGTCGTTATTCAGTCTCGCTTTAAGCTTTTTTATCGTCCAAAGGGACTACAAAGATATCCTGATAATAACTGGCAGCAAGAGCTAAAAGTTGAGAAGAAAAATAACCAGCTTTACTTTAACAATCCTACACCTTATCACGTGGTTGTTATTAACATTAATAACAAACCACAAAAGGTCAAGGATTTCTCAGAGGTTATCATTAAACCAAACAGTAGCTTTGTTTATCAGTTAAATGAAAAGCAGAGAAGTGGTAATGATTTTATGGTGACTTATATTGATGATTATGGTGCACCAAAAGAATTGAAATACACATGCTCTGGCAGCAGCTGTTCTTTATTAAAAGAAAAACCATCAGTATAAAGGGTGAGAAATGTTAAGTTTAAATAATGTCAGAAACAAAGTTCTTTTTATCATGACGCTTTGTATACTTGGTATAAGTCAGGCTTTTGCTACTGCTACCAATTGCCAGCCTAGCGCTATGGGCGATCATATTGACCTGTATATCGGTTTTGATATAACAAATAATACAACAACAATCGCACCAGGAACCATTCTCGCCAGTCAGCAAAGCTCTTTTATTGGATTGATTTGTCATTTCACAGGTGAAAGGAATAATATTTATTTCAGAAGCGCCATGCCTGAAAACATAAGAGATATGTTTACATCGAATGGGGTTGAGATATTTCAGCGGTATAATGTTGGTGGGACTATTGATTATAATATTACTCAGCCAGGTCATTCCGATATTTTACTAGGTTCTTGGGGCGAAGGAACTAATGGGAACGGATTTGGTATACGCTATATGTTTACCGTCAAAAAAGGGGCTGCTAATTTAAAACCCTTTGATACAGGTGTTTTTCAGTTAGGCTATCATATTAATGAAGAAGGACAAAATATCGGTGCTCCTATCTATGCCCGTTTTGTCGGTAACCTGACGCTACTCTGTCCGACACCAAAGGTTGATATCACTGCCTCGAATGGCGGTAGTGTGAACTTCGGTACTATATCACCACAAGATATGAGGAGTGGTGGTGTCGTCAGTAAGGCTTTAAACCTTAATATGAAGGTGAATCCGGAGTGCGAAACCGGGTTAAACATCTCAGTACGGTTTGAGCCAAATAACAGCACAGTATTGGATAATAAAAACTTAGATATGGAAAATGGATTGCAAGTTTTGCTTAGCAACAGCAGTGGTGATGTGAACTATAACGAATCTTATTTTGTTGGTGATCTGCAACCATTTGTGCCGGTTAACCTACCCTATACAGCGACACTTTCACATATTCCAGGCCGAGATATCGTTTCTGGGCCATTTTCTAAAACAATCAGAGTAGTGGTGTCATATTGATACTTAATCCGGATGATATAAATTGGCGTGTTGAAGATTGAAGTTGTCATAAGAGTTGAAGCTATTGATATCTTCTTAAGTAAACTCATATATTTCTTAGAAATGTAAAACAAAAATATTTTGCTACTAGTATCATCCTACAGTTTTGATGTTGATACAGCTCAATTTCGCTGGAGCAGGCACAATGGGTCGAAGAACATTGTGTCAGCTCGAATTTATTAAGCTACGTAAGCCGACACAAAACGCTTTTATCGAACGGTTTAACCAGACACACCGAACATTTGATTTTCCATAATCAGCTGTTCATAATACCAGTGTCAGCCTGAACAACTGACACCCGATATTCGCGCCATGGAGAACTCTGTGGCGCAGTTACAACTCATCAAGCAGTCCTCAGGAATCCTGATCGCCGCCACGCCGGAGACCAGCGATTTTCTGCAATCAAAAATCAAGCTGGGTGCTGTGCTGGTGGCAGACTTTAAACAAGTCCGTAACCCGGCATTCCACCGTCGCTTCTTCGCTTTGCTCAACCTTGGGTTTGAATACTGGGAGCCAACTGGCGGTGCTATATCGTCTAACGAACGGAAGTTGGTGACCGGGTATATAAAATATCTGGCAACGTTTGGCGGTAATGAAGGTGTGCTTCTGGATGCCGCTGAACAGTATTTGGACCGAGTAGCAGATAAGCGTTCTGGCAGCATCAGTGCCTGTAAGTCCTTCGATGCTTTCCGGTCATGGGTGACAACTGAATCCGGCCACTACGACGCCATCCAACTCCCTGACGGTACACTCCGTAAACACCCCCGTAGCATTGCCTTTGCCAATATGGACGAAACTGAGTTTCAGCAGCTGTACAAAGCCGCGCTCGACGTTCTCTGGCGCTGGATCCTCTCCCGTACATTCAAAAGCCGCCAGGAGGCAGAGAACGCTGCCAACCAGTTGCTTAGTTTTGCGGGGTGATAGCGATGAAATTGAGCTGGTTCCAGCATCCCAATTGTACTACAGAGCAAGCCGACGCACTTCAGGCGCAGTATCGCCGTCGGAATATCACTGTAAGTCGCAGTCTTAATCCTGATTTCTCCACTTGGACCATCAGCGCCCTGTTACCCGAAAGCAAAAATCCGCCTAAGGCTGATCGTCGCTGGCGTAATCGGATGTGGGGGTAACTATGGCTAAGAAACCTCGCCGTAAGTGCGCTAGCAAAGATTGCCGCCAGTGGTTCCACCCGGTTCGCGACGGGCAAGTAGTTTGCAGCTACGAATGCGCCAGCGCTGTTGGCAAAGAACAGACAGCAAAAAAACGTGCAGACGCTCAGCGTGAAGAGAAGAAACAGCGTGATGAAGAGGAGAAAGCAGAGCGTCAGCGTCGGCGCGCCAAACGTGAATCATTTAAGAAAAAATCTCAATAGGATAAAGAGGCCCAATCAGCATTCAATCGCTATATAAGAATTCGTGACGAGGGAAAACCGTGCATCAGTTGTGGATCGCCACTTGTTGGCAA
>Ga0308165_1005964_pt1 | contig 10997 bp, 8 predicted proteins | sample PhyWR2_FD_201032 | JGI IMG/M metagenome (GOLD analysis project Ga0308165, IMG submission 201032) | Phyllosphere microbial communities from UC Gill Tract Community Farm, Albany, California, United States - DLSLW.R2 | ecosystem: Host-associated > Plants > Phyllosphere > Unclassified | place: USA... | reverse complement strand
AAGCAGTTGCTTACGCGCTCTTCAACCTTGAAGATCGTGGTCCGATGATCATTGACGCTGGCGTCAAGGTTTATCAGGGCATGCTGATCGGCATTCACTCACGTGATAACGATCTGGAAGTGAACGTTTTGAAGGGCAAGAAGCTCACCAACGTTCGCGCATCGGGTAAGGACGAAGCTGTTAAGCTGACCCCGCCAATTCGCATGACGCTGGAACGTGCTCTGTCGTGGATTCAGGATGATGAACTGGTTGAAGTAACGCCAAAGTCGATCCGTCTACGCAAGCTCTACCTCGATCCAAATGAGCGCAAGCGCTTTGAAAAAAGCGGCAAGTAAGTCATTGCCTGAGACTTTGTAGCATTGAAGCGGCGCCTTTGAGCGCCGCTTTTCTTATTTCAAAATTTATTCCGATTTTTATTTCTATTATTCATAAGTAATTCTTTATAGGTTATTATGCTTTTCAGCCGCTTTGAACGATTTGTATTTTTTATAATTTTTATAATTTTGATCTTAGATTTATTGTTGATTTATCTTAAAGATATTCGCGTGGATTGGGTTGGTTATGGATTAATAATTGCATTTAGTATCGCCATATTAGCGCTTGGATTGTTTTATCGCGCGTGTCGCAGAGAAGAGCGTATTGCCGAAACATTGGTTTTAGCGGCGTGCTTTATATTTTTTACAATCGTCGGATCTGTTCTAAACTATATGTTTTTGCCCATACATTTTCCACGGATCGACGAGCATTTAGCTCTGGTCGACGATTTGTTTGGATATCGATGGCCCGACTTCGTACAAAGTATTACGCAATGGCCTTATTTTTCATATCTTCTAAAGCTAATTTACAGCTCCACTTTGGTGCAGTTCGCATTTATTATTCTATTGCTCGGTTTTACTGCGAACTCCAGAAAGCTCTCACAGTTCGTTCTCACTGGTATTATCGGCGCTTTAATTTCTATCTTTATATGGGTGTTTTTTCCTACCTTTGGTCCTTCTGCCATTTGGAGTATCGAGGATGAGGTCCTCAAGAGAGCAGATTTAATTGTAGGGCCGGCATACGGTGGCGAACTCATTAAGTTGTCGCTTGAAGGTGTAGATTACCTTTCACCTGCCAATCTATTGGGCCTCATAGGATTTCCTTCTTACCATACTATTATGGCCGCAATGTCGGTAGTTTTTACTTGGCAATTTTACTGGATAAGAATGCCTATGCTTTGCTTGAATGCCCTTATGATACCCGCATTGCTAGCGCATGGCGGGCATCATTTGTGTGATTTTCTTGGTGGACTTATCGTTTTTACATTGGCTTATCTGGCGGCCGAAAAGCTCATTCGAGCAATCGGAAACATTCCAGATCGTGGCGAGTTGGCGGTTAACAACAAATTTTAACGTTCGCCACGACGATAGGGTTGCATCAATGCCTGTGGCACGCGTGCGCGACGGGCCATGACGACGAGTGCGACAATCGACATGATGTAAGGAATCATGAGGAAAAGCTGATAAGGCACCAGCTTGCCGTAAACCGTTTGCAAACGTAGCTGGAACGCGTCAAAAAGTGCAAAGAGCAGAGCGCCCAAAAGTGCGCGTGCCGGCTTCCAAGAAGCGAATACGACAAGCGCGATGCAGACCCAGCCGCGTCCCTGCATCATGGTCGGGAAGAATGAGTTGAACGCGGAGAGCGTCAGAAACGAACCGCCAACGGCCATGAGCGCACTGCCGAACATAATTGTAAAGATGCGAACGCGGATCGGATTGATGCCTTGCGCTTCGGCGGCATGCGGGTTTTCGCCGGTCATGCGGATGGCAAGGCCAAGCGGTGTGCGGAAAAGAACATAACCGAGCAGAAGTGCCAGCGGAATGGCGAGCCATGTCAATGCCGTCTGAGTGCCAAGAACCTGTCCGATAAATGGAATGTCCGCTAGCCATGACGGATTAACGGGCTGGAACGGCGTGATCGATGGTGGCGTTGACGACAGTGGCACCAGAAGACGAAACAGAAAATAGCTTAGGCTCGACGCAAAGAGCGTGATGCCAAGCCCCACGACATGTTGCGAGAGGCCGAGCGGTACGGTGAGCGCTGCATGCAAGAGGCCAAACACGGCACCGGATGCTGCGGCTGCAAACACGCCCACCCAGAGGTCAGCGCCGTTAAAGACCGTCAGCCAGCCGATCATTGCGCCAAAGGTCATGATACCTTCAATGCCGAGATTAAGTACGCCCGCACGTTCGCAATAAAGCGCGCCGAGCGTGCCGAAAATAAGCGGCGTTGCAATACGCAGTACCGAGACCCAAAGGCCAGCGGAAAGCAGGATATCCATCAACTCGTTCATCGGGCGATCCTGTATTGGGTGAAGAAGAGCGCAACCAGCATGGTAAGCAGTGAGAGTGCGACGGTCACATCGGCGATAAAGCTTGGAATGCCGATGGCGCGGCTCATTCCGTCAGCGCCGACAAACATGGCAGCGGCAAAAAGTGCCGAGAAGATCGCGCCAATCGGATTCAGATTGGCGAGCATGGCGACAATAATGCCGGAATAACCAAAGCCAGGCGACAGATCTGTCGTGACATAACCTTTAACGCCCATAACCTGTATGGCGCCCGCAAGGCCAGCCAGACCACCCGAAATGCAAGCAACCTTCACAAGCGTTTTTCCAAGCGGAACACCCGCGAAACGGGCGGCTTGCGGGTTAAGACCGGCTGCCTTGGTTTCAAGACCGAACACTGTGCGCTTCTGCACATAGGCGATGACCAGCGCGAGAGCGATGGCAATCAAGATTCCAATATGAAGGCGCATACCTGACATGATTTTTGGCAGCGCAGCTGCATCCGGTATCGGCTCTGACTGCGGCCAACCAAAAGCCAGCGGGTCTTTCATCGGGCCTTCAATCATCATCGACACGAATAGCACGGCGACGAAATTGAGCAGCAGTGTGGTCACGACTTCATCGACACCAAAGCGCAGACGCAGACCAAGCGGGATCAGCAAAAAGATCATACCAGCAATAGCACCGACGATCAGCAGCAACGGAATAAGCAGGGCTGCGGGGAGGGCTAATTGCGTGCCGAAGGCCACAACTGCAAGCGCTCCCATATAGAATTGACCTTCAGCGCCAATATTCCAAAGCTTGGAGCGGAATGCGACAGCCGCCGCAAGGCCAGTTAGCATTAAAGGAGTGGCGCGTGTGAGGGTCTCTGTGATTGAAAGCTTGGTTCCAAAAGCACCAATCGCTATCTGTTTGAAAGCTTCAAATACTGGCGCACCGGCGCTCGCGATCAACAAGCCTGCCAGCACAAAAGCAGCAAGAACAGCGATCACTGGAGCGGTGGCAACCAGAGCCATGGGGCGAGTTTCGCGTCGTTCAATACGCATTAGTTGAGCCCCTTTATGGTATTGGTCTGCCATTCACCGGCCATCATCAGGCCCAGTCTTTGCGCATTGGCTTCATCGGCGTCAATCGGCGGTGACAACTTGCCCTTAACGATAGCCTGCACGCGGTCGGCAAGGCCGATGATTTCGTCGAGGTCTTCCGAGATAAGCAACACGGCCGCACCTTTGGCTCGCGCTTCCAGAATGCGGGCATGAATGGCTGCGACGGCACCTTCATCGAGGCCACGTGTCGGCTGCGCTGCAATCAGAATGCGCGGAGCAGTTTCAAGATTGCGGCCCAGAATAAGCTTCTGCATGTTGCCGCCGGAAAGTAGGCGAATACGGCTGTCAGGTGTTCCGCCGCGCACGTCGAAATCCTTGATGATACGATCAGTGAATTCACGCGCAGCTGTGCGATTAATCAGAATGCCATTGGAAAACTGTGGATCGCGCACGCGTTCGAGCACGGCATTTTCCCAAAGCGTCAGATCTCCGATTGCACCTTCTGCATTGCGATCCTCAGGAATTCGCCCAACACCTGCTCCCACAAATTCGCGCGGATCAAACTTGGTGACAGCCTGCCCGAACATAACAAGGGAACCGCTGGCAGGCTGGCTCAGCCCCGAAACCAGTCGCCCGAGTGCCGCCTGACCGTTGCCGGAGACGCCGATAATGCCAAGCGTTTCGCCAGCGCGCAGATGAAAGTCGATATCTGTCAGGCGGGTAGCACCATCTTCAATGACCGTTACGCTTTTGGCTTCGAGCAAAGTTTCGCCCGGAATAGCGGCTGCGCGCGAAGGGCGCGAAACGCGGCGACCAACCATCAGTTCAGCCAGTTCTTCCTTGGATGTTTCGGACGCCTTACGCTCAGCGACAAGCTTGCCGCCGCGCAAGACCACAACGCGGTCAGCGGCAGACATGACTTCGTGCAGCTTGTGCGAAATGAAAATGAGTGACAGGCCCTGACGTGCCATTTCTTTGAGCGTTTTAAATAGACCCTTCGCTTCCTGCGTAGTCAGAACGGCAGTCGGTTCATCGAGGATCAGAATGTCGGCGTCATTATACAACGCTTTGAGAATTTCAACGCGCTGCTGTTCGCCAACTGAAAGATCACCAAGCCGTTCATTAGGATCGACATGCAAGCCAAAGCGTTTGGCGATCTCGGCGATCTTGGCATGCGCAGCACGATGCGCTGATTTCAGCTTCCAGAGGCTTTCAGTGCCTGTGATGATGTTTTCCAGAACCGTGAGATTAGGTGCCAGCGTAAAATGCTGATGCACCATGCCAACGCCTGCATCGATTGCGGCGCGGGGCTTTCCCTGCGGGATTTCTGCGCCCTTGACGAAGACGCGGCCTTCATCCGGGACATAATGGCCGAAGAGGATATTCATCAACGTGGTTTTTCCAGCGCCGTTTTCGCCCAGAAAAGCGAGAATTTCGCCGCGTTCAAGCTTTAACGAAATATCGTCATTGGCGGTCAGTGCGCCGAACCGCTTGGTGATGTTTTGCAGTTCAAGAACTGTCGTGGTCATGCGTTCAACCCCGCAACGCCAAATTTGTGCTGCCAGCGATGGTCCTCTTCCATCAGCTCGCCAAGGTTTAAGAGAAGATTGTCCGCTCCCATCGGAGCAATCAACTGAATTGCAAGCGGCATACCGTTTGCATCCTCGCCAAAAGGCATGGAAAGCGCCGGGAAACCGGAAATATTGGCCAATGCCGCATAAGGCGCAAAGGCATTCATCTTATGCCAATGTGCGTCCACATCGTCATGATCCATCGCGTATGAGCCGATGGGCTGCGGACCACGCGCCAGCATCGGCGTAATCAGCACATCGATATCATGGAAAATCTGCCAGAGCTGATAGGCAGTCATCACACCACCATTCATGGCGTCGTAGAGTTCGACTGCGCTTAGCTTGCGCCCACGTAATGCTACGGCCTGTGTTAGTCTTTCGAGCTTCGCTTCATCAATTGAAAAAGCATCAATAGCCGAGGCTAGATTGGCCGAGATAATCCGGTCAAACGCTGTTGCGCTGGCATCAGTGAGCGGCGCGAGCGTGCCCGCATCAATATTGCGGATCTTGTGGCCTTGCGCCTCTAGAAAACGAGCAGCATCAGCAACCACTTGCTGGCGCTGTTCTGTTACCGGATATTTCGCCAAATCACCGGAAACAATGCCAATGCGCAATTTTGAGAGTTGCGCGCCCTGTGAAAACGCCACATCGGGAAGGAAGCTTTCGGTATTTCCAGCCACCAGTGGGAATAGCGCTTTTGCATCGCGGATGGAACGGCAAAGAGCAAATTCGCTGGCAATGCCTGCGAGGTAATTACCGAAATGCGGACCAGCTGGCATAGCACCACGACTTGGCTTGAGGCCAATCAGCCCGCAGGTTGCTGCTGGAACGCGGATCGAGCCGCCTGCATCAGTTGCGTGGGCTATCGAAACAATACCCGCTGCAACGGCTGCAGCGGCACCACCAGATGAACCCGCAGGTGAGAGTTTTTCATCAAACGGGTGGCGGGCGAGGGGGCCATTTATCGGCTCACTCGAAAGCGCCATGCCGAATTCCGGCACAGTAGTTGTCCCGAAGAAATTAAACCCTGCTTTGCGTAAACGTGCTGCTAGTTCTGAATCAAGGTCGCGCGGTGCATCTGCGCAGGCGCGTGAGCCAAGCCGGATTGGCAGCCCAGCACAAGGTCCGCCCAGATCTTTGAAAAGCGACGGCACTCCGGCGAAAGGAGCTTTATGATCAAAAGCGATCGTATTTCTGCGCCCCAATTCTTCGTCGAGATATGCAATGGCGCCCAGAGGGCGCCATTCTTCTGTTGCTTCAATTGCGGCATCCATAGCCTCTCGTGCGGTCAAAACGCCTTTCGCAATCGCTTGTGCGAGTGCTGTTGCATCCTGTTGCTTCATATCGAGTGCCACGTCTGCTGTCCTGAAATCCGTTACTTAGGTTCTGCCGGGTTTGGCTCGACCTTGAATGTACCAGCCTTGATCTCAGCGCGGCGCGCTTCCATCTTGGCTTCGACGTCTGCTGGTGCTGAGCCCTTGACGTAAACGATGTCGTTGCCGCCTTCCTTCATCAGGCTGAATGGCGTGTAGTCCTTGCCGGTTGGCGATCCGGCTTTAACGTCAGCAATGGCTGCGTTGAGGATCGGGCGGAAATTCCACATCGCATTGGCGAAGACGGTGTCAGGATAGCGTGGCGTATAATCGATCAGCGAACCAATCGCCTTGATGCCGCGTTCCTTGGCAGCATCTGCCGTACCGATGCGTTCGCCAAACAGAATGTCTGCGCCAGCGTCGATCTGAGCGAGACCCGCTTCTCGTGCCTTCGGTGGATCGAAGAACGTACCGATAAAGGACGCATTGAACTTCGCATCAGGGCGGGTTTCTTTCACGCCTTCCTGAAACGCATTGATGAGCATGTTGACTTCAGGAATTGGAATAGCACCGACCGAGCCGAATGTGCCGGTCTTGCTCATGCCGCCTGCGAGCATACCCGCGAGATAAGCTGCTTCAAAATTCCAAGTGCCGAAGACACCAAAATTGTCTCCCTGTTCCTTGCCGGACGAACCCATAATGAAGGTCGTCTGCGGATAATCGGCTGCAACCTGACGCGCTTCGCGTTCAACCGCGTAGGATTCGCCAACGATCAGTTTGATGCCTTGTTCGGCATATTCGCGCATAGCGCGCGGGTAGTCACTAGCCGAGACGCCTTCCGAGAAAACATATTCGATGACGCCTTCGTCATTCGCCTGCTTAAGCGCTTCGTGGAGGCGTGAATTCCATGCATTCTCAACAGGCGATGCATGGATGCCTGCGACTTTGAGCTTTTCGTCAGCTGCAAAAACGCCGGTGGTGAGTGCGGTCGCACCGAGTGCTGCCGACATGACGAGAACGCTGCGGCGTGTAAATGTGGATGTTTTGGTCATAGGAACCCCTCTTGGGTGATTTTAGACGTGCAATTATGCGCGACTTTTTGCTCCGCCTCTTTTGTTGAGGCTTATGAGCAATGTCACGTATTTCAGACGAATCTGCCGTTAATTCAAGCGCTTTTATCAGACGATTGAAAAACAGGCATTAGTTTTCCGTCGCATTTCTGTGGGTATTATCCGCGTGGTGCGTAATCCGCACCATCAACTGATGACGGGCGTCCTGCAAGGTTCAAATTGCTTATGCGCTGCGGCGTTTCAGCAATAATTTTGCCGCGCTTGACGACTGTCAGACGGTTGGCTTTCAGACGCAGCGCTTCCAACGGATCGCGTGCCTGAAGCACCACGAAATCTGCATTGCAGCCCTTTTCAAGCCCGTAGCCTTCGAGACCTAGTGCTTTGGCCGAATTGACGGTGAGCGAATTGAAAACCTGCTTTTTGCCTTCAATAGATGTCATCTGTGCCACATGAACGGCCATATGGCCAACTTCCAGCATGTCACCCGTACCCATGGAGTACCAAGGGTCCATAACGCAGTCGTGGCCAAAGGCAACGTTAACGCCAGCAGCCATCAGTTCCGGCACACGGGTCATACCGCGACGCTTCGGATATGTATCTGCACGGCCCTGCAGAGTGATGTTGATGAGCGGGTTTGGAATGGCATTCATCTGCGCTTCTGCGATGAGCGGAATGAGCTTGGAAACGTAATAGTTATCCATGGAATGCATCGAGGTGAGATGCGAACCAGATACACGGCCCTGCAGACCAAAGCGCATGGTCTGTGCCGCCAGCGTTTCCACATGGCGCGACATCGGATCGTCGGTTTCATCGCAGTGGATATCAACTGGCAGGCCACGTTCGGCGGCAATGCGGCAGAGTTCTTCAAGCGAAGCGGCACCATCAGCCATGGTGCGTTCGAAATGCGGAATGCCGCCCACGACATCAAGGCCCATATCGAGCGAACGATTGACCAGATCGACAGCGCCCGGCGAGCGATAGTAACCGTCCTGCGGGAAGGCTACCAGCTGCAGATCGATATAAGGCTTCACCTTTTCGCGCACTTCGATCATCGCCTCAGCGGTGAGCAAGCGTGGATCACTGACATCGACATGGCTGCGGATGGCAAGCAAGCCCTGACTGACGGCAAGATCGCAATAGCGCAAAGCGCGTTCAACCATGGCTTCAACGGTCAGCATAGGCTTTAATTCGCCCCAGAGTGCGATGCCTTCGAGTAGTGTGCCGGAGCGATTGATGCGCGGCAAGCCAAGCGAAAGGGTTGCGTCCATATGGAAATGTGGATCAACAAAAGGAGGCGTGACCAGACGATCAGATGCGTCGATTTCTTTCGCTGCCTGGTGTTCGCCTTTCGATGGCACAACGTCGGCAATCTTGCCGTCCTTGACCAGAATGTCCTGCTTTTCACGTCCGTCCGGAAGATTGGCGTTTCTTACAATCAGATCGAACATGGGCAGCCTCTTGGTCATTATGAAAATATGAGCGCTTTAAGGTGCTGCTCATTTACGCTTTGACTTATACCCAACTTTACATGGGTGCAATGCTCTGGGCGGCATTTGGAGTCGTCATCCGCAACGTAAAATGCTAGGCCGCAGAAATACCGTTTGCAGGATAGCCATGTTCACCATCAGCCGCATTGAGACCATTACGCAGGAGATCAAGAAGAGCCGCTTTTTAGGCGTCGCTGCTCCTGTTGCGAATGAACAAGCGGCGAAAGACTTTTTGGCTGAACATTCCGACCTAGCCGCCAACCATAATTGCTGGGCGTGGCGCATTGGGCAGAATTATCGTTTCAGCGACGATGGCGAACCGAGTGGAACGGCGGGTAAGCCCATTTTACAAGCCATTGACGGTCAGCAGCTTGATAATATCGTGGTCGTCGTCACGCGCTGGTTCGGCGGTATTTTGCTGGGTAGTGGCGGATTGATGCGCGCATATGGCGGCACAGCGGCCATGTGTTTACGACAAGCGGAAAAGACCGAGGTGATCCCGGTTATAGGGTTCCAATTTGGGTGCGATTTCTCCGATCATGCACTGATTAAAGCGCGTCTCACGTCTGTTGAACATGTGACAATTATCAGCGAAAACTTCACAGCGAATGGCGTCGAAATAACGGGCTCCATGCCGCTCGCTGTTCAAAGTGAGCTGGCGCAACTCGTAACGGATCTCACGCGCGGCAAGACGATTATCAAGTTTGATGAATGATCAGAGCGCATCCCGAAAAGTGTGAAACGGTTTTCGGAAAAAGATGCTAGCAAAGTAAAAATTAGAGCGCGACGCGCTCTAAGAGAGCTGAGACTTTCGCAATGCTTCCGTTGAATAATGTTTGCGCTTATCCGCGTACATCAGAAGATCAGCGCGCTTGGCAACGGTCTCGAGATTTTCGCCCGGCATACTGGTTGCCGCGCCCATAGAAAGCTCGATCTTGAGATGGGAATAATACTGATTGTTGATGTCGATCAGCCGACGAATATCTTCCATGACAGCTTCCGCGCCACGTTCATCGATATAAGGCAGAACGATCGCGAATTCATCGCCACCGATGCGCGCCGCGTGACCGGGCAATTTTACAGCCTCGTTCAGCACTTCGCCGATCCGGCGCAGTAGGCCGTCGCCGCTCGCATGACCAAGCTGGTCATTGGCTGTTTTCAGGCCGTTAAGATCAATAATGATGATGGAAACTGGCGCATGGTTTTTGCGCTCAAGGCGATTGAGTTCATCAACATAGAACGCGCGATTGTGCAATTTGGTGAGAACATCGTGTTTGCCGAGATATTCGAGATAGGCTTCCGCTTTTTTCCGAGCCGTGATGTCGGCGAGGGCCACCTGAACCAGCGACCAATCGTTTTCGTGCCCTGGAAGCACCGAGAACTGCAACAATAGATGTCGTTCTGTGCCATCAAGTGCGTAATTGACGACTTCGCGGCGTTGAAAATAGACGCCATTCCAGAGGTCAATCAGTTGTTCGCGAAAATTCGTCTCCATGTCGTCTTTGAAGACATGTGGCAGGTTTTTCAGAAGCGTTTCTTTATTCGGTGCTGCAAACAAATCCAGCGTTTCGCGATTGATGTCGAGAACGCGAATTTCGCTCATGCACTGGCGTACAAATTCTGGATGCACGTCCGTAAATATCCGAAAATCTTCTATCCCACGTTCGCGTATGTCATCCATCAATTGTTTGATACGGCTGAAATCTTCAACCCAAAGCGAAACAGGTGAATGCTCGAAAAGACCTTCGGCATGCTGTTTGTGCTTGCTTTGCTCGCGCCGCGCTTCTTCACGCGCCGTCACATCTTCGATGGATAAAAGAACTCGGTCCCACGTTTCTTCGTGACCCGGAAGAACCACGCCTTTGAGCTGAATATCGAGACGTTTGCCATTGAGCGAATAGTTGATGGTATCGCTGTTAAACGCGTTATCGCCATTCCAGAGCTGCACCATTTCGTCAATATGCGGGTCGAGCATATCGTCACGGAAAACACGCTCCAGATTTTCAACCAGATGGTTGAAATCCTGTGCTTCATAAAGCGACAGCGTTTTGCGATTGACCTTGAGAACACGGATATGACTTGTGCAGATGCGCAGGCGGCTCGTGTCTTCTTTGAGAAATGCCCTTAAATCCGTAACGCCAAGCTTCCGCCACTGTTCGAATTGCTCACGCAACCCGCTGTAATCTT
>Ga0308165_1005962_pt1 | contig 10999 bp, 10 predicted proteins | sample PhyWR2_FD_201032 | JGI IMG/M metagenome (GOLD analysis project Ga0308165, IMG submission 201032) | Phyllosphere microbial communities from UC Gill Tract Community Farm, Albany, California, United States - DLSLW.R2 | ecosystem: Host-associated > Plants > Phyllosphere > Unclassified | place: USA... | reverse complement strand
TCTTCCATGCTGGGGATCGCCGGGGAACTTAAACAGCATCAAGGTGCTGATTCCATTTCCCTTGCATTTAAAAAGCTTGCAGGTCTAATTAACAATCTGGATGCCCGCAATAATGTCTTTGTTGGTATTTTTTTAAATTTATTTCTGCTTTGGGATTTTAGGCAGGTATTGGCAATTGTTGACTGGAAGAATAAATATGAGCATGAAATTTTAACTTCATTCGATACTTTGGCAAAGGTAGAGGCGGTAACGAGTCTTGCTATTTGGAAGCGAAATCATCCGACCTATATTGATCCGATAATTTTGGATAACCCATTGCAAGATAAGATTAATGCGCAAGGATTATATCATCCCTTGATCCCGATCGATCAGGCAGTTGCCAATGATTATAACAGTATGGATCATCGTATTGCTTTGGTAACAGGATCCAACATGGCTGGTAAAAGTACCTTTCTGCGTACTGTGGGCATAAATGCCATTTTGGCCTATGCTGGAGCGGCTGTTGCAGCAACATCTTTTCAGCTGCCGATTTACAAACTGATATCCTATATGCGGATCAAAGATAATCTGAATGAAAGTACGTCGACCTTTAAGGCGGAACTGAATCGGATGAAATTCATATTAGATACAGTGTCTCTACACAGCGATAGCTTTTTTCTGATTGATGAGATGTTACGGGGTACAAATTCGGTGGATAAATACCTCGGTTCGCGGGCGATCATAAAGAAATTGGTGCGGTTAAATGGTAAAGGTATGGTGGCAACACATGACTTACAGCTGTCTAGTTTACAGGAGGAATTTCCTCGAGATATCAAAAATTATCATTTTGATATTCGTGTTGATGAAGGTCAGATGCTGTTTGATTATAAGCTGAAGATTGGCGAGTGCAAGATATTCAATGCGTCGCTCTTATTGAAGGGTATCGGTGTGGATATCAATGAAAATATGGAATAGAAATGACTCAACTGAAATGAGATTAATTTACATTTGTCCCCTCTTAAATCCACTAAATAAAACAATAAATGACTTTACAAGAACGTATTGATTTGTCTGAAACACATGTTTGTACAACTGTTTTTCCGTTTTTGACAAATCATCACGATACTTTATTCGGCGGCAAGGCCATGTCCATTATGGATGAAGTGTCGTTTATGGCTGCAACACGATTTTGTCGCAAAACGTTGGTCACTGTATCAACAGATCGTATAGACTTTAATAAAGCTATTCCCTCTGGAAGTATTATAGAAGCTATCGCAAGAGTTCAGCATGTAGGCCGGACCAGCTTAAAGGTGAAGGTCGAGATATTTTTGGAACATATGTACAAGGAGGGCAGAGAGCTGGCAATAGAAGGTGTTTTTACATTTGTTGCTCTGGATGAAAGCAAGCAGCCGATCCCTGTGCTTGAAGGTTTGGATATTGAATAGAATTCGATGTCTCTTTTTAGGGTACGAGACGAAATTCTGAACATTTATAACATGGAAAAAGGACCGTAATCAAGGTCCTTTTTTTTGTGGAGAGATCGATCTAAGAATTTCGATCGTCGTCTCCGATAGGGTTGTGATTCTATGGATTTACGTGTTTTTTCTATTCGTTTCTCTTGACGGGGCTTAAATTATTGAGCTCTTCTGATGTAAACAGTCTGTAGTGAACTTTGAAGGTTTTACCCAATGGCGTTTCCAGCGAGAAGCCCCCCGGGCCAAATCCATCCAGTACATCTAATGTAAAATGTGCATGTTTCCAGTATTCAAAGAGATCGCGATCAACCCAGAATTCATAGCCTTCCGCTAGTCCGATCATGGCGTCATTTGTACGGGGGAAGTAGCCTCCTTCTTCAAAGCACTGCGGTTGAGTCCCCTCACAGCAGCCTCCTGCTTGGTAGAACATTAATTTACCATGTTTTGCTTCAAGTTCATGAATAAGATCTTTTGCTTTATCCGTAACGTCTAGTCTATTTATCATCATAAAATTGGATCATGTTTTTTTAAAATTAGCCCCCATCAAATTTAGTGCGAAAGATCGATTGCGTGTTTAAAGCGTACCAGGCAGCATGGCGTTTAACGATACCACCTGGTACGGCGTTAGCTTACTCTTAAACTTCTGTTAGAAGAAACCAAGTTTTTCTTTGCTGTAGGAAATCAGCATGTTTTTAGCCTGTCTATAGTGTGCGAGCATCATTTTATGATTTTCCCGTCCGATACCAGACTGTTTGTATCCACCGAATGGAGCTCCAGCAGGGTAGGAATGATACTGATTTACCCAAACACGGCCCGCCTGAATAGCACGTGGAACCTGATAAAGCTGATGCGCATCTCGGGTCCATACACCAGCTCCTAGTCCATACATCGTATCGTTGGCGATGGCAATTGCTTCCTCCTCATCTTTGAAAGTAGTGACCGCCAGTACTGGTCCAAAGATTTCTTCCTGGAAAATCCGCATTTTATTATTGCCTTTGAATAGGGTAGGCTTAATGTAGTAGCCGTGTTCAAAGCCCTCGCCAACATTGTTTTCATCGCCACCGGTCAAGACTTCTGCTCCTTCTTCTTTGCCTAGTTTGATATAGGACATGATCTTGTCTTTTTGGATTTTTGATGCCTGAGCGCCCATCATGGTTGATGGATCTAATGGGTCTCCGACTTTGATCTTATTGACCCGATCAACGACTTTCGCTATAAATCTATCGTAGATATCTTCCTGTACCAATAAACGTGAAGGACACGTACAAATCTCTCCTTGGTTGAGTGCAAATAGCACCGCGCCTTCTATCGCTTTGTCCAAAAATGCATCATCGGCATCCATCACCGAACTGAAGAAAATATTGGGCGATTTTCCGCCGAGTTCGAGTGTTACTGGAATGATATTTTCAGTGGCATACTGCATCACCAAACGGCCTGTTGCTGTGGATCCCGTGAATGCTGCTTTGGAAACTTTTGGATTGGTGACTAAGGAGCGACCAAGTTCGGCACCGAAACCATTGACGATATTAACCACTCCGGCGGGAATCAAATCACCAATTATTTCCATCAGGATAAGAATAGATGCCGGTGTACTTTCAGCGGGTTTTAGTACAACGGTATTCCCTGCTGCAAGCGCTGGAGCTAGTTTCCATACCGCCATTAGAATCGGAAAATTCCATGGAATAATCTGTGCAACTACCCCGATTGGTTCGTGTACAATCAAGGATACGGTGTTACTGTCAAGTTCACTTAAGGAACCTTCCTCAGCACGGATTACACCCGCAAAATATCGAAAATGATCAATTGCTAATGGGATGTCAGCATTTAGCGTTTCGCGTACCGCCTTACCGTTGTCTATGGTTTCAACGGCGGCGATATATTCTAGATTCGCTTCAATGCGGTCGGCGATTTTATTTAGGATGATGCTCCGTTCAGTAGCTGAAGTCTTTCCCCAAGTTTCAAAGGCTTTAGCAGCAGTATCAACAGCTAGATCCAGATCTTCTTTTGTGGAATGGGCAACTTGTGTAAATACCTTTCCGTCTACTGGTGAGATGTTATCAAAATATTTTCCTTGTACTGGTGCGACGAATTTACCACCAATGTAGTTGTCATATCGTTCTTTGAACGATGGCCTTTTAATTGCGCTCATATGGTTTATTTTTAATTATTTTTATTCCCTTCTTATCAAAGTTAGCCAGCAATTATTCAATTCCGTAGCAGTATCGATCCAAAACATAGCACGATTGTTTCAAATGGATGAAAACCGACGTTCCATTTATTTTGTTATATTTGATCTAAAGCCATTTTATTTAATTGGTACATCATGGGAGACAGGACGTTAATTCATACATTGCCATTTTCTCAGGCTCGGGAGTTGAGTACATTAGTGGAAAACCGACGTGCATTCACGTTAGATAGCCTGGAGCTTAATATCTACGAAACGTATCGTGTTTCGCAACATGTACCCCTGTGTTTCGATGATCTCGTTATGATTAATATGATTCAAGGGAAGAAGATCATGCATTTGGATCATATAAAGTCTTTTGATTATCTGCCGGGGCAGATGATGGTATTGCCCGCCCTTGTTGGCATGCACATCGATTTTCCTGAAGCAACTTTGGAAAAGCCTACGCAGTGTACTGCTTTGACAATTCATAAAGAGAAGATAGCAGCAGTTTTGGACTATTTAAATGAATTTTATCCCAAAGAGCAGGTCAATCAGTGGCGTATTGATCCCGACCTTTTTCATCTCTATAATTCTACGGAGCTCGCGGACTTGGTGAACAAGTTATTTCAGATCATTATCAGCGAAAATCCGTTAAAAGATGTGCTCGCCGATCTCGCTTTTAAAGAGCTTACAATTCGGTTATTGCAGTCTCAGTCATCGATTGCATTGAAAATTGGTAAATCGCCCAACAAGATTCTGCTACATTTGCAAGAGTTTATTCAGAATCATATTACGGAGAAAATCACAATGGCACTGCTCGAACGGACTGCTCACATGAGTAAGGCGAGCCTTACGCGGATGTTTAACCGTGAGTTAGGACTTAGTCCTATGGAGTATGTGATCCAACAGCGTATTGAGGTAGCGAAAAAGATGCTTTTGCAAACCCGCAATGTTAAGGAGTCTTGCTATGGTGCAGGGTTTAATGATGTCAACTACTTTGTTCGGCTTTTTAAAAGCAGAGTAGGCATTACGCCAGGTGCATATGTCCTGGCGCGTTAACCTAGAATTTCATTACACGGTCAAGTTCACGCTTGACATCTCTTTCTTTGATGTTTTCCCGTTTGTCAAAATCCTTTTTACCCTGTGCCAACGCAATTTCAACTTTAGCAAAACCACGCGGACTGATAAAAATACGTAAAGGGACAATGGTAAAACCACGTTCTTCCCCCTTCTCTTTCAATTTTTTTAATTCTCTTTTTGTCAATAGCAGCTGACGGTCCCGTTTTGCCTCATGATTATAGAAAGAACCCATGGAGTATTCGGCAATGTGCATGTTACGAATGTAGAGTCCGTCTTCAAAAAAACTGCAGAAACTATCGTTAATATTTGCCTTACCCTCGCGGATGGATTTTATTTCTGTTCCCAATAGCCGAATTCCTGCTATGTACTTGTCTAGTAAGTGATATTCAAAAGAAGCTTTTTTATTTTTTATATTGATATCTGAAGATAAAGCCATATATTGTTGTATATTAGTAAGTCTACACCATTGCTATTGCAATGAACCTAAATGTAACTAATTATAGGATAATTTAAAGTTCGCAAATATAATTATTAAAATTGTCTTATTTTAAAGTAGAATTATGTGGAGGGATGTTAGCGGAGTATTAAAATAAAATTAACTGTTTTGGACGATGTGTTAAAAATATGACTAAATTTAAGTGAAAGTCAGATTATGTTTTCGTATGTTTGCAACGTTTTTTTGGAATTATTGTGAATATATACAACGTAGAATTTTAGCTTACATTGTGGATATAGCAGATTTTTCATCGGAGACCGAGTTTTTTATATAAAAGTCCAATTCGATAATTTTGTTTGTTACAATAACATCTAAAAGTTAGAAATAGTTTTAGAAATACCTTTTTATCGCATGAGTAAAGGAAAGTTAGGCGAAAAAATATCGCAATTTAAGATTGTTGAGGAGTTGAAAGCTAAAGGCTTATATGCCTATTTTAGACCTATTCAATCAAAACAAGATACCGAGGTAAAAATCGATGGTAGACGTGTATTGATGTTTGGTTCTAACTCTTATTTAGGGTTAACGACTGATGCACGTATTATAAAAGCAGCGCAAGACGCTTTGGAAAAGTATGGTACTGGATGTGCTGGATCTCGTTTCCTAAACGGTACGTTGGATATTCACGTAGAACTGGAAGAAAAATTATCTGCTTATGTGGGTAAAGAAGCTGCTATTCTTTTTAGTACAGGATTTCAATCAAATCTTGGCCCTTTGTCATGTCTAATGGGGCGTAATGATTATATTTTATTAGATGAACGCGACCACGCATCCATTATTGATGGTAGCCGTTTATCTTTTTCTAAGGTAATTAAATACGGTCACAACAATATGGATGACTTGCGTGCAAAGTTATCTCGCCTACCTGAGGATAGCGCGAAGTTAATTTGTACGGATGGTATCTTTAGTATGGAGGGTGATATTGTTAATTTGCCTGAACTTACCGCTATTGCCAATGAGTTTGATGCGGCAGTAATGGTTGATGACGCACATAGTTTAGGTGTTATTGGTCACAAAGGCGCTGGTACAGCTTCGCATTTTGGGCTTAATGACGATGTGGACTTGATCATGGGTACCTTTAGTAAATCCTTAGCGTCTTTAGGTGGATTTGTAGCTGGTGATGCCGATGTAATTGATTTCTTAAAACATAATGCACGCTCGGTGATGTTCAGTGCTTCAATGACTCCAGCTTCTGTAGCTTCAACATTGAAAGCATTGGAAATTATTCAGAATGAGCCTGAGCACATTGAAAAATTATGGAAAAATACAGATTATGCCAAAGCACAGTTACTGGATCATGGATTTGATCTAGGTGCGACGGAGAGTCCAATTTTACCAATCTTTATTCGTAGCAACGAAAAAACGTTCTGGGTAACAAAAATGCTCCAAGATGATGGCGTGTTTGTCAATCCAGTTGTTTCTCCGGCAGTTCCTGCTGAAGAGTCTTTGATCCGTTTTTCATTGATGGCGACGCATACTTATGACCAAATCGACGAGGCTATTGAAAAGATGGTTAAAGTATTCAAACAAGCTGAAGTTGAAACATTAATATAAAATCTAATCGTATATGATTCAGATTATACCCGTTGAAACGAAGAAACAAAGACGGCTGTTTATAGATTTCCCTCATAGTCTCTATGAGGGAAATCCTAATTATGTGCCCGCCTTATTTCTTGAACAAAACGATTTGCTTTCCCCTGACAAGCATCCTTTTTATAAACATTCTCAAGCACAACCTTTTCTAGCTTATCGTAACGATAAAATTGTTGGCCGCATTTGTGCAATCTGGAATAACAACCATAACGCCTTTAATCATGTGAATGAGGGGCAATGGGGATTTTTCGATTGTATAAATGATCAGGAGGTCGCAAACGCATTGTTTGAAACAGCAGAAAAATGGGTTAAAGCAAAAGGTGGTGATACGATTGTGGGACCGATTAATTTGTCGACCAATGACACGGTAGGTTTATTGGTTGAAGGCTTTGATATGCCACCGGTAGCTATGATGCCCTATAATTCTCCCTATTACATCGATCTAATTACCAATTCAGGCTATGGTCATAAAGTGGACTTACGCGCATATTTGGTGATGGAGAAATCTGCTGATAAACGTTCTGTATTGCTTTTGGATAGGTTGGAGGAGCGTCTGAAAAGATCTGGTATCACCTTGCGTCAGTTCAATGTGAAAGATTTTAAAAATGAGGCGGCGAGAGTTCGGGATATTTACAATAGAGCATGGGATAAAAATTCGGGATTTGTTCCCATGACCGAAGACGAATTTAATTATACAGCCAAGGATCTAAAAATGATCCTCGATCCACGATTTGCTATCGTAGCTGAGAAAGATGGTGAGCTTGTTGGTTTTGGTCTGGGCATACCAGATATTAACCAGATCCTGATCAAGGTGAAGCGCGGACGTTTACTTCCTACGGGAATTTTCAAATTGTTATTTGGAAAGAAAAAAATAAATTTGCTTCGCGTACTCATGTTAGGGGTGTTGGAAGACTACCGTAAACTAGGTATTGAGGCATGTTTGTATGGTCGAATTATAAAAGAATCAAAAGATTCCAATATTAAAGGGGCCGAATGTTCATGGATGTTGGAGCACAATTATATGATGAACCACGCAATTGAGCAAATGAATGGAGAATTGTACAAACGTTATCGTTTGTATCAAAAATCATTATGATAGAAAAAATATTAATCACCGGAGCGAGTGGTTTTGTAGGCTATCATTTGACAAGAGCAGCGAAGGCGGCAGGGATGGAAGTTCATGCTGCGGTGAGAAAGTCAAGTGATGTTTCAGAAATTCGCTCCGTTGTAGATAAATTTGTTTACCCGGATTTCTCTGATGAAGGATCTATCAGAGAATTGTTGGAAGCAGAAAACTATACCTATGTAGTTCATGCTGCTGCAATGACCCGCGCCAAACATGAAGAAGACCTTGAAAAGGTCAATGTTGGGTATACAAAAAATTTGGCATCGGCTTGTTTTTCATTAAAAAATCCCATCAAAAGATTTGTTTTTGTTAGTAGTTTGGCCGCTATTGGTCCCGTTCGCTATGATGCAATTCTAATCGATGAAAGTAATCCCTATCATCCAGTTACAGCATATGGACGTAGTAAGCAGAAAGCGGAACTTGTATTGAATGACTTTAAAGATTATCCAATAACAATTTTGCGACCTACTGCAGTATATGGTCCCCGTGAAAAGGATATTTTTATTCTTTTTAAAACCATGAACGGAGGTATGGACGCATATGTTGGCCGCTCGCCACAGAAGCTTAGCTTTATTTATGTCGTGGACTTGGTACAGGCCATTATTGATGCCTGTCGTTTTGACCAGGGTGGGAAACAGGTGTATAACCTCAGTGACGGACAGGTATATAGCCGTTATGAGATGGCGAAAATTTTTAAAGAGTTTAGCCAAAAGAGAATGTTTCGTATGCATATCCCTTTGGGGCTTGTGAAAACTATAGCCGTTATTTTTGAGCTTCTGTATAGGAAATCTAAAGCAATACCTGTACTATATCCTGAACGGCTGAATGAACTTACAGCTGAAAACTGGGGCTGTGATATCTCGGCGGCTCAACGTCAGCTACAATACCAACCTAAATATGATTTGAAGAAAGGCTTAATGGAGGCATTGGCTTGGTATAAAGAAAATAAATGGCTATAATAGCAGATAATGAGTGAGTTAAAAATAAATAAAAAGCTTTTTCAGGATAGAAAGCGAACAAATATCTTAAGTGAACCCGAACAAAAGCTTATTTCGTATCTCGTTCCCCGGATCCCCAATTGGATTACTTCTGATGGACTTACAGCAATCGGATTTTTAGGTTCTTTAATGATATTGGGGAGTTTTATACTGGCCGAATACGTTGATATCCGTTATTTACTTCTAGGAATTCCCGGTTTTTTTGTGCAGTGGTTTGGTGATTCATTGGATGGACGGATCGCATTTTATCGGAATAAATCCCGTCGCTGGTACGGTTTTGCGTTGGATATTGTAATGGATTGGATCAGTACGGTTTTCATTGGATTGGGATATGTGCTTTACACTGTAGGAGATTACAAATATCTGGGATTTACGTTGGTGGCTTTGTATGGTTGGGCAATGATTATTTCTCAGCTTAGGTATAGAATTACGGATAAATATACAATAGACGCTGGAATTTTGGGACCCACTGAAATTCGAGTGATTATTTCATTAGTCATGCTCTTGGAAGTATTAATGCCGGGATCCATTGATTGGTGCGTACTTGTAATTTGTATTGCACTATTTGTAATTAATGCGAATGATACGCGCCTACTTCTCAAATTAGGGGATGAAAAAGATAAAGAGGATAAATTGAAGAAACAGCAGGAGGGGGATATTTAACGATGTCTTCCAAGTTTGTTACTTTTTTAAAAGCACAGCTTTCCGCCTTTTTAGGCGGATTGTTTGATTTTGGAGTATACTCAGCTTGTTATAAGTTACTTCATATCAGCGCTCCTTTTTCTAATGCTATTAGCGGTAGCCTTGGAGCTATTGTTAATTTTTTGATCAATCGTTACTGGTCGTTTGGAAGTACACAAAAGTCTGTGGGAAGCCAGCTATGGAAATTTGTAATTGTTGTTTGTGGTAGCATTGCACTGAAGTCTACAGGGATTCATTTTTTAGTGAATGTATATCATATGAATTTCCTTTTCTCAAAACTTGTTGTAGAGTTGCTCGTTTCTTTGGGTTTCAACTATACACTTCAACGTTTTTGGGTTTTTAAAACGGATGAAAAGCACTAATTTATTTCTCTGTTTCCTAACGCAGCATTTCTATCTGCTTTTAATCTCTTTTCTATTTCTCTTATTTTTTCTATCGCTGATAGGCTAGGGGGTAGCCTCACCTTGCAAGCTGGCGGTGGCTATCTTGGGCGCTTCCCCATTGCATGCCTGAATCGGATTCGGTGTGGAGCTAATACGAAGATAACACATTACTATTCTCTTATCCCTTAGTGTGGTTTTTGTTTACCTATAGCTTAGCCTTAAGTTAGGTTTAGTATAGCTTGTACCTATACTAAACCTAAACTAACCCTAATTAAACCCTAACTAAACCCTAAACTAACCCATGATATGATGCAGGTTTAAATGCCCTCCATTGGCCGCCCGATACGACCATGTTTGCGGCCGTTTACGTCCAGCTCGGCGCTGCCTGCTGCATGCAATTTGGGCAAGATACCGGTCATGAGCCCCGGCAGTGTGCCTTCCACATACTTCGTCCTTATTCCGTGATAGCGCAGCTGCCGGCCGCCCGCCTCCCCGCGCGCAGAACCTTTCACCGGCCATCTGCCCCTGCAGTTCCGCTCCGGGAGGGCCCTTTCGAAAAAGAATCTCCCATCTTTCCAGGTAGTTATGCCCAAAATGAGATAAATAAGAACAAAAGGCTTGGAAGTTTGTTCCTAAACTTCCTATCTTTGCACCACTCCGCAAGGGAGGAACGGTTGCTTCGAGAGAAGAACCCCTGAAAAAAGAAGGGTTTAACGCGAGTTAAACGCGGAAATCGAAAAAAGAGAAAAGAAAAAAACTTCAAAAAGTTTTTGGAAGTTCAGAAAAGATTTCTACCTTTGCAGTCCCAACGGAAACGGAGGGAAAACAAAAAAAGATAAAGAGGGCCTGGTGCCATCGGAATATAGCGGATACGGGAGTTGAAGCGCAGAAAGTTCTTTAAGAAAACACAATCATGTAAGCGTGACGAGTAGGCAGACGAAAGTCGAAAGTCATGAACAAATTCAAGAATTGTTCAATTCGGTCCAAGATCAGAGATATAAAA
>Ga0308165_1005961_pt1 | contig 11001 bp, 10 predicted proteins | sample PhyWR2_FD_201032 | JGI IMG/M metagenome (GOLD analysis project Ga0308165, IMG submission 201032) | Phyllosphere microbial communities from UC Gill Tract Community Farm, Albany, California, United States - DLSLW.R2 | ecosystem: Host-associated > Plants > Phyllosphere > Unclassified | place: USA... | reverse complement strand
AGTGGGCGACGGTATTGCCCGTGTTTACGGTTTAACTAAAGTTCAATCGGGTGAGTTGGTTGAATTTGCAAACGGCCTGCAAGGCATTGTATTAAACCTTGAAGAAGATAACGTTGGGGTAGTACTTTTAGGTGCTTCAGAAGATATTAAAGAGGGTGATACCATTAAACGTACCAAAAAAATTGCCTCTATCAAAGTTGGCGAAGGCATGCTTGGTCGTGTGGTAAACACTTTAGGTGAGCCTTTAGATGGTAAAGGTCCGATATTGGGCGAAACTTACGAAATGCCTTTAGAGCGTAAAGCTCCGGGTGTGGTTTATCGTCAGCCTGTAAATGAGCCTTTGCAAACAGGTATCAAAGCTATCGATGCAATGATTCCGATTGGTCGCGGTCAGCGTGAGTTGGTTATTGGCGATCGTCAGATTGGTAAAACTGCCGTTTGTATCGATACCATTATCAATCAAAAAGAATTTTACGAAGCAGGTCAGCCAGTATTCTGTATTTATGTAGCTATCGGTCAGAAAAATTCTACCGTTGCCAACATTGTACGTACACTAGAAGAAAACGGCGCTTTGCCATATACCGTTGTTGTTGCCGCTTCGGCTGCAGATCCTGCTCCAATGCAGTTTTATGCTCCGTTTGCAGGTGCCGCAATTGGTGAGTTTTTCCGCGATACAGGTAGACCAGCATTAATTGTTTATGATGATTTATCAAAACAAGCTGTGGCTTACCGTGAAGTATCTTTATTACTTCGTCGTCCACCGGGCCGTGAAGCCTATCCAGGTGACGTTTTCTACTTACACAGTCGTTTGTTAGAAAGAGCGGCAAAAATCAACTCTAACGATGAAATTGCTCAGGCGATGAACGATTTGCCAGAGTCGATCAAACATATCGTTAAAGGTGGTGGTTCATTAACAGCTTTGCCGATTATCGAAACTCAAGCTGGGGACGTATCTGCATATATTCCAACTAACGTAATTTCGATTACTGATGGCCAGATTTTCTTAGAGTCGAACTTGTTCAACTCAGGTATCCGTCCGGCTATAAACGTAGGTATCTCGGTGTCGCGTGTGGGTGGTAACGCTCAAATTAAGTCGATGAAAAAGGTAGCTGGTACTTTAAAGTTAGATCAGGCTCAATACCGCGAGTTAGAGGCTTTCTCTAAATTTGGTTCAGACTTAGATGCTGCAACAAAATCAGTGTTAGATAAAGGTGCACGTAACGTTGAAATGTTAAAACAAGCGCAATTCTCACCATTTACCGTTGAGAAACAAGTTGCCATTGTTTATGCAGGTACAAAAAATTTAATGCGTAATGTACCGGTTGATAAAGTTAAAGCGTTCGAAACAGAATTCTTGACTCAATTGGAAATGCGCCATCCGGAAACATTAGCCGCTTTAAAGGCTGGTAAATTTGATGATACCATTACAGGTGTGTTAGATACCGTAGCAAAAGAGATTTCAAGTAAATACTAATTTTAGTCCAAAGTCTTAAGTCTGTAGTCGCGAGTCGACTTTGGACTTAGGACTTATGACTGAAGACTATAATAAAAGATGGCTAATTTAAAAGAAGTAAGAAACCGGATTGCATCGGTACAATCAACGCAACAGATTACCAAAGCTATGAAAATGGTTTCGGCTGCAAAGTTGAAACGTGCCACCAATGCAATTATCGCTTTGCGCCCTTATGCAACCAAGTTAAAGGAGATTTTAGCGAATCTTTCGGCAAGTTTAGAGGGTTCTTCATCGCCTTTTATTCAAGAACGTGAGCCCAATAAGGTTTTAATTGTTACAGTATCATCAAACCGTGGTTTAGCTGGTGCCTTTAACATGAACGTAATTAAAGCGGCCAACAATTTAATTGCCGAGAAATATAGCGAACAGTTGAAAAATGGTAATGTAAGTATCATTTCGATTGGTAAAAAAACTCAGGATTTTTACGAAAAGCGTAAATACAATGTTATTGGCAATAATAACGAAATCTTTTCTGCTTTAACTTTCGAAAACGTAACCAAAATTACCGATGCTATAATGGCTGGCTTTGCAAAAGGTGAATTTGACCGGGTAGAGGTGGTTTACAATCGTTTCAGAAACGCAGCGGTACAGTTTATTACCACAGAGCAGTTGCTTCCTTTGCCTAAAGCAGAAGAGACAGCAGATGTGAAGGCAGATAAAAAGTCGGCCAACGTGGATTATATTCTTGAGCCATCGCAAGAGGAAATTGTTGAACAATTGATTCCGAAATCGATCAAAATTCAATTATATAAAGCAGTATTAGATTCTCACGCATCAGAGCACGGCGCCCGGATGACATCGATGGATAAAGCAACTGAAAACGCTGGTGAGTTATTAAAAGCCTTAAAACTTTCATACAACCAGGCACGTCAGGCAGCAATTACAACCGAATTAACGGAGATTGTAAGTGGTGCAGCAGCATTAAACGGATAAAGTTAGTTTGCAGCACTCAGTTTTGAGTTGCAGTTTAAAATCAATACAAAGCCCATTTCTTAACTGAGATGGGCTTTTTGTTTTCTTTTTTCTTTATTGGGTGGCTGCGCAGGAGCAAGGTGGAGCAGTATATCAACCTCAGTTCGCTTAATAATGGTGCTTCTTTGTGTTTGTATTTGAAACTTTGTATTAACGGTCGTCATCCTGTTCTGTACGTACTGGATCAAGATCCTCCTGGCATAAACTGTTTAAATGTTCAGTTTTTTAAGTAGAAAAGGCCATTTCGAGTCGGAAACGGCTCCTTGCTTAAATGAACATGTTCTCTGGATTGATTTTTAGCCTTAGATAACCGTTCTCAATTTTTTTAATATTCGAACCATCTCCCCAATAAACAGATGCATTAAACTTCGCTTCAACAATATATTTCCCTGACTTAAGTTTCTGCAATTTAATTATCTCAAATTTAGATTGACTCTGTAACTCTTGGCTTAGTAATTTGTGATGAACAAGGCTACTGTATCCATAGGTTTGAAGTCCGTAATATGCCCCGTTAAGTTCAAGCGCAATGCCATTTTGAGAACTATTTCTTGTAAAATCCAAGGCATATTTACGCTCACCAACAGAGAATAGATCTAGTTTATCTAAAGGTACAAAAAAAGAGGTCTGGTTTGTTTTAGGTTGAGCTTGATTTTTATTGTATTTTTTTAAGAAAGTTATTTCGATGCCATTTCTGTTTTTATCTGTAAAATAAAACCCTCTTCCAAACATCACAGAATCTTTATCGCCAGATTTATACTCTTTTTGTTTAACCAACGAATCTAACTTTGCATTAGCTAAATCATTAATGATTGAGCTACTTTTTCCTTCTGATCTTTTTTGTATAATTTGTTCTCCATCTATGATATAAGAAATAGAATCGCTTAGTAATTCTAATGGGTCGGGTTTTTCAATCTGGGGCTCTTCAACTGGATTGGTTTTCTTACAGGCCGCAAAGCATAGTAATACCATGCCAAGGCTTAATAAATTTTTAAATTTCATAATTGTGATTTTATTTGTGTGTTTTTAAATATAACTAAAATAGTTAACTAAATAAATAGTAGGATATCGATTTTGGATCTTCAACCGACTAAAGACTGTTGTCCTGCACTTTAATACGCTACTCAATTTTTCCTCTGCTTGAGTTTTATATCTTTGTCGTTCAATTGAACATCATGAGAAAATACCTGTTTTTCGCCCTAATCTTTAGCCCATTTTTCATAAAGGCACAATCTCCCGCCCGCGACTATACAAATGCGGTGCTTTGGCAGCAGACTTCGGGCGAGTACCGGGCACTTTGTTTTCAGGCATACAACTTTGCCCGGTTATCGTTGAAAGAAGCTTTGTGGGCCGATACCAGCCGTAAGCCCAATTGTGTAATTGTTGATATTGACGAAACTGTTCTCGACAATTCACCATTTCAGGGCCACGAAATTAAGAAGGGATTAAGCTTTGATGCGAAGGACTGGACGGAATGGACGAACCTTGCAAAGGCCGATACCGTGCCGGGTGCGTTATTTTTTTTAAAGTTTGCAGCTACAAAAAATATTGAAACGTTTTATCTCAGTAATCGTGATGAGAAAGATTATTCAGCAACATTAAAAAACCTGCAAGCATTCGGTTTTCCCTTTGCTGATGAGGCGCACTTACTGGTTTCGAAAGGAACTTCAGACAAAGAACCACGTCGCCGGAAAATAGGCGAAACACACAATATTTTGATGCTCTGCGGAGATAATCTGAGCGATTTTACTAACATTTTTTATCGTCAGGGCAAAAACACCAACGAACAGGTTACAAACAGTCAGGCGCTTTTTGGTACCAGATTTATCGTTCTTCCCAACCCAATGTATGGCGATTGGGAAAAGCCTTTATATCAAGGAGAAAAGTTAAACGATAAACAAAAGGCAACACAACGTTTAGAACGATTAAAAAGTTATTAAGTATTATAAATATTCGCTAATAAGTATTACTTTTGCTGCATCATAAAGATGAAAATTATGGAGAACAACGAATTAAAGCACAACACAGAAAGTATGCAAACGGCTAACCAGCCAGGAATTTACAGATTGATTATTTTTGGTGTCCTAATTTCTATGGTTGGTACTTACTTACGTTTCGCCCACGATTCTTGGCAAATGTCGTTAATCTCGTGGATTATTCTGTTTGTAGGTGCGATTATCTCTATTAAAGGAGTTTTCAAGATTTTAGATGCATAAGCATATTTCTCTCTAAATATAAAAGCCAATTATGTAGCAAACATAATTGGCTTTTTTGCTTTGCAGGGGCTTAGCTTGTAAAGAAGTTGTCGGATGAATATAAAAACAGTGGCGAAGTATTCATCCTACGACTACAAGTAATCTACAGTATTCATCGGGCTGCAAAACAAAGCGCTACTGATCTGTGAATGAGACTTGAAACATCCATCTCCAACTTAGCATGGGTTACCTAAATACATTTTTCGTATAAAGGGAAAACAGAGCGGAATAATCTAACCAATAACGCTCAATTCTGATGGCCATTAGAATAATATTTTAAAAATGATCACACATTTAGCACCACTAAATCATGAAAAGGAATATTATTGCTATAGCCATACTTGCGACTATTTTCGGCTGCTCGAATGCTGAAAAAAGATACGGATCGATAGCCGCCACCGATCAGTTAAGTAGCGACACCGCTGCAACGACAGATGCCACAAGCGCTGAAAAGATTATCAAAACCGCAGATATGCAGTTCCGCGTAAAGAACGTTCAAAACACGAAGGAACAGCTAAGCAAAACTATAAGCAGTCAAGGCGGTACTGTAGCCGAATTCTCTATCCAAAGCACCATTTTAGCGACAGATAAGGTAAAGCAATCAGTCGATTCGTTAAAGGAAATCACCTCGTACCGTACAAACGGCTATCTGGTGGCAAAGATTCCATCCGAAAAGCTGGACGAGTTTACAAACACCATCGCCAAAATGGCTGTTTTTGTCGATTATCAGGCGATGAAAATGGATGATCAGAGCATTTCTTTCTTGTCTAATAAAATGAAGGCCGAAAATAGGGTAGAAGCAGTAGCACGCATCAACAAACTGGCCACCAAGAAAAGCCCGAATGTAGAAACTTCATTGCTGATTAAAGATGACTATGTTGATAAAAAGATTGAAAATTTACTGATCGACAGCCGGGTGAAATTTAGCACCATTACGCTTAGTTTTTATCAGGACAATACCATTAAAACCATGGTGGTTGCCAACGATCATATTTACGATTATAAACCAGCTTTTGGTAAACGCTTATGGCTGGGCATTGTAAACGGATGGACGATTTTTAAGGAAATTATATTGGCCCTCGTTAATTTATGGATGTTGATTTTGGTAGGCATAGCACTGTTTTTCGTCGTCCGCTATTTCATCAGGAAAGACAAGAGATCGAAAGAACTAGCTGTGCGGGAGTTTGTCGCGGCTCAAAATCCTATCAGATGACGGCCTTTTTTGCACCGTAATCTATAGCTGTCATACTGAGGGCTAATTTTTAGCAAAATCATAGCATGGACGATTCTTTTATGATTACTGAGGTAGATCTCTCTAAATGACGATTTTGTGTCGTTTTCCAAAAACGTCAATGGTAGGGCAACGCCCGCCTGAGCGGGCGGGTAGGAAGGATCCCCAGACGATGAAACGCAGGAGACCAAAAGCCCGTTGCTACAGAGAGAGAGCCGAGTGAGTGTGTAAGTGATAGTGAGCCGAATCTCGTGCAACCAATTCAATCACTCGCAGGCGTAGCTTATCTCGTTCTTTTTTGTTCCCGAATAGGTAAACTTACGGTCCCCTGATGAAAATGTTCCTTCAAATTTGGTCACCACTTTTGAATATCTTCCGGCCACATCTTTAGCATAGGTGAAATGCGCAACCTCTTCAGACTGTGAGATGTTGATTGGATCGTTCTCGATAAAGGTTTCTATGCTTTTTACCTTCAAATTTTTAGATTGCTTTCCGAAAGGGATTCCGGGTAGAAAATGGTTGATCAAATCGCTATAAAGTGGATCTGCGATAAAAAGCGTAGATGAAGCTAATTCTGTAGAATACTCGTAAGTAATTACGGTTCTAGCCTCATCGAAAGCAAGCTTTGCCACTTTGGAAATATTGCCTCCGCTATAGGTAATATCGGTCACATCGAACTCTGTATCACTATAAAAGTGCTTAATCTGGGTAAGGTATCCCTCAGTATTATAGTGGTAAGTTTCATAATGTTCCTCGGAATGATCAGCCCTGGCAACTTTACCATTTTCCAGAGTAAGCTCAATTTGGGCACCATCGCTGTCAGTTAAAATTATTTTATCGCTTCTGTAAGTTAAATTGAAATCTGCCGATTTTTTAGACCCTTTAATAAGCCTTTTGTCCTCGTCGTAAGTTAAAACATGGGCGAAGCTAAATTTATCGTTTGAGAAATGCTTGATACTTGTGATTTTGCAATCGTTACTATTAGCAAGAGTAGGGCTTGCGCTGTCTTTCTTGCACGTAAGACCGATGGCAGCGATCGCCAGGGCCAGTAAAATTTTAGGATGTTTGCTCATATTCGGTTATGTTAAAAAACCAGTATGTCAACCAAAAGAGAAAGTTCGGAGTACGTAAAGTAAATCTGTAATGGAATAAAGTTTTGTTATTCCTAAAAGTTGTACGACGTTGTTCTGTTTTTGGTGTCTTTTAACAAATAAAATAATGGTTTTGTCGCAATATACCACTTTTTATTAAATACGAAAAGTTTATACCGCCAGAATTAGCCGGTACGGTGTGAAATGATGGGAATTTGTTGAGCATTAAATGTGAGCTGAGGGTCGGCTTAGTTCGTCAAGGTTAGAACCGCTCTTTCTTTAGCCATTGTGCTAATAGATTAAACCAGTCTACATCAGATGTTTTATTGTGCAAGCCAAATCCATGGCCACCTTTTTCGTATAAGTAGATATCGGTGTCTACATGGTTTTGTTTCAAAGCGTGGTGCATTAAAATACTGTTGGCGACCGGTACAGACCCGTCGTCTTTTGCATGCACGAAAAAAGTTGGAGGCGATTTCTTATTTACGTTTTTATTTGCCGAAAAATAGTGTTTTAAGCTGTCGGGCGGGGTTGGACCCAAAAGGTTTTTCATTGTTCCGGTATGCACCGATTCTTCGAAGCTAATTACCGGATAAATCAGCACTGCAAAATCAGGGCGAAGTTTAATCTGCTCTGGATCGGCAATCCTGACGTCATCGTAGTGCGCTATTAATGTAGAGGCTAAATGCCCACCCGCAGAAAACCCCATAATGCCTACCTTATTCGACTTTACGCTGTATTTTTTTGCATTCTTTCGAACAAGATAAATGGCTTGCTGTACATCTTGCAAAAGCGCATAAGTCTTGTCGTTCATGATTTCGTTGCTTGGCAAGCGATATTTTAAAACAAAAGCGGTGATGCCAATAGCGTTAAATCTTTTGGCAACATCAATACCTTCGTGGCTGAAAGCCAATGCGCCATAGCCGCCACCGGGACAAATGATTACCGCGGATCCGTTAGCTATATCTTTTGGCGCTTCAAAAACGGTTAGTGTGGGTATGGATACCTTTGTGATGCTTAATGTTCCGTTTGCCCGTGTTTCTATGTTTTCGATGTAGCTTGCTGGAGTTGGCTTAGCCCCCGGAATTTCGCCCTGATAAAGTGGGATAACTTCTTGTGCTTTAGAAAAATTAATGGTCATAAAAAACACGATAAGGAATGCTGCTGGTTTAGTCATTGCGAGTCTGTTGGAGGGGTGCATTGGAATTTTAATTTAGACAAACTTTATTAATTAGCGGTTACCATAAAATACGATCAATACTTAAAACTCCATCAAATAAGCCTTTAAAAATTCATCGATATCGCCATTTAAAACCGCATCGGGATTGGATGTTTGATAGTTTGTACGATGATCTTTCACACGACGGTCATCGAGCACGTAACTCCTGATTTGCGATCCCCATTCAATCTTTTTCTTTGAACCTTCAACGGCAGCGATGGCTTCGTTGCGTTTGCGCTCCTCAATTTCGTACAATTGAGATTTCAACAATCGAATGGCATTTTCTTTGTTTTGAAGTTGCGATCTCGACTCTTGGTTTTTAATAATAATTCCCGATGGTTTATGGTAAAGGCGAACTGCCGTTTCTACCTTGTTTACGTTTTGCCCACCAGCGCCGCCAGCCCTAAAAGTTTCGAACTCAATATCTGCAGGGTTGATGTCGATTTCGATGGTATCATCAACCAGCGGATAAACGTATACCGAAGCAAAGGAAGTATGTCTGCGGGCATTAGAATCAAATGGCGAAATGCGTACCAATCGGTGCACACCATTTTCGCCTTTAAGGTATCCGTAGGCAAAGTCGCCGTCAAATTGAAGCGTAACCGATTTTATACCGGCGATATCGCCTTCCTGGCTATCTTGTTCAGTAATTCGGTACCCGTTTTTTTCGCCCCACATTAAATACATACGCATCAGCATATACGCCCAATCGCAGCTCTCCGTTCCACCTGCACCGGCGGTAATTTGTACCACGGCAGAAAGTTGATCTTCTTTGGTGCGCAGCATGTTTCTAAGTTCCAGTGCTTCGACGGCCTCTTTGCCAAGATCGAACTGTTCTCGCAGCTCGCTTTCCGACGCATCGCCCGATTGAAAAAACTCCAACATTACGGCCGCATCTTCAACAGCACTATTGGTTTCGGCAAAGCCATCAGTCCATTTTTTTTTGGCACTGATTTCGGCAAGTATTTTTTCTGCTTTTTTTGGATCGTCCCAGAAATCGGGCGCCATGGTTAATTTTTCCTCTTCGCGGATGGCGTAAAGTAGCTCATCGACGTCAAAGATGCCTCCTCAGAGACGTTACTCTGTCTCTTAAATCCTGAATCTGTTCTTTGGTCATGTCGCAAATGTAATAAAGATTGTTGAATTGTTTTATTGTTGACGCTCATCTGGCGCAAGCATCTCGCTTGAGCCTGTCCAGAATTCTCTTTGAGCACAAATAAATGCCCATTTGAGCCAATAAGTAAGTTGAAATCTATCCTATACATGTCGTAGCGAGACGCTACGACGAGTGGGGCTGCTTTATAAAACAGAAACAGAAAGCCATACAATGCCTCACTACTTTTTCATCGCCATGTAATCGAGCGCTAAATTAGACAATAATTTAACGCCAAGTACAAAGCCGCTTTCATCAAGATAGAAATCGGGCGTATGGTGCGATGGCGCTTTTACAGGGTCTTTGCCTTTGGGCATTCCGCCTAAAAAGACAAATAAACCCGGAACTTTCTCTTGGTAAAATGAGAAATCTTCGGCTCCGGTTACAGGTGGCTTTAACAGCACATGGTCAGTACCTGCCGTGGCTTGCATGCTGGGCAACATTTTCTCAGTTAACGCAAGGTTGTTAAAGGTTACCGGATAGCGGTGGGTATATGGGATCTTGATTTCTGCCGTTGCGCCCCCAGCCTCAGCAGTTTTGGTCACAATGGTTTTAATCCTGTCTATAAACATCAATTCATCTTCGCGGCTCAAATTGCGCACTGTGCCCAACATTTCTACTTTCTCGGGAATAATGTTCGATCGTACCCCACCATTTATAGCGCCAATGGTTACCACCCCCGGATTTTCGGTAACGTTGAGGTTTCTGCTAACAATAGTTTGGAGGTTATTAATAATTTGCGCCGAAACAACAATTGGGTCAATGCTGCTCCAGGGATAGGCCCCGTGCGCTTGCCGCCCCGTAACTGTAATCTTCATGTCGTTAACCGCTGCCATTGTACCACCCGGGCGATAGGTTACATTGCCCACTTCGGTTTGAGAGTTAATGTGCAAGCCAAAAATGGCTTCAACCTTGGGGTTTTCGAGAACGCCCTCTTTAACCATTAGTGCTGCTCCGCCTTCTTCGCCCACAGGCACACTTTCTTCAGCTGGCTGAAATATAAACTTTACAGTGCCTGGAACGTCCTTTTTCATTGAAGCTAGAACCTCAGCAACGCCCATTAAAATGGCCATATGGCTATCGTGTCCGCAAGCATGCATTACGCCGACCTCTTGTCCGTTATATTGCGTTCTTACCTTCGATGCAAATGGAACATCAACCCTTTCGGTAACGGGTAGGCCGTCCATATCGGCTCTTAATGCCACAACCGGGCCGGGTTTTCCACCTTTCAAGATGCCTACTACGCCGGTTTTGGCTACGCCCGTAGTTACTTCGATACCGAGTGATTTTAAATGTTGAGCAATAATACCCGAAGTTCTGACTTCCTGATTGCCCAATTCGGGATGCTCATGAAAATCGCGCCTCCACGTAATTACCCTTTGTTCTATTGCATCGGCTTTTTTAGCAACCTGCAATCGCAATGGCGATTGTTGAGCAAATGAGTTGATGGATATCAGGGAGAAAGCAATTAGACAAATTTTTTTCATTGAATGGTTGTTTGGTTTACAAAAGCAGGATAAGTTAAAAGAATTAATTAAAAGACTTTCTATTGTAAAATAGCGACTACCGA
>Ga0308165_1005960_pt1 | contig 11001 bp, 8 predicted proteins | sample PhyWR2_FD_201032 | JGI IMG/M metagenome (GOLD analysis project Ga0308165, IMG submission 201032) | Phyllosphere microbial communities from UC Gill Tract Community Farm, Albany, California, United States - DLSLW.R2 | ecosystem: Host-associated > Plants > Phyllosphere > Unclassified | place: USA... | reverse complement strand
CCGACCTGGAAGACGCGATGGGCAACCCGGACATTCACGCGGTGCTGCAGGTCTATGACAGCCCGGGCGGCGAAGTGGCCGGCGCCTTTGAATACGCCGAGCGCGTGATGGCCCTGCGCGGCAAGAAACCCATGGTCGCCATGGCCGACAGCATGGCTGCGTCGGCCGCCTACCTGGGCGCGAGCGCCGCCGACGAGCTGGTGCTCACCGCCACCAGCTACGCCGGCTCGATTGGCGTGGTGATGCGCCACGTGGACCTGTCCAAGGCGCTGGCCAGCGAGGGCGTGGCGGTCACGCACATCTTTGCCGGCGCCCACAAGGTCGATGGCAATGCGTTCGAGCCGCTGCCCGCCGCCGTGCTGGCCGAGCTGCAAAGCGAGATGAACAGCCTGTACGACGAGTTCATTGCCGCCGTGGCGCTGCACCGGGGTATGCCGCCCGCAGCCGTTCGCAAGACACAGGCGGCGATGTACCGGGGCGTGGCCGCCATCGGCGCGGGCCTGGCCGACCGCCTCTCGACCACCGACCAGATGATTTCAGAACTGGCCGCGCAGCGTGCGCAGTCCTACCCCGCCGGGCCATCGGCCCGAGCCAACGCCAACGACAACAACACGCAAGGAGCTTCCATGTCAGGCAACACCACCCCCGGCGGTTCAACCCCCGCCAATTCCGCACCCGCACCCGCAGCCGCCAGCTTTACCCAGGCCGATGTGGACACCGCACGCGCGCAAGGCGCCTCCGCCGAGCGCGGCCGCGTCGTCGCCATCCTGGGCCACCAAAGCGCCGGCGCCAACATGGCCCTGGCCGTGCAGTGCATCAACACCGGCTTGAGCACCGAGCAGGCCAGCGCCATCCTGGGCGTCGCCGCTCCGGCCGCTGTCGCCACCGCCCCGGCCCAGGCCACCAGCAACCCATTTGCTGCCGCCATGGCGCAGGTCAGCAACCCTAAGGTCTCGGGCGTCGAGGGCCGGCCCGATGCGCAGGAAGACCCGGTCGCGCTGGCCGGCTCCTGGAACCGCGCCTTTGGCATCGCGGGCAAATAAGGCTTTTCACGCACTCACCCACGCAACAGGACACCCCCCCATGACCACCCTTACCGAAGGCCGCTACGCCGGCGAACACGTCATCAGCGAAGCCAACGGCACCCGCTCGCGCGATGTCGTCACGCTCATCTCCGGCCAGAATCTGCCAGCCGGCGCCGTGCTGGGGCGCATCACCGCCAGCGGCAAGCACACCCTGCTGGCCCCGGCCGCCAACGACGGCAGCGAAGCCGCCTGCGCCGTGCTCTTTGCCCCCGTCAACGCCGGCGCTGCCGACAAGCCTGCTGTCGTCAATGCCCGCGACACCGAAGTGCAGGGCGCCTGCCTTACTTGGCCTGCCGGCATTGATGCAGGCGATAAAGCTGGCGCCACTGCCGAACTCAAGGCGCTGGGCATCGTCATCCGCTGATCGCCCGCAAGTCCACCCCACCCGCAACCCCTACAACTCACACAAGGACAAGACACATGGCCCACATGGATGTTTTCAATCAACGCGCCTTTGGCATGGTCGAGCTTTCGGGCGCCGTGCAGCGCGCGCCGTACAAACCCCGTTTCTTGGGCAACCTCAACCTCTTCACCCCCAAGCGCGTGCGCACGCAGCTGGTCTCCATCGAAGGCAAGGGCGGCGTGCTGTCCTTGATCCAGACCAGCGAGCGCGGCGCGCCGCTGCAAGAAGGCAGCCGCGAAAAGCGCGACATGAAGGACTTTCGCACCGCCCGCATCGCGCGCGGCCAGACGCTCTACGCGACCGAGCTTGACGGCATCCGGGCTTTCGGCACCGAGAGCGAACTGCAGAGCGTGCAAAACGAGATTGCCGACATCATGGATGGCGCCACCGGCCTGCGCGCTGCTGTCGAGCTGACGCACGAAAACATGCGCCTGGGCGCCGTGCAAGGCATCGTCGTGGACGCCGACGGCAGCACCATCTACAACTGGTTCAACGAGTTCGGCATTGCCCAGCCCGACGAGCTGGACTTCGACCTGGACAACGCAGCGCCCGCCTCGGGCGCCGTGCGCAAGCAGTGCAATGCCGTGGTGCGTGCCATGCAGCGCGCCGCCGCCGGCGCTTGGCTCGACGGCAACACCTACGCCGTGGGCCTGTGCGGCGATGCGTTCTGGGACGACCTGACATCGCACCCCGAGGTGCGCGCCACGTTCCTGAACCAGCAGCAAGCCAGCGAGCTGCGCAGCAGCGTCGGCCGGGCCTTCAGCTCCTTCATGTACGGCGACATTCTGTTCGTGAACTACCGGGGCACGGACGACAAGAGCACGGTGGCGGTGAACACCGACAAGTGCAAGTTCTTCCCGGCTGACGCGCCCGGCGCCTTTGTCTCGGCTTTCTCGCCCGGCGAGTTCCTGCCGTTCGTTAACACGCCCGGCCAGGACGTGTACGCCATGGTCGTGATCGACAAGGACCGCCAGGCCTGGGCGCGGCCCGAGATCTACAGCTACCCGCTCTTTATCTGCACGCGCCCGGGCATGCTCCAGCGCGCCAAGCGGACCTGATCGGCCATGACGCTTGCACCCTTTGCCGACATCGACGCCCTGATCAATCTGGGCTGCGCGGCCACGCTGTCCAACGCTGTCGCGCTGTACCAGGGCGGCCAGCCGTTCGGCGTCATTTTCGAGCGCACGCCGGCCGATCCGTTCAGCGGCGCAGTCGATGCGTCGGCGCGCACATGCGGGTTTGACGCGGCGCTGGCCCCGGGCATTGCCGAGGGCCACGAGCTGGTGATCAGCGGCACGGTGTTTCGCGTGAGCGGCGGCACCGAGCCGGACGAAACCGGCTGGGTGCAACTTCTCGTCTTTCCGAAGAATTGACATGCTGGCGCTCGAATCCATCCTCAAGACGCGGCTGCAGGCGCTGCCGGCCCTCACGGCCTGGGTGGTGCGCGGCGGCACCGACCTAGTGGACAGGCGCCCGCTGCCGGCCGCCGAGATCGCCTGCGAGGGCGCAGCCGTGACCGGCAGCCAAGCCAGCGGCGCGAAGGTCGAACCCAGCTGGACGGTCACGCTCGTGGTGCGCCGCAGCGACGAGGCCGCCGGGCAGCTGGACACGGCCTTTGCCGCCGTGATCGGCAGCCTGCACAACTTCACGCCCGCGCAGGTGTCGGGCCACTACTGGTCGGCGCTGGCGCTCAAACGCGTGGAGGCGCCGCAGTTCGGCGACGAGGGCGTGGCGGGCATTGCCATGACGTTTTCCACCGGTGCGGCCTATCTCGCAAGCCGCGCTTGACTCCCACAACCAATAAATCTCTTCTCAGGAACCCATCATGGCCCAAGCCACTTCCCGCATCTTTCGTCCCGTGCTCAACGCCGGCACCGTCTACGCCCGCTTGGCCGGTAGCGCCGCGCCCATGCAGTCCATCGGCGGCATCGAGGAATTGAAACTCGACATCAAGGAAGACACCAAGAAGCAGACCGACTACAGCCGGGCCGGCGGCGGCACGCGCGCGCAGGTCAAGCGCGTGGAATCCATCACCCTGTCGGCCAAGCTGCAGGATGTGAACGCCGTGAACCTCTCGCGCGCCGTGTTCGGCACGTCCTCGGCGGTCGAGGGCGCCGCCATCACGGGCGAAGCGGTCACGGCCTACCGGGGCGGCCTCATTCGCCTGGCGCACATCAAGCCCAGCGCCGTGGTGGTCAAGAAGAGCACCGAGGTCATTGCAGCTGCTGGCAACTACGAGGTGCGCCCCGAAGGCCTGTTCGTCTTTGACAACGCGCCTGGCATCGCCGACGCGGACGCGCTCACCGTGGACTACACGCACGGCAGCTACGACCTGATCGAAGCCCTGACCACGGCCGCCCCGATTTTGGAAATGGCCTACGCGGGCGTGAACGAGGCCGACAGCGGCAACCCCTCGACGGTGGATATTTTCCGCGTGCAGATCGGCGCGACCAAGAGCCTGGGCCTCATTGACAAGGACTTCGGCTCGCTGGAGATCGAGGGCGAAGTGCTGGCGGACCCGACCAAGACGGGCGCGGGCACCAGCCGCTTCTTCCGGGTGCAGATCGCCTAACTCCCTCCCTTGACCAGCACGGCGCCAGGTGCGCCGTGCGGCTTCAAGTGTCGCTTTTGGGCGGCAGTTGAAGCCGCTGCATTGCCCAACCTCCAACCCGAGACCTGCCCAACATGGCCATGAAGCCCATCGAGATCCTGATCAACGCCAAGGACAACGCCTCTGCGGTGTTCGACAGCCTGCGCGCGCGGATCATGGCCGTGGGCCTGCTCATCCTGAGCTACTTCGGTGTGCAGGCCTTTGCCGGCGTGGTCAAGGGCGCGGCCGACTTCGAGCAGGCGATGAGCCGCGTGCAGGCGGCCACGGGCGCCAGTGCTTCGGAAATGGCCAGCTTGCGCAAGGCCGCCGAGGACGCCGGCGCCAACACCAAGTACACCAGCGCCGAGGCCGCGCTGGCGCTGGAGAACCTGGCCAAAGCCGGCTTGAGCGCCAACGATGCCATTGCCGCGCTGCCGGCGGTCCTGAACCTCGCGCAGGCCGGCGACATCGAGCTGGGCCAGGCGAGCGAGTTCGTGACCAAGGCCGTGATGGGCCTGGGCCTGGCGTTCACGGACGCCGGCCGCGTGGCCGATGTGCTGGCGCTGGGGGCCAACGCCACCAACACCAGCGTCACGGGCCTGGCCCAGGCGCTGAGCTACGCGGCGCCGGTGGCCCAAAGCCTGGGCCTGTCGCTCGAATCCACGGTGGCGATCATCGGCAAGTTTGCCGATGCCGGCATTGACGCCAGCCGGGCGGGCACGGCCCTGAACAGCATCTTGAGCCAGTTCGGCGACCCGGCCAGCAAGTTCCGCCAGGAGCTGGCCGGCGCGGGCATCACGACCAACAAGTTCGAGGACGCGCTGCACCAGCTGGCCAAGGCCGGCCCAGGCGGCGCCAAGGCCATCAATGCGGTGGGGACCGAGGCCGGCCCGGCGCTGCGCGCGCTCCTGAACCAGGGCATGGGCGCGCTGGATGACCTCACGGCCAAGCTCAAGAACGCCGAGGGCAGCGCGGCGGCCACGGCCAAGGTGATGCAGGACAACCTCAACGGGTCATTGAATGGCCTGTCCAGCGCCTGGGACACCGTGAAGAACGCCCTGGGCACGCCCGTGCTGCCGGTGCTCAAGGACGGCGTGGACCAGCTGGCCGGCGCGCTCAAGAGCGCGGTGACGGACGGCACCATTGGCCGCTTTGGCGAGGCCATCGCCACGGCTTTTCAGAACGGCATCAAGTGGGTGCGCGAGTTTGTCGGGCAGATCAACTTCACCCAGGTCAGCGCCGATATGCGCGCCTTTGCCGACCGGACGGGTGAGGTTTTCAAGCAGATCGGCGAGCACGCCAGCACTGCCGGCGCCACGGTGCAAACGGCTTACGGCGTCATCCAGACCTCGGGCAACACGCTGCTGGCCGCCCTGTACGGTACCGCCGCCGGCCTGACGCTCATCATTCAGGGGGCGCTCAAAGGCCTGGCGGCGCTTTACCTTGCCTCGTCCAAGGTCACCTTTGGCGGCCTCTCGGCGCAGTACAAAAAAATAGCCGAAGACCTGCGTGTCCAGTCCGATGGCATGGGCGCAGCAGTCGATGCGCTGGCCGTCAGGGTGCGTGCCTCCATGGGCGGTATTGGAGACGGTCTGCAGAACGTGAAGGAAGGCTTTGGAGGCTTGGCGAAAGGGGCAGCGGATTCAACGTCGGCGCTCGACGGCACCAGCAGCGCCATGGCGTCCATGGCCAAGGAGCTGACGGCAGGCGCCGAGGCGGCAGCGGCAGCGGGCGTGGCCTACCAGAAGAAGGCCAGCGCCGAGCAGGCGGCCAAGCAATCGTCTGAGGAGCACGGCGCCGCCCTGCGCCAGCTCAGGGCCGAATACGACCAGCTGGTGGCCGCCGGCGACCTGCAGGCCGCCGCCGAAAAGATCAAGGCGATCAACCAGGCCCTGAAGGACACGGCGCCGGCGGCCAAGGACGCGGTCAAGGCCGCGCAGGAGGCGGCCAAGGCGACGGCCGAGGCTTTTGAGGCGCTGGGCATTTCCAGCCAGGCCAGCTTGAAGCAAGTTGCCAGCTCGGCCAAGGTCTACTACGACCGCATCAAGGCCGATGGCACCTCCACGGCCGTGGACCTGGCCAACGCCTTCAAGGCCTATGCCGAAAAGGCCATCGAAGCCAACAACGGCGTGGCCACCGAGGCGATCAAGACCGAAGCAGCCATGCGCGGCTTGAAAGTCACGACAGACGACACGGGCAAGTCCATCGTCAGTTCGATGGCCAGCGGCCAGCAAGCCGCCGCCCGCCTGGGCGAGCAGGTCAAGCTCACCACCGAGCAGATCCGCGCGCAGGAAGAGGCCATGGATCGGCTGAACATGAAATACACCCTGAGCGCCAACTACACCGAGCGCCAGATCGCGCTGCTGGAGAAAGAAGCCGCAGCCGCCCAAAAAGTGATTGACCTTGAAAACAAGCGCCTGAACCGGGACAAGGAGGGCTACAGCCTCAACACCGCCGGCCAGCGCGTGGTGCAGCAGGTGGACACGAAGGCCAGCATCTACGAGCGCGCCAAGGGTGCGGGCCTGACCGAGGCCCAGGCCTTGAAGCTGTCCAACGACACCGCGCTTCCCTACAACGGCCCGTCCGTCATTGCCAACACGCGGCCCGAGGATATGGACGGCTCGAACTGGAGCACGCGCCTGCAGGCGTCCATTGACAAGCTGGTGCTGGCCAATGCGCGCACCAGCGCCGCCTCGGGCAACACCAGCGAGACCAAGACCTACCGCGTCGTGCTGCAGGTCAATGGCCGCAGCACCGAGATCAACACCGCCAGCGACGCCGATGCGCAAAAGCTCATCACCGCGCTGCAAGACGCCCAGCTCAGCGCCAGCTGATCTATCGACCTTATGACCATCCTCCTCACCTACGCCGGCACCACCGCCCAGCTCACCGACCGTCTGCAGTGGACGGACGAATACGACTGGAGCCCGGTCCAGCAGGCCGGGGAGTACAGCACCACCGGCGCGCTGCTGCTCGATGTCGCCGTCAAGAAGGCCGGCCGCCCGATCACGCTGGACGGCGTCCAGAGCGAGGCGTGGATCGCGCGCGCGCTGTGCGACACGCTCCAAGCCTGGGCGGCGCTGCCGGGCATCACCTTGACGCTCACGCTGCGCGGCACGCCCCGGGCCGTGGTGTTTGACCATGCCCAAAAGGGATTCACTGCCCAGCCCGTCTGGAAGCTGCTCGACTTTGAGGCGTCGCCGGAGCTGATTTACCTGCCCACTTTTCGATTCCTGGAGATTTAACCCGTGCCCATTCAAACCGAAGACATCAAGCTTTTGAAATCCGCCGTCATGGCCGATGTGCCCGAGGGCGGCGGCGCCATGACCGGCGCCCAGATCATTGACGGGCTGAGCAACAACTTGTTCACCGACACCTCGTCCATGGACCGGGGCACGGGCCGCACGCAGGTGCGCAAGCTCTTTGGCGTGGCGCACTCGGACGATACCGACACGCTGCTGGGCGCGCATGCCATCGTCACCAAGGCGCCCGCCGACCCGCGCATCCACTGCGCCCTGATCAAGACAGGCGGCTGGGCCGACATGCGCAGCGCCGCTCAGGCGGCGATTGAAAAGTATGTGGTCAAGGGGCCGCATGCGCAGTTCCAGCTCTATGACACCCACTACGCCGAGAGCCTGCAGCTGCGCCTGATCAGCGCCCTGGGCGGCACGCCCCCGGCCGGTGGCGACGCGCTGGTGCTGGTGAACCCGGACGGGGCCGAGCAGGCGGTGCGGATTTTGAAGGTCTCCACCATCAAGCAGGACGTGGCGATGGCCGAGGGCGGCGGCGTCGTCATCGTGAACGCCACCGTTGCCACTTGCGACATCGGCAACGCGCTGGACAAGGACTTTTTCGGCCCGCCCGCGCACCGCGCCGGCATTGACGAGGATTTGTTCGCCAAGGTGTACACGACCAACATCGCCGGGGGCGCGCGCTTTTACGGCATCAAGCCGCTGGGCTTGAACGGGGCCGTGGGCGACTACGCCGCAACCACCTCCGGCGGGATTTACGCGCCCATCGTGCCCGCTGCCACCGTGGAGAGCCCGCTGGTGGACCTGTACCCGCTGGCCGTGCGCGGCTCGCTCTCGCGCACCGCCCTGCGCAGCGTGACGCTGCCGGCTGCCGTGATGGATTTGGGCGTGGGCGCCGCCTTGCTCCTGCCCACGCCGATGGAGCCCGGCTCGGTCTCGATCAGTCACGCCGGCACTGTCTTTGGCGACGATGGCGCCGGGGTCTTGAAGCTGGGCGCCGTGGCCGTGGGCGCTATCGACTACGCGGGCAAGCGCATCACCGTCAACCTGGGCAGCTACGGGCTGGCCGCGTGCGAGGTCACCTACCGGCCCGCTACCCCCGGCGGCGCCGCCACGCACAGCGCAGGCGTGAAGGTCACCACCGCCAACCAGGGGCGTGTGTACACCCACGCTTTCGAGCCGCCCCCGGCGCCGGGCACGCTGGGCGTGAGCTACATGGCGCAGGCCCGCTGGTATGACATGGCGGACAACGCCAACGGCCGGCTTGCGGGCGCAGACCCGGCCTATGGCGTGGGCAGCATCAACTACGACACCGGCAGCGCCTCGGTCACGCTGGGCGCCATCCCCGATGTCGGCGGCACGATCCTTTACCAGTGGGGCGACGCCAGCGCCGCCGCGCCCTACGCTGGCGCGGCGCCCACCCGGCTGAGCGCGCTGCTGGACCTGCCTTGGGCCGCCAGCCTTGCCACGATCACGCTGGCCTGGACCGTGGGCGGCGTTGCCCGGGCCGCCACCTGCGACGCCAGCGGAAACCTCAGCGGCGACGCCAGCGGCAAGGTCGCGGCGACCTACAAGCTCTCAAGCGGCACCTGGCAGTACGTCAACGAAGTGGCGTTCGAGCCGGCCGCCGTGCCTGATGGCGCTGTCACGGCGTCTTGGACTGCTGCAGCGGCCACCAGCAGCACCGCCACGTCCTCGGGCAGCGGCAACTACGCGCTGGCGCAAACGCCCGTGGCGCCCGGCAGCGTGGCGCTGACGGTGGCCTGCGCTAGCCAGGACAATTTCGATGTGCCCGCCAGCCTGTACGTGGTGGACAACGGCGCAGGCGTGCTGATCGCGCCGAACCAGGGCGGTGCCGTGGTCGGCAGCGTCAACTACGCCACGGGCGCCGTCCACCTCAACGACGCCGTGGCCTTGAGCGTCTATGAGCGGCTGGTCAAGAGCTACGCCATTGACGGCTCGAATGCCTACTACGAGTGGCGCGAGCTGCGCGTGGGCCACGCCTGCGCCCTGCTCAACAGCTCCATTGCGGCCATCTCGCACCGCAAGGCCGGCGCGGGTGCCGCCTCCAGCGTGGTCGTGGCGCTGCCCGCTGTGTGGGAGATGCAGCTGCCCGTGCCCGCAGGGCTGACGCTGGGCCTGAGCGGACTGGTGTTTACCGTGGGCGGCGCCGTTTACGCGGCCAGCGCTGGCGCCCTGTCTCGCGGCTGGAGCGTAGCGACCGGCGCGGCAGACGCTGCGGCTGGCACAGTCCTGGGCACGGGCCGCATCACCGTGGCCAAGCCGCCTGCCGGCTCAGCCAATGATGTGGTACTGGTCAGCGCCAGCGTGGACAAGTCGGGTAGCCTCACCGTGGGCCAGGGCGTGTTTCGCGTGGCCTCGACTCCGCTCAAGGTGGGCGTGTTCCAGATCCAGGCCGGCGCGCTCGTCGGCTCGGCCGATGACGCCGGCCTCATCAGCGGCGGCGGCTGGGAGGGGAGGGTGGACTACCAGCGCGGCATCGTCGAGTGGTCGCGCGTGATGGGCGTCGTCACCGGGTACGCCTCGTGGCAGGCGTTCGCCCCGATTGCCGCCAGCGCGCTCAGCTACAACGCAGTGTTTCTCCAATACTTGCCGCTGGACAAGGACTTGCTCGGTCTGGACACGGTGCGCCTGCCGCTGGACGGCAAAGTGCCGATCTTTCGCGCTGGCGACTTGGTGGTGGTGCACAACACGCTTTCCACGCAGCTGCCCAACCCGCTGGTCAAGGGCACGGCCTACAGCCTTGGGCGCGAGCGCATCGCCAGCGTGCGCGTCAAGGACGCGCTGGGGGCCATCGTGCCCAGCAGCCTGTACGCCTCGGACCTCAACCCCGGCACGCTGGCCGTCAAGGTCGGCTCGGACATCACGCCCTACACCCAGCCGCTGACGGTGGAGAACCGCATCGAGGACATGGTGCAGTGCGTCTCGGCCGACATTTCCGGCCAGCTCAAGTTCGCCTCGTCGCTCACGCATGCCTACCCGGCCGGCACCAGCTTTGTTTCTGGCGTGCTCGCCTTTGGCGACATGTTCGCCCGCGTCTATGGGGATATTGAGCAGGAGACATGGACTGGCGAGTGGAGCGACGAGCTGATCGGCAGCGCGCCGCTCTCCAGCTTTAACGCGGCGCAGTACCCGATCACGACAACCAACCGGGGCGCGATCACCGAGCGCTGGGCCTTGATCTTCAGCACCAGCGGCACAGCGTTTCGCATCGTCGGCGAGAGCGTCGGCGTGATCGGCACGGGCACGATCAATGCCGAATGCGCGCCGATCAACCCGGCCACGGGTGCCCCGTATTTCCGCGTGCCCGAAGGCGGCTGGGGCGCCGGCTGGAGCACGGGCAACGTGCTGCGCTTTAACACCATGGCCTGCGGCGCCCCGTTTTGGGCCGTGCGCACCATCCTGCAGGGGCCGGCATCGGTGGACAGCGATGTGTTCGAGCTGGCCTTTCGCAGCGACACCGACCGCCCGTAATTTGTACCCCAAGGAATCTCCATGACCTCCGTAGTTGACACTTCCGTTAAATTCTTCAGCAGCCGCATGCTCGGCGCCCCGGTGCTCAAGGGGCAGGCGGGTAGCCTGATCGCGCTGCTCGACGCCTGCCTGAAAGACGGCTGGGGCATCCAGACCGCTTCCTCGGCCGTCGTGGCC
>Ga0308165_1005956_pt1 | contig 11006 bp, 9 predicted proteins | sample PhyWR2_FD_201032 | JGI IMG/M metagenome (GOLD analysis project Ga0308165, IMG submission 201032) | Phyllosphere microbial communities from UC Gill Tract Community Farm, Albany, California, United States - DLSLW.R2 | ecosystem: Host-associated > Plants > Phyllosphere > Unclassified | place: USA... | reverse complement strand
TGAGAGGTTTCGCCAGAGGTGGAAATACTGCCGACGTTAACATATTGATCTTTCACCTTTTCGAAATCTACTTTTGTCATCAATTCTGCGGCGACTGAACTGAAGGCGAGTGTGCTTGCGAAAAGAGCCAGTATCAGTTTCTTCATAGTGTGTTTCCTTGTGACTAGTTGAGTGCATGATTTCAAATAAAACCGCATTAATGCGAGGGATTAAAAGTGGTTATGATCAGGCTAAAGCAACTGCATAAGGTACTTTTCAGGTGAAAGGCTTCAATTGTAAAGTCCCTGCTACCCAGTATAGACGAATAATTGACGAGAGCTCTAAATCGGCGTTGACGTGATTACAACGTGAGGGGAGGTGAAACCTGTCATGGTAAACCTCTGCAGCGTACAACACCTAACTCGGGCAGCGGCAGGGGTGAGCAGTACAACTATCGGGGAGGAACAGCCCGATACTGAAAACATTATTTTTAAGTTTAAATGAATAAATAAGAGGTCTACATAATATCCGCTGGATGCTTTAATTTATTTCCAAGGTAAAACACTTTCTCCAGCGTTGAGCAATAAGCCTGAAAGTCAGGCAAATCATAGAGATGTGGTGCGTATAAATAAGTTTATATTTATACATGTTACTTGATTCGCTAATAAATAATGTGTTGCATGTTAAATTGCGCTGGTTTAATAATGGTTTCTAATCAGGTTGTTTTATATTAATTAATAAAGGAGCTGTTTATGAGAGTTATTGATAATGCTATGCTTGATCAAATTTCTGGCGGTCGAGGGAATAATGGTGGTGATCGGTCGGATAACGGCGGTCGCAATAACAACAAGGGGAGAGGCGCGTCCACTAACTATGGCGGGCAGGCCAATGGCTTTGTCGGCAATTCATCTCCCGGTATGGATGCCAATTGTGTCGGTAGCCTTGCCTCTGGCGCTTTCGCTGGGGCGATTGGCGGTTCGCGAGGTGGCCTTGGCGGTGCAGCCGCAGGAGCTGCTATCGGTGCTTTGGGCGGGATTAATGGTTGCGTCAATACGGGCAATGGCGGTGGTGGCGGAACGGGTAGCAATAGCAGCTGTGGTGGAAGTTCAGGTAACAGCTGTAGCAGGTAATGTGATTCATGGCTAAAAACTAATACCAGCATGTTACCTATCGCATCACCTACACAGAGGGTTATACAATGATGATTAAATCAAATTTTTTATATAGCATATGGATTTTTGTTCTTGTATTATTCATTATTAACCCTCTGTTTTATTGTGTTGGCATTTTAGCTGTTTCTGTCATCGAACTCCCTTCATGGCTTACCAAGACAATTCTTGTATTCGTTATACCTTTAGGTTGCTACCGTTTGATCGATCTGGTTTACAACGCGGTGTGTAAGATAGTGACCCGAATGTCGAAAGAAAAATGATAGCCAGCCTAATCAAGGAAAAATATTGGCCCCATAACGGTTAATCAGTTTGGGGCCAATCTTGCCGTTTTTTTGATGGTTAAATGGCAGTCATACCGCACCTTGCGTCGTATGCCATTGCGGTAGCGAGTCGCTACCGTCGTTCACCTCCACCGTCAGCATTAATTCTCCGCGCCGCAGCTGAATGCGCAGACCTCCGCTATCCCGGCTGACATGCATATCGGTTATTGGCTGCCGATCGTCAAAATCCCATACGCCAATAAACTCCGCCTGCGGCTGATGGCTGCGTAATGTCAGATAACTCAGATCTGTCACTGCCGGGTTGGCTGGTGCATAGCCTTGCCACAGCAGCGCATCGCCATGCAGCCACAGCGCTTGCCCTTTACGGGAAGTGGCAAAGTGGCGTGGTTGGCTGTTGGTGAGCTTGGTTACCAAGACGTCGTGCATTACCGTCAGCGGCCCTTGTTGGCTAAATGGTGAAGTGTCACCCACCGCATCCAGCGCTTTGCCTTGCAGATGCAGCGTCCAATCGAGCTGCTGGCGATGCGGATTGGCGATAGTGCTGATATCAATCAGCGCACCGGGCAACCACAGCAAACGACGACGGAACCGAATATCGCGATAGGCCTGGCTATCCCATTCCACCCGGGTATGGCTATCCAACTCCGGCGGGCTTTGCTGCCAATCGACCTCCACATCCAGCCAGCAAAAAGACTCGCTCTGATGATATTGTAATATCTGCGGGATCGCTGGTGGCTGATTAGCCTGATTGACGGTCAGCGTATTATGGGTGGCGCTGTTTTTGTAGTAGGCGTAATGCATCCGCGCGCCATAACCGGTGGTGCCGAGATCGGGCAAGATCTCCTTACCGTGGTCGAACAAAATCAGGTTAAGGCGATCGTAGTGATCGTGTTCGCCGCCATAAGGCGTATGTTTCACCAGTAATGCCCGCCGTTGTGCCGGATCGCGCCAGATGGTGATGCCGCAATCTGGCGCGTGCAGATGTTGTTGGGGGATCACGTTCAGCGCTTGTGCTGGCAAAGCGGCCCCGTAGAGCAGTGCATCAATATTGGCTCGTGGCGTGTCGCGGTAGATGGCCTGTAGCGCGGCGGCATACTCCGGTTGTTGATAGCAGGACCAGGCAAATTCGTAGACATCGTGGTGATCGAGGCGTTCCTGGCCATAAATGCAGTCGTTAATGCGTGGAAAACTGCCGTCCGGCATCAACAGTTGCAGTGGGAAACTGAGCATTTTGCGGTAGTAGGGCGCGGCTAGCAGGCTCCAGCGGCTGCCTAGCGCCAGTTTTTCAAACGCCAGAAACCCTTGCAGCGCATAAAAGTGATAATGAATCGAACCCTCGAACCATAACCCTTCCGCGAACAACCCGTGCTCAAGCTGATAGCGCAACCCATAAGGCTGATTGACGGCAAACTCCAGCAGCGCCTCGTCTTGTAGAATAAATCCCAGCACGCCGATGGCGCTGCCAATCTTCACCTCATGGTTATGCAACTGCGGCGTGCGGTGCGCCATCAGAAACTCTGCACCGCAGCGCAGCAATCTTTCTTCTATGAAATGACGTTGTTCCTCAGTTAACGCCTCGCAGATAAAGTCATAGCCTAGGGTGAAGTCGAGCAGGCAGTTGGCTTCACACAGGGTTTGGGCGTTCATCTTGCCTGGCCCGTTGTAGGGGATGCCGCCGTGCTCCTGATAGTCTGGATAAAATTGGGCGTAGCGCAGTAAAATATCGCGCACCTTAGCCAGATAGCGTTGTTCACCGGTCAACTGCCACAACAGCCCCAGTTGGCGGCAGGCTTTGGCATTCAGGCCGTTCATCTCGCGCCACCACGCACCATCATAAGGTTCACCGCTAAAGCGCCGCCCGTCTACCGGGCAGCAATGGGCTTTGGGTGAGTCGTGCCGCCAGGCTAGCCGTACGCCGTGATCCGGGCAAAAGTAATACAGATTCCAGGTAGCGACGGCGGTAGCTGGCACCTGTAATGGCGTATCGAGCACCACGGCGTTTTCCGCCAGCAGATGCTCAATGACCAAAGGTTGCCTAGCCGCACGATCTCGCAACGCAATAAGTTGTTGCGTGGTGAACTGCTTCATTAGCTGTGGATCCTTCTTCCCGGAGCTTAAGGTTTTAATGGGGTAATCAGCGTGGTGATATCGTCGGGGTAGTTGGCCATCAGCCACTGTGCCTTTTCACGAAATACCGGGTCTTCCGGCCAGGCGCGGGCGGCGCTGACGATATTGACCAAGGCTTTTTTGTTATCCATTTTGTCGATATCTTTCCACGGCCATGGCGTGTCGCTATTCACGAACCCGGCAACATAGCTGTAGCCTTTGCGCAGGCTGTGATCGTCCAGGCTGAAGTTCCATACATCAACGCCGGTGATTTCTCCCAGGCGGCCAAGCTTGTTATAGGCTTCAAGGTTGAAGTTGCTGTAATGCCACGGGCGGGTGCGTTCCAGTTCGGCCATCTGGCGGCCTTGATTATCAAACTGGTTGGCAATGCGTCGCAGTTGGGTGATTTGCAGCCGTTGTTTGGCTTCGGCGATCTGGCCGCTGAACAGGGCAAAAGAGGCGGCCTGTAAGTCAAAGTAGGTGCCGTGGTTGTTATGCCAGTTATCCTCTTCAAAGCCATTCTGGCTGGTCGTCATCCAGCGGTAGAAATCGCCGTACCACTGTTTGAGCTGCTGATACTCTTTGTCGCTGATGACATTGGCCGGGCGCAGCAGTTCGATGGCGTCAATCACCTCTACCAGCGCGCGGCTGTCAATCAGGCCGATGCCGCGGCCATCGTTAATCCCCGGAATAGCCTGAGCATATTGCAGGTTCGGATTCATGCGGGTTTGCGGGTTGATAAACCAGTTCACCAGCTGTTCGCGAGCTTTCTGCGCATAGGCCGGGTTTTGGCTGAAGTACCACGCCAACGCCAGATTAGAGACATCGTTGCTCATGGCGACCAGGCGTTTTTTATCGGTGGCATCGCTGTTGGCAGTCAGGCTTTTGTCCATGACGGAGTAGAGCGGTTGCTTGAGGGCGCGATCGGCAGAGGCGATCAACTTGTTATAGGCGCCGACAAACGCCGGGGTTTTTGCCGCCAGCTGCTGTTGGCTGTACTGCAAGTCATCCAGTTTGACGATCAGCGGGTGCCCCTCGGCGGCAGACGACCCGCCCGCATGGAATAATGCCGCAAGAGTTAATGCCAGCAAGGGTAAACGGGGTAATAAAGCCATTTTAATCGGCAGCATGATTTTCTCCGTCCATCTGAGGATAGTGTTATTAATAGTAGGTGTTTAATATTTCCCAGCTAAATGGCTGGTTAATGCGATTAGGCTTTTAAAATGATTTTATAAATTGAAATATTGTTTCAAGCTAGTGATGACGCAGTGTAAGAGAAGACGGATATTTTTTTGTGATACACATCAAATTTAGCCTTCTAAGCGTAAATTGAGGTTAAAAACCCGCTGGCGGTCACGAAAAACCGCCTGTATCAACGTTTTTTGATTTTTTAAGCAATAATTTGTTTTTTATAACCACATGTTTTTAAATGACTATCGCGTGATGTCACCTTTTTTGTCACTTTCCTCTGTGATCAACAGCAAAGTTTTTAATTTTGAAACACGATTTCTATTTTATGGCGTTGTATTTAAAAAGGGCATTCGATTTAATGGCTAGGCACTCATTTAAAATATCCATACCCTGGTTCACTCCATTTTCGTGATTATCAAACCTCTTAAAAAAAAGGATGTGAATAAAATGTCCGTTAGCAAAATTAAATCCTTATTGTTGTTATCTGCGCTTGGCCTGGGCGTCACACAGGCTTATGCAGCAGAAACGCTTAATATTTGGATCCGTGCCAGTAACGATTCCAAAAATATTTATACCAAAGAGGCCGAAACCTTCGAAAAGAAAACCGGCATCAAGATTGAGTATTTCAACGCCACCACCGATTTCGAACAACGCCTGGCCCGTGCCGCTGCGGGGAACGCCTTACCGGATCTGATCTTCAACGATGCGGTCGCCATCGGGCAGTTTATCCAGCTCGGTATCGTTGAGGAAATTGAGCCGAAAAGCATTGCCGGGCATGACAACCTCTACCCCATCGCCTGGGAAAGTACCCGCTATACCGATGGCAAATATTACGGCGTGCCTACTTCTGCGCAGACCTTCGCCCTGTTTGTGCGTAAAGACTGGCGCGAAAAACTGGGGCTGCCGCAGCCGAAAACCTGGCAGGACGTGGCCACGCTGGCCAAAGCCTTCACCACGCAAGATCCGGATGGCAATGGCAAAAGCGATACCTACGGTTTCCTGCTGCCAGCATCCACCACCCGTGGTTATGCCAGTTGGTTTATGAGCGCGTTTCTGTGGCAGGCCGGTGGTGACTTTATTCGTGAGTCGGGGCAGGGCAAATTTAAAGCCTCACTCGATGAACCTGCGGCGGCAGAAACCCTGCAGTTTATGCGCAACATGTTGTGCGAAAAGGTAGTGCAGCCGGGTGCCATCAATGCCACCACCGCCGATGTGATCCCTTCGTTCCGTTCCGGCCAGACCGGCATGTTCTTTAGCGGCCCTTACCATATCGCGCTGTTTGATAAGGATCCGGGCAAGGATAGCTTCGAAGTGGTCGCCCTGCATGGGCCGCAAAGTGGGGCCACGCTGGCGGAAGGCACCACGGTGTTCCTGATGAAGAGCAGCCAGAAGAAAGAGGCCGCCCGCCAGTTCATCGAATTTATGATCTCAAAAGAAGGGCAAGAGATCGGCATGGGCAAGGGCAGCAAAAATATGCCGGTGGTGCGCTTACCGGTGAACCAGCAGGTCGATATCCAATCCGTTTACGACGATGCTCGCTGGGCCACCTTCGCCAAGCTGTATACCGAACAGGGCCGCTATGTACCGCAGGTGCCGAACTGGACGCCAATCCGCCAGATCACCGCAGAGGGCTTTAACCGCATCCTGGCGGACTGCAACAGCGATATCGCCGCAGAGCTGAAATCCAGCAACGACAAGGTCAACGCCGAACTGGCCAAACAACAAGTGCTGGCCGAGTGATCCTCCTGGGTGCCGCGGTTGTGCGGTGCCTTGTTAATCCTATAGAGCGATGATAACGATGTTAACTTCCCGCCAGAAACGGAACCTGGTGCCGTGGATCTTCCTGGCCCCGGCCCTGATCATTTTTACCTGGTTCAAGTTCATCCCAATGCTGCAAGGCCTGGTGATGAGTTTCTACAAGGTGAATTTCAATCAACAAAATGAGTGGGTAGGGTTTGCCAACTTCTCCCGCGCCTTTGCGGATGCTGAACTGCATGCGGCGGTGTTCAATACCTTCCTCTATGTCATCGTAACGATGGTGGTGGCGGCAGTGCTGGCTTTCTTCCTGGCCATGCTGCTTGAAGGCCCGGCACGCCACTTGCGTTTTATCCGTACCGCTATCTTTCTGCCAGCGGTCACCAGTGCGGCGATCGTCGCCGAAATGTGGCGCATCCTGTTCAACCCGACCCCCAATGGCGTGATGAACCAGGTGTTGAGCTGGTTTGGCGTGGCCGATCAGGGGTTCCTGGCGAGCTCCGATCAGGCGCTATGGGTGATCATGCTGCTGCATATCTGGAAGGCGATCCCCTACAACATGGTGATCTTTATCGCCGGGTTGGCCGGTATCAGCCGCGATCTGTATGACGCCTCCAATGTTGATGGTGCCAACTGGTGGAACCGTCTGCGCTACGTGACCTTGCCTGGCATGATCCCGGCGCTTTCTGTAGTGCTGATGCTCTCCTTTATCCGTGGGTTCCGCGTGTTTGCCGAAGTGTATGCCACCACCGGCGGCGGGCCTTCCAACTCCACCGAAATGATCATGACGCACATCTACAAGCTCGGTTTTGAGCAGTTTGACTACGGCTATGCCTCGGCGGTGTCGTTCCTGTTGTTCGCCTTCACCGTGCTGTTGACCATTTGTCATCTCACGCTGAAAAAACGCATCGCACGTTATTAAGGAGCCCTCATGTTAGGTAAACGTTGGGATACCTTTGGCCGCTGGATGATTTACGCTCTGCTGCTGGTGGTATTTGTCGGCCCGTTCTGGGGCATTGTGGCCACCGCGTTCAGCGGCGCACCGGTTAAACCGGGGGAATTGCTGGCATGGCCGAATCAGTTTTCGCTGGAAAACTTTATCTTCGCCTGGAACGACATTGGCGTTTGGCAATACCTGTTGAACTCTATGGTGGTGGTGTTCTTTGGCACCATTCTGCAAGTGTCGGTCAGCGCGTTGGCAGCCTATGCGCTGGCACGTAAGAAGTTTGTTGGCGTGTCGTTGGTCAGCCTGGTGATCCTTTCCACCATGATGCTGCCGGAAGAGGTGATCGCCATTCCGCTGTATATGATCATCAACTGGAAGTTGCCGGTGATCGACGCTTCGCTCTACAACACCTATCTCGGCATGATCATGCCTGTAGTGGGCTGGGCGTTCTCCATCTTTGTGCTTAGCGAGTTTATGGCCGCTATCCCCAAAGAGCTGGAAGAGGCGGCGCGCATCGACGGGGCCAATGAATGGCAGATTTTCTTCCACGTGATTTTACCGCTAGTGAAGCCGGCGCTGGGGACGGTGGTGACCTTCGGCTTCATCATGATCTGGGATCAGTATCTGCTGCCACTGATCGTCATCAACCGCGACAGTCTGAACACCATTCCGGTGATCCTTGGCACGTTGCGTACCGACGAGAGCATCACCCCGAACATCTTTATTGCCATCACCTTACTGGCGATGCTGCCTAGCATCATCGTTTATCTCGGCCTGCAAAAACATTTCAACCGCGGGATTATGTCCGGCGCGGTCAAAGGATAAGGAGCGACCTATGGGTTCCGTGGTACTGAATAATGTCTGTAAATCTTATGGCGATGTGCACGTCATCAAAGACGTCTCTCTGACTATCCCGGAAGGCGAGTTTTGTGTGTTGGTCGGCCCCAGTGGCTGCGGCAAATCGACGCTGCTGCGGATGATTGCCGGGCTGGAGGAGATCACCGGCGGTACGGTCGCGATAAATGAAAAAGACGTCACCGACGTAGAGCCAAAACTGCGGGATATCGCGATGGTGTTCCAGAGCTACGCGCTGTATCCGCAGATGTCGGTGCGGGAAAATATGGGCTTCGCGCTGAAAATGGCCAAGCTGCCGAAAGCGGAGATTAACCGCAAGGTCGAAGATGCAGCGGAGTTGCTTGGGCTTGGCGTGTTGCTGGATCGGTTACCGAAGGATCTCTCCGGTGGTCAGCGCCAGCGGGTGGCGATGGGGCGGGCCATTGTGCGTAACCCGCAGGTATTCCTGTTCGACGAGCCGCTCTCTAACCTGGATGCCAAACTGCGCACTCAGGTGCGTGGCGAGATCCGTGAGCTGCACCGCCGGTTGAAAACTACCTCGGTTTACGTCACCCACGATCAGATTGAAGCGATGACGATGGGGCAGATGATTGTGGTGCTGCGCGACGGGCGCATTGAGCAGGTCGGCACACCGTTGGAGCTGTACGATCGTCCGGCTAACCTGTTTGTGGCCGGGTTTATTGGCTCGCCGGAAATCAATCAGTTAAAGGGTGAAATTGTGATAGCGGGCGATGAAACTCTGCTACGTCTGGCGGATGATTCGCATCTGCGCCTGCCTGCGGGATTGCAGGTACAGGTGGGGCAAAAGGTGGTGTACGCCATTCGCCCAGAGCAGGTTAACGTGGTGGGCGAGAACGAGCAGCACGGGGCGTTGCAGGCGACCATTACCGCCATCGAAAATACCGGCTCGGATATGCAGCTGTTCTGCAACACTGGCGGCGGAGCCTTCACTTCGGTATTCAAGCAGCGTCTTGCTGTGCAGGAAGGGGAGACGGTCTGGCTACAGCCGAAGCTCGCCGGGATCCATATTTTTGACGCCGCAAGCGGGCTGCGTGTGCCTTACCGTGTCAGTTAACAGGAGGGATGGATGAAGCTGTATACCCTGGACATTGCCTGCCTGGAGAGTGCTCAACGTCGGTTGCAGCAGCCTTTTTCTCCGCTACAGGTTGCGCTGAGCCAACTGGTGAGCGATGCCGACAAGCTGCGCAGGCAGCCGCTGGAAACGGTGATCAACAAAAAGCTGCGCCCGGTCAGTGGCGATCCCCATGATTATTACAGCCTGGGCACCTACTGGTGGCCGAACCCGCGGCGGCCCAACGGGTTGCCCTATATTCGGCGCGATGGGCATACCAATCCGCAGTGTCAGAATAATGATACCGACACCACGCGGATCATCCGCATGTGTGAGCGCTGTTTGACGTTGGGATTGGCTTGGTACTTCACTGGCCAGCGCAATTATGCGCTGGCCGCCGCCGAACAGATCCGCTGTTGGTTTCTCAATGGCGAAACGCTGATGAACCCGCACCTGAACTACGGCCAGGCGATACCGGGAATTGTTTCTGGGCGTGGCACGGGGCTTATCGACACGCGGCTGATGTGGATGGTGATCGACACCATTGGCCTGATCAGCCCGGCGGGCGTGCTGGATACCGACGATATTATCGGCCTGCATCAGTGGTTCCGGGATTTTAACCACTGGATGTATCACAGCGAGGTCGGGCATTCCGAGTATGTCTGGCACAACAATCACGGTACCTGGTATGACGCACAGCGCACGGTGAACGCGTTGTTTTATGGTGACAAAGGGCTGGTGGCGCGGATTATCCAGCAGGGCATCACCCAGCGGATGGCGGCGCAGATCGACCAGGATGGCAAGCAGACCATGGAGCTGGAGCGGCCGGTGCCGTTCCACTATTCGCTTTTTAACCTGGAAGCCCATCTGTTGCTGAACCGTTATGCCGAGCATGTGGAGTTCGATCGCTGGAACGAGGTGCGTGACGGCAGGAGCGTTAAGCTGGGGATCGACTATCTGGTGCCATTTATCGCCGATCCCGAACTTTGGCCGTATAGCGATTTGCAGGGAATTGTCTGGGATAGCGCGCTGCGGCTGTTGCTACAATCGATCCGTGGCTATCCGCAGGATGCTCCGCGTTATAAAGCCGTGCTGGAGGATCTCCCAGAAGAAACGCTCGGCTTACGCGAACGGCTGATGTGGTGTTGTTAGCCGATTTTTTAAGTCGGGAGTCGCTGTTCCCCTCACCAGGCCGAACAGGCTCCTGCAACCAGCCCCAAACCCACCTACAGCTTCACAATCTGCACCAGATTGGTGTGTTGCGGGTTGCCCTTGGCCAGCGGGGAAGGGCGATGGTGGGTCAGAATATTCACGCTGCCGCCGTGATCGACCTTATCACCAAACATATCCGCCGCTAGCCAGGCGCCTTGGCCCATCGCGGTGACGCCGGGCATAATGCGTGGCGTTACCTTCGCCTGGATCTGCGTCTCGCCTCGGCCGTTAAAGACCTTCACCCGATCGCCGTTTTTGATGCCGCGCGCCTGCGCATCCAGCGTGTTGATCCACACCTCCTGCGGGCAAGCCTGCTGCAATACGTCGATATTACCGTAGCTGGAATGGGTTCTGGCCTTGTAGTGGTAACCAAACAATTGCAGCGGATATTGGCTGCTCAGCGGATCTTCCCAACCTTCGAACCCGGCGGCATAGAC
>Ga0308165_1005954_pt1 | contig 11007 bp, 8 predicted proteins | sample PhyWR2_FD_201032 | JGI IMG/M metagenome (GOLD analysis project Ga0308165, IMG submission 201032) | Phyllosphere microbial communities from UC Gill Tract Community Farm, Albany, California, United States - DLSLW.R2 | ecosystem: Host-associated > Plants > Phyllosphere > Unclassified | place: USA... | reverse complement strand
GCCTGATGCAGCATCATAGCCAGCATAAGATAGCTTCGCGGACGACAGGATCACACCGGCCAACCAGGCACGCATGGCGTCTAGCTGCATAGGGTCGGCGCCCATGGCTGTTGCTGCGGCTCTAAACCTCTGAAGATCCTCACGCGGCAGCAGGGAGGAAAGGGGTCTTTCCGGGGAAAGCCCGAACTGTCGTATTAGTGGCGCTACAGCAGCCTGATCCTCTGGATTTTCAACCTCCAGGATCAAGCGGTCCGAGGCAGCCCAAGCACGTCGCACTTCATCGGTACGCCAGTCGGAATTGGGCTTGAGGAAGTGGATGGTGCCGAAGAGGTAAACAGTCGTGTCGTCGTCTTGAACAGCCCATAGAGCCGGGCCGCTCGGCTGTGTTTCAGCCAATGCCGCGGCAGGTGAGGCAAGCATGGCGAAAAGGATGGTTTTCAGGATTTGGCGGCGGAGGCGATGAAGGCGAGGCATGATGGCGTCCAGACGTGAGGGATCGAGCACGCTCCTAACGAAGCGTGGCGACGAGGCTGATGTTTTCGAAATGTGGAGTTAGTTGTGCGAAATCTTTGCGGATCGGTCTGATCGACTCGTTCTGCAACGCATGATTGTCGCGAGAGCTAGAATGAAGCCGATCGCCATGATCGACATGGACAGAGGTGTGGCGACACCTTGAGGCGCGACGATCCAAGTCAGGGCGAAAGCTACGCCGGCGAGCATCATAATCCAACCTACCCGCCGAAGACCTGTTTGCATGCGGCGCTCGGCCTCAAGGGAGTTACGTGGGCGCTTGAGCTCTTTGGGCACACCGTTGCCCAGCATGGCGATGACCAATCCCGACGCTGCCATTAACTCGCGCGTTGACATGTCGCCGTCCAAGATCTTCGCGTCACCCGCATAGGACAAGAACCAGGAAGCCCCCATCACAAGGGCAGCGACTAAGGCAGCCCCGATTAGTCGGTTGTTGGTCACGTCATTAGTCTTTCTCAATGCGAGAGGGCGCAGCGGTGGTATTCAGACCGAGCCCGACGAGTTGACTGAAGGCAAGAAGGGCGTCCTCCAGGACCGAAATCTGTAGGCGATAGGTAATGCTTCGGCCCTCTTTGAAGGCGTCGATTAGCCTCGCCTCGCGGAGGACGTTGAAGTGAGCCGACATGGTCGGTTTGGACACGTCGAACTGGTCCGTAATGGTGCCCGCCGTCATCGGCCCCTGCCTAAGCATCTCCAGCACCTTTCGGCGGGTCGGATCGGCGAGAGCTTTGAAGACCGCGTTCATGTGATGATGATTAGCTAATCATCGAACTATGTCAAGCGGTCTCGCATGCTTCTATTTTTCTGGCTGCCAACGGTCTGCTTCAGACCAGCTGTCGAGGATTGACGGTGCCATGTCCGCAATGGGCAGAAAAGCGATACCGCTTCCCTGGGCTAGCTTAGCGCCAGGCGACCGCCCTAAGCCGCGAACGCAGCCCGGATCGGCTGCACGGTCTGATCCGGGCGTTTGACCGGCAGGTCGAAGCTGACGACCGTGCCGACGCCCGGCTGGCTTTCCATGCTCAGCTGGCCGCCGTGCATCTCGATCAGGGACTTGGTCAAGGCTAGGCCCAGGCCGGTGCCTTGAGTGGTCTTGGAATGCTGGCCCTCGACCTGTTCGAACGGGCGGGCGAGGCGCACCAGGTCTTCGGGCGCGATGCCGATGCCGGTGTCGGCGCAGGCGACGCGGACGCGGTCCTCGCCCTCGGCCCCGACGAAGGGTTTCAGCGACACGACGATGGAGCCGCCCTCGGGCGTGAACTTCACCGCGTTGGAGATCAGGTTCAGCATCACCTGTTTGACGCCGCGCTGATCGGCCTCGATGTCGGGCAGGTCGCCGGCCTCGACCGCGATCTTCAGGCCCGCGTCCTGCACCTTGCCGCGCATCAGCCGCACCGCGTCCTCGCATACCTCGCGCAAGGACACCGGCTCATAGTGCAGGGTCATCTTGCCGGCCTCGATCTTGGCCATGTCTAGGACGTCGTTGATCAGGCTGAGCAGGTGCTGGCCCGACTTCAGGATGTCGCCGGCGTAGCCCTTGTATTTCTCGTTCAGCGGCCCGAACAACTCGCTGGCCATGATCTCCGAGAAACCGTTGATGGCGTTCAGCGGCGTGCGCAGCTCGTGGCTCATATTGGCCAGGAACTCGGACTTGGCCTGGTTGGCGGCCTCGGCCCGGGTCATGGCCACCTCGTATTTACGCGCCAGCAACGACAGCTTTTCCTGGCTGGATTCCAGCTGATCGACGGTGGCCCGCAGATCGTCGGCGGCGCGGCGGCGCTCGGCCTCCTGGCGTTTGATGGCGGTGATGTCGGCGGCGGTGACGACCGAGCCGCCTTCGGAGGTGAACCGCTCGGACAGTTGCAGCCAGCGCCCGTCGTTCAGCTCGACCTCGCGCAGGCCCGCACGACCGCTGGCCGGACGATGCTCGGCCTTGATGGCCAGGCCGGCGATCCGGTTCAGCTCGTCCTTCATGGCGCCGCGCCGCACCACGCCGTGATCGAAGCCGAAGGCGTCCTCGAACGCTTGGTTCCACAGGATCAGCCGCCCCTGACGATCGAACAGGACGAAGGCCTCGGAGATGCTCTCCACCCCGTCGCGCAGCCGGCTTTCGGCGGCCTGGGCGGCGGCCTTGGCGCGCCGGGCCTCGGTGATGTCCAACGCCACGCCCAGGATGGCGGAAAAGCCCATGTCGCCGCGCTCGCCGCGCGCCTGGCCCCGCGCGTCGATCCACCGCGCTCGCCCGTCCGGTCCCGCCACCGGGAAGGTGATCTCAAAGGCACCATAGGCCGCCGCCTGGCGCAGGGCGTGGCGGAAATCTTCCTGAAAGCGCGGATGGACGCGGCCGATCACATCTTCGGCGTCGGTCACACCGCCGCGCGAAAAGCCCAGCAGCGCGGCCATATAGTCCGACAGCGACACCTCGCCCTTGGCTAGATCCCACTCCCACACCCCGCACCGCGCGGCCTCGACGGCGATGCGGAACCGCTTTTCGGTGGCTACCCGTTCGCGGTGCTGGCGCGTCTGGCGCAGGCCATAGAGGACGAACAGAACCACGACCCCGACCCCCAGCAGCAGCGGCGCGAGCACCACCCAGGCGTCGTCGAAGAAGGAGGCGGTCGTCCCTTCCGAGATCGCGACGACATAGGGGCCGCCCGCGACGGTTCGAGCGGCGGCGGCGAGGCCGCCCTGGCCGCCCAGCGTCACGGTGCGCGGTTCGGCCTGGTCGACCAGGGCGGAAGGGTCGACGCCGATCAGGGTGCGGATGGGTTGGCCGATTTCGGCGGCGCGCGCGGAGGCCAGCACCACGCCGCCCGCCGACACGATCCGCGTCTCGCCGCCTTTCGGCAGGACCGGCGCGATCCGCGCCTCCAGCCTCAGGCCGTCGGCATTGGCCTGGCCGGCGACGACCGGTCCTTCGCCCTTGGCGGCCTGCACCGTCTCGCCGGGACCGACCAGGGTGAAGGCGACCTTGGGCGCGGCGGCCTGCGCGGCCTCGACGACCTCGATGGGCGGGCGCTTGGCGGCGATGGCGGTGCGGCCCGCGGCCAGGCCCGCTTCGGCCGACTGGATCAGCACCGCGGTCTGGCTGGCGACCAGCTCGGCGTTCAGCTTGAGGTTTTCGGCTTCCAGGCGGCTGATTTCCCGGGTCGGCCGGCTGAATTCGCGCGACGCCATCAGGGCATAGGCCGCCGCGATCAGCGCCAGGACCAGGACGGCGATCCGCAACCAGGCAGGCGCGCCGGCGGCGCGGTCGGAGGCGCGACGCCCCGACCGATTTTCCCGCCGCTCCTCGTCCCGCAAGCCCCGACCCTCCGACAAACACTTCGTTGTCGGAATCTAGGCTGCGTCGCGGATTCGTGTCGAGGCTCGGCGCGCGCTTTTAACGGGTTTTTAAGCGGCGGCGACCGGCGACAGCAGGCGGTCGGGCGCGGGCTCCAGCACCCGCGTCACCCCATGCAGCGTATCGCGCGCCTGTCGGGCCAGGGTCAGGACGGCCGGCGGCGCATCGTCAGGCGTCTCGGCGACCAGATCCACCAGATCCTGGGCCAGGCGCATCAGTTGGGGCGCGGCGGCGATCAGGCGGGCCTGAAACTCGATCTGCTGGGGATCGCGGTCGTATTCGGCGCCCGGCACGCGCCAACCGCCCCAGTCCGCCCGATCGGTCACGACGACCGGATAGGTGCCGGGGTGGGGGTGATGCAGGCAATCCTCGGGCAGTTGCCACTTGTTGCGCGCGCGCAGCAGCCGCCAGTCGCTTAAACTCTGATCCGAGGCCGGGTCATCGGTTGCCAGCAAAAGCTCGTTGGCGGTGAACTCGCGCCCCAGACCGACGTCATAGGTGACGCGCACGGGCTCTTCGAACCCCTTGGCCCAGACGGGCTGGACCTGTTCGATAAAGGCCCAGGCGCCGACGCACTCGACCCAGACCTTCTGACCCTTCTGGAACTGTGCGCGCGCCATGCCATCCTCCGATATTCGAAGGAACAGCATGAACGACGATCCTTGACGCCCGGTGTCGGGGCGCGGTTACGCAGGTCTTAACGCGAGATGCTTTCCAGCGTCTCGCCGGCGTATTTCTCCTTCACCCGCGTCGACAGGTCGCCCAGCGACACGACGCCGACCACCCGGCCATGTTTGTCCACGACCGGGGCGCGACGGATCTGCTTGGCGCCCATCAGGTCCAACACGACCTTCAGGTCGTCGGTGTCCAGCACCGTCTGCGGATCGCGGGTGATGAACTCCACAACCGAGGCGCTCGAGGCGGCGCCCGTGGCCAGGGCGCGCACTACGATGTCGCGGTCGGTGATGGTGCCGATCAGCTGATCGCCGTCCGCCACGGGCACGAAGCCGAAGCCGCCCTTGGCCATGCGGCTGGCCACGTCCTGGATGGTGTCGGCGGGGCGGGCCAGATGCACGTCCTTGGTCATCACGTCGCGAATCTTCATGGCGGGTTTCCTTGGTTGAAGCGTTGCGCTCAAAAACCCGCCGCGAGCGTGGCGGTTCCGGTCAGGGCGTCCGCATCGGGGGAAGGCCTTGGGCCGCCCGCACCAGCTGAACGAACTCGGCCCGGTCGCCATAGGGGTCTTCGCCCCTGGCCCCTTGCGCCTGATCGATGATCCGATCCCAGCCATAGTCGGCCGTCATCCACGGATCGCCCCGTAGCTTCTGACCGAAGCCGGCGACCGCGATCGCCCAGCGCGTGGCTTCGGGCGGCTGGGCGCTGACCGACCCGCCCGCGCGGTTGGTCAGCGGCTGCTGGATCAGGTCCGAGCGGCTCTGGCCCGGCTGTTTGTAGCGCACTTGGATAAAGCCGATCTCACCGTTCGGATCGCCGCCGCCGACCCCGATACGGTTGTCGAGATAGCGCCTTTCGGGAACCTGGGTCGGGCCGCCGACGGGGGTGATCTCGTACAGGGCCGTGACGCTGGCGCCGGATCCGACCTCGCCCGCATCGACCTGGTCGTTGTTGAAGTCTTCCTCGTTCAACAGCCGGGTCTCATAGCCGATCAGCCGCCATTCGGCGACGCGCGCAGGATTGAACTCGACCTGGATCTTGACGTCGTCGGCGATGGGAAAGGCGCCCTTGTCGAAGGCCGGTCCGAACAGCCGGCGCGCATCCCTCAGGTCCCCGACATAGGCCGCGACCCCATTGCCCGCCTGGGCGATGGTCTGCATCCGTTCGTCCTGATAGTTGCCGCGCCCGAAGCCGTAGACCGACAGATAGATGCCCGTCCCGCGCTTTTCGGCGACATAGTCCTCCAGCCGCTTGTTGTCGGTCACCCCGACGTTGAAGTCGCCGTCGGTGAACATCAGGATGCGGTTGACCTTGTCGCGCGCGAAGTTCGCCTGGGCCTGGTCATAGGCGTTGGTCATGCCGGTCGCCCCGGCCGTGCCGCCCGAGGCCTTCAGGCTGGCGACGGCGCAGCGCATCTTCAGCTTTTCGTCGCCCTTGGTCGGCTGCAGGGTCGTGCCGGCGCCTTCCGCGTAATAGGTGACGGCGAGAGTGTCCTGCGGGCGCAGTCGGTCGATGGCCAGGTTCATCGCCTTCTTGGCTAGGTCCAGCTTGTCCGGCGACCGCATCGAGCCGGAGACATCGACCAGGAAGGTTAGGTTCAGCGGACGCTGCTCGCCCGCCGGAAGTTCGTAACCTTGCAGGCCGATGTGCACGATCTGACGCCCGTCAGCCCAGGGCGAGGCCGCAACCGCCGTCGTGATGGCGAAGGGCCGGGTCTGGCTGGTCGGCCGGGCGTAGTCATAGTCGAAGGCGTTGATCAGTTCCTCGACCCGCACCGCATCCTTGGGCGGCGCACGACCCTCGTCGATGAAGCGCTTCACGTTCGAATAGGACGCCGTGTCCACGTCGATGGAGAAGGTCGACACCGGCTGATCGCTGGTTCGCTTCACCGGGTTAGGCGTCGCGTCAGGGTAGCGTTCGGTGTCGGCAGGGGGCGGCGTCATCATGCCGGGCGACGTCGGGGCGCCTGGTGATCGCGTGATCCGGGAGCCTGTGACGACAATATCTTGCGGCGCCATCGATGACGGCGCGGGGACGGGCGATGGAGGCGGTGGCGGCGGAGGAGGCGGAGGAGGCGGAGGCGGTGGCGCGCCGTAGGGGACGCGATCTTCCTTGCGTGTCGGCGCAATCCTCACCGGCGGGGTCGGCGGACCGGTGCGCGGCGCCGGCGGTGCGGCGAGGGGCTCAGGCGATCCCAGCTCAAAACCAAGAGGCCGGCACGCCGCCGGCGTCGGTTCGCCATCCAGCGGCTTGGCCAGGGCGACGGTCGGCACGGCGACCGGCGGCGCGGCGAACGAGAGGCTCAGAACGGACAGGGCCGCGATCCTGATTACGCGTGGCATGGCTTCCTCCGGTTGTTTCGTTGCCGCCAGTCGCGGGTCGTCATGGGGCGAAACTGTGGCGCCAAATCCCTCCCGACGCACGATGATCTTCCAGCGTGTCTTTCGTGTCCTCTCGCAATCGCCGATCAGGCCCTTCACAATAGAGGCCAAGCTTGGGGGAATGCGATGGCTGAGGCGACGACGGGACTGGATCTGGGCGCGGCGGCCGCTCTGCTGGCCGCAGGCGTGCTCGCCGTGCCGGTGTTCAAGCGCATCGGCCTGGGATCGGTGTTGGGCTATCTGGCGGCGGGCCTCGCCATCGGTCCCTTCGGCCTGAAGCTGTTTCGCGAGCCCGAGACCATCTTGCACGTCGCCGAGTTCGGCGTGGTCATCTTCCTGTTCATCATCGGGCTGGAGATGCGGCCCAAACGTTTGTGGGGATTGAGGAAGGAAATCTTCGGCCTCGGCGCGGCTCAGGTGCTGTTCTGCGGCCTGATCCTGACCCTGACGGCCATGCTGGCCGGCTTCTCCGCACCCGTCGCCTTCGTCGGCGCCATGGGCTTTGTCCTGTCGTCCACCGCCGTCATCATGCAGATGCTGGAAGAGCGCGGCGAAATCGCGGGCGGGCCGGGCCAGCGGGCGGTCTCCATCCTGCTGCTCGAGGATCTGGCCATCGTGCCGCTCCTGGCCATCGTCGCCGTCCTGGCCTCGGTGCTGGGCGTGGCCAACGAACAGGCGCCGCCCCTGTGGCAGACCGTCGGCTTCGCGGTCGCAGCGGTCGGCGGTGTGCTTCTGGCCGGCAAATATCTGGTCAATCCCGTCTTCCGTCTCCTGGCCCAATACGGCGGGCGCGAGGTGATGACGGCTGCGGCCTTGCTGGTGGTGGTCGGCGCCGCCTGGGCCATGTCGCTGGGCGGCCTGTCCATGGCCATGGGCGCATTCCTGGCCGGGGTCCTGCTGTCGGAATCCACCTTCCGTCATCAACTGGAAGCAGACGTGGAGCCGTTCCGCGCCATCCTTTTGGGCCTGTTCTTCCTCAGCGTCGGCATGTCGCTGGACGTGTCGGTCGTCGTCGCCGACTGGCGTCTGGTGCTGGGCGGGGTCGTGGCCTTCATGCTGGTCAAGGGCGTGGGCATCTATGCCGTCGCGCGCCTGTTCAAGGCCTCGCACCATGAGGCGGTCGAGCGTGCGGGCCTGTTCGCGCAAGGCGGCGAGTTCGCCTTCGTCCTGTACGGCGCCGCCGTCGCCGCCGGCCTGTTCGACGCGCGCATCGGGGCGATGATGTCGGCGGTGGTGATCCTGTCGATGGCCCTGACGCCCCTGACCTCGCTGCTGATCGCGCGGCTGTCGCCCAAGCCGGTCCAGGACGCCGAAAGCGCCGAGGGCGTGGACTTCGCCAAGGACCTGCGCGGCCAGGTGCTGATCATCGGCTTCGGCCGTTTCGCCCAAGTCGTGTCCCAACCCCTGCTGGCCCGCGATGTCGATGTGTCGATCATCGAGAACGACGTGGAGATGATCCAGGCCGCCTCCCAGTTCGGGTTCAAGGTCTATTACGGCGACGGCACCCAGCTGCACACCCTGCGCGCATCGGGCGCGGAGGAGGCCGAGATGGTCCTGGTCTGCGTCGACAAGCCGGAGGCCGCCGACCGCATCGTCGAACTGGTCAAGTCGGAGTTCCCGACCACCCGGATCATGGCCCGCGCCTTCGACCGAGGGCATTCGATGCGCCTGATCCAGGCCGGCGTGGACTACCAGATCCGCGAGACCTTCGAGTCGGCTCTCAAGTTCGGCGAGCGCGCCCTGGTCGAACTGGGCCTGGACGAGCATGAGGCGGCCGAGACCATCGGCGACGTGCGCCGTCGCGACGAGGCCCGACTGGACCTGCAGCTGACCGGCGGGCTCAAGGCCGGCCGCCAGCTGATGCGCGGCAATATGCCGACGCCCCAGCCCGCCCCCTATATCAAGCCCCGCCGCGAAGGCCGTCTGCTGAACGAGGACGAGGCGGGCCCGGCCGCGCCGGACACCCGGCGCGAGCCCGCCGACACCTGATCCCTACTGGCTCACGCCCTTCTCCAGACGCGCGCCGGCCAGTTGCGCCTTGGCCTGAAGATAGGGCGTCGCGGACACCAGTTGCGAGATGGCGTTGAAACGCTCGGTCGTCAGGCCGGACGCCTCGACCGCCGCCGTCAATTTGGCGCTCTGCTCGGGCGTCGCCTGATTGTTCTGCACCTCGGCCGTGACGGCGCGGATCTGCGTCATGGCGGTGACGAAGCGGTTCAGTTCGTCCTCCGTCACAGCGGCGGCCGGCGTGCCGGGCGCGGGCGGCGTGGCGTTGACCACCCGGATGCGCGCCGCCAGGGCCGGATCGGCGGCGACGGCGTTGGACAGGGTGTTGAAGCGCGTCACTTCCAGCCCCGAATCCTGCACTGCGGCGGCCATCTGCGCCTGCTGTTCCGGCGTCGGCTGGGCGCCGTTCAGCGTGTCGCTGACGGCTCTCACCTTGGCCATGGCGTCGTCGAACTTCTTCAGCTCGTCATCGGTGAATGTGGTCGAGCCGGCCATCGGCGCGGCCGTCGGCGTCTGCGCCGCCGTTGATGCGTTTTGGGCGTGAGCGGTCGCGGCGGTCGCAAGAAGGGCGACGGAAGCAAGAAGGGCGATGCGGGGCGTGCGCATGGGAATGTCCTTTCGGTCTGGCGTCCACTGGAAGGGCCGTCCGACGACGGCGACGACGCAATCACATCATCGCTCCCCAGAGCGTGGAGCCTGAAACAGACGAAGGGGGAGCCTTCATAACCTAGGCGCCGATGCGCCTCACACCACCCCTTGGACGCTGGAGGCGCGATCAAGGATGCGTTAGACGGGCGTGATCCTTGTTGAGGTTTGTCCATGAAACGTCTCGCCATCGCCGCCCTGGCCCTCGTCGCGGTCGCCGCGCCGGCTGTCACCGTCACCGCCTGGGGCAACACCGGCCACCGCCTGATCGGCGTGGCGGCGATGCGGGCCCTGCCGGACGAACTGCCGGCCTTCCTGCGCACCCCGGCCGCCATCGCCGATGTGGGGGAACTGGCGCGCGAGCCCGACCGCTGGAAGGGCGCCGGCCAGCCGCACGATCGCGAGCGCGACACCGCCCACTTCGTCGACCTGGACGATCAGGGGCGCGTCTACGACCAGCGCGGCATGAGCCTCAACGACCTGCCGCGCCTGAAGTCCGAATATGACGCCGCCCTGACCAAGGCCGGTCTCGACGTCAACGACGCCGGCTATCTGCCCTACGCCATGATGGACGCCTGGCAGCAGCTAGGCCGCGACTTCGCCTATTGGCGCGTGCTGAACGCCGCCGAGAAGCGCGAGACCAATATGGAGCGTCAGGCCTGGTATCGCGCCGACCGCATTCGCCGCGAGGCCCTGATCCTGCGCGACATCGGCGTGATGGGCCACTATGTCGGCGACGGCTCGCAACCGCATCACACCAGCATCCACTACAACGGCTGGGGCGATTTTCCGAACCCGGAAGGCTTCACCAACTCGCGCCAGACCCACGCTGTGTTCGAGGGCGAGTTCACCAACCGCGTCGCCCGTCTGGACGCCGTCGAGGCCGCCATGCCCGCCGCCAAACTGGACGGGTTCGACGTCAAGGCGCGCACCGTCTCCTATCTGACCACGACGCTCGGCACGGTGATCCCCTTCTATCGCCTGGAAAAGGCCGGCGGTTTCCGTGACGCAGACCCGCGCGGCGCGGCCTTCGTCAACGAACGCCTGGCGGCGGGCGCCGGTGAACTGCGCGACTTCATCGTCGCCGCCTGGACCGCATCCGGCAGCGCCTCCATCGGCTGGCCCGCCGTCAAGGTCGCCGAGGTCGAGGCCGGAACCACCGACCCCTGGATCGCCATGGTGGGCGAGGACTGATTGCGTTGTCCGAGCTGACACCTCCCGCCGTCATCCTCGACAAGTCGCAGATGGCCGAGAACATCGGCGCCGTGGCGCGGGTGATGGCCAACTTCGGCTTGTCGGACCTGCGCCTGGTCAGTCCCCGCGACGGCTGGCCCCAGGAGCGGGCTTGGGCCACGGCTTCGGGCGCCGACTGGGTCTTGGACGGGGTGCGGGTGTTCGACAGCGTCGCCGAGGCCATCGCCGACC
>Ga0308165_1005952_pt1 | contig 11012 bp, 9 predicted proteins | sample PhyWR2_FD_201032 | JGI IMG/M metagenome (GOLD analysis project Ga0308165, IMG submission 201032) | Phyllosphere microbial communities from UC Gill Tract Community Farm, Albany, California, United States - DLSLW.R2 | ecosystem: Host-associated > Plants > Phyllosphere > Unclassified | place: USA... | reverse complement strand
GGTGTGGCAGCCGGTGCCAGCATGCCAAACCAGCTGCCGCTGACAAAGTCCATGCCCAGCTCCTTGAAGGTCGGAATCTCGGGCGCGTCCGGGTGGCGCTGCTCGGACGCCATGGCCACCGCCGCCACCTTGCCGGATTTGACCAGTGCGTACGACGACATGCCGTCAAACATGCCATCGACCACACCGGCCATCAGATCGGTCATCGCCGGGCCCTGCCCCTTGTAAGGCACATGGGTAAAGCCGATACCCGCCTTCGTCGCAAACAGCTCGGCGCCCAGATGCGGGCTCGACCCGGGGCCGGATGAAGCCAGCTTCAGCGATCCGGGCTCGGCCTTGGCGCGGTCGATCAAGTGTTGCAGCGACTGCCCGCGCAAGCGGTTGGTGACCAGCAGCACATTGTGGCTGGAGCCCAGCAGGCCCACGGGCCGGAAGGCATCGGGCCCATAGGGCAGCTGGCGGCGCAGCACCGGGTTGGAGGTGTAGGCATAGCTGGTGAACAGCAGCGTATAGCCATCGGCCGGGGTGCGTGCCACCGCGCTGGTCCCTATGATGGTGCCCGCGCCGTCGCGGTTCTCCACCACCACCGGCTGGCCCCAGAGCGTAGCGAGCTTGGCCGCCAGCGACCGGGCCAGCGTATCGGTCAGGCCGCCGGCCGAATACGGCACCACGATCGTCACGCGTTTGTTGGGGAAAGCGGCCGTCGCCTCGGCCGCCGATCCAGCTGCCGTGCACAAAGCCAAGCCCAGCCCCAGGGCTGTAGCGCGCCAAGAAATCCATGAAGACATAAGACCTTCCTGAGGGACACTCTGCAAAAATTGGCGGTGCCGTTGCGGCACAGCGGGTGTCTGGGCAGAGCGGCGCAGCCTGCGGTCGCCGCTGACCGCCCACGGCGCCGCTCAATCGACCTTGAGCTTGGCCACCTTGGCCAGCTGCTGCCACAGCGCCATGTCGCGCTTGACGACCTGGCTGAACTCGGCGGCCGACTTGTGCGCAGGGATCAGCATGTTCTGCTCGGCAAACTTCGCCTTCATCTCGGGGCTGCCCAGCACCTGGCCCAGATCGGCGTTGAGGCGGTCGATGATCTTGGGATCGGTCTTGGCCGGGGCGAACACGCCATACCAGCCGTCGGCATCGAAGCTGTAGCCCTGCTCGGTCAAGGTCGGCACATCCTGCAGCGCCGGGCCGCGTGCCGATCCGGTGGCGCCCAGCGCACGCAGCTTGCCGCTGCGCACATGGGGGATCGGCGAGGCAATGTCCATAAAGCCCACGCCAATCGTGTTGGCCAGCAGATCGCCCAGTTCCACGGCGGTGCCTTTGTAGGGCACATGGGGCATGTCCAGCCCGTAATGGGCCTTGATGCCTTCCATCACCAGGTGGCCGGTCGAGCCGCTGCCCCAGGAGCCATAGGCCAGGCGGCCCGGGTGGGCCTTCGCGTACTGCACCATGTCAGCCAGGTTCTTGAAGCCGGTCGCCGGGTTGGCCACCAGCAGGATGCCTGCCGCCCCGATCTGGGCCACCGGTGCCAGATCGCGCATCGCGTCATAGGGCATCTTGGGCTGGATGATGGGGTTGATCGCAATCGACGACGACGGTGCAAACAGCAAGGTATAGCCATCGCCCTGGGCCTTGGCCACATGGTCATTGCCGATGATGCCGTTGGCCCCTGCCTTGTTCTCGACATACAGGCTTTCCTTCAGCGTCGTCTGCAGCGGCGGCAGCAGCAGGCGCGCAAAGATGTCGCCGCCTGACCCGGCCGGCCCGGGCACGATCATCCGGATCGCCTTGTTGGGCCAGGCGGTGTTGGCCCACGTTGTGCCGGCGCCCGCTGCGGCGAGCAGGCCCAGCAGCATCTGCCGGCGGTTGAAGCTTGCGTATGAATCGGTCATTTTTTTGTCTCCTGTTGATTGCGGATTGCCGGGCCCTGCCGCAGCTACCCCCTGGTTCCATCGCTGGCATGTCAGCGCTGCCCGGGCTTGTCGCGCCCGGTGCAGGCGCCAGCGCGCTCGTTACGGCATCTTCAGATCGGCGAGTTTGGCCAGGCCCCCCCAGATCTTCATATCGGACTGGATGGAGCGGGCAAACTCGGCCGCCGGCTTGACGGCCGGCAGCGCCATGTTCTGGTCTTCAAAATTTTTGCGGATGTCGGCGCTTTGCGCCACCTGCGCAAGGGCCTGGTTGAGCCGCTCCACCATCTCGGGGTTGGAGGTGCCGGCCGGCAGAAACACGCCATACCAGCCGTCCGCATCGAACTTGAAGCCCTGCTCGGTAAAGGTCGGCACCTGCGGGCCAGCAGCTTGCCGTTGCGGATATGCGGCACGGGCGATGCGATGTCCATGAAGCCCATCGCAATGTTGTTGCCGATGATGTCGGACAGCTCGGTGGACAGCGCCTTGTAGGGCACATGGTGGATGTCGATGCCGTAATGGGCCTTGAGGCCTTCCAGCGCCAGATGGCCCGACGAGCCATTGCCCCAGGAGCCGCAGGACAGCTTGCCCGGGTTGGCCTTGGCATAGCGCACCAGGTCGGCCAGGGATGCAATGCCGGTCTCCGGATTGGCCACCAGAAAAATGCCCGACAGCCCAATCTGCCCCACCGGCAGCAGATCGCGCTGCGTGTCATAGGGCAGCTTGGGCTGGATAAAGGGGTTGATGACGATGGCCGACGACGGCGCAAACAGCACCGTGTGAGCATCATTGCTTTTGACAACAAAGTCATTGGCGATGATGCCGTTGGCGCCCACCTTGTTCTCCACATAGAAGGGCTGGCCCAGCGCTGCCTGCAGGCCGGGCGCCAGCAAGCGGGCAAACACATCGCCGCCCGATCCGGGCGAGCTGGTCACCACCAGGCGCACCGGCTTGCTGGGCCAGGGTGCGGCCGCCCGCGCCAGGGGAAGGGCTGCAGGCAGTGCGGCAGCCATGGCCGCCATCAGCAGGGTGCGGCGTTCGCTACGCAACTGGTTCATGGTTGTCTCCTTGTCGTTCGGTGTCATGCCGCCTCCAGCTCAGCCAGCACCGTGATGCCCAGCGCCGTGCCATGCACCGCCAGGTGCGCACCCATCTGGATGACCTGCACCACCGCATCGCGCGCCACGCCCAGGCCATGGGCCTGCTGCAGCGCTGCGCGCAAGGCCTCGGGCTGGCTGGCGGTAAAGCAGGCATGCAGCGCAATCGTGATCAGGCAGCGCTCGCCAGCGCTCAGGCCCTGGCCGCTTTCTGCCGTGCGGGCCAGCGTTTGCAGATGCTCAAAGTAGGCGGGATCGATGGCCTGCAGCCGCGCCCACAGGTCTGGCGGCAGGTCTTCCCCCGCCGTGGTCTCTGCGCCGGGCAGCAGACCATACACCTGGGCCACCTCGTTCAGCGCCGCCGCAGTCGCGCCTGCGCCTTGCAGGCAGACGAGGGTCAGCACATCGAGCAAGTCGTCATCGCTGGCGCCGCAGGCCAGCGCCTTTTGCATGTGCAGCTTCAAGCCGCTGGCAAACAAATGGCTGGCGGAGGCATCGAGCGCCACATAGACCAGCTCCACCATGCGCTCGCTCAGGCTGCCGCTGCGTGCCGGGTAACCGGCATAGTGCGCATAGGCCTGCAAAAATGCCGGGCGGCGCGCCAGCAGTTGCGCGTTCCAAGGCCGCCAGTAGCCACGCTCCTGGCGGTACAAGGCCTCGACGGCGGCGGTGTCCAGTTCAGCCATGGTGGCGCTCCTTGGTGCCTGAGATATCCAGGCACTGACCCGTCACAAACTGCGCCCGCGCACCGGTCAGAAAACGGACCAGCGGCAGCAGTTGCGCCACAGCCGCCTCCGTGGCCTGTTCAGGCGACAGCAGCAGCGCATTGATACGCAGGCCCTGGGTGGCCCATTCGCAGGCCAGGGTCGCCACCAGCATGCGCGCGGCAGCCAGCGCCGTCTGGTGCTGCCACGCCGGTACATCGCCGGGAGCGCTAGCCGGCAGCAACAGCAGCAGGCTGGCATCGCGTGCATGGGCGGCTGCAAACTGCTGGCCGGCGCTCAGCACGGCCTCCAGCAGATCGCTGACAGCAGGCGCCAGCGACTGGGTGCTGACCACCCCTTGGCATCGCTCCCCTGTGGCAGCCGCATGCGCAGGCGCATCCGCCTGCAGCGCTTGCAACCATGCGCCATCACAGGCGGCATTGCTGCCTGCTTGCAGTTGCAGATGCAGCGGCGTCTGTAAAGGCGCAGGCACGGCCGTGCTCAGCGCACAGCGGCTGCTGCCGCCGTAAATGCCCGATCCGCCATCGACTGACAGAACCAGGCCCGACAGCACATGCGCCTGCGGCTGCGCCAAAAACACCAGCGCTGCGGCCATTTCTTCAGGTTCAGCCAGACGGCCCAGCGGAATCTTGGCAACGGCATCGGCCAGCGCCAGGCGGCCTGCATCCATCAGCCCTTGCACCAGCTCGGTACGTACAAAACCGGGGCACAAGGTGGTCACCCCCAGCTGCGGGTAGCGCTGCGCCAGGCTGTGCGACCAGGCAATCAGCCCGGCCTTGCTGGGGCTGTAGAGGCCGCGCCAGGGAATGGCCTTCTGCCCCGCGCCGGAGGACACATTGACAATGCGCGCATCCGGCTTCAAGCGCGGAAGGCAGGTGTCGAACAAGGCCTGCGGTGCCTGCAGGTTCAGCCGCAGCAGGCGCTGCCACTGCGCGGGCGCCTGCTCGGCCAACGGCCGGCCGCTGCTGTCCGAGATACCGGCGTTGTTGACCAGCGCATCGAGCGCTGGCAGCGCAGCCAGTTGGCGGCCCAGCTGGGCCAGCGCCTGCGCATCGGTCAGGTCCAGCGCAAAGGCCTGCGCACTGGCGGCGCCCTGCGCCAGGCAGTGCGCAGGCAGCGCGGCAATCGCGGGGCTGATGTCCACCAGCAGGCAGTCCCAGCCCTGCTGCGCAAACTGCAGCGCGGCAGCGCGGCCAATGCCAGAGGCAGCACCGGTGATCAAGACAGCGGGCATGGAGCGGGCGCCTCAGATGTTGGTGAAGGTAATGCCGCCGTCCACCACCAGCGCCTGCGCGGTGGTGAACTGCGCAGCATCGCTGGCGAGAAAGCAGATGGTGCCGGCAATGTCGTCCACCGTGCCCAGGCGCCCCATCGGCGTCTTGGCCACGCGGCCCGCATCGCGCTCGGCATTGCGGTTGCGTTGCGTGCCCTCGGTCGGCACGGCCGAGGGGCAGACCGCATTCACGCGGATGTTGCGCTCACCCAGCTCCGCCGCCGCAGCGCGGGTAATGCCCAGCACACCCGCCTTGATGCCTGAATACACCATCGAGCTGCCGGCAGAGCGCAGCGCCGCGACCGAGGCCACATTGATGATGGCGCCTCCGCGCTCCGCATCCATACGGGCCGCAGCGGCCTGGATGCCCCAGAGCACGGCCTTGAAGCCGATGTCCAGCATGCGGTCCACCGTCTCGGGCATGATCTCGCTCACCGATTGGTAGCGCACCCAGGCGGCGTTGTTGACCAGAATGTCCAGCCGCTGGTGGCGGGCATGGGCCTCGTCCACGGCGGCGGTCATCTCTTCGCGCGTGGCCACGTTCTTCACCACACCAAAGGCCTTGCCGCCCTGCGCGGTGATAGCGGCCACGGTTTCTTCCACCAGCGCCTCCTTCAAATCATTCACCGCCACCACCGCACCGCGCGCGGCCAGTTGCAGCGCGGTGGCGCGGCCAATACCGGCACCGGCGCCGGTGATCAGGGCCACGCGGCCTTCCATGTCTCTCGCGATGGCCCTTGTCATGGCGTCACCTCACAACGGTCGATAAAGTCAGCGCCCACGGCGCGCATCAGCGCACCGGCACCCAGGCTGGCGTCGAGCTTCTTGAGCTCGCGCAGGCTGCGGTGCAGCCCCAGCTCCCAGGTAAACCCCATACCACCATGCAGGTGGATGGCTTTTTCCAGCACCCAGGCGCCCTGGTTCAGCGCAGCAGCCAACGCGCTGTCCGCCTCGCGCGGGGCATCGCATGCGTCCGCACGCAGCGCACGCCAGGCCTGGGCACTGGATGCCTCCAGCAGCAGGCGCATGCGCGCCAGGTGGTGGCGCACCGCCTGCTTGGCCGACAGTGGCCGGCCAAACTGCACGCGCGCCTGCAGGTAATCGGCAGTGCGCTCCAGCGCGCCGGCGCACAGGCCGTTCACATACTCGGCCCAGAGCAGCTTGGTGTCGGCACAAAAGGCCTGCGACTGCTGCGCATCCAGGCTCAGCAGCGGCGCGGCACCGGCGGTTGACACCCACAGTTGGGGCACTTCCGGGTCCAGCATCTCCTCGGCCTGGCAGCGCAAGTCCGCCTTGTCGTAAAGCGCAAAACCGGCACCGGTCTGCACCAGCGCATAGTCGGCCTGCAGGCCATTGCGCGCCACCCCGCTCCAGCCGCCAGCGGCCTGCGCAGCCATCACCACGCACAGCGATTTCTCACCGCGCAGCAGCTGGCCGCCGGCCTGCGTGCCCTGCAGCGCCTTGCAGGCGGCCATCTGCTCGGGCAGGGGGTAGGACAGTTGCATCTGCCCGGCCACGCGCACCACCGGCATCGCAAATGCCAGCGGCAGGCCCAGGCCGCCCTGGGCTTCATCGGCGCAAATGCCGAACAGGCCGGCATCGGCCATGGCGGCGGCCGCCTCGGCCGGGCCTTGCCCTTGCAGCGCCGCGATGACCGCCTGCGCCGCCTGCCCGAACTCCTCGGGCTGCAGCTCTTCACTTTGCATCGCCATCCCCTCAGTCCTTGGTCAGCTGTTGAATGCGCTGGGCAATGACGTCCAGCTGCACTTCGGTGGTCCCGGCATAGATGCTCTCGGCGCGCGAGAACAGGTAGGCCTGCGTGAAATGGGCCTTGGCGCGTTGCGCCAGCGCGCTGTGGCCGGGGTTGATATCGGCCACCAGCGCCAGCGCCAGCGACGCAAAGGCCTGGTGGCATTCCGACCAGTACAGCTTGGTGAGCGATCCGCGCGCACCAATCGGCTCGCCGGCGTGCAGCTGCTCCACACTGCGCTCGACCAGGCCCTTGAGGCCATCGATCTGGCTGACCACCTGGCCAATCACCTGGCGCAGGCCCGGCTCTTGCAAGCGGGCGCGCAGCGCGGGCTCGGACTGGTAGGCGCGCACCAGCTGGCGCAGCTCGCACTCAAAGCGCCAGGCACGGTACATGCGGTTGGTGGCGCGCTCGATCGACAGCACGCGAATCGCAGCGCTCCAGCCTTCATCGGCAGCGCCCAGGCGGGCCGAATCGGGCACGCGCACCTGGTCAAAAAATACCTCGGCAAACGACTGCTTGTTGTCGATGGAGCGGATCGGCACCACGCGGATGCCGGGCGTGTCCATCGGCACCGCAAACATCAGCAGCCCCCGGTGCTTGTCGGCCACCGTGCCGGTGCGGGTCAGCAGCAGGCAGTAATGGGCCTTGGCGGCGCCACTGGTCCAGATCTTCTGGCCCTGGATCAGCCAGCCATCACCATCGGGCGTCGCCTTGGTGCGCAGCCGCGCCAGGTCCGACCCTGCCTCGGGCTCGGAAAAGCCCTGGCACCAGTACTCGCGCATCTCCAGAATCGCGGGCAGAAAGGCTTGTTTTTGCGCCTCGGTGCCCACGGCCATGATGATGGGCCCGGCCAGCTCCTTGCCGATCGAGCTGACGCTCTCGGGCATCGCCAGCGCGCCCACTTCCTGGTTCACCGCCAGGTGCTCGCGCAGGCTCAGGCCATGGCCGCCATAGGCGGCCGGCCAGGTCATGCCGGCCAGGCCCGCCTGGTACATGCGCGCTTCCCAGTCGCGGCACTCGTCCAGGCTGGGCGTGCGGTAGTCCACGCTGTCGGCGCGCATATGGGTGGGCAAATGGCTGTGCAGCCATTCACGCGCATATTGCCGGTAGGCGCCCGGGCCCGATGCGGCATCGGGGCGGGCGAAATTCTCTTCCTGTTTCATCGCATAGTTCCGATCAAAGTCTCCGTGGCGCTGTGCATCAGGCCTGCGGCGGGGCGGCCACCATCAGCGCATCGACCGCAATCACGCCCTCCCCGGCAGGCTGGACCAGCACCGGGTTCAGGTCGATCTCCGCGATCTCGCCGGCATAGGCCAGCGCCAGCTCTGACAGGCGTGCCACCGTGGCGGCCATGGCCTGCACATCGGCAGCGGGCTGGCCGCGCACTCCTTGCAGCAGCGGGTAGAGCTTGAGTGAGGCAATCATCTGCAGCGCCTCGGCCTGCGTCACCGGTGCCACCTGCACCGCCACGTCTTTCAGCACCTCGGCATAGATGCCACCCATGCCCACCATCACCACCGGGCCAAAGGCCGCGTCCTGCGAGATGCCAGTGATCATCTCCACACCGCCACCCACCATCGGCGCCACCAGCACGCCATCGATCTGCGCCTGCGGCGCGCGCTCTGCCACCCGCGCCAGCAGCTGTGCATGGGCCGTGCGGGCCTGCGCGGCGCTGCGGATGTGGAGCTCAACGCCACCGACTTCGGTCTTGTGGGCAATGTCGGGCGAAACAATCTTGAACACCACCGGGAAGCCGATCTGCTCGGCCGCAGCCACCGCTGCATCGGCGGACTGCACCACCTGCTCCTGCGTCACCGGCACACCGGCCCGCGCCAAAAAGGCCTTGGCATGGAACTCGTTGCGGAAGACCTGCGCATCCAGCGCCTCCCAGTCTTGCGCGGCAGCGGGCGCGGTTGGGGGCTGGCCCAATGTCTGGCCCAGCCGCACCATACCGGCCAACCCACGGGCTGCCGCATCAATGGTCGGAAAGATCGCAATGCCCGCGTTGGCGATGCGCTCGGTCACCTCGGCGGGGCCCTGGCCAATCAGCACAATCAGGCGATCGGGGTAGTCGCGCCGGATCTGGGCCAGCGCCTCCTGGTACACACCGCTCAAACGCGGGTTGTGCAAGGACAGCGACAGCAGCAGCACCAGGGTGCTGCGCGATGCGTCTTCCAGCAAGGCGGTCAGCAGCTTGTACAAGATATCGGGCCGGCTGGACATCTGCGCCGTCGCATCCACCGGGTTGCGGGTGCCGGCCACCGGCACGGCTTCCTGGATACGGGCACGCGTCGCGTCGGACAGCTCGGGCAGATCCAGGCCCGCCTGTACCATCGCATCGGCCATCATCACACCAAAGCCGCCCGATGCCGCCACCAGGGTCACGCCCCGGTTGCGCGGCAGCAGTGCCTGCGGCACCACCGACAGCGCCGCCGTCAGCTCCACCATGTCTTCTATGGACTGCACCGTCAGCGCACCGGCGCGGGTCAGCGCCGCTTCGATCACCGCGTTCGATCCGGTCAGCGCACCGGTGTGCGAGGCGGCAGCCGCCTGGCCTTGCTCGGTCGCACCGATCTTGAGCACCACCACCACCTTGCCGGCGGTGCGGGCCGCTTCCAATGCCTGCAGCAGCTGGCTGCCATCGCGGCAGGTTTCCATGCAGCACAGGATGATGCGGGTCTGGCTGTCGCGGGCCAGCGCGGCAATGCCGTCGGCAATGTCCACATCGGCCTCATTGCCGGTCGCCATGAAGCGGCTGATGCCCAAGCCCCGGCGCACCACCGACTGCATCGTGAAGCTGCCCAGATTGCCCGACTGCGAGACGATGCCCACGTGGCCTGCGGCGGGCAGCTTCTCTTCCAGCGCCACCGAGAACGAGCCAATCACGCGCTCCTCGATGCCCACCGCACCCAGGCAATTGGGGCCCAGCACGCGGATCTGGCGCTCCCGCGCAATCTGGCTCAGCTGGCGCTGCAGTGCGGCGCCCTCTTCACCAGCTTCGATAAAGCCTGACGACAGCACAATCGCTGCCTGCACGCCTTTGTCAGCACATTCGCTCAGCGCTGCGGGCGCCATGGCCGCCGGCACCGCGATGATGGCCAGCTCCGGCACCTGCGGCACATCGCGCACGCTGGTATAGGCGGGCAGCGACTGGATGCTGCCGCCCTTGGGGTTGATGGGAAACACCGCGCCGGCAAAGCCATGCTTTTGGAGCAGATGCACCGGCCGCCCACCAATCTTGGTGGGGTCGTCGGAGGCGCCGATGATGGCAATCGCGCTTGCACTAAAAAACGGGTCAAGGCCTGCACCGGGCTGCAGGCGGGTGGTCTGCAGCATGCTCAGCGTCCTTTGAAAACTGGGGCGCGCTTTTCCAGGAAGGCCATGCGCGCTTCCTTGGCGTCGTCGGTCTTGGCCAGCGCCATCGTGAACTCCTGCTCAAAGCGGTAGGCATCGCGCTGGGGCATCAGGTCCACCATGTTGGCGGCACGCTTGGCGTAGATCACCGCCAGCGGTGCCTTGGACGCAATCTCGCGTGCCATCTCCATGGCCTTGGGCAGCAGCGCTTCGGGTGCCAACACTTCTTCGACCACATTGCGCTGCAGCATCTCCTGGGCCGTCAGGCGCTGGCCGGTAAAGAACATGCGGCGCATCGTCGAGCGACCCAGCAAGGTCTTGAGCATCGATGCCCCTCCTGCCAGGCCCACATTGATCTCGGGCATGCCAAAAGTGGCATTCGACGAGGCATAAAGAATGTCGCAGGCCGCAGCCAAGCCCATGCCGGCGCCCAGGGCCGTGCCGTTCACCGCTGCAATCACCGGCTTCGCACATTCCTTGATCGCATTGCCGGTTTCACGGGTGACGCGGTTGTGCTCCAGAAAATCGCCCGGTACATCGGCGCTGGGCCGGTCCTTCAAATCAGCACCGGCGCAGAACACCGAGCCGGCGCCGGTCAGCACTGCGCAGCGCACATCGTCGCGCTCGGAGATGGCATCGAAGATCGCCACCAGCTCGCGCCGCATCGCCCGGTTGAGGGCATTGACGGGCGGGCGGTTCAAGGTCACCAGGGCCACGCCATCGGCGACTTCCAGCAAAACGGAGGGCTCAGACATGGCGGCCTCCCCGGGTGTGGGCCGCTACCGCAGTAGCCAGGGGGCGGACGGCGGCGCAGCGCGCAGCCTGCGCAATAGGCGCTATCACTTGCATGTTGTCTCCTTGGATCTTGGCCGCTCATGGCGAGCGCCTGTTTCGAATCTGTGT
>Ga0308165_1005949_pt1 | contig 11015 bp, 8 predicted proteins | sample PhyWR2_FD_201032 | JGI IMG/M metagenome (GOLD analysis project Ga0308165, IMG submission 201032) | Phyllosphere microbial communities from UC Gill Tract Community Farm, Albany, California, United States - DLSLW.R2 | ecosystem: Host-associated > Plants > Phyllosphere > Unclassified | place: USA... | reverse complement strand
TTATCGGGTAGAAGTTGGTTGGCAGCTAAATAATACCTGGAGCTTTCAAAATCGTGCCGAGGTTTCGCAGTACAAAAAAGGAAATGCCAATGGCGAATTTGGTTATTTGGTTTATCAAGACGTGGCATTTTCGCCCATGTTTTCTAAAATTACAGGCAACCTTCGCATTGCCTATTTCGATACACCAAGCTACAACAGTAGAATTTATGCGTATGAAGACGACGTGCTTTACAGCTTTGCTTTCGGCGTTTACAGCGGAAAAGGCTTTAAAAACTATCTCAACTTGAAATATAGCATTACCAAAAAACTAAACGTTTGGGTCCGGTACGCCATGTTTATCTATCGCGATGTAAAAACCGTGGGAAACTACCTCGATGAAATACAGGGAAATAAAAAATCGGAAGTAAAGATTCAATTGAGGTATCAGTTTTAAGTAAGTTGAATGTTTAAGGCAGAATACATTTTTGTAAGAATCCTCATTCCGTTTTTGTTCGGAATAGGCGCTTTTTATTTTTATCCAAATTTAGCTGTTGCCAAATTGTTGGCTATTATCACTGCCGTTCTCTTCCTCACGATTGCAACGTTAAATGTAAGCTACAAAAAGCTGAATGCTTATCGGTTTAAGGGCCTGACAGGAATTCTGATTTTGCTATTCTTTTTCTTCTTTGGCGGATTGGTTTGCCTCTTAAAAAACGAGACGCTCAAATCCGACTATTTTGCAAAAAAGCATTATACCTATTTAAAAGTATGGGTAAACGATGAGCCTGAGCAAACAAATGATATAGTTAGATTTAAGGCCAGCGTGGTATCGGGCTACGAAAATTCGAGGCCAATCAAACTGAGCGGCAAATTATTGGTGGCATTAAAGGTAAACAGCGTTGGCTCGCTTCATTTAAAATATGGTGATGAACTTGTTATCTCTGCAAATTATGCATCGATTGAACCACCTTACAACCCCGCAGAATTCGATTTTAAGCGCTGGATGGCGGCAAAGAACATACATCAGCAGTGCTTTATCAACCAAAAAAATTTAGTAAAAACGCACCGAAACATCGGTAATCCAATCATCAGATTTGCGCTTCGGCTGCGGGAGAGCCAAATTGAAATTTACCGAAGGCTGATTAAAAACAAAGAAGCATTTTCGGTAGCCTCCACTCTAATTTTCGATTATCGAGCGGATTTAAGTAAGGAAACATTGGCAGCGTACGCTACAACCGGAACCATCCATGCCTTGTCGGTTTCGGGCAGCCACGTAGGCATTATTTTCTTTTTGTTGAACATCTGCTTTGCTTTTCTCGATAAAAACAAGCATTCAAAACTATTAAAGTTCATCTTGATATGTAGCTTAATTTGGTGCTATGCGTTAATAACAGGGTTGTCGCCAACGGTTGTGCGTGCAGCAATAATGATTAGTATTTTTATCGCCGCAATAACTTTTGCCAAAAACAAGAACGGCTATAATACCTTGGCATTTGCAGCGTTCTGCCAACTGGTTTACGATCCGTTTCTGATTTGGGATGTAGGCTTTCAGCTATCTTATGTATCAGTTTTCGGTTTAATTTATTTACAGCCCAAAATTTATAAGTGGATCTACATTAAAAGCAAATGGCTCGATAAAGTATGGCAACTAGTCGCACTTTCGTTGGCAGCGCAATTGGTTACTTTTCCCCTATGCTTATATTACTTTCATCAATTTCCGGTTTATTTTTTACTTGGAAACCTCTTTATTGCAATTCCGTTAACGGTAATTATGATTCTGGGCATGCTTGTGCTCGTTCCCTACATGCATTGGCTCGCTCCTTTTTTCGAATGGATCATCACATTCACCAATTCAACTTTAAAAGGGATTGCCAGTCTGCCCTACTCCACTTTCTCGTCGGTTTGGATAACTATTCCTGAACTGATCTTGTTAATATTGACACTGAGCAGTCTGGTTTACGGATTAACGAAGTACAACAAACGGTTTCTCACGGCATCGCTTTCCATTTACATTGTCTATTCGTCATGTACGCTGTACGATACCTGGCAAGCGATGCACCAGCAGAAAATCATCTTCTTTACCTTGCGGAAAAACTACGCGGCAGCTTTCATCAAAGGACATAAAGCCATTTTGGTAACCGATTTATCTGTCGGAGATCGAAATTATGAGTTTTTCGTTCAACCCGCCCTCGCACAATCCAAAATCACAGAAATTAATTTTTTGAAATTGAGCAAAGATTCTACGGCTCGCAATTTTTTGAAGGCTCAAAATCAGATCGCTTTTTACAACTACCACTTATTGGTTATCGATGACTCTTTCAATAACAAGAAAATTGAGGCTGGGGGAAAGTTTTCGGCGCTATGGTTAACTGCCAACACCAAATTCAGGCTTGATAATATATCGAAGAAAATAAAATATCAGTCTATTCTGATCGACGGCACCAATACGGATTACCACATTGCACAATTTGACGATTTTGCAAAGAATAATAGCATTGCACACCATATTTTAAAGAAAAATCCTGCATATTTGGTTTACCTAAATCAGTAATATTGAACCATGAGGAGCATGCCGTTTTGCGAAAAGAGTAAGCTTCATCAACTTAAGATCGAATTTAAATGAACACGCTCGTTTTTTATAGTGTAGCGGATAGAGTTGCTACTATTACCATTAACAGGCCCGAGAAGCGAAATGCATTAAATCCGGAACTAATTGAGGCATTGACAGAAACGTTTATTTTGGCTTCTGAAGATGACGCTGTGAAAGTGGTTGTTTTAAAAGCGAACGGCGACAGCTTTAGTGCAGGCGCCGATTTAGCTTACCTTCAACAGTTGCAGCACAATACTTTTGAAGAAAATGTTGCTGATTCGAATAACCTTAAAAGGCTTTTCACCACCATTTATTATTTGCCCAAAATTGTAATTGCCCAGGTTGAGGGCCATGCCATTGCTGGCGGCTGCGGCCTGGCAACGGTTTGCGACATTATTTTCGCCACGCCAGAAAGCAAATTTGGCTATACGGAAGTTAAAATAGGTTTCGTACCTGCTATCGTTTCGTGCTTTTTAAAACAGAAAGTTAGCGAAACCATCGCAAGCGAACTGTTATTAACGGGCAAGATTTTTAATGCCGAAAAAGCACTTCAATACAATTTGATAAATTTTGTAACAAATGCGAACGAAATTAATCAAACTGTTCAAGATTTTGCCTTAAGTTTGTGCAGGGAAAGTTCTGGTAATTCGTTAATGATAACAAAACAACTGATTACTCAGACTACCAATCCTCTTTTAGAAAAAAGCTTAGAAACAGCGGTGCAGATTAACGCACGCGTTCGAGAGAGTTCAGATTTTAAAAAAGGTATTGAATCCTTCCTCAACAAAGAAAAAATTATTTGGTAAACCACATTAACTAAAGAAAAAAACATGTTAAAATCAATCAAAACTAGCGTTGTTGCCCTAATATTGGTAAGCACCGCGATCATTGTTCACGCTCAGAAAAAGATTTCGGAGGGAACAATAACTTACGGCCTTGAGTATAAATTAACCGACGAACAAAAATCGGCTCTGGGTGGGCAAGAATTACCAGCAGAAGTTAAGGTTAAATTTAATAACGGCCTCACCAAGATCGAAATGGAGCAAGGGCCGGCGATGATCAGCATCATTTCTGACAACAATCAAAAAACTGGTTTAATTTTAGTTGATGTTCCTATTGCACAAAAACAGTACGCCGTAAAACAATCTAAAGAAGACGTAGAAACCGCACTTGCAGGAATGGGCAAGTTTTCGGATTTTAAAGCGACCGGCGAAAAACAAACAATTGCAGGTTACAGCGCCGAAAAATACACTTATAAAGATGATAAAGGTGGTGCACACGAGCTATGGGCTACAAAAGATGTAGATTTGCCAAACACAGGAACACAAACTTACTTCCCTGGTTTAGCTGCTTTTCCGGTTAAGTACACCATGGTGCAACGCGGAATTGAAACCGTTAACACTTTAAAAGCGATTAACGAAGCCAAAGTTGGTGCAATCTCTAGCGCAGTGCCTGCAGGATACGAAGAAACCACCATGCAAGCGTTGATGTCTATGGGCGGCGGCGGCGAGTAATTCACTAATTTTCTGCTATTAAAGGCTTTTTAACTGCCGGCTTTTTATTTAAATTAGCCCAAAAGTTAAAAAGCCTTTTTTATTAACTAACTTATATGATTAAAAATCTATTATTCAGATTATCAATTGCCTGCATTGCGCTCTGCTCGGTAATTGAAGCCAAAGCACAGGGCATAAACTGGGCAAAAGATGGAAACTCCTACTATCAGGTAGCCAGCGGGGAAATTATTTCGGTTACACTGCCAAAAAGTGAGCGAAAAACAATTGTTTCCAGAGGTTTACTAACCCCTTCCGGAAAGGATGCACCAATCGCCGTTCGCAGTTTCCAGTTATCTGCCGATGGCACCAAGGCATTAATTTATACCAACAGCAAAAAAGTTTGGCGTTATGATACGCGTGGCGATTATTGGTTGGCCGATTTGAGCACCAATAAGATCACCCAAATTGGTAAAGACAAGCCAGCATCGTCTTTAATGTTTGCCAAACTATCTCCAGATGGAAGCAAGGTGGCTTATGTAAGTAAACACAATCTATATGTAGAAAATGTTGATGGAACTGAAAGTAAGGCATTAACCACCAACGGAACCGACCGAATGATTAACGGCACTTTTGATTGGGTGTACGAAGAGGAGTTTGATTGCAGAGACGGCTTTAGATGGAGCCCAGACGGCAAATCTATTGCATACTGGCAAATTGATGCAACCCGGATCAAGAACTTCCTGATGATCAATAATACGGATTCTATTTATCCCTACACCATTCCGGTAGAATACCCGAAAGTTGGCGAAAACCCGTCGGCCTGTAAAGTGGGCGTGGTAGATATTGCAACGGCCACAACCAAATGGTTAAATGTGCCGGGCGACAATGTGCAGCACTACATCCCGCGGATGCAGTGGGTACCAGGCAGCAACGAAATTATTTTACAACAGCTTAACAGAGAGCAAAACGAAAGTATTGTTTATATATGCGATGCCGCCAATGGCACTGCCAAGCCCATTTATACCGAAAAAGCGAAGGCTTGGATTGATGCTCAGGACGAATGGAAATGGTTAAACGACAACAGCGAATTTACCATTCAGTCTGATAAAGATGGGTGGAACCATTTATACAGGATAAGTCGCGATGGAAAAAAAGAGACTTTGGTAACCAAAGGAAATTACGATGTTGTTGAGGTAAAGTTGATTGATGACAAAAACAACTATGTTTATTTCATCGCCTCGCCAACCAATGCCACACAACGCTACCTGTACAAAACCAAGTTGGATGGCAAAGGAAAACTGGAGCAGGTTACACCATCCATCCTGCTTCCGGGAACGCATAGTTACGATATATCTCCAAATGCTGCATTTGCCCGCCACAGCTACAACAGCGCTACGGTAAGGCCGGTAACCGAATGGATGAACTTTACCTCCGGAAATCCTTTTACTATGGATGGAAGCATTACTACCCAACTATCGAAACAAGAAGCGCCGAAAAACAAGGTTGAGTTTTTTAAGGTAACCACCGAGGATGGCGTTGAAATGGATGGCTGGATGAAAAAGCCTGATAACTTCAATCCTGCAAAAAAATATCCCGTTGTATTTTATGTTTACGGAGAGCCCGCCTCGCCTACGGCAACAGATACTTACGGCGCTGGCAGAAACTGGCTATATGCGGGTGATATGGCAAAAGATGGCTACATCTATATCTCAATGGATAATCGCGGTGCGCCAGTTCCGAAAGGTACCGCCTGGAGAAAGGGAATTTACAAAAATATTGGTGTAATCAATATTCGCGATCAGGCCATGGCAGCGAAGAAACTATTGGCCATCAATTCATTTATGGATAAAGACCGGATAGCCGTTTGGGGCTGGAGCGGTGGCGGCTCATCAACCTTAAACCTGATGTTTCAATATCCCGAAATTTATAAAACGGGAATTTCAATTGCCGCTGTTGGCAACCAATTAACCTACGATAATATTTATCAGGAACGCTATATGGGCACCCCTTTTCCAAGTAAAGAAGCTTATGTAAAAGGCTCGCCTATTACTTATGCAAAAAACCTGAAAGGAAATTTACTTTACATACATGGTACAGGCGATGACAATGTTCATTACCAAAATGCCGAAATGTTAATTAACGAATTGATTAAGAACAAAAAGGTTTTTCAGTTAATGAGCTATCCCAATCGTACCCACAGTATTTCTGAAGGGGAAGGAACCAGCGAGCATTTATCGTTAACCTACACTAAGTTTTTAAGAGATAATTGCCCTCCGGGAGCGAAATAGAAATTAAATATTTTTGAAATAGATTATAGCGGGGAATCGGTTTTCGATAGCCCCGCTTTTTGTTACAAATCGTTTAAATTGATGAGAGCTTGTGCCGATACGTTTATTCCGTCTTGGCGAATCGATTTTTCATCGATTGAAGCAATCTCATACGAGATATTATTCTGTGTTGGTCGAGATTTGCAATCTCGTCCTGGCTAGTGCTGGATTTAAAATCCAGAGCTAAGAGAATCAGGATTATAAATCCTGATTAGCGGAGACCTAACTTGGCGCAGAATATTATCTGTGTTGGTCGAGATTTGCAATCTCGTCCTCGCTAGTGCTGGATTTAAAATCCAGAGCTAGGAGAATCAGGATTATAAATCCTGATTAGCGTGGTAACAAAGCCCGCGCTGTCATTGATAACTTAACTGGCAATCATCAAGTTAATGCATCACTAATCCCATCATCGCCAACGAAACTATTATCGCAATGCCAAAACTTAATAAAGTGCCAATCAACACATACTCCGTTAATTTTAAATCGTGGGCTTCTTTTAAATCGCCAAAACGAAAAATAGATTTGGCAGCGAGTAAAAAGCCAACTGCCTCAAAATGATTGGTAAGAATAAAAACGAATATCAATAGCCGCTCTAAAATGCCAATGTACTTGCCCGCATTTTGTAATGATTTCGGGCTTTCGTCATCGCTCTCTGGTAACCATTTCGCAATAATTACCTTCATAATAATAGAAGTCGGTACGCTCAGAAACATCGCCCCGGCAATTAATAACCAAACCTGCGTGTCATTAATAAAGCTAACGTTGATATATGCACTATAGAAAACGTGCCAAACTAATACAATTGACGCGAAGTGAAAAACCTGATCGACAAAAAATAAGATTCTGGCGTTTTTTTTAGTCTGTAAGATCGATTTCAACGCATCGATAATTAAATGAAGTACACCGATCGACAAAGCTATTTTCCAAACGTTAAAGCTCATGAAAACAATAAAAATCAAGGCCACATGAATTAAAACGTGCAGGTATAGTTTCCCGGATTTAAGCTTTTTTCTTTCCTTATCCTTTACCCATGATGTTGGCTGGAGGAAAAAATCTCCGATTAAGTGCGCAATAATTATTTTTATGAGATAAATTTCCATTATTTCGAAAGCATTAAGTTCAATTTTTTACGATAGAGTTGATCCATTTCTAATATCTCCGAGTAATGCGCCCGTGTTAAGGCTTCGCTTACCGACGATTGTGTTCTGCCCGATAGTGCAGCCAGTTCACTTTGAACTGCATCTTCGTTCTCTAATGCCAGCTTTACCATTTCTGCAGCTACCACTCCCCAGCTATCCATTGCAATTAAGGCCAGCTTAATTAAAATATTAATTTCCTCATCAAAATCTGCCCAATCAGTCTTCACAGCCAGGTTAACCTTTGCCTGTTTTAGTCCATCAAATGCAGCTCCCGAGTTCACAAAAGCATCGCCGCTCGATTCTGATAGCTTTTTCCGCTTACTTTTAAGGTCGCCAATACCAATGCCCATTCTTACATCAGCAGGTTTGTTCACCCTGATACAAGCTTTTAAATAAGCCGCTGATTTAATTGCGTTTGCTGGCTCAACTTCAACCTGAAAGCTATCTCCACGATAAATTTCCCATTTGTTTTGCCCCGAAATTACTTTTAAGGCATTTTTTAAGCTGAGTAACCAACTGTCCTTAATTTTTCTTGAGCCTACAATATCGCCTGTCAGTATGCAAATCATAGTACAATATCGCATTAATAAACCAAACTGCAAAAAAAATTATCGGGTATTTAGCCGATAATCGTATTTATCGGGTAATTAGCCGATATTTCAAATTATCGGGTATTTAGCCGATATTATCAATTATCGGGTTTTTAGCCGATAATTGATTAAAACTTAAAATCAAGTTTGTTGTTTAGTAATCATGGCACTAATCGAATTTACCAAAAGAGGCATCTATTGTAAGCAGGGCGATTTCTACATCGACCCTTGGTGGCCGGTAGATTATGCTGTAACCACACATGGCCATAGCGATCACGTACGCTTTGGCAACAAACATTACCTTTGCCACACGCTAACAAAACCAATTATCAAGCGGCGTATCAGTGAAGATTTAGACGTAGAAACGCTCGATTATGGTCAAAGTACTACCAAAAACGGCGTAAGCATTTCATTCCATCCAGCGGGCCACATTATTGGCTCTGCACAGGTCAGGTTAGAATATAAAGGGGAAATCTGCGTAATATCGGGCGATTATAAAACCGAAGATGACGGCATAAGTACAGTTTTTGAACCTATAAAATGCCATTCATTTGTTTCAGAAAGCACTTTTGGCCTGCCGGTGTACAAATGGCAGAAACAGGATATCGTTTTCGATAAAATCAAAAATTGGGTAGGCGATAACATTACCAATCAAAAAACAAGTATACTCATTGCCTATAGTTTGGGTAAAGCACAGCGATTGATTAAAAACCTGGCAGGCGACATTCCGATTTATGTACACAACAGCATTGCAAACCTCAATGAAGTAATTATTGATGCGGGTGTAAACCTCCCCGAAACCATACGGATTACCCCCGAAACTAACAAAGATGAACTTCAAAAAGGAATTGTAATTGTACCTCCGGCAATGCGTGATAGCCGCTGGATCAAAAATCTTTCTCATCCAGTTACCGGAATTTGTTCGGGATGGATGCAGGTGCGGGCACACCGACGCTGGCAGAGTGCCGATGCAGGCTTCGCACTGAGCGACCACGCCGATTGGACAGGACTAATGGAGGCCATTACCGCAACACAAGCCGAAAAAGTTTACGTTACACACGGCTTTACTGCGGCTTTTAGCCGCTTTTTAAATGATAACGGAATAGAATCAGAAGAGGTAATGACCAGGTTTGGGCAGGAAGACGACGAGGTAAATAAGGTGGACTTAGCAGACGTTGAAAATCGTAATTCTGAAATCGAAAATCAAAAATCAGAATGAAACGTTTCGCCAAATTGATTCAACAGCTCGAACTGAGCAATAAAACCAACGACAAAATTGCCGCATTGGTCGATTATTTTAATTATGCCGACGATAAGGACAAGGTTTGGGTAATTGCACTGTTTACCGGAAAAAAACCTAAACGCCCAATTAAATCGGCATTGATTAAATACTGGGCGATTGAAATTACCGAGACACCGGAATGGCTGTTTTCTGAAAGTTATTCAAATGTTGGCGATTTAAGCGAGACCATTGCCCTGCTCCTGCCGCCGGCCGAGAAAACTTCCGATTTTCAGTTACATAAATGGATTGAGGATTTACACGATCTTGATGGAAAGGACGATGAAACCAAAAAGGAGTTTATCCTTAATGCGTGGAACACACTCGAAACACAAGAACGCTTCATTTTCAATAAGCTGATTTCGGGGAATTTCAGAATCGGTGTTTCCAACAAAATGCTCGTAAATGCGCTGGCAAAACAAAGCAGTTTAGATAGTGCACAAATTATGCACAGCATTATGGGCAAATGGAATCCGTACGAAATTACCTTTAGTGAGCTCATCAATGGCATCCATGTAAATACCGATAACTCATGGCCTTATCCGTTTTGTTTGGCCTATGCTTTAGAGCAAGAACCAGATCAATTGGGCGATATTGCAGATTGGCAGGCCGAATGGAAATGGGATGGCATTAGGGGGCAAATTGTAAAGCGTAACGGCGAATTATTTATTTGGAGCCGCGGCGAGGAACTGGTTACCGAGCAGTTTCCCGAATTACATTTCCTGATCGACGTTTTGCCCGACGGAGTGGTTTTAGATGGAGAAATTTTGGCCGTACAAAATAAACAGGTACTATCGTTTAGCACTTTGCAACAACGTTTAAACCGCAAAACAATAAACAAGAAACAGCTTGAAGATGCGCCAATTGGCTTTTTTGTGTATGATGTTTTAGAATTTGAAGCCACTGATTTCCGCGAGCAGTCCCTGAGCGAAAGGAGAAAAGTGCTCGAACAACTAATTGGCAATTTGCAGGAAAGTGCTGTGGTACTTTCTCCGGTAATTGACTGCAAAAGCTGGGAGGAATTGGCCGCCCTGCGCCAAACATCACGCTCAATTAACAGCGAGGGAATAATGCTTAAAAAACTAAGCTCACATTACCACAGCGGCAGAAAGCGCGGCGACTGGTGGAAATGGAAAATTAATCCCTACACCGTCGACGCGGTAATGATTTACGCCCAGAAGGGAAGCGGTAGACGGGCAAATTTCTTTACCGATTATACGTTTGCCGTTAGAGACGGCGAAAATCTGGTTACTATCGCCAAAGCGTATTCAGGCCTTACTGATAAGGAAATTAAGGAGGTAAACTCTTTTGTAACCAAAAATGCAATTGAGAAATTTGGCCCCGTACGAACCGTAAAGCCCGAACTGGTCTTTGAAATCGCATTTGAAGGGATTGCCGAGAGCAAACGGCACAAAGCAGGTTTGGCGCTTCGTTTTCCGCGGATTTTACGCTGGAGAAAAGATAAAAAAGCTGCCGAGATTAATACACTGGAAGATTTAAGGCAGTTGCTACAATCGACTTTATAATGCTATACTTGTGGAGCCAAGAATCTTAAAGATTGCTTTCTTACGAATCCGATAGCTATCGGATTGGGACAGGCTGTGTCTCGCTACAAAGT
>Ga0308165_1005948_pt1 | contig 11015 bp, 10 predicted proteins | sample PhyWR2_FD_201032 | JGI IMG/M metagenome (GOLD analysis project Ga0308165, IMG submission 201032) | Phyllosphere microbial communities from UC Gill Tract Community Farm, Albany, California, United States - DLSLW.R2 | ecosystem: Host-associated > Plants > Phyllosphere > Unclassified | place: USA... | reverse complement strand
TGCCATATTTGCAGTACCAGCGGACTGCCCACAGGATAATATGACGCTCAAAATGTCGGCCTTTGAAAGGATTCATGTGCTGCTCCTTCAGCTAAACGGTGGCATCAGTTTACCATCGCCAAATCTTTGCAACAGTGCCAACCTCAGCGCCTGATTGAGGAACAAATTAGTGGTTCGGTAGCGGCCAGCGAACGGCCCGGTTTTGCTAGGTTACTTGACCGCATGGAAAATGGCGATGTGCTGATAGTGACCAAACTTGATCGCCTGGGTCGTGACGCAATAGACGTGCGAAAGACCGTAGAGCAGCTGGCAGCGTCCGGTATTCGCGTACACTGCCTCGCGCTGGGTGGCGTGGACCTTACCAGCGCGGCCGGCAAGATGACCATGCAGGTCATTTCGGCGGTGGCAGAGTTTGAGAAAGACCTGCTGATTGAGCGCACACATTCCGGCCTTGCAAGGGCCAGAGCAGCAGGCAAACGGTTTGGTCGGCCACCGGCGCTGAACCAGGAACAGCGGCAGGCAGCGCTTGAACACCTGAAAGCAGGTGCCAGTATCAGCGCCGTTTCCCGCGAGTTTGGTACCTCACGTCAAACCATCATGCGCCTGCGTGACGATGCAGTCAGCCCGGAGTTACCAGAATAAAGGGGAGGGGACCGAACCACCCCGGCACAGTCCCCTGAAGGAATGGCAATTCCGTTCACCGCCAATGTTAGCTTTTTCCGGGCTGTGATAACATCTCAGGGTCATTTTTCAGAGCCAGGGCTGATGAAGAAGAAAAGCAGCACACCCACACCCCACGATGCCACGTTCAGGCAGTTCCTGACGCAACCGGATATTGCACGGGATTTCATGGAAATCCACCTGCCCGCAGAGTTGCGAGCAGTCTGCGATCTCAGCACGCTGAAACTGGAATCAGGCTCGTTTGTTGAGGATGACCTCCGCCAGTATTTCAGCGACGTCCTCTACAGTCTGAAAACCACAGCCGGCGACGGATATATTCATGTTCTGGTCGAGCACCAGTCAACGCCCGACAAACATATGGCTTTTCGCCTGATACGCTATGCGGTGGCCGCCATGCAGCGCCACCTGGAGGCAGGGCATAAAAAGTTGCCACTGGTGATACCGGTGCTGTTCTATACGGGTAAGCGCAGCCCGTATCCGTACTCTACCCGCTGGCTGGATGAATTTGACGATCCGGCGCTGGCAGGCAAACTCTACAGCAGCGCTTTCCCGCTGGTAGACGTTACGGTCATTCCGGATGATGAAATCGCCAGGCATCGCAGTATGGCTGCCCTGACCTTACTGCAGAAACATATTCATCAGCGGGACCTGGCAGAACTGGTTGATCGGCTGGCACCCATTTTGCTGGCCGGATATCTGTCTTCATCGCAGGTCATATCGCTGGTACACTATATCGTGCAGGCAGGCGAAACATCCGACGCCGAAGCCTTTGTACGCGAACTGGCACAGCGTGTGCCGCAACACGGAGACGCACTCATGACCATCGCACAACAGCTCGAACAAAAAGGTATTGAGAAGGGTATCCAGCAGGGCATCCAGCTGGGTGAACAACGTGGTATTGAAAAAGGCCGCAATGAAGGCAAGCTGGAAGTTGCCCGTACCATGCTGGAAAACGGCATCGATCGCAATACCGTCATGAAAATGACAGGTCTGTCTGAAGACGACCTGGCGCAGATCCGCCACTAATCCTTTCCTGAGACTCCCTGTCTGGCCATTAGTAAATACTGGTGGGGCAGGGAAGCATCACTCTCAGGTTCGGCCTGCCAGCCACAGCGGTTAAACAGCTTCACCACGCCTTCCACACTCCCCGTCAGTTGAGCTATCAATGGGTTAACATGATGGCCATTATCGTCAAAAGCGGCATCAAGGTTAGAGCGCGAAAGATAAACTCCGTTTACTCCACCGTTCAGTGCTACGGCATATCGGCCGGACCATTCTCTGTCATTCAGCAGACGGTAATTCCAGTGCATATCCTTCGCTGTCTCCAGGGCATACGTCAGCCGGAACAGGTCGTTCTGCTCAGACAGTTCGCCGGTGCAGGATCGCCAGAGGTAGTTCAGTTTGCTGGCCAGCTTCGCGCTGACGCCCAGCTGACGCCCAGCTGGCGCCCCTGTTTAAGTAGCCACTCGAGGTCAGGTGTGACATCGCGAGAAAAACGTCGTTGCTTCAGCGCAGTCGCCAGCCATCGGGTGAGAAAGAGATTTTCCTGTGCCGGCGAGAGAACGCCACCATCTTGCCTGGCCAACGCAAGCGCCACCAGGGCACACCATGCCAGATGTCCCGATTGTTCTGTCAGCGTCACTGAACGTCGTCCCCCTTTAGTTTCTCAAGCCATGATTAGATTTTGCCTTCAAAATATTCAGGGATATTTTAACCAAAAACATCTCAGGAGGAGAGCGTTATCAGCAGGAAATCACTGAGCGATTAAACAAGGTTTTGCCAATTGTGAACAAAGTTCGCAGGGAACCTCCTCTGACTCCGGCAAAATTGGCGGAACTATTGGGACACCAGGATGCATTGGCCGCTGAAAACTGGTTTACAGGTAATGAAGTTCCCGGATTTAGAGATCTCAATAACCTGAGCGGACTGCTAGGTTGTTGTGCAGAGTGGCTTAAATTTGGAGAAAGAGTCCCCTTTCCGATGAGTTCCCAGAGTCGAATCAACTGGAAAGGGGGGAGCACTGAAGATGTTGATGCCTTGCTCGCTCCAGATGCTAAAGGTAATCCCGTCACGTTTATCCGCATAATTCGTTTAACAAACAGTGCTGGTAATGTACTGATTTTACGTGAATTTAAAGATACTTTAAGCACTGATTTTTTTTACACCAACCTTCATTTGAGTGAAGAGATTGGTAACGGCGGGTTTCATGATCTTGCTGATTTTCTAGTTATCCTTCAGGAACTATATTCCCGCTATATAAAAGGGGATTTCTTCGTGAAAAGTTATGATCTTAGTGAAAACGATTTATCCCATTACTACCGCGAAGGGCATTGTCATCCACACTATCTAATTGAGCATGGTTGTCAAGAATCGGTATGGTGGGAGGATATCTGGCACGCTGAAATGTTAGAGAGAAGAGGCCAGAATGGATATTACTTCTGGAAAGGAGATAAAGCCTTGATTGAGCGTCTTCATGATTATCTCGTGGAGAAAAAACGCCTCAAATCAGCCGACGAGTTGGAAATGGATCGACTGGGACTCCCCGGATAATTCCATTTATGCTACTACAGACGTTATTTCAGGATTAAAGCCCCTTGTCTAATATCCCGGAGCATCCTAAATGTGCTTCGGGATCATATATAAATCAGCGCATGGCCCAGGCGTAATGTTTTTCCGCATAATCGTACAGCCGGTAAGAGTTCTGCTCGTCGCCACCGATAAAAATACCGTTATCCATTATCCCCTCTGCCAGCCGCTGCGTGTACCGGTGCGCCGCCTCATCCAGCTCTGCCCGGCTTCCCCACGCCCCCTGTTGCTTACGCCAGTTCAGCCTCACTGCTTTCAGCAGGCGGCACATCTGCTGGCAGATGAAGTAGCAGGCAACGACGTTGCGCGCATCCCCCACAAAGACCACGTCGCTGTCCGGCCGCATCATTTCGTTCCACAGGTAGATATCGTAGCAGCCCAGCATCATGGCCACTCGCTTTGCGACAAAACCGCCGTACCAGTAATACGCGGTGCGGGGAATGTTCAGCCGGCGGCTCTCGGCAACATTACCGGTGTGGAATGACAGCAGGCCAGATTCCGTCAGTTCCCGGACCAGCACCTCCAGCACCCTGTGCCAGGCACCGGTTTCACTGCGCTCAGACAGTGCCGAAAAGTACCGGCTGACAATGCCGGCAATCTGCTGTTCCGGCACGGCGTCAGCATTATCCGTCTGAAGGGACAGTTTACGGCACAGTTCCTCGCGCTCCACCAGGGCATTCAGCATGGCATCAGTTGTCAGGTTCTGTGCGGTGGCCAGTGACGCGACACGTTCACGCAGGTCGTCAGAGAGAAAGACGCCAGCCCCGGCGGCAACCGCCGACGGTATCCTGACGCGGCGTGATACGGGCTTGTAGATTTCGCCTGTCTCAGGCCTGATTTTCAGGCCTGCCTTAAGCCAGCGGCTCAGCTCCTGGGGAAGGATATCCGGGTTGTCCTTCAGAAAACGCGCCCGGTTTCCGCGCGCCGTTCCGTACACGCTGTCAATGTAGTCGGTCAGCAGCATAACGATATCCACAGAAGTGTTTATAAACACAATCGTTTATATCACATGCATACCGGACAGGCGAGCAGTGCGCAGCCTGTCAACTGAATGCCGCTTTAGCGGCATGGAGGCGCCTGCTGGTATTGAATATGGCACTGTGAGTGAGTGGCGCCGTAGCCCGGCGCAGCCGGTTACGTTGTTGATAGGTTCCACCAATCCATCCCTTCCCCCTGCCAGACCAAAATCCACTGAAAGCGACACAGAAGCTTTTGTGCGGCGTCGGAGTGGTCACGGCAAGGCGTAGCCGCAGTCGTGGCGTATCTCCGCGTTAGCGGGCCGTGAGGGCCGCTTACGGGCGTGTACACAATAACGTTCAGCGACACTGCTTATAGCGACTCAAAATCCTAGTTACAACATTCATCATTAAAAGCGATGTGGTTCCGGGCCTTTGGCCCGGGGCGGCCTCGCTTTTCAGTGGTGGGGAGGGGCTGTGAGGGTTCAGGTAGGCACTGTTCCTGCTTTTGTGTGAGCTTTTTGAATGTTGTAACTATATGCGCTGTGCCGGGGCCCGTCGCGTAGCGATGGGAGCTACTTCAGGTATTTGCCGAACCGGCGCGGACATAGTCCGCTGCAAGGGCGGGCATTATCAGCTCGTCCATCTCCAGTGGCTTCAGGTTCTGCTTCTTACGCTGCTGATTTTCCCATTCGACGCGGCTGCGGCGTGCGGCCACAACAGCAACGTCAGAGACGTCGAGCGCGGAGAACAGTGCCGGCGTGAAGGTGATATCGGTCGGGATGTTGCAGCCAATCTGCGGGTCATACTCGGTCTGGTAGGTAATCAGCCCCAGCTCCGCTATAAACTTCAGCGCCCGCGTGGCACGGGTGATGGACAGATTGCCACTTTTTGACTCGGTGGCCAGACCGCACTCGATGGCCAGATTGGTGATGGAGCGCTGTACACGATTGGCCAGCGGGTCATAGTGGAAGCATAACCCCTGGAGCAGTGCATCAATGGCACGACGACGCAGCAGAGGCGGCATCCGGTGACGTTTACCCAGCGAGCGTACAAACGCCACATGGACGGAAAAGTCAAAACGGGACGTGAAGCCCTCAGCTTTCGCCATCAGCTTACGACAGAACGGCAGGGTCTTTTTCCCTTCTCGCGGCGTGAATACCGGATTCGGGTTTTTGACCTGACGATAATGGGAGAACAAGGTCTGAGCGTCAGTCACACCTTCCCGCACTTATGTTGCACGGAAGGAGCAAATGGCGCAGAAACAGGTATTGCAGTTTTCTGAGCATAAAACTATACTCCCTGCATAGAGCAACAGCTTCTATACAGTTTAAGTAGGCCCCGTTAATCTTTCGTTCCCGCCAAGAAATGAGAAGATTATCGGGGTTTTTGCTTTTCTGGTTCCGGGTAGACACCTCATCAGAACCAGTTCCCTGCCACCTTACGGCGTGGCCAGCCAAAATTCTTCAGACGATCAGTAATCTAGCATTGAACATCAAAAAGTAAAGCCTTTACTTCAGCAGCCCCTGTTCACTAAGTTCCCGCTCGATGAGTTTTTCAATGAACTGGGCCTGAGTTATCCCTTCCTGATCACACAGCGCAATCATGCGATCTTTAAGAGGGTTACGGATAAAGACTTTCACTTCTTTGTGTGTAATCCGCTTTCGGGCTACAGCCGCTAACTGCTTCTCAGAAGCAGTCATCGGATTACCTTTTCGGTAAGAACGCTTTTCTTTCGATGAGGAAGTTACTGCATTTTCGATCTGCGACATCTCTGCCTCCTCAAGGATCAAACAAGGATCGTTTCGCAGAGGATACTACAGATTCGTGAAATCAGCGACTTAACTTTACACGAAAGTGTGAGCCATGTTGGCGCATGACTCACCTAGATGGATGTAGATTGCGGATCAAATGACGATGCGACTTAGTATGAAGAATGCCAGTCCGTTCCTCCGTCCCAGCGCGACTGCCAGTGCTGAAGGTAGGTTTGTGCCACTTCCGGCACCTCATTAATAACCAGCACATTCTCGCTATTCCGCGATGCAGCAGAGCGAGTGTAGTTAAAGGTACCAGCCTCAACTGTATGATTATCAACAATAATGACTTTGTCATGCATGATGGCGTAGCGACCGTTGGTGCGCAGCGGAATTCCCGCGTTCACCACGACGTTCATCGCCGCCTGGCTGGCTTTGCTTCGGTTGCCCTTTTCATCGAGCACTATTCTTACGTCCACACCCTGGCGTTTTGCCCTGACAAGCGCACTAACCACTTCCGGAGACGTAAATGAGTAGCCCATCAGCCGAATTTCCTGCTGTGCTGACTCAATAGTCTTAAGGACCAGCTGCAACGCGCTGCCTTCAGGTGAAAAGCCGACCTGAACGGAGAGAGCAGCAGCTGCGGGCTGAATACAGCTCAGCGAAAGGCATACCAGACCGGACATGGCCAGCTGGCGAAAGGTGAACTTACGCATTAAATAACCTCAGAAATACTGTTCGGATGTGTTAACCAGAAACGCCGGAGACGGGGAAAACTTGCTTTTACCCTTCTCCGGAGGTTGGACAACTGAGCACGGCGAAGGCGTCAGTATCTTTTAGCGGTATCAGGTGGCGGACGCCTGATTATTTTTTGGTATCACCGGCAGCATGACTGATGGCCTGCTGCAGTGCCTCCGCGCTGGTGTATCCCGGAATAACCGTCACGTTATCAGCGCTGGCTCCGGTTGATGGGAGAACCACCAGGGCCGGGGTACCGCTGAAGCCCAGCTGCTGCGCAAGTGTGTTTATGCCATCCAGGGTCCCCTGAACATCTGGGGCTGTTTTCGCATCGAACTTCACGGCTTTTGCGGCCGCGCTGATATCAGCATCGGTCAGCTTACCCTCGTTGTGGGCGGTAGCGTAAATCGCGTTGTGATAGTTAAGGTAAGCATCGGCCCCCTTCTGCTTCCAGATCTGAAGCCCGGTTTTCGCCGCACTGAGCGACGCCGGCCAGCGCTGGCCAAATATCGGGAATTCCTTGAACACAAAGCGCACGTCCGGGTTAGCTTTTATTACCTTTTCCAGCTCCGGCGCCAGGCGGGCACAGTAGATGCACTGGTAATCGAAAAACTCGACGACAGTGACTTTTGCGTCGGCCGGCCCATATGACGGCGTGCCTTTATCGTTCAGCAACGCCGCCTGATTCTGAACCACGGCGGCCGTCATTGCCTGCTGCTGCTTCTCCTGCTGTTGAGCCTGCAGCTTCTGGCTGACCTCAACCAGCACCTCCGGATGGGCCAGCAGGTAGTCTTTCGCGATTTCACCAATGCGGGCTTCCTGCTCCGGGGTAAAGGCAGCGGCTGGTTTCTCTGCTGCCCCCGCCACGCCGGAAACCAGAAGGCCTGCGGCAAGCATGACTGAAAGGGTTTTATTCATGTTCATCCTGTGTTTTTCTCTTCTCTGCTGTTATCAGTTCGTTTCGTGCACGGGTGGCGACGCTTCTGACCGCCCTGCGCATGCGTTTGGCGTGCTCCTGAGCCCTGCGCTCCACGGCATACGCCGCCTCCTCCGCACTCACCGCTGCGACCGGTTCACCGGCAAGATTTTTACGCCACGCGCCCACCGTCATGGCGCCCAGATACGCATCCGAGCGGGTGACGGCGGCAAGGCAGCGTTTCAGCGCCTTCACGGAAACCTCCAGCCCGCGCTGGCGAATGTCATTGACCATCGCCTCCCGGATGTTGACCGCCAGGAGCTGCGGCTGGCCGTCCGTCACCAGGGCTGGCCAGCAACGCTTCAGGAGCGCGAGCGCGTCCGCAAGCGGCATGACCTTCCGGTACACCGGATCCGGGGCATGTTTGCGCCTGGCCGCCCGCATGGCCTCCCTCTCCTGCGCCTGACGCTCTGCCCACTGCCGGGCTTTCTCTGCTTTTCTGGCGGCCTTCTCGTCCGCCTGCGCCTTTTTCGCGCTCTCATCCACCGCCTGCTTCCTGACCTTCCAGGCAGGCGTCGTGTTCACCACCACGGTCTTTTTACGCGTGACCCGGCCCGGTCCCGCACTGTCCGGTTCACTGTTGTTTACGGCACGCTGACCTTCTGGCTCCGCTTTGCGGCGCAGCGTCAGCGTGGGGCGCCCCTGCTCTTTCATCCTGCCTCCGGATAAATCTGTTTCACGTGTATTCCCCTGAGTGACCTTATTCTGACACGGCAGATATCACATCACCATCAGTCCGATGACGGCCAGGTGCACCGCGTAGAACAGCGGGAAAAATTCGCGCTGCCAGAACCGCGGCACGCGGCAACAGGTCCGGCTCAGCACCGTCAGGATTATTCCGGGTATTACCAGACCCGCGATGGCAAAGGCGGCGCTGTCCGCAGCATTCAGCGCGAGTATCGCCAGCGCCAGACACAGCGCCAGCCCCGTGCGCGTGGTGCGCCGGCCCGTCATACAGACGCCGCAGGCCAGCATCAGCATCACTACCCCCGCCAGCCCGTAGCTTCCCGCCGAAAACGGCAGCCAGGCCAGAACCAGCATCAGGGACAGCGGCCACGCGCGCGGCCCGTGCTGCTGCATCAGCGCCAGCGCCTGTCCGCTGACCGCAAAGGCAAACAGGATATTGCCCAGGTCCGGGCGCAGCCCGGCCAGTATCCAGCCGCCCTGCGCCACGCCCGCCCATATCCAGAGCCGGTTCAGGGCGCGCTGCTGAATCTGCGGATGGCGGGCGAGGTTCATGGCCCAGACCAGGCCAAAGAGCGGAAACGCTCCCCGACCGGCAAGACGCAGCCAGTCATTATCCAGTCCGCACAGCATGCTGATGTGGTCGGCCACCATCAGGAGCAGCGCCACGGTTTTGATAAGGTCAGTCTGGCCCGGCGTCCACACAAGCAGCCGCTGCAGCCAGCAGTCGGCCACCACCACAAGAGGGAACAGCGGATGGTTTTCAGCGCGCATATCAGTCCCCTCCCAGGGTCTTTTCACGCTCAAGGTCGCGCACCGTTTCGCGCTCCATCTGCTGCAGGCGGTCCCGCTGCACGTTCTCGCGCACCACCTGAGACACCGCCTCATCCCGGCGGCGTTCTTCCGGCGCATCCGGCAGCGTTAGGGGAGATACCGGCGTTTCTTTTATCCGCTTCATATCCCGCACCACATCCCGGACGGCAACGTCAGCCCCTCCGGCCGGCCCGTCGCCGCTGCGGGCCATCTCGCGGACCGCCTCTTCAGCACGCTTATCCAGCTCCCGCTGCACCTCAGCCTCCCGGGCCTGCTGCGCCAGCACCTCCGGCGGAACCGTCTCTCCGGGCTGCGTACCGGTGCTGTCGGGCAGGCTGTCGGCCCAGACCCGACCGCCGGTAATGGCGCCGGGGTTCCACGGTCGCGCCTCGCCTACGAGCCGCACCACCACGCCGCTCTGCGGATTCTCCCGCGCGAGCCGCACGCCCTCTTCCATATCCCGCGCCAGCAGCGACTCGCCGTTACGGCTGGCCTGCAGACCCGCAAACGCCGCGTCCCCGCTGCCCATCACCCGACCTTCACCGCCGAGCCCCTTAAGCTGCCCGTCTCCGGACGTCAGGGCGCTCAGCCAGACGCCCGCCTGCCTGCCGTTGCGGTCGAAGGCCGGGAGCGCCACGTGCGGCTGCGGGTATTTCCGCCCCGGCGAGATAAATTTCGCCATTGAGCCCTCAGGCTGCAGCCCGATCTGGCTCAGCGCGGCGAGACCGGCAGGCACCTCACCCAGTGCTTTTGCCGTCGCCGTCAGGCGGGCGGCATTCGCGACGGCGCGGTCGCCGCGCGGCTCCAGAATGTCATGCGCCGTACTTTTCGCCTGCGATTTTTCCATCGCGGCCACCCACTTATCCCGGTTGTCGGTATAGACCTGCGCGTGCTGCTTCATGCGGCTCAGCGCCACGTAGGCTGACTCGAAGCTCACCATCCGCTTACGTCCGCCGTCCGTACCCTGCAGGGATATGGAGAAGGGTTCGCTCGCCCCCTGTGAGCCTTCAACGGTAACGGCATAGGCCAGGTCGATGTGCTGCTCTGCCTGCTCGGCTGACGGCGTGAGCGTGCGGGTCTGTTTCCCGTCCGACAGCGTGACGCTGTCACCTTTTATCTCACTGACCGACCAGACGCTGTTGGCCACGAAGCCCCGCTCGTTGTCGCTTTTCGAAAAGCGCATCCGGTCGCCTTCCGACACGGTAATGGTGTCCTGACGGTAGAGCGTGACGCCCTCTGTCGCCGCCTGCGCGGGCGACAGGCTGCGGGTATTGCCCTGCGCATCCTTCAGCGTCACCAGGTGCGCCTCCCCGTCCAGCGCCTCAATGCTGTAATAGGTGCTGTCCAGCAGGACCAGGCTGTCGCGGGATGCCTCCCACGTTGTCATGCGCCGCAGCTCGCCGTCGCGGATATTGGCTGGCGTAAGGACCGGCAGCGTGACCTCTTTTTCGCCCACCTCGCCGGCATCCTGACGGGCGTCATGAATCATGGCGTTCACCTGGCGGCGGTCGGCGTTCAGGGCGGTGATAACGATGGTCTGCGCCTGCGCCTCTGGCGTGCGCCCAGTGTAGTCCTTCACGATGGCCTCCAGCAGCGTCGCGGGCTGCCCGCCGGGCATCAGGTCGCCAGCCGCCACGGCTTTCGCGATGGCCTCCTCCCGTTCGCGGCTGAACTCCATGACGGAGCTGTCCGGCTGCCAGGCATCCGCCCTGCGCGGCACCTGTGCCGGTGCCACGCGCTCAATGGTCGTCAGGGCGCTGCCGATATCGCGGTTAATCAGGCTGTAGACGGCAGGTTTAAGCTCCGGCGTCTGGCGGACAATCTCCT
>Ga0308165_1005946_pt1 | contig 11018 bp, 9 predicted proteins | sample PhyWR2_FD_201032 | JGI IMG/M metagenome (GOLD analysis project Ga0308165, IMG submission 201032) | Phyllosphere microbial communities from UC Gill Tract Community Farm, Albany, California, United States - DLSLW.R2 | ecosystem: Host-associated > Plants > Phyllosphere > Unclassified | place: USA... | reverse complement strand
TTTTTAACCGTGGAAGCGTGACTTTCAGTCCGGCCTTCTTTAATGCGGTATTGTTGTCAGTCATGCGGAATCTGTCCTGTTGCTAAACGATTCACTTCTATAGAAGAAGTGACAGAAAGTGCACCTGAGAGAATGCGTCTCATTATAGAACTGCCATGGCTCAATGAAAACTGCAAGTCTCAAGCAAAGTATGCTGTTAAAAACGTGGTACCGCCAACAAACTTGTTACAGGGTGACCCGTTTAATCCTGGTTGATTGTACAGGTATGACAGCAAAAGTTAAAAATTTGTAGCAATTATTTTGATTGATAATACCTATCAATGCGGCGCAACTACAGGTTACGCCGCCACGACAACATCAGGCGTTGAGGATGTCGTCGAGGTGCAGCTCTTCGCGGATCTGCTTAACCCATTTATTCACGCGCTCTGCGGTCAGCTCCGGCTGGCGGTCTTCGTCGATAGCCAGGCCCACGAAGTTGTTATCATCAGCCAGACCTTTAGAGGCTTCGAAGTGATAGCCTGCGGTTGGCCAGTGGCCCACGATCACTGCGCCGCGCGGCTCAATGATGTCGCGAATGGTGCCCAGCGCATCGCAGAAGTACTCTGCGTAGTCTTCCTGGTCGCCGCAGCCGAACAGGGCAACCAGTTTGCCATTGAAGTCGATCTCTTCCAGAGACGGGAAGAAGTCGTCCCAGTCGCACTGCGCTTCACCGTAGTACCAGGTCGGGATGCCCAGCAGCAAGATATCGTAACCTGCGATGTCTTCTTTGCTGCTTTTCGCAATGTCATGCACATCGGCAACGTCTTTACCAAGCTGTTTTTGAATGTTTTTCGCGATGTTTTCGGTGTTACCGGTGTCGCTGCCGAAAAAAATGCCGATGATTGCCATGAGTAAAATAACCTCTTGAAACTTAATAGTATGGTGGCGCAATTTAGCCACGGATAAGGGCAATCATAGCAGAACAGAGAAGCCTGCGGAAACTGCTATCGCGCAGGACTGCACTCTGTGCTACATGAAAGCAACAAGAAGGGGAGTTTTCTGACTTACGCTTTGTCGTGCCATTTCTCGAGCTGCAGGATCAGCATCTCTTCGATAAGCTCACTGCGGCTGATGTCGCGGGCATTTGCCAGCTCGTTCAGCGCGTCGACGGCGTCCGCATTGAGTTTCAGCTCGACGCGTTTAAGCCCACGACTTTTATCGCGTTTGAGCTGATTGCGCTTATTAATGCGCAGCTGTTCATCACGCGAATGCGGATTGGTTTTCGGTCGTCCCGGGCGCCGCTCATTCGCGAACAGATCTATTGTTGTGCGGTCCGTGTTTTCTTTGGCCATGATTCTGAGACTTCGGGGGAAACAAGACGCCCTGCTAAAGCCCGGGCGATAAGCGCGCCATCATACATCAGCGAAATCGGCACGCCAACGACTGGTGGCCCGCAGGCGACCAGTCGCTCTCTTTTTAATCAATTTTCGATGTCAGCGAGGTAACGGCGGATAGCGCGCAGGACGGCGTCGGGTTTTTCGGCATGCACCCAGTGTCCGGCACCGGCAATCACATGCGCTCGCGCCTGTGGGAATTGCGCCAGCAGTGCGTCCCGATACGCTTCAGTAACGTAGGGCGAATTGCCGCCAGGAATAAACAGCGCCGGGTGCGACCATGCCGGAACCGGCTGCCAGCCAACGATGTTGTGGTACTGATCCCACAGCGCCGGCACGTTAAAGCGCCATTCACCGTCAACAAAGGATTTCAGCAAAAACTGCACCACGCCTTCTTCATCCAGATGCTCGCGCATAACAGCGGCGGCCTGCTGGCGGCTACTGACCCCGGCCTCTGTGACGGCATTAATCGCGGCGAAGATCTCATCGTGACGGCGCACGGCGTAATCCACCGGGGCCACGTCGATCACCACCAGACCGTCAATACGCTCAGGCGCAAGCGCGGTCAGCGCCATCACCGCTTTACCGCCCATGGAGTGGCCGATCAGCGTCGCCTTTTCAATATGGTGGGCGTCCAGCGTATCGAGCAGATCCTGGGCCATATCGGCATAGGTCATCTGCGCCGAGCGCGGCGACTGACCATGGTTACGCATATCCACCTGCAGGAGAGCGTGGTCCGTCACCAGATCCCGTGCCAGCACGCCGAGGTTGTCCAGACTGCCAAACAGGCCGTGAACCAGCACGATGGGAGAATTATTGTGCGGCGATTGTGCAGATTGCGCTCGGGTATTCAATTTCATGGCAAAGTTCTTTTTTTACGTATGTCAGGTTAGGGTATTATGTTGACCATTCTGCCGCCCGGCTGCAAGGAAACAGTTAAATCTGACTTTTGCCGCCATCCTGGTTTGACGCTATCCGCTGTTGGGTTTAGACCTTATAATCCCAACGACTTGTATTCAGATAAGATATCGCACTGGATTAAGATGAAAACAATCGAAGTTGATGACGAGCTCTATCACTATATTGCCAGCCAGACCCGGCATATCGGCGAGAGCGCGTCCGACATTTTACGGCGCATGCTGAAAATTGCCGCCGCCTCACAGTCCACCGCGCCTGTCGCCAAAGAAGTGCGCCAGCCAGCCGTTGTCGCGCAAGAAAAGCCGCTGAACCCGGCAAAAGACAACGTGCGTGCGATGCGCGAGCTGCTGCTGTCTGACGAATACGCGGAACAGAAAAAAGCCGTTAACCGCTTTATGCTGGTGCTGTCTACACTCTATTCACTGGACAACAAAGCGTTTGCCGACGCCACCGAGTCCCTGCACGGTCGCACTCGCGTTTACTTCGCTGTCGATGAGCAGACGCTTTTACAGAATGGTAATCAAACTAAACCCAAACAGCTGCCTGGTACCCCGTACTGGGTGATCACCAATACCAATACCGGACGCAAGCGCGGCATGATTGAACACATCATGCAGTCGATGCAGTTCCCGGTGGAATTGACTGATAAGGTTTGCGGTACAATTTAACCCTTGCATCAGAAGGACCAGGCAATGGCAAATCACAATCGTGCGGGTCAGCCTGCACAACAGAGCGATTTGATTAACGTCGCCCAGCTTACCGCCCAGTACTACGTGCTGAAGCCGGAAGTGGGTAATGCAGAACACGCAGTGAAGTTTGGTACGTCTGGTCACCGTGGCAGCGCGGTTCGCCAAAGCTTTAACGAACCGCACATTCTGGCCATTGCCCAGGCCATCGCGGAAGAGCGCGCTAAAAATGGCGTTACCGGTCCGTGCTACGTCGGTAAAGACACGCACGCGCTGTCAGAGCCTGCTTTCATTTCCGTGCTGGAAGTGCTGGCGGCCAACGGCGTGGACGTGGTGATTCAGGAAAATAACGGTTATACGCCGACCCCTGCGGTGTCGAACGCCATTCTGGTGCATAACCAGAATGGCGGGGCGCAGGCAGACGGGATTGTGATCACCCCGTCGCACAATCCGCCGGAAGATGGCGGCATCAAATATAATCCGCCTAACGGTGGCCCGGCTGACACCAACGTCACCAAAGTGGTGGAAGACCGCGCTAACGCGCTGCTGGCCGACGGCCTGAAAGGCGTGAAGCGGATCACGCTGGGCGAGGCGATGGCCTCTGGTCACGTGAAAGAGCAGGATCTGGTGCAGCCGTTTATTGAAGGGCTGGCGGATATCGTCGATATGGCCGCGATCCAGAAAGCCGGTCTGAAGCTTGGCGTTGACCCGCTTGGCGGCTCCGGTATCGAATACTGGCAGCGTATTGCGGCGCACTACAAGCTGGATCTGACCATCGTTAACGATCAGGTCGATCAGACCTTCCGCTTTATGCACCTTGATAAAGACGGCGCTATCCGTATGGACTGCTCCTCCGAGTGTGCGATGGCCGGTCTGCTGGCGCTTCGCGATAAGTTCGATCTCGCGTTTGCCAACGACCCGGACTATGACCGTCACGGGATCGTGACCCCTGCGGGCCTGATGAACCCGAACCACTATCTGGCGGTGGCGATCAACTACCTGTTCCAGCATCGTCCACAGTGGGGCAAAGATGTGGCCGTCGGTAAAACACTGGTCTCCTCGGCGATGATTGACCGCGTGGTTAACGATTTGGGTCGCAAACTGGTCGAAGTGCCGGTGGGCTTCAAGTGGTTTGTTGACGGTCTGCACGACGGTAGCTTTGGTTTTGGCGGTGAGGAGAGCGCGGGTGCTTCCTTCCTGCGCTTCAACGGCACGCCGTGGTCCACCGACAAAGACGGCATCATCATGTGCCTGCTGGCGGCGGAAATCACGGCAGTGACCGGTAAGAATCCGCAGGAGCATTACAACGAGCTGGCTGCCCGTTTCGGTGCGCCAAGCTATAACCGTCTGCAGGCATCGGCCACATCTGCGCAGAAAGCCGCGCTGTCTAAGCTTTCACCAGAAATGGTCAGCGCCAGCACCCTGGCCGGTGACCCGATCACCGCCCGTCTGACGGCCGCACCGGGTAACGGCGCGTCGATTGGTGGCCTGAAGGTGATGACCGACAACGGCTGGTTCGCGGCGCGTCCATCCGGTACGGAAGATGCGTACAAAATCTACTGCGAAAGCTTCCTCGGCGAAGAACACCGTCTGCTGATTGAGAAAGAAGCGGTTGAGATTGTCAGTGAAGTGCTGAAAAACGCGTAAGTGTTGTTCTGGTGCGGGCTGATCCCCTCACCCCGGCCCTCTCCCATGGGAGAGGGTGCAAACACTAAAAACGGCAACCTTTGGGTTGCCGTTTTGCGTTTACCTCGCCACCGGGCTTTTTTGTGCTCAGAGCATAAACCGATAGCCAATCCCGGTTTCGGTTAACAGGTGGTGAGGGCGGGCGGGATCGACTTCCAGCTTCTGCCGCAGGTGTCCCATATAAATGCGCAGATAATGGCTGTGCTCTACCGCATTCGGTCCCCAGACCTGGCTTAACAGCTGGCGTTGGGTGAGCACTTTGCCGTGATTGTTTAGCAGCACCGCCAGCAGGCGAAACTCAATCGGCGTCAGGTGGATTTCCGCTTCGCCGCGCTGGATGCGACGCGCGGCCAGATCGACGCGAATATCTGAGAAGGTAAAGACCGGCTCGGAAGGCGCGGCGGCGCTATGACGGCGCAAGGCCACCCGCAGGCGGGCCTGCAGCTCGCCAATGCCAAACGGTTTGCTGAGATAGTCGTCGGCACCGGCATCAAGGGCGGCAATTTTATCGGTCTCTTCGAGGCGGGCAGAGAGCACGATGATCGGCATCTGGCTCCACTGGCGCACGTCGCGGATAAAATCGAGACCGTCGCCGTCGGGCAGGCCGAGATCGAGGATCACCAGATCCGGTTTGCGGGTCGCGGCTTCAATCAGGCCACGCTGGAGCGTCCCGGCATCGTGGACGCGCAGGCCTTCGCCTTCCAGCGCGGCGCGCAGAAAACGGCTGATAGCGAGCTCATCTTCAACAATCAGAACGTTAATCACAAATCCTCTGCAAATTCATTGAGTTCGGGCGGCGAATCAAGCGGGAGTGTAACACAAAAACCGGCCCCCCCTTCGGCGCGGTTATGCGCGGTGAGGGTCCCGCCGTGCACGTCCACAATCGCCTGGCAGATGGCCAGCCCCAGGCCAACGCCAGGGATAGCCGACTCTTTATGCCCGCGGGCGAATTTATCAAAGATAGCCTGTTCTTGCCCCGCCGGTATCCCTGGCCCGTTATCCCAGACCTCCAGCTGCAGTTGCTGCGGTGAAACGCTGGCGTGAATACCGATTTGCGCTTTACTGCCCGCATATTTGGCGGCGTTTTCCAGCAGGTTAATCAGCACCCGCTCGAACAGCGGGCCATCCACGTGGATCAACGCCAGTGGGGCAGACATCTCCAGCGCAATGTGGCGACCGCCCAGCCCCGGCTCCAGCATTTTTAAGGCGCTGCCAATCACCTCTTCCAGCGTCAGCCACTCCTTTTTCAGGTTAAAGCCGCCAGACTGGATCCGCGCCATATCCAGCAGGTTGTTGACCAGCCGGGTGGTGTTGAGCACATGCTGGCGGATCTCGCTGGCCTGCAGGGCGTGGCGGGAGCCTTCTGCCGCCAGATCCAGCGTCAGGATCTCCGACTGGCCAAACAGCACCGTCAGCGGCGTGCGCAGATCGTGGGACAGCGCCGCCAGCAGCGAGTTGCGAATGCTCTCACGCTCGCTGGCTAACCGCGCCTGCTCTTCGCTGGTGGTGAGCGCCAGCCGCTCCAGCGCGCTGGCGACCAGCAGGGTAAAGGTCTCCAGCAGGCGCTGCTGCTCGGGGATCATCAGCTGGCGCAGGTTTGTCGGTTCGACAATCACCACTCCCTGATTTTGCAGCGGCAGTATCTGATACGGCACGCCGGGCAGGGTGTCGGTTCCGGCTCCGGCGGGCAGCCCTTTGTCAAAACTCCAGCGGGCGATGGCTTCATCCCAGGGCGTTATTCCGCTGGCCGGGGTCAGCGGGCGCAGTGTACCGTCATCGTCCGGGAGCAGGATCAGGCTGCGGGCCTGAAAGGTGGAGTGAATAAACTGCTGGCTGGTGTGGACGATATCCTGCGGCGTGCGGCCCACCGCCAGCGCTTTTGACATCTCATACAGGTGGCGGGTGCGCTGCTCCCGATAGCGGGCAATCCGCGCCTGATAGCGCACCCCGGCGGTCAGATTACCGATCAATAATCCCACCGTCAGCATCACGGCGAAGGTGAGGACGTACTGCACGTCCGACACCGCCAGCGTGCCGCGCGGGGCGATAAAGAACAGATCGAAGCTGGCAACGTTGATTACTGTCGCCAGCACCGACGGCCAGCGCCCGTAAAACAGCGCCACGATCACCACCCCGAGCAGGTAAATCATCACCAGGTTGGCGGCATCAAAGTCGGGAAGCCACTGGCTGGCGATAACGGTAATCAACGCGCAGAGCAGGACGGCGACCAGACAGCCGCGCAGCTGGACGCGCCATTTATCGCTGAAAGTGCGGGTATCCGGGGTTTTAGCGGGCAGGGTTGCGGGTCTGTCATCCAGAGCAACAATCAGCAGATCGAGGTCGGGCGCGCGCTGCGCCAGCCGGTCAGCAAAGGTGTCGCGGCTGAACCAGCGTCGATGCGCCCGGCGACCGATGACAATTTTGCCGAGGTTGTGCTCCCGGGCGTAGCGCAGAATGGCTTTGTCTTCCGCCTGGTCGGCGAGGGTCGCGGTTTCGGCACCCAGCTCCTGGGCCAGCCGCAGCGCGCTCAGAATGGCGCGACGCTGATTTTCCGGCAGGCGGTGCAGCTCGGGCGTTTCGACATACACCGCGTGCCAGACGCTGCCAAACTTTGCCGCCAGCCGGGCGGCGGTGCGCACCAGTTTTTCATTGCCGCTGCCGTGACCGATGCACAGCAGAATGGCATCGCGGGTGTGCCACACTTTTTCCTGCCCCTGCTGGTCGCGCCAGGCCCGCATCTGATCGTCGACCCGGTCAGCGGTGCGCCGCAGGGCCAGCTCGCGCAGGGCAATTAAATTGCCCTTGCGGAAAAAGTGTTCAATGGCCCGTTCAGCCTGCCCGGCGATGTAGACCTTGCCTACGTGCAGGCGCTGGCGCAGATCGTCCGGGGGCAGATCCACCAGCACCACTTCATCGGCGGCATCGAAAAAGGGATCCGGGACGGTTTCCCGCACCTGAATCCCGGTCACGCCGCTGACGACGTCGTTCAGGCTTTCCAGATGCTGGACGTTGACGGTGGTAAACACGTCGATCCCGGCTTCGAGCAGCTCTTCGACGTCCTGCCAGCGTTTGGGGTGGCGCGAGCCGGGCGCATTGCTGTGCGCCAGCTCGTCTATCAGGATCAGCGCCGGGCGGCGGGCGAGGGCGCCGTCGAGATCGAATTCGGTCACCAGGCGCCCACGGGCGTGGTTGCGTCGGGGTGGCAGAATTACCAGCCCGGTCAGTAACGCGGCCGTCTCCTGACGACCGTGGGTTTCGACGACGCCGATGACAATATCGAGCCCCTGAGCGCGCAGTCGCTGCGCTTCAGCCAGCATGGCGAAGGTCTTCCCGACGCCTGCGCAGGCGCCGAAGAAGATTTTCAGCTTACCGCGATGGCTGCTCGCGGTTTGCTCCAGCAGTCGGTCCGGGTCCGGGCGCAAAGGCTCATCGATCATCAGGGTTTCCTTAGCGCGTCCAGCGCCAGATTCAACTCAACAATATTCACTACTGGCATCCCGGTTACGCCCACCAGGGGTTTTTGCGTATGGTCGGCTACCAGCTGACTGAGCTGTGCGGCAGTTAACTGACGTGCCTGCGCCACGCGCGGGATTTGCCAGCCGATCGCTTCTGGCGTCAGGCTGTAATCCAGCCCGCTCGCCGAGGCAGTCACCAGATCCACCGGCACGGTACGGCTGGCCTGCGGGTTGGCGGCGCGTAACGCTTCGACGCGGGCGCGAACGGCGTTATCCAGCTCAGGATTGCTCCCCGCCAGGTTGCTGCCGCCGGAGGCCAGCGGATTATACGGGCTTTCTGCCGTGGCGGAAGGACGCCCGTGGAAGTAGCCCACAGCGGTAAAGTTCTGCCCAATCAGCCGCGAGCCGCGGATCTCGCCCTGCTGGCGGATAAGCGATCCGTTGGCCTGATCGGCAAACCACCACTGGCCCAACGCGGTGGTCACCAGCGGGTAGAGGCCACCGGTGATCAGGGCCAGCAGGATAAACAACAGTATAGCGGGACGTAACATAGCCATTTGATTTTCCTCTTAAACCAGCCCAAGCACAGTCAACAGCAGGTCTATAGCTTTGATACCGATAAACGGCACCACCAGTCCACCCAGACCGTAAATCCACAGATTGCGACGCAGCATCGCGGCGGCGGCAAGCGGTTTATAGCTCACCCCTTTTAGCGCCAGCGGGATCAGAAAAATAATGATCAGCGCGTTAAAAATCACCGCACTCAGGATCGCCGAGGCGGGGGAGTGCAGGTGCATCACGTTCAGCGCATTCAGTTGCGGATAGGTCGCGGCAAACGCCGCCGGGATAATGGCAAAATATTTCGCCACGTCGTTGGCAATGCTGAAGGTGGTGAGCGAGCCACGCGTCATCAACATCTGCTTGCCGATGTGCACCACTTCAATCAGCTTGGTCGGGTTCGAGTCGAGATCGACCATATTGCCCGCCTCTTTTGCCGCCTGGGTGCCGGAATTCATTGCCACCGCCACATCCGCCTGCGCCAGCGCCGGGGCATCGTTGGTACCGTCTCCGGTCATCGCCACCAGCCGGCCTTCCGCCTGGTACTGACGGATCAGCGCCAGTTTGGCTTCCGGGGTCGCTTCTGACAGAAAATCGTCCACCCCCGCTTCGGCGGCAATCGCGGCGGCGGTCAGGCGGTTATCGCCGGTGATCATCACCGTTTTAATACCCATTTTACGCAGCTGGGCGAAGCGCTCTTTAATCCCACCCTTCACCACATCCTTCAGGGCGATCACCCCCAGCACCGTTGCGCCTTCCGCAACCACCAGCGGCGTGGCACCCTGACGCGCTACGTTCTCGACCAGCGTATCCACCTGCGGTGGAAAGTGGCCATTGTTGGCCGCGATGTGGCGACGAATGGCGTCCACCGAGCCTTTACGGATCAGCCGGTCCTGAATGTTGATGCCACTCATCCGCGTCTGTGCCGTAAATGGCACGAAGGTGGCGTGCAGGCTCTGAACGTCGCGCTGGCGCAGGTTAAAGCGCTGTTTGGCGAGGATCACGATACTGCGGCCTTCCGGGGTTTCATCCGCCAGCGAGGCCAGCTGCGCCGCGTCGGCCAGCGTTTTCTCCTCGACGCCCGGCGCGGGCAAAAATTCGGACGCCTGACGGTTGCCTAGCGTGATGGTGCCGGTTTTATCCAGCAGCAGCACGTCCACGTCGCCTGCGGCCTCTACCGCCCGGCCGCTGGTGGCAATAACGTTGGCCGCCAGCATCCGGCTCATACCCGCCACGCCGATGGCCGACAGCAGGCCGCCGATGGTGGTCGGGATCAGGCACACCAGCAGGGCGACCAGCACCGTGACGCTTACCGCCGTACCGCCGTACGCCGAGAACGGCCACAGGGTGGCGGTCGCCAGCAGGAACACGAGGGTCAGGGCCACCAGCAGAATGGTCAGGGCGATTTCGTTAGGCGTTTTGCGGCGCTGCGCCCCTTCGACCATGGCGATCATTCGATCGAGAAAGGTCTCGCCCGGATTGACGCTGCACTGGATCACCAGCCAGTCGGAGAGAATGCGTGTCCCGCCGGTGACCGAGGCAAAATCCCCGCCGGACTCACGAATAACCGGTGCCGATTCACCGGTTATGGCGCTCTCATCCACCGAGGCGCCGCCTTCGATCACCTCCCCGTCGCAGGGGATAATGTCGCCCGCTTCCACCAGCACGACGTCACCTTTGCGCAGCGCATCAGCCGGAACCGCATCCGTCGCGGCACCGTATTGAGGCTCACGTAGCTTGCGGGCAAAGGCGGTTTTCTGTACCCCCTTCAGGCTGTTGGCCTGCGCTTTGCTGCGCCCTTCGGCCAGCGCTTCGGCGACGTTGGCAAACAGCACGGTGAACCACAGCCACAGGCTGATGGCTGCGGTAAAGGGCGCGCTTCCCGCCAGCTGTCCGCTGGCCATCGCGAGGGCAAGCCCGGTGGTCAGCAGGCTGCCCAGCCAGACAATAAACATCACCGGGTTGCGCCACTGCACGCGCGGGTCCAGTTTTTTAACCGCGTCCATCAACGCCTGGCGAACCAGAGACGGTTCGAGCAGGGCCAGTTGTTTACGACTCATGACGATACTCCGCAAAATCAGCGTAAAGAGAGATGTTCCGCGACCGGGCCTAATGCGAGGGCGGGAATAAAGGTGAGGGCGCCGACCAGCAGCACGGTGCCGATTAACAGGCCGATAAACAGCGCCCCGCAGGTGGGCAACGTGCCGCTGGAAGCAGGCTGGATTTTCTTGCTGACCAGCGCACCGGCAATCGCCATGACCGGCACAATCACCCCAAAGCGGCCAACCAACATGCAAAACGCCAGCAGGCAGTTCCAGAACGGCGAGTTAGCGCTCAGGCCT
>Ga0308165_1005944_pt1 | contig 11021 bp, 10 predicted proteins | sample PhyWR2_FD_201032 | JGI IMG/M metagenome (GOLD analysis project Ga0308165, IMG submission 201032) | Phyllosphere microbial communities from UC Gill Tract Community Farm, Albany, California, United States - DLSLW.R2 | ecosystem: Host-associated > Plants > Phyllosphere > Unclassified | place: USA... | reverse complement strand
CTGGATGCACGTCCGTAAATATCCGAAAATCTTCTATCCCACGTTCGCGTATGTCATCCATCAATTGTTTGATACGGCTGAAATCTTCAACCCAAAGCGAAACAGGCGAATGCTCGAAAAGGCCTTCGGCATGCTGTTTGTGTTTGCTTTGCTCGCGCCGCGCTTCTTCACGCGCCGTCACATCTTCAATAGATAGAAGAACTCGGTCCCATGTTTCTTCGTGACCCGGAAGAACCACGCCTTTGAGCTGAATATCGAGACGTTTGCCATTGAGCGAATAGTTGATGGTATCGCTGTTAAACGCGTTGTCGCCATTCCAGAGCTGCACCATTTCGTCGATATGCGGGTCGAGCATGTCGTCACGGAAAACACGTTCCAGATTTTCAACCAGATGGTTGAAATCCTGTGCTTCATAAAGCGACAGCGTTTTGCGATTGACCTTGAGAACACGGATATGACTTGTGCATATACGCAGGCGGCTCGTGTCTTCTTTGAGAAATGCTCTTAAATCCGTAACGCCAAGCTTCCGCCACTGTTCGAATTGCTCACGCAACCCGCTGTAATCTTCGAGCCAAAGAGAAATAGGTGCGAGTTCGAAAACATTGGCACCGTCAGTCAAAGCGAATTCCATATTCATGATCAGGCTCTCAGACCGAAGCGACACGGTAGCCGGTGTGTGTCGGATGCCACACCGAAAATGCCTTATATGATGGAGTATAATAATTAACCAGTGTTTATATAGCCGAAGGTTTATTAACCAAAATTATAAGCGGTTGGCGAATAATCAGATTGGTAGAGACATCTGGCACGATAACAATTATCGGTTGTTTGGGGAATTTTTATAATTCATTTGTTTTCTCGTCCTATGACTGCGGATGAAAGCGGACGAGATTTGCCTTGCGGGCATGCATCACGGGGATACGTTAATATGGATGAGCGGCACAAAAGCCATGAAGTGCCTTTGGCCGTTGATCTTGACGGAACGCTGATCGCGACTGACCTGCTGTGGGAAAGCATTTTCGTTCTACTGAAAAGAAATCCACTATATCTGCTTTTGCTGCCCGTCTGGTTGGTTTCCGGCAAAGCCAATTTGAAACAGCAGATTGCAAGCCGTATTTCGTTTGATGTTTCTTTGTTGCCATACCGGCAGGATTTTCTCGATTATCTGCGGCACCAACATGCAAGCGGGCGCAGACTTGTTCTTGCAACGGCGGCTGCGGAACCGTTGGCGCAGGCTGTTTCGGAAGAGCTAGGGATATTTGAAGCGGTCTTTGCCACTTCAGGTACGACCAACTTGTCTTCGCATCGTAAAGCGAAAGTGCTGACAGAGCATTATGGTGCAAAAGGCTTTGATTATGCCGGTAATGACCGTGCGGATCTTGCAGTTTTTGCGGCAGCGCGTGAAGCGATCGTTGTAGCACCTGATCGTGCCGCATCGCGCTTTCAGAAGGCAAATGACAGCCACTCATTTCAAAAGCCAGCTACTGGTTTAAAGCCATATCTCAAAATGCTGCGTGTGCATCAATGGCTTAAAAACCTGTTGGTTTTCGTACCGGCTATTCTGGCGCATACGATCTTTTTTGCAGAAGATTTCATCGCTTCAGTTTTAGCCTTCGTCGCGTTTTCTGCAGCAGCTTCGGCAATCTATATCATCAATGATATCATTGATTTACCGCTCGATAGACAACATGCGAGGAAGCGGTTGCGTCCCTTTGCCAGCGGCGCGCTCAGCATTCCTTTTGGCCTTAAAGTTTCATTTCTGCTGCTCGTGATTACCGCGGTAACCTGTTTCTTTTTGCCATTGGCCTTCAGTCTGGTCATCGGCACTTACCTTGTTGCAACGACAGCTTATTCGCTTGTTTTGAAACGTGCACTTCTTGTCGATGTTATCTGTCTCGCAGCGCTCTATGCGCTTCGGCTTTTGGGTGGCACTGCGGCGACAGAAATTCCACAGTCATTCTGGCTGATGGCTTTCGCGATGTTTTTCTTTTTGTCGCTGGCGCTGGTCAAGCGCTATGTCGAACTTCAGAACTCGACGGCAACGGAAAAAGATCGCATCGCTGGTCGCGGCTATCGCCCTGAGGATATGGATATTGTCGGGCAAAGTGGTGTCGCGTCTGGCTTCACGGCTGTTGTGGTTCTGGCGCTTTACATTAACAGCGCAGCCGTTCAGCAGCTTTATACCTATCCGTGGCTGATCTGGCCGCTGGTTCCGATTGTGCTCTACATCATTATCCGTGTCTGGATTCTCGCACATCGCAAGGAAATGGACGACGATCCTGTCGTGTTTCTCGCCAATGACTGGCGCAGTCAGGTCGTGATCGCGATAGGCACGATCCTGCTATTTGTCGCCGGTATGCGATGATGGAACAGTCTTTCGACAGTTTTGGACGCATTGATCGCTGCAAGCGCAACGCGATTGCGTTCGATGATGTGTTTTCCAAACTGGAAGGCCCGGAAACGCTGCTGGCTTTCGGGAATGGGCGGTCTTATGGCGACAGCTGCCATAATGATGCGGGTTTGCTTGTGCCGATGCGAACGCACAATCGCATTGTCAGTTTTGACCCGCATACTGGAATTCTGGAGGCAGAATCCGGCGCGCTGTTGAGCGAAATTATCCAGGCGGTTGCCAAGTACGGCTACTTTCTGCCGGTAACGCCCGGCACGCGGTTTGTGACGCTCGGCGGCGCAATTGCCAATAATGTTCATGGCAAAAATCACCATGTGCGTGGCACTTTCGGCAGTCATGTGGAGAGTTTTGAACTGCTTCGTTCAGACGGTGTGCATTATCAATGTTCGAGTGCTGAGAACCCCGAGCTATTCGCGGCGACGATTGGCGGTATGGGCCTGACGGGGCTTATCCTCAATGCCCGCATACGCCTGATGCCGGTTGAATCACTGGACGTCGAAGAACGCATCACACCGTTTAAAAGCCTGTCTGAGTATTTCGCGATTGCAGAAGAAGCCGACCGCCACAATGAATATGCGGTGGCTTGGGTGGATCAACTGGCAACGGGTCGCTCGGAAGGGCGTGGTGTCTTGATGACCGGGCATCACGCGATCAATGGCAACCGTAGCGTGAATAGTGGTGAAGCGCGGCTCGGTGTACCGTTCGATCTGCCATTTTCGATGCTCAATAAGCTGAGCCTGACGGCCTTCAACACTCTCTATTTTCAAGCAAAACGCCGCAAGAAGGAGCCGCACCTGACAGGCTTTTCGGGCTTCTTCTATCCGCTGGATGGTTTGCGCAATTGGAACCGCTTTTATGGCCCCGCTGGCCTATATCAGCATCAGAGCGTGATACCTTTTGAGGCAGCAGAGAAGACAATCCCTGCAATGCTGGCGACAAGTCGTAATGCCGGACAGTCCTCTTTCCTGACAGTTCTCAAGCGCTTTGGTGATCTGCATTCTCCGGGATTGCTGTCATTTCCAAGGCCTGGTTATACGCTCACGATGGATTTTCCCAATCGCGGGCGCAAGACGCTTGATCTGCTGGACCAGCTTGACAAAATGACCGTTGAGGCAGGCGGGCGCGTAAATCCCTATAAGGATCAACGCATGAGTGCCGAGACATTCAAGGCAGGCTTTCCAGAATGGCGGCAGCTTGAAGACATGCGCGATGCGCGGTTTTGCTCTGATTTCTGGCGGCGTGCCGCTCTCACGAATTAAAACGGGACAGATCATGAAATATATCCCATTCATTCTCTTTACGGTTATGACCAATGCGGCAGCGCAGCTCTTGCTCAAATATGGCATGATGACCTTCAGCAATGCCAGCTATACAGCTGACACGCTGATTTATCGGATATTTCAGATTGTATTTAATCCGTGGGTTTTCGCTGGTTTGACCATGTTTGTGATTTCCATGGCATCACATATGTATGTGCTCTCAAAAGTCGATTTGTCTTTTGCCTATCCATTCTTGAGCCTTGCCTATGTCGCCGTGGCAGTGTTCGCATGGCTTTTATTCAAGGAAGAGCTGGGCGCCTACAAGATCGCGGGCATCGCATTCATTTGCATTGGAACAGTGCTGATCGCACAGAGCGGTAAGACGCCCAACGCTGAACAGAACGCAGCGGTTCACGACCGCACACCAGTTTAATTTATAGAGCCGGGGCAGAATTATGAGACATATTATTTTCGGTGGAGATGGGTTTGTGGGGCGCTATCTGGCTCCCATGCTTCTCGCTGATGGCCATGAAGTCGTTGTTGCAGACATCGTGAAAAGCGATCTGGCGCATTATAGTGGTGCGACTTTCGTGCATACGGACGTGACCGATCCGGAAGCCATCCGCAAGCTTGGGCTTCGCGCCGACGATATGGTCTATAATCTCTCGGCCAAAATGCTTTCACCGCTTCAGGTGCGCGCCAAACGTCATGATTTCTTCTTTCCTGTCAATTATTACGGCACGGAAAATATCATCAAGGCGATGGACGAGGCTGGTGCAAAGCGGCTCGTGCATTTCACCACCGACATGGTCTATGGCCACACTTATGTCTGGCCGCAGAAGGAAGACCATCCCTGCAACCCGCTCGGTGAATATGGCTTGTCGAAGTTCAAGACTGAGGAACTGGCCGCTGAATGGCGCAAGAAAGGGATGAACATTTCGCTGTTCCGTCCGCGCCTGATTATCGGACCGGGACGTCTTGGAATTCTGGAAAAGCTGTTCAAGCTGATCGATAATAACCTGCCGGTGCCAATGATCGGCTCTGGCAAAAATCCTTATCAGTTCATTTCCGTGTTTGACTGTGCGTCTGCTTGCTATGCCGCTTTCAAGGCAGGCGTGCCGAACGAGGTTTATAATCTCGGCTCGCTCAATCCGCCGCCGGTGCGCAAATTGCTCGGCGATCTGGTCAAACACGCTGGCTCGAAATCTATTCTGGTTCCGACACCGGCTTGGGCGGTTAAACGCACGTTGGATTTCCTCGATTGGCTCAACAAGCCTTTGATGGACCCGGAGCAATATCTGATTGCTGATGAAATGTGCGTTCTCGATGTGTCAAAAGGCGAGCGGGAACTCGGCTGGGTGCCGCAGTATCGTGATGAAGACATGCTGATCGCAGCCTATAGCGAATATCACAAAAAGCTTGCATCGAAGGCAGCGTGAGGACAGGCCATGACCAATCAACTAATAACGAATACCACGCCCAAGCCGAAGCTTCTAACGGTTGAAGACGCCAAGGCGCTTGACCTGCCACGCATGACAGAGCTTTTCACCGGCCATCTTAATCCGGGACAGCTGCATTTCATGAAGCTGCTTGGCTTTCATAAGGTGAAAATCGAGCGTGCCGAAGGCATGTATTATTACGACCAGAATGGCCGCAAAATTCTCGATTTCTTTGGCGGTTTTGGTTCGCTGGCGCTCGGCCATAACCACCCGCGTATTCTCGAGGCTCGCCGCAAATTTCAGGAAGAAATGCGGCACGAAATTGCGATTGCTTTCATGTCGCAATATGCGGCAGCGCTGGCCTACGACATTGCCGCCTGCTCGCCGGGCGATCTTGATATGGTGTTCTTAGGCTCGTCCGGTTCGGAAGCAATGGAAGCCGCGATTAAGGTTGCAGAACGTGCTGCAGGACCGAAGAAGCCGAAAATCGTCTATGCCGAAAACTCTTTCCACGGCAAAACCAAGGGTGTGCTGTCGATCACCGATGGCGGGCTTTATCGTGGTGAGTTTAAACTCGTTGACAATACGGTGCGCGTACCTTTCGGCGATATTGAGTCAATCGAAAACGCGTTCCGCTCGGATCCTGAAATTGGCGTGATTGTGCTTGAAACCGTTCAGGGCGGCGGCGGCATTATTCAGGCCGATACCGCATTTTGGCAGAAGCTTCGGCAGCTTTGCGACCAATACGGTGTGATCTGGATTGCTGACGAAGTGCAGTGCGGCTTTGGCCGTACCGGAAAGTTCTATGCCTTTGAACATTATGGCGTGATTCCCGATGTCACGGCCCTTGCCAAATCGCTGGGCGGTGGCAAGACCGCAATGGCTGCAATGATTGCCAAGCGCGATGTCTATATGAAAGCGTATGGTACGCCGAAAACGGCGATGATCCATGCTATGGCGACGTTCGGCGGCATTGGTGAAGCCTGCATCACCTCAATTGAAACAATCAACGTGCTTTACGATGAGCATCTCATCGATAACTCGGCCGAAACCGGCGATTATCTGCTGGAACGTCTCAATGAGTTGCACGCATGCTATCCGAAACTCATCAAGGATGTGCGCGGCAAGGGCATGATGGTTGGGCTGGAGTTCCACGACTTCTCCAATGCTATGCCAATTGTGTTACGCCCTGTACTTGCCATGCTCGACGATAAGCTGAAAGGCTCGTTGCCGGGCTTTATTGGCAGTCATCTGCTGCGTGACCATGGTGTGTTGGTTGCCTTCACCGAGTATAATCGCAATGTCATTCGCCTTGAGCCGCCACTGATTTGTGGCCGCCAGCATGTGGATGAGTTCATCACAGCGCTGGATGAAATTCTCGGACGCGGCATTGTCGGTATCGTCAAAGACTTCGTGAAAGCGCAAATCAAATAAATAAAAAAAGCCGGAGTAAAACTCCGGCTTTTTCGTCTGTATGAAAGCCTAATTACTCAGCTGCGTCTGCAGGAGTAGCATTCAGCATACCGTAGCGTTCTTCGCCAATCTTGCCGAGCAGTTCCAGCTGTGTTTCGAGGAAGTCGATGTGACCTTCTTCGTCAGCGAGAAGCTGATCAAAAAGCTGCTTGGAAACATAATCGCCGAGTTCGTCGCAGATTTCACGTGACTTCTTGTAAGAGGCGCGTGCGTCGTACTCGCCAGCGAGGTCAGCTTCCAGAACTTCCTTGACGTTTTCGCCAATGCGCAATGGTGCGAGTGTCTGAAGGTTTGGGTGGCCTTCAAGGAAAATAATGCGGTCAATAATCTTGTCCGCATGCTGCATTTCTTCGATGGATTCTTCGCGTTCTTTCTTAGCAAGACGCGTGAAACCCCAATCATTAAGCAGACGATAGTGCAACCAATACTGGTTTACAGCGCCTAATTCGAGAAACAGTGCCTCGTTAAGCCGCTCGATGACCTTTGGTTCGCCTTTCATTCCAAGAACTCCCGAATTTGTCTCGTAGAGAACGTACACGATCCATAAACAGGATCACGTTTTCGTCCATTTGATTGTGACGAAGATGATATTCTTCGGTCACCCTTATGATCGTTTCTACGACATTTGGGAAGCAGCCACAGCAGCGGCCACTTTTGGACATGGCATTAAAGACGGTTCCAGGCACGATCAAACGCCAGCAATCTTCATCAAGAAGTTGCGTAATAACGGCTTCAATATCTTTTTGTGTAATAACATTGCAGCTGCAGACTAGCATTTAGAAGAAACTCCAGCATCTGCAATGCTCTGCGACTGTAAAAAATTCACAAGATGGAGCGAGCGTCTTTGTTCGTTGCTATTCATAGCATCAAAAGCACTTTTTGAAGCGCATTTTTTAACTTCAATATTGGCGGTACGCCACTCTGAACCGAACAAAGGTTCCTCCAATCGCAGGGGTTAAAGGCCCGAACATCAAAGGTAGTCTTAGGTAAGTCTTTGTAAAACCCACCAGTTTCAGTCAGGTTATGGCTGGATTGGGGCCGTTGTGTCAAATTTTATGTTTTTGAAACGTTCTAAAAAACAATAACTTAGAATAATTCTAAATATGAGTTAACCGCCCATCTTTAAACGCGAATTAGACTTTTACGTAAAGAAAAACAGGGCCATTTTAGCCCTGTTTTGAAATTATGCGCTATTTCGCCGCATCGTGTGGAAAACTGCCTTTTAAGGCTGTTTAGATGCCTTCAACGGCTTCGAATCCCTCGAACTGAGGTGGACCTGCATAAAGCGGCTTGGTGTTGCCGGCATTGCGATGTGCGTTGCGGAACTGTTCAGATTTCGTCCAGAACACGAAATCGTCGCGCGTTTTCCAAACGGTGTGCGAGGAATAAAGCGTATAGCCTTCTTCTTCATTCGTTGCGCCGCGCAGAAGATGGAAGCTTTCAAAACCCGGTAACTCTGACAGTTGCGAGTCACGGCTGCGCCAAACGGTTTCGAATTCGGTTTCATTGCCGACGATTACCTTGAAGCGGTTCATTGCGATGAACATTGCTGATCCTTACTTTCAAAGAGGGACTGGCTACAAATTGGTCGCAGGACAATTGCACAGATGGTGTGGTACGTCCTGATAAAATTCCGGCGAGTGCAGTGGTAGGGACCGCACTCGCCGCGTCGTATCTCGGGATATGAAGACCACCACAGCGGTCAGAGATGAGTGGACTTCGTAGACACGACGATTGATGTTCGGGAGGCTTAGGCCTCCCGAATGTTTTTAGAACTGGAACTGTGTAGCGACGAGGAATGTACGTCCCTGACCTGATCCAGATGTGCTGAGGAATGGTGTGTAAGTCTTGTCGAACAGGTTGTTAACTTTGAGCGTCAGGTCAACGTTCTCAGTAAACTTATAGTTTGCGAAGACATCAACCAAACCATAGCTGTCGGTCTTCTGAATGCCAGCGAAACCAACGGTTTGACCCGACGATACGTAAGAATAACGACCACCAACAGTCATTTTGCGCTCTAGCAGACGAACGCCACCTGTGAAGGAGAAGATATCGTCAGGTAGGTATTGACCAGCGCCAAGGCCTGGAGTCTGAGCTGGCAAGTCTGACTTCGAATGCGTGTAGGTTATGCCACCGAAAGCCATTCCGGCATCATACTTCGCATCGAGTTCAAAGCCTCGAACTTGTGAAGTACCGCTAACATTCACGAACTGGTATTTGTTGTAAGTGGAGTTAAACGCGGATGCGATATAGTCCTCGACATCCATGTCGTAATAATCTGCTTTCAGGCGGAATGAATCTCCCGCTAAGAAGATATCGTCTTTTTTGACGTTGACGCCGATCTCCCATCCCTTCTGCACTTCTGGAGAAAGTGTAGGATTGGGAAGGAAGCTTACACTTGTTGAACCGGGGTGATCGCCGCCGAGCATTGTTTCTTGCAAAGTTGGTGCGCGCATCGTCTGGGAATAGGTGACGTATGGCTGCAGCCAATCAGTTGCATTTATCGCAAGTGTGATTTTTGGATCGAGGCGCTGCTTGGATAAATCAACATCATAAACGCCATTATCACCAAAGCCACCAAGGCCGCTATCTGCGGTGCCGGAGGTTTTATAGAAATCGTAACGCAGGCCAGCAATGAAATCCACGATCCCGTAGCTGAGCGTTGTCTCAGAGAAAACACCACCTGAACTGCTGCGACCGTCGACAGGGTTTACGCCGGTATTTGTGCCGGTAACGTTGTCGCGGAAGTACTCAACACCGTAGTTCCATTTAACACCGACTTCGCCAATGTTGAAACGTGATACGTTGTAGATGTCGAAGCCGTAGCCTTTATCTGTAATTTCTCGTCCTGTCGCCGAACCGGGAAGTCCTGTCGTCAGAAGGTTTTTATAGGTCAAGTCATAGCGGTTGTAATAACCGTTTACATGCAGGTCGACGAGATCATTGTCTGAAGGATTGTAGGTGTAGTTTGCAGTAACTGTCTTGTTCTTAATGTTCTGGTTGTAAGAATTCGCACCAAAATCATTGTTATAGAACACGCCGCCCAACGAAAGCTTGTGATCTTCGCCGAAGCCATACTCAGTCTTGATGAGACCGGAAGTCAGTTCCTGACCGGTGTAAGACTGTTTGATACCATCTCCGTTTTCGAAATCTTTTGAATCGCGGCGGCTAATCGCGCCAGCAATGCCCATAGAATTGACTTTGGCACCTGCCGCGAGCATCTCCGAGAAGCCAACGCCGTTGCTGCCCCATGAAGCGCGTCCGAGGACACCGTACTGCTGACCTTGACGAACCACATCATCAACGCCAAGGGTGCGGAAATTCACACTACCGGCCAAGCCGCCGCCGCCTGCACCTGTTACAGCGCCGCGCGATACGTCGATATCTGCAAGCAGATTAGGATCTACATATGTGAAACCTTGGGCTTCATGACCTGTGAAGCGAAAGTTCTGGCGAACGCCGTCAACCATCATGTTGACGCGGCCTGAACCTTCAAACCCGCGAATGTTGACAGCCACGCCCGGTTGTGACGCGTTCATACGCGTGAAAGTACCAGGGATGTCGCGCAGCAAATCGTCAAGCTTAACGTCACCGTAACGATCGATTTCTTCTTTTGAAACGACAGTTACCGCGGCAGGTGTGTTGTATGGCGCGTCGGCTTGTGCGCTAGCCGCATTTTGAATGGTAATTGTTTTCAGCTTAACGCTGTCGGCATCTGTCGTTGCAGACTGCTGCTGCGCGTATGCGCCCGACGTCATAGCTGCAATAACAACAGCAATACCTGTGCTCGCTAGAAATGACCGCCTATATTCCCCGTTTATTACCCGCATTGCCTAAGTTCTCCTGAAGGCCACAGAAAATTCTCGCAGCCGCTTGGGCGCGAGAAAATTAATTATCTCAATAGGTTACGTTCTTCCCATCCCGAGGGAAGTTGTGGCGCTGGCTGGAAGGAGAACCTTCGGGCTTGCTCTGGAAAAAAAGAGAATTAAACTTGACTCGATTAATCCAGTAAGGCAGTGATTATTAAACATGACTTATGATGTCAACTAATGATTTGTTGGGACCAAGTCAGTTAACAAGAACGGCTCCATAACTGGTGCAGAGGCAGTAAAATGAACAGGCGAATCCATATCGACATGCAGGTGCGGTTGCCGCGTGAGCGCGTTTCCAGCCGCATGCCCGAACTCCAGTCGCGTCTAGATACGACAGGACAGGTCAAATCGCACACTTCTGAACAGTCTTATGAATCGCAGCTTAAAACTTATGGCAGCCGTGAACTTTTCAACGGCTCTCGTGAAGTGGCGATAGAGCATGGCGGCTCTCTCTATCGTTTGAAAATCACCCGTCAAGGCAAGCTCATCCTTAACAAGTAGGCAACAAAAGATGACGACCCAGACCAAGCCCTCCCCAGAGCAAATACTCAAGGCACGGGCAGATAAC
>Ga0308165_1005943_pt1 | contig 11029 bp, 9 predicted proteins | sample PhyWR2_FD_201032 | JGI IMG/M metagenome (GOLD analysis project Ga0308165, IMG submission 201032) | Phyllosphere microbial communities from UC Gill Tract Community Farm, Albany, California, United States - DLSLW.R2 | ecosystem: Host-associated > Plants > Phyllosphere > Unclassified | place: USA... | reverse complement strand
CTCAACGGTTCCATGGTTCGCCAGAGCGTTCTGCATAATGCCTTCAAGGTTGGTATCAATGTCGCTCGTCAGGCGGTCACCATCTTCTGATGTCAGAAAATCGCCGGCAATATCTCCCAGATAGTCATCCGCATTATCGTTAGCCATCCCTCGCAACCAGTCCATCCAGCCAGATTCATTCCCCGATTTATCGACGAGCTGCGCGCGGTACCAGAACTCCTGCCCAGCTTTAAGACCCAGCTGGACATATTCGGACTGCGGATACGGAACATCAGACAACAGGAGCGGGTTGGAGTGGTCAGCGTTCGCGGTGTACTGAATTTCAGTTTTGAGTGTATCGGCGGTATTAGCCGGAAATCCCCAGTTCAGACGGATGCCCCAGTTAATCCCGGTCGCAGCGAATCCAACTGGCTTCGGCGGATTCCCCACTTTGCCGGTCAGTGTCGCCTCTTCCGAATATCCCCAGCCGGATGAAATTTCCGCTGCGTTAATAGCACGTACCCTGACCAGATAACGCCCGGCATAAATCCCCGGTACATCGAATGAGGTGGTAGAGCTGCGCGGCACGTTAACCCAGTTCCCGTCGTTACGGCGCCACTGTGCCTCATAGGCGATAGCGTTCTGCGCCTGGTCCCAGCTCACGCGCATCGTTTCGATGCTGATATTTTGCTGAACCACGGAAAACGAGCTGATCACGATGCTGGCAGGCGGCGACTGGTTACCCGGTGGGATAACGCTCACCGGCCGCTGATCAATGATGGCTCCGGTATCAATACGGTCGTATTTATCCGGGTCGTGCCATGCGCCGGTAATCGAGAAAGTACCATCATCGTTATCGGAGACGCTAACAACACGATACTGCTGCGCGTAGAGCTCGTCCGATTCAACTACCCAAACAGCTTCGGCCTGTGGCGTCTCGCTATATACGGTGGTGACGGTGATTGATTCCCCGTTCACTGCCTGAATGGTCCTGCTCTGTGACGCTCCGGAGGGAAGGTTGAGTATGAGGCGATCACCCGGGGCTGCATCTGCAATTCGGTCAAGTTTGATAACGCGACCGTTAACGGCGCTGATACGCCCGCCCATAACTTTTCCGGAAAGCAACTCGTCTGCCACGGCGATGATGTACCCCGGCTGGGGAATGTTTCCGTCCAGCCCGACATCAAACGAAACAATGCGATCCTTGTTGTTGGTGAGAATACCCCAGCGCCCCTTTCGGTTCGCTTCTGACTGCCTGGTGCAGCCGATGGCTGTCATTTCCAGCTGATTGAAGCCGTACCGCGCCACCAGCGCTTGCTCAAAAACCGGTTCCATCGCGTCCGCGTAAGCGTTTCCGGGATCGGACCATGAAACCAGCGCTGTGGTATAGCGGCTTTTCGTGGTGCTACTCGAGTAAGTGAAGCGACCGCCAACAACGTTCGCGCGCGTATAGCTGTAATCCACATCGCGCGGCATATCAGCCAGGGCCACGATCTGATCGCCGCCCCAGTAAGTCATGCCACGGAAGATTGCAGCAAAATCACGCAGGACGGTGTAAGCGTCGTTCCGCTCCTGAATGTACACGTTGCAGGTATAACGTGGTTCGGTACCGTTTCCCCCTTTACCGTCTGGCACCATTTGATCGCAATATTGCGCAACCTGATAAAGCGTCCATTTATCGATATTCGCAGCAGTCAGGCGGTGACCGAGGCCGAACCGGTCAGAAACAACCAGATCGTAAAATATCCACGCAGGGTTATCCGTCCATGCCCACTTAAACGCCCCGGTCCATGTCCCGCTATAAGCGCGGGTTTCAGGGTCGTAAGTATCTGGAACACGAATAACACGCCCGCGGGGCTCACAGGAGATCTGCGGAATAGAGCCATTGAACTGGCTGGAGTCGAATTCGATGTAGAGCAGCGCTGTGTTTGTGTAGCGTAACTTCGCGTCAATCACCTCAGTGAAGCTCTGCAGCGTCATCATGTCGCCGATCTTCGCGCTGTTCGCATCAGAAGTAATCTTACGCAGTCTGATTGTCCAAGTGCTGCCAGCCTGCGGTAAATCGATACGGTGGCTGCGCTCATAACCTGACGTCGTTTTGCCGGTAACACTGGTATTGAGTACCGTCTGCCATGTGCCGCCGTCCGTCTGCAGGTCAATCGCATAATTGACCGAGTAACCAACCAGATCTCCGTCGTCCTCCTGTTTAAAAAGCGAGGGCCATTTCAGACGCAGGCGAACTGCTGAAAGCTGCGTATTGGTAAACGTGCGGGTCCAGGCGGTAGCACTGGAAACTTCAGTCCCCACGCTGATTTCGTTTTCGGTACCGGGAATACCCTGAATATATTTTTGCGCCTGCGTTCCCGCGCGAAACTCCCACGTTACGCCGCTGAAGTTTTGGGAGCCGTCAGCATTCTCCAGGGCTGTTCCGTCCAGGTAGATATCTTTGCCGGTGAGGTGCCCTGCAAACTCCCCTTCACCAAGCGCAATGAGGATTTTTGCCTTCGCTACAGATTGCAGATCATCAGGCTGTTCGGTAGGGGTTCGGGAACTTGAACTGCCGCCCTTGCGTCCCCTTATTGCGGTTGCTGTTGCCATATTACGCCCATAAAAAAAGCCACCCAAAGGTGGCCTGAATGAAAGGTTTATTTTTACTGCTGATCTCCGACATAAATTCCGGCAGAAATAATCGCTCCGCCTATCCGCCTGCGGCCATAAAGGAGCGGTACCGGGTAGCGCGCCTTTCCGACACGCCGCATCACCTGCCATCGCCCGTTGCTCAGTTGCTGAAGAAATGCATTACGGAAGGTATACGGCCCGACTTTCAGCACACTTCCCTGACCATGTTTTGCGCCTTTACGCCGGGCAAGCCGTACATGGGCTGTACCTAACTTGATCGCAGGTAAATTACCCCGGTTGATTTTGATAGAAGCCACAAGCCTGTTATGGCTGGCCTTGCGCAGCCGCGAACGCTGCCTGACCAGCCTGACCGGGAGCCCTTTTTTCCGGTTATCGTCAACTGTGGCCTCTTTGGCGACCTTTTTGCTGCCCTGGCTGATAGTCCTCCCCGCGACGCGGTTAAGTGCTTTAGCGGTGGCATCAGGGACTATCAATCGACTCAGGCTATTCAGGTTCTGGATAGCCCTTTCAAGCCCTTTAACCGACATGCCACCTCCTATTCAATAAAGATGCGCGGCTTACCGTTAAATCGCTCATGGCGGGTAAGACGAAACTCCTCACCCTCGAAAACAACCACATCACCACGGTGCGGCCGATATCCGGCAGTAAAAACCACCAGCGCTCGCCCGGTTCCTGCCAATGGCCCCATTTCCTCCAGCGACTCCGCCGGAACAACAATCATGGGGATATCGTTAATGGTCGCCGGTTTGCCCATTTTATTAACCGTGGCCGCGTCCATGCGGCTGGCCAGTTTTTCAAAGGGGTTAGGCATTGATTTTTACGGCTACAGTAGAGGAACCCGCGCCAGCATCTTCCCAGGCAACTCCAGCCAGATCGGCATCAGTCGCATCGAGTTGCACCTCACCGTCTTTGATATGAACCTGCGCACCAATGGTAATAGCGTCGGTTGATAGCTTAGGCAGCAGGAAAACACCTTCGGCAAAACCGTCTCCCACCTGGCCTGCCTCAATATCCGTAATGGCCACCGCCAGCAATTTCCCCACCAGCACCGGCGAACCGCTCAGGATTGCAGCGCCACCCGCATTGGCAATCACAATGGTTTTGCCAGGTTGTACAAAATTCTTCGCCATAAATTCAGTCTCCATCCGGCCCCTCACGGAGCCGAATTCAGATATAAAAAAAGCCCTGATGGGCTAAGGATGTAATGCTTTGTTGAAGGGGATTATTTCCCGGTTGATTTCGCCAGGCCGCGGTAATCCAGAGGGGAAACACCGGCATCGATGCGCACTTTGGTCGCGATGCCGTCAGTCGAGAAACCTTCCTGCTGGTCGATATACGGAGTATCAACGCCGTTCAGATAAGCCACTTCGATGGTATCGGATCCTTTCGTTGCAGCCAGATACCAGGCATTGCTATCTTTAGCATCCAGACGCGGTTCAGCAATGACCTCGGCAAAGTTCTGAATCGGGTTATTAATACCGGAGTTGATATCTGCCCCTTTCACACTGGCGGACTTAATCGTCTGGTTCGCCAGGGTTTCGAGTGCCACCGGCACCAGCATATAAGCCGGGCGAATGTTCAGGAAGCGTTCACCCTCTTTCTGCAGGCGCATCATCTTGCGCGCATCATCAAGGCTGCCAACAGAAATGGCACCCGCAGACAGGTTGGCGTGATCAGCATGGAACAGCGCCTTACCATCGGACAATTTAATGTTATCGGTCAGGACGGCGTAGACCAGATCGCCGATCGTCCCTTTTGCCGCACGGCCCATTTTCATAGGGACATCCGTCAGCTGGTTTAGATCATCGTTGATAATCGCCTGGCGGGTAATGGAGAAGATTTCCCCGTAGGTGGCCAGCGCGATGCTTTCACCTTTATCTTTGGTGGTCACATGCTTATATTCAGCCCCTTCGCGAACCTGACGCAGAGATGGGAAGCCACCCAGACCGACGCGATGCGCCGTTTTAAAGTCTGACAACTGGCCTTTTTTGGTCCACTGCTCAAAGGTTTCTGCTGCCTCTTCCCATCCCTGCAGCAGCGCTTTGTTGGCAACATCCAGCAGGATATTACCGAAGTCCGAGGTGCTGTGCGTCAGCGCCATGCCGACCATCTGCATCGGGTTATAGCTGGATACACCGATACCGCGTTCGGTCAGCGCCATACGCGCATACTCACGCAGTGTCATGCCGTTGTAGACGTTGTCTCGCTCCATGCTTTCAAAACCTGCACGCGCCATCAGCGCCTGACGGACACCATCACCGACAAAGTTACCGTTACCAGCGTAAATGTGCGCATCATTGGTTTTATTCGACGGGGTCGCCGTTTTGCCCAGAGCAGCCAGCAGATCATCTTTTGCCTGTGCAACGGTGCATTCCAGATCCGCAATACATTTATTCTGCAGCTCATGATGCTTGCCGCCGAACATTGCAAAGAGATCGTTAATTGCGTTTACACGGTTCTTTTGCTCGGCGAGCACCTGGGCGCGAATAGTTGCTTCATCTGCACCAGCAGCAGGCGCTGGCACCTGCGGTTGTGGGTCACGCTGAGCGGTGTTGCGTGGCGGGGTGACCATATTACGAATGCTTTTTGGCATCTTTTCAAAATCCTCAATACGTTTTGATTGAATACAGGCCATCGCCTGCAGAGAAGTCGTGACCTGGTCAGCAAAGCCCAGCTCGAGGCACTTTTTACCATCCATCCAGGTTTCATCTTCCAGCATGGCGGCGATCTCTTCGGTTGATTTACCGGTTTTCTCCGCATATGCGGGGATCAGGACGGATTCAACTTTATCCAGCAAATCGGCGTAGTCGCGCATATCGTTCGCGTCACCACCGGAGAATCCCCAGGGCTTGTGGATCATCATCATGGTATTTTCCGGCATGATCACCGGATTCCCCACCATGGCGATCACCGATGCCATTGATGCCGCCAGCCCGTCGATATGAACGGTAATCGCGGCACCGTGGAATTTCAGGGCATTAAAAATGGAGATGCCATCAAAGACATCGCCACCGGGCGAATTGATATGAAGGTTAATATGGGTTACATCGCCCAGCGCCTTCAGGTCATTCACAAACTGACGCGCCGTCACGCCCCAGTAGCCAATTTCGTCGTAGATATAGATATCTGCTTCGTTATCGGCACTGGCCTGCATGCGGAACCACGAATTACTTTTTGCGCTGGCTTTCGGACGGCGGTGCGCCCGGTTCTTTGGCTTCGGCACTGGTGCCTCCTTTGTCGTTAGCAGGGTCGGTATCAAACACCAGGCCCATCTCTTTGTTTTCGTCAATCTCAGCCTTACGGCGCGCTTTGACATCGTTCGGGTTGCGACCGCTGGCGCGTACCCAGTCAGATTCCGTCGCGGCACCACCCCGGATTTGAGCTTTCCAGGCATTAGCCTCCTTAACCGGGTCGATCCACGGCATGACAGGACCGGAATACACCGCCGAATACAGCGAATCCATGTCGACACCGCGGGGTAATTGGATCTCGCCAGCGGCTACCGCCATTTTCAGCCAGGCGCGATACATTGGCCGGGTTACCGCGCCAATAAACCAGTCCTGCAAAATGAGGTAACCGTCTGTGGATTCAACCAGCTCCTGCCGCTGCGCGCTGTAGGTGCCGTTGTAGTTTCGGGAGGTACTCGAGAAGCTGAGCCGACTGCCTGCGGCGACAGCTCGAAGTTGCCCATTGCGGAAAGTTTCAAGGTTGGGATTTGGCCGGTCAGATTTCACCATGCCGATATCTTCACCCGGCTTTAGATCGTCGTAGATGATCCCGGGCTGAATCATCAGTTCACGGTCATCATCTGATGAACTATTGTTGTCCTCCAGACTCTGGCCATCGCCTTTTTTGATATACATCCCCAACGCGGCAGCAATACGCGCGGCGGTGAGTTCTGCATCTTCATACTCTTTTAGTGCGCTAAGACGCATCAGAACACCTGATAGCATCGACACACCTCGGGTCTGGTGCAGGCGACGGACGAATTTCAGATGCAGCATGTTTTCCGCATCGATCTCTTTCGTATCAAACTGCCGACCTGATACAGGCAGGCTTTTATAAACCTGAAATTTCCTTGGCCTGCCCCAGTTATCGACAAAAACACCCTGATTGAGCTGGCGCGCCGCGTCGCTGTTCATGGGGATGAAATCAGGCTCAAGCGCTTCAAGCCAGAAAGGTATCCCGGCGGCTGGCGTCAGCCCATTCCCCGTTCCGCTGACAAGCTGAGCAAACACTTCTCCGTCCCGCAACCAGGTACGCAGCATCAGACGCTCAAGCATCGGACGGGTAAACTGGTTTGTTACATCGGGCCTGACAGACCACTCAGCCCATTTGCTACGAATCTGATCGGCCAGCTTTTTGGCTATTTTCCCGTTAGTCATTTTCGGGTGCGGTTCGACAATAATTCCGGCCTTACCAACCACCCGCTCTTCCAGCTTGTCGAATACCCCAATCACAAGATCGTGGTTGTTATCAAGCCACCGGGCCTGCTCCCGCAATGAAACAGCCCCCATATTACTTAGCTGGTCGGCGGAGCGATTCTCACGGCGGCCTTTGTGGGTTCGGGTCGGGGTCACAGCCTCATACGCCCTGATTTTCGCGCGCGCCTGCAATCGGGCAGCCTTCCATCCGGGGGATAAAACACCAATCGCATCATCTAAGAGGCTCATGGAAACCTCGCCAGTCGGTAGCCGGGTCGCCCACGACGCTGCGAAATAAGGGAAGCGAGGCGGCGTTCCCACTCCTGCCGACCTTTACGGATCTCGGAGAGGTTTTCCATCGTCATTTCCTGCCCATTAAAGCGGATGGTTTTGCCTTCCAGCACTGCCATTTCTGCTTCTGTGTAACGCTGGATCATCGTTTCAATCGTACTTTGACTCACAACCACCCTCCTACTGAACTTATCCAGGGATTATCATCATCGGTTACGGGCTTTTTCCGCTTCCGGGTTTTCGTTGGTACAGGCTCAGGTTTCTGGGATGCCGCTTCGCCAGCTTCCGTCGGCGCGTTCTCCAGCCACGTTTCCCGCCGCGCCCACTCAGGAGCATCGGGCCATTTAATTTTCTCGTAGCCGTGGAGGATGGCGAGCGCATCTGCATAGACCAGAAGGTCAAACGCTTCGTTTGCGCCACGTCCCGGCTTACTCCATTTGCCATCGGTCGATCGCTCCTCATAGGTCAATTCATCGTAAAACCAGCTACCCAACCATTTAGGGAAATGCACATAGTTCGGCCCTGGAGAATCACGCCATAAGGCGTTATTGACCTGGTCCTTTAGTGCATCAGTCTGGAGAAGAAAAAGCGGCACATCACCAGCGGCTTTTGCCCGACGGGTTGACCTGTCGGTATTGTCCGGGAAAGTGCGCATGATGAGTTTTGAACGGCGGACGCCATCACCTTTGAAGAGAAAAATCTTTTTACCTAGCCCGTCACGACGGCACCGGCGCCAGAATTTATAGGCGTTGTCGGTCACACCATCTTCCCCACCTGAGTCCACAGCCATTGCCATTAACCGCATGCGCTTAGACGGATCACTTGCCAGAACCCACGACTTATCAAATACATCTGACAATAGTAAATCCCAGTCTTCGGGATAGCTGGCTGGATCAATGGGATAGCATTCCCCGTGCTCATCAGCCCTTAATGACTGTCGGAGGTTGTAGCGATCAACTATCCAACGCTCACCCTGTGCGCCGTAGCCAATAATCTGAACAACGAAACGTCGTGATTTACCACCCTGAACATCGACCGTTGCTGTAATAAATAAGACGCCATCGGGAACCGCGCGCTTTGGCACATCCTCTGCGCGCTGCTCAAGCAGTTCACTTTTCCGCTGTTCCAGGCTGGCACGGGGCAGATAGGGACGTCCAAAGTCGGTATTAACTACCGTTTTCAGCGTCTCTTCACTCTGAGTGGCTTCATATTCCTGCTCGGCAGTCAGGAACTTGTACATCATTTGCGCCCAGGTCTGGTATGCAGCTGCTGGGCCTTCCATCCAAAACGAGGCAATTCGCGAGCGCCGAGGCTCACCGTATCGATTGCCATCCCGGTCTATTTTTTCCCCGTCTCGCAGCCAGGCATGACGAATATTCAGTTCGCGCTTCATATCAGGCGTAATCCTGCCTTTGCATGAAGGACACTGAAGATACGCTGACTCACTTGCCAGAACAGGATCTGGTAAATCCCGGTACCCTGTCATGTTCGCGACTTCTGGCTGGAAATACTCCCCGCAATGAGGGCATGGCCAGTAAAGCCGGCGGCGGTCGCCACGATTAAAGAGCGACAGTATTCCAGTTGTTGGCGGGGCTTCATGTGCAGAAGATGCCCGCCATTTAGTATCACGAACATCACGACCGGGTGAGCTTTCAACCAACGTCATCCCGCTGGACATAAAGGTAGTGGTACGTTTTGAGCCGAGGGAAAACGCATCACCTTCACCGTCGATATCTTCCGGGAAGCGATCGTAATCGGTTAACGCCACACTCTTATAATCTGACGATGACATGATATTGACCGACGGCCAGCCGAGCTTTAGATAGTTCCCGGCCCGGAATGTACGATCGTGGACGTTATTATCATTTCTCCGCGGACTTAGTCGCGATTTCACTTCCGGGCTGCAGCGGAATGTGCGGTCGAGACGTTTCTTGGAATGCTCACGCGCCTTTTCCTCTGAAACCTGGATTACCAACATATCAGCAGGATCACAGACGATGTTGTAAACAATCCAGCCATCGATAAGACCAATGGTTTTCCCTGTTCGGGCTGGCCCGACAAACACCACAGCATCATATTCTCTGGATGCAAGGCAGTTCATCGGCTCAATAATGTACGGGGCCAAATCTGGATCCCATGGAACGGAGTTACCCGCCCCCATTGGCACTCGCATATATGAGCTGACCGCGTCGGCTACCTGTATACGACGCGGGGCACGTAAAATACCGGAGACATCCCGGCGGATCCCCCTGGCAGATGCCCGTTTAGCCATCAGTCCTCCTCTGGCTCTTCCTCCTCTGGTTCGGCGTCCATCACTTTTTGCGCGACCTGATCGCGCAAGTCATCAATCACGCTTTGCACACGAGATACCGCAACCGGCGTCAGTGCGCAGTCACGTTCAAGAATGTCCGGGAGAGTTTCAAGTACCATGACGACAGCTTTCGCCATCAGTGAAAATTCTCTGGCAACATCTTCTGCCGGAATAAGTTGCTTTGTATCAACCTCAAATTTCAGCCGTTCATTTTCTGCTTTCCAGTGGGAAAGGCGGTCCGACGGAGGCATATCATCGATGTTGGCGGAAACAGCGGGGATCATCAGTTCGGTAAGAATGTCGGTGACAAGATAGAGCTTTAATTTGCTGTTACTACCTTGTGCCGGTTCAACATTTTTTAGCCTTGTGGCAACCGTCTGCCGATGCACACCGGTTATCCCTGCCAGCTGGTTGATGTTCAGTTTTAAAGCGGCAATTTCCTGGTCCATGATGGTGAACACTTTTTGAACGATTCGACATCTGCACGAAATCGCCTCTAACGAGATCAATAACCTGCGCGAATGATGATGATGACCCAGGATCCGAAAAACTAGCCGTTTCCCGCGAGCCAGCCGCCCCGTGGCGGGCCACCCCGCCGGGAGGACCCGTTAAAATCCTTCGGGGGCACAGTGAATACCCTCTCCATATAGCAACAGAGCGATGTAACGGGCCTCGCTGCACTTTAGGCATTAACCCACACTATTGGGAAGTTAACCCCCTAGGTGTTCTTTAGCACCCAACCGAACTCAGTCATCAGTGATAACAACTCACTATAGGGAGCTCTTGTCCAACACGTTGGACAATTACCCGTTTGAATAAGGCCGCACTATAGAACAACCAACTCAAACTTAAATTAGGAGACCAAAATGTATACAACAGATATAATTCCGCTCGCTACAGCCTTAGTTGAACTAGCCACACCGATCGTTGAATTAATATGCCATTGGATTAAACACGTAATAAACAAACGCTTTCTCCGACAATCAATAATGGTTGTCCGTTGCCCTCACAGACTCGTAAATCCGCTCACACGTCATTCCTGCCCGGTAGTTTTCATCAGCTCGCCCAGCATAATATCGAGCTTCTTCTGCAAGACTTCCGAGCATGTCGGCGAGCATTGCGGCATCGGCTCCGGCTGTTTTGCTTCTGACGGTAGCGGCAAGATCTGCGGTGTGCTTTGCGGCGTCCAGGTGGGTAGCGAGCTTTCTGGCTCGTTGCTGCAACTGCTTAACAGAGGCAGACAGGCCAGCAGAAGTAACGGCAGCGCTCGTTGCTTTAGCTTGAGCATCTTTAACAGCCTCATCCCGGGCGATGGTTCGCCCTTGTTCAATCCATCGCGCGGCGGTCTGCGCATTCGCTTTCTGTGATGATTCGGTGCTATTCG
>Ga0308165_1005942_pt1 | contig 11029 bp, 10 predicted proteins | sample PhyWR2_FD_201032 | JGI IMG/M metagenome (GOLD analysis project Ga0308165, IMG submission 201032) | Phyllosphere microbial communities from UC Gill Tract Community Farm, Albany, California, United States - DLSLW.R2 | ecosystem: Host-associated > Plants > Phyllosphere > Unclassified | place: USA... | reverse complement strand
CCTTTCAGGACAGCGGCCTGGTAGTCACCGATGAAAACGCCGAGCGTATCGGCGTCATCATCGGTTCCGGTATCGGTGGCTTGCCGCTGATCGAGCAGACCCATGAAGAGCTGACCAATCGCGGCCCACGCCGCATCAGCCCGTTCTTCATCCCGGCTTCGATCATCAATATGATTTCCGGCAACTTGTCCATCAAGTACGGTCTGAAGGGTCCTAATCTGGCCATCGTGACCGCTTGCACGACAGGTTTGCATTGCATCGGCTCCGCCAGCCGCATGATTCAGTACGGCGATGCCGACGTGATGATTGCCGGCGGTGCCGAATCCAGCGTTTCCCCGCTGGGCATCGGAGGTTTCGCCTCAGCGCGTGCGCTGTCCACCCGCAATGACGATCCGGCGACCGCCTCCCGTCCATGGGACAAGGACCGCGACGGTTTCGTGCTGGGCGAAGGCGCCGGCGTGATGGTGCTGGAAGAGTACGAGCACGCCAAGGCGCGCGGCGCCAAGATCTATGCAGAAGTGCTGGGTTTCGGCATGAGCGGCGACGCATACCACATGACCGCTCCGAGCCTGGACGGCCCGCGCCGTTGCGTGGTGTCGGCCTTGCGCGATGCAGGCGTGAATGCGGACGAAGTCCATTATCTGAACGCACACGGTACCTCGACGCCTCTGGGCGACAAGAATGAAACCGATGCAATCAAGGCCGCCTTCGGCGATCATGCTTACAAGATGGTCGTTAATTCCACCAAGTCCATGACCGGCCATCTGCTGGGCGGCGCGGGCGGACTGGAATCGGTGTTCACCGTGCTGGCGCTGCACAATCAGATCTCTCCTCCGACGATCAACATCTTCAATCAGGATCCGGAGTGCGATCTTGACTACTGCGCCAACCAGGCGCGCGACATGAAGATCGACATCGCCGTCAAGAATTCATTCGGATTCGGCGGCACCAACGGCACTTTGGTGTTCGGCAAGGTATAAACCTGGCCCGGCTTTCGACAGAAAGCCGGGTTTTGCTTTTCCACTCCCCCCATTCCTATGTCGATAGCAGTCTCCGCGGATATCAAGCCTTCCCGTCTGCTTTTGATCATGATGGCGGCAGCAGCTGTCGCCGTTGCCTTCATCGGTGTCATTTTTGCCTTCGCTCTGGTCGGGCAATTGTCTTTTGTATTCAGGATGTCGCTGGCGGGGGCTTGTATCATCGCGGCCGCTCTGGCGTTCTGGCTGATGCTGAGAAACCGTACCACGGTCTGGCTGCATATTTCCGGGACCGGGCAGATCCGGCTGGTCGAGCATCACGCGGTGGTGCGCGCCAAGCCGGGGTCGCAAGTGATGAGCGGCGGTCTGGCGCAATTGCTGGCCGGGTCGACCGTCTGGCCGAATCTGCTGTTGTTGCGCCTGAGGCTGGAAAATGGTCGGATACGGACTATTCCGGTATTGCCCGACTCTGTCCCCAAGGAAACTTTTCGAGCGCTGCAAGTGGCTTGTCGATGGGTTGCGAGTCATAATAACGATGCCTGATGGCATGCACTCCACAAAAAAATCGAAAAGATAGTACGCTTATTGAATTAATTGCTTCGAAATGGATCAATGATTCGGTTTGCGCAGAAATGATAAAAAAACAAGGAAACTGGATTTGACGACGGAACGCGAAATTGATCAACTGCTTGTCGAGCGTGTGCAGCGTGGCGATAAGAAGGCGTTCGAGCTATTAGTTGCCAAATATCAACGGAAACTGATGCGGCTCGTATCGCGCCTGGTGCGAGATCAGGCGGAAGCGGAAGATGTCGTGCAAGAGGCCTTCATCAAGGCTTACCGCGCGCTGCCGCAATTCCGTGGCGATTCGGCGTTCTACACCTGGTTGTACCGGATCGGTATCAACACGGCCAAGAACTACCTTGTGACCATGGGCAGAAGGGCACCGACGTCGACGGAAGCAGATGCAGAAGAGGCTGAAACTTTTGACGACGGAGAGCACCTAAGAGACATCAATACTCCCGAGTCGATGCTGGCGACCAAGCAGATTGCCCAGACGGTCAATGTTGCGATGGAGGCCTTGCCGGAAGAGTTGCGGACTGCGATTACCCTGCGTGAAATAGAGGGTTTGAGCTACGACGAGATCGCCGAGGCCATGGGATGTCCTATCGGCACGGTGCGTAGCCGGATCTTCCGGGCGCGCGAAGCGATTGCGGAGAAGCTGAGGCCGCTGCTTGGAACGGCGCTGGACAAGCGCTGGTAGGCTGCTTTGAGCTGTATGGGTTGTATGTGAAGCACGGGAGTTATGCGTTATGTGACGTCATAGGCGTCAGTAAAAGACATAAAAATAAGAGCGGGTGATGGAACTGAAATTTTGTGGCCGGGTGACTACTTATGGATACCAAAGAAATTAGCAGAGAACAAATTTCGGCGTTGGCCGACGGCGAGCTGGTTGACGCGCATGTCAACATGGCACTGACCGTTTTACGCCAGCCGGAAGAGCACGTGACGTGGGATCTGTACCATCAGATCGGCGATGTCATGCGTTCGGAAGAAATGGCGTTTTCGCTCAGTGACGGCTTTGCCGCCAAGATGAGCGCGCGTCTCGATGCCGAGCCGACGATCATTGTCCCACAGTTGATGACGACCGCTGCCGAACAGATCATCGTTCCGGTCGCGGTGAATGACGCGACGGCTTCCAATGTCGTGTCGCTGGCGCCGATGCGCAAGCGTTTCGTGCGTCGCTTCGTGATGCCCGGCGCTGCAGCGGCGGCGGCGATCGTTGCCGTTGTGCTGGTGACGGGGCCTCAGCAGTCGGCGACATTGGCGAGTGCTCCGGTTGCGGGGACGGCGGCGACGGCGATTGTTCCCTCGGCAATCACGACAGTGGCTGCAACATCGGCTGCACCGCAAGGCGCAGCGTCGATCAGCAGTCTGGCGCAGCAGGGCGAAGTCGCACGCGATCCGCGCATCGACGACTACCTGTTGGCGCATCAGCGCTTCTCGCCTTCGATGTACAGCTCGGCCCAATATGCCCGTTCGGCGGCTTTCGCAATTGACTCAGATAAATAATATGCGGCAGAGACAAGGTTTGCTCCGGGTCGTTCTTTTTCTTTCGGCAGTCGTAGCATTCTCCGTCAAGGCGGAGAATGCATTGCCGGCAAAAGTAAGCAACAATCAGGATGCGCAGGTCTTACTAAAAAAAATCCAATCCGCAGCGCAGCGGCTCAATTATTCAGGTACGTTCGTCTACCAGCAGTCCAACCAGATGCGCACTTCGCGCATCACGCACATCCTGTCCGGTAAAAACGAAATCGAGAAACTGGAAGTCCTCGATGGCAAGCCGCGTGAATATATCCGCAACAATGACGATGTCGCCTGTTACGTTCCCGAAGCGAAAACCGTCCTGATCGAAAAGCGCGTGACGCGCGATGTATTTCCCGCGATCCTTGCCGCCAATCCAACCGACCTGGTGGATTACTATAGCGTCAAGATGGGAGAGACCGGCCGTGTGGCGGGGCACGATTGCCAGGCTGTGATCCTCGAACCCAAGGATAAGCTGCGCTACGGTTACAAGCTGTGGGCCGACAAGGCTACCGGCCTGCTGTTGCGCGCGCAGACCTTCGACGCCAAGAATGAAGTGGTCGAGCAGATTTCCTTCACCCAGATCGAGATCGGCAACATCGATCACAATCGCGTCAAGCCGAGCATCACCAACACCAATGGCTGGCATATCGAAAATTCGGTCATGAGCCAGGTCAACCTGTCGGGCTGGTCAGTGACGCCGCCGCCGGGCTTCAAGAAGATCCAGGAAGTCAAACGCCTGATTTCCGATACGCAGAACACCGGCACGTCCGCGGCGCAGCATGGTGTGACGACACAGCGGGAAGTGTCGCAGATCGTGTTTTCCGACGGACTGGCGGCGATTTCCGTGTTCATCGAACCGGGTTCGCAGAGCCGTACCGAAGGCTCCATGCAGCAGGGCGCAATGAATATCGTGGGCCGTCGCCAAGGCGATTACTGGCTCACCGTAGTCGGTGAAGTGCCGGGTCCTGCGATCCGGCAAGTATCGAATTCCATAGAATTCAAATCCAAATAATACGAAAAAATACCAATGATGATTCCCGCCAAGAAAATCTTGTTGTCGTCGTTACTGAGCGCTTCCGTTCTGGCCCTGTCGCCGGCGTTGACCGGCCTGAGCACTGCTGTCGCAGCGCCTGCCGTGGCCGGCCTGCCTGACTTCGCGGATATCGTTGACCGCACCGGTCCGGGTGTGGTCAACATTCGCACCACCGAGCGTGTCAAGACCGGCCAGCCGCAAGCCGGCGCGGACGACGAAGAGATGCAGGAGTTTTTCCGCCGCTTCTTCGGCGTGCCGATGCCGCGCCAGCAGCAGCCCAATACACCGAATACGCCGCGCCCTAACCGCAAGGGCGGCAACGCCCAGCAGGAAGAAGTGCCGCGCGGCGTCGGCTCCGGTTTCATCATTTCGGCAGACGGTTACATCATGACCAATGCCCACGTGGTCGAGGGCGCCAGCGACGTCTACGTGACCCTGACTGACAAGCGCGAATTCAAGGCCAAGATCATCGGCTCCGACACCCGCACCGACGTGGCGTTGCTCAAGATTGACGGCAGCAACCTGCCGCGCCTGGTGATCGGTGATTCGGACAAGATCCGGGCCGGTGAGTGGGTGCTGGCGATCGGCTCGCCGTTCGGCCTGGAAAACACCGTCACCGCCGGCATCATTTCCGCTAAGGCGCGCGATACCGGCGATTACCTGCCGCTGATCCAGACCGACGTTGCGGTCAATCCAGGCAATTCCGGCGGTCCGCTGATCAATTTGAAGGGCGAAGTGATTGGCATCAATTCGCAGATCTACAGCCGCTCGGGCGGTTTCATGGGCATTTCCTTTGCGGTGCCCATTGATGAAGCGCTGCGGGTGTCCGACCAGTTGAAGGCATCCGGTCGCGTGACGCGCGGTCGTATCGGCGTCCAGATCGGCGAAGTGACCAAAGATGTGGCCGAATCGCTGGGTCTGGCCAAGGCGCAAGGGGCGCTGGTGCAGCGTATCGAACCGGGTGGTCCTGCAGAAAAGGGCGGGCTGGAAGCCGGCGACATTATCCTGAAATTCAATGGCACCGCCATCGACAGGCCGAGCGATCTGCCGCGCATGGTCGGCGCCACCAAGCCGGGTTCACGTGCGACGGTCAACATTTGGCGCAAGGGCAGTGCCCGCGATATCGCCGTGACCGTGGTGGAGATCGAAGCGGACAAACCGGCCAAGACGGAAGAGAAGAAGCCGAAGCAGGAAGCGACGCCGAACTCCCTGGGCCTGGTGGTCAGTGACCTGACCGATGCGCAGAAAAAGGAACTCAAGGTCGATGGCGGCGTACTGGTGGAATCGGCGGTCGGTGTGGCAGCTGCAGCCGGTTTGCGTGCCGGCGATGTGGTCCAGCGGCTCAACGACGTCGACATCAAGGACGCCAAGCAATTCAATGGCCTGGTGGCCAAGTTGGATTCGAAAAAACGCGCAGCGGTGCTGGTGCGCCGCGGCGACTCGTCGCAGTTCGTGCCTCTGCGCCCAAGCGCCAGCGGCAACTGAGAATGCGGGCGCAAGCCCTTGCTCACGCTATTTTCCCAGCATGAAGGCTGCATATCCCGACGGGTTGCAGCCTTTATTTCGTGATCTTCGCGCCTGAACCGGAACGTCCGATGTCCTCTCCCCATTTCACCCTGTATTCCCGTTCTTACTGCCATTTGTGCGAGGACATGCTGAATGCGCTGGAAAAATTCCGTCCCATGCACGATTTCACCGTGGCGATCATCGACGTGGATGCCGACGAAGCATTGGTGCAGCGCTATGACGAACTGGTGCCCGTACTTGTGGGGCAGCGGGAAGGGCGGCCGGCGGTGCAGCTGTGCCACTATTTTCTGGATGTCGCGGGTGTTGAAAAATTCTTGCTGAAAAGTAATTAATCCGATATTTCGGACGCCGGGCAATCGTGAGGCCACAGAATCGCTCCGGACCGCATGCCGTCCATGGCTTATTCGGGTTTTACCCTCTGAAATCCGGTAGAATGACGGGTTGAACAAAAGCTGTTGTAAAGGCGCTCAATTGGGAGACGCTCCCATTCTGGAGCGCCTTTTTTCATCGTTTTCCGCAATTTAATGAACAATATCCGTAATTTCTCGATCATTGCCCATATTGACCACGGCAAATCCACGCTCGCCGATCGCATCATCCAGTTGTGCGGCGGCCTTTCCAACCGCGAGATGGAAGCCCAGGTGCTCGACTCGATGGACATCGAGCGTGAGCGTGGCATCACGATCAAGGCGCAAACCGCCGCCTTGCATTACAAGGCGCGCGATGGCGTCATCTATAACATCAACCTGATCGATACACCGGGTCACGTCGACTTCAGCTATGAAGTCAGTCGCTCGCTGTCGGCATGCGAAGGCGCATTGCTGGTGGTGGATGCATCGCAAGGCGTGGAAGCGCAAACCGTCGCCAATTGCTACACCGCACTGGAACTGGGCGTGGAAGTGATACCGGTGCTCAACAAGATCGATTTGCCGTCGGCCGATCCGGACAACGCCAAGAGCGAAATCGAAGAAGTCATCGGTATCGATGCCAGCGACGCCACGCCATGCTCGGCCAAGACCGGCCTGGGCGTGGAAGACGTCATCGAAGCGATGATCGCCAAGGTGCCGCCGCCGAAGGGCGATCCGACTGCGCCGTTGCAAGCGCTGATCGTCGATTCATGGTTCGACAACTATGTCGGCGTGGTGATGCTGGTGCGCGTAGTCAACGGCACCTTGCGTCCGAAGGACAAGATTTTCCTGATGGCGACCGAATCGACCCATCTGACCGAAAGCATCGGCGTGTTCACGCCGAAGTCGCAAGTGCGCGAAACGCTGTCGGCCGGTCAGGTCGGCTTCATCATCGCCGGCATCAAGGAGCTCAAGGCAGCCAAGGTGGGCGACACCGTGACCCTGGCCGCCAACAAGGCTGCGGAACCCCTGCCCGGATTCAAGGAAGTGCAGCCGCAAGTGTTTGCCGGTCTGTTCCCGGTCGAGGCGAATCAATACGACGCGCTGCGCGACTCGCTGGAAAAACTCAAGCTCAACGACGCCGCGCTGATGTACGAGCCGGAAGTGTCGCAAGCGCTGGGCTTTGGCTTCCGCTGCGGCTTCCTCGGTTTGCTGCACATGGAAATCGTGCAGGAACGGCTCGAGCGCGAGTTCGACATGGACCTCATCACGACTGCACCGACGGTGGTGTACGAAGTCGTGCTGCGCGATGGCGAAGGCACCATCCTGATGGTCGACAACCCGTCGAAAATGCCGGAGCCGTCCAGGATCGAAGAAGTGCGCGAGCCTATCGTCACCGTCAATCTGTACATGCCGCAGGAATACGTCGGCTCGGTCATTACGCTGTGTACGCAAAAACGCGGCGTGCAGATCAACATGAGCTACCACGGCAAGCAGGTGCAACTGACCTACGAAATGCCGATGGCGGAAATCGTGCTCGACTTCTTCGATCGCCTGAAGTCGACCTCGCGCGGTTATGCGTCGATGGACTACGAATTCAAAGAATACCGCTCGGCCGACGTGGTCAAGGTCGACATGCTGATCAACAGCGAAAAGGTCGACGCCCTGGCCATCATCGTGCACCGCGCCAACAGCCAGTTCCGCGGCCGCGCCGTGGCGGCGAAGATGCGTGAACTGATCCCGCGCCAGATGTTCGATGTGGCGATCCAGGCCGCCATCGGCGCCACCATCATCTCGCGTGAAAACGTCAAGGCGCTGCGCAAGAACGTGCTGGCCAAATGCTACGGCGGCGACATCAGCCGCAAGCGCAAGCTGCTCGAGAAGCAGAAGGCCGGCAAGAAACGCATGAAGCAGGTCGGTTCGGTGGAAATTCCGCAGGAAGCATTCCTGGCAATCTTACAAGTGGACGAAAAATGAACCTGCAGGCCCTCTTAGGCAATTTTGCGCTGATTCTGTTTGTACTGATGGTGCTGACCGGCGTCATCTGGTTTATGGATACGTATTTCTGGTCCCGGCAGCGTCGCGCGAAGGCGGATGCCGCACTGGCCGAGTTCGATGCACGCATCGCTAAAAACGCCAGCGACGGCGTCAAGAGCGATACCTCCAGCCGCGCCAAGATCGAAGCCGACTTGCTGCGTCAGCCGACCTGGATTGAATATTCGGGCAGTTTCTTCCCGGTCATCGCGCTGGTGTTTTTCCTGCGCTCGTTCCTGTACGAGCCGTTCAAGATCCCGTCGAGCTCGATGGTTCCGACCCTGCTGGTGGGCGACCTGATCCTGGTGAACAAGTACACCTACGGCATTCGCCTGCCGATCGTGAACAAGAAAATCATCAGCATCAACGAGCCGCAGCGCGGCGACGTGATGGTGTTCAAATATCCGAAGGATACGGCGGTTGACTACATCAAACGAGTCGTGGGCGTACCCGGTGATAAAATTGTCTATAAAAACAAGCACCTAACCGTAAATGGTAAAGAAGTTTCTTACAAGCCATTGCCAGATTATCTGGATGATGAGAATCTGACGTACTATAAGCAATGGCAGGAAGACCTGACCGGCGTCGACCACAAGATACTGACGGATGAGCGCGCTCCCAATTTTGTTCCGAACCCGGACGCTTTCCCTCAGCATGAGCTGTGCAGCTACAACACGGAAGGCTTTGCCTGCACCGTGCCCGCCGGCCAGTACTTCATGATGGGCGACAACCGTGACAACAGCCTGGACAGCCGCTATTGGGGCTTTGTGCCGGATCAGAACATTGTCGGAAAAGCATTTTTTGTCTGGATGAATCTGGGTAATCTGAAACGGATCGGCAGTTTCCATTAAGTTTCTGTCGGGCATCAATTCTTCGGAGGCGGAACACGGCATTTTCCCGGTGTTTTTCTCTGTTCCAGGAAAATCCCACAACCAGCCGGCCGGCGTATTCTGTAGCGGCGGCGGGTTGCAGGTAACGGGCCGGATGGCCTGGGAGGTCTGCGAAAGGCGGCAGAGCAACGCAGCCGGGTTCGCATCTCTAAGCGACGGATGAATAAATGGATCCATTAGTATTGCAAAATCGGCTGGGGCACAACTTCAAGGACGCTACGTTACTGCAGCAGGCCTTGACGCATCGTAGCCATAGCAGCTTGCATAACGAACGCCTCGAATTCCTCGGCGACTCTATCCTCAACTGCGTCGTCGCTTCGCTTCTGTTCGACCGTTACAACAAGATCGATGAGGGCGACCTGTCGCGCCTGCGCGCTAACCTCGTCAAGCAGCAATCGCTATATGAAATCGCCCAGCGCCTCGACTTGTCGCAGTTTTTGCGGCTCGGAGAAGGGGAGTTGAAATCGGGCGGTTTCCGCCGTCCGTCGATTTTGGCCGACACGCTGGAAGCGCTGTTCGGCGCAATTTTCCTCGACGCCGGCTTCAATGCCGCGCGCGACGTGATCCGTTCGCTGTACATTCCGATCCTCGATACCGTCGATCCGAAGACCCTCGGCAAGGACGCCAAGACGCTGCTGCAGGAATACCTGCAAGGCAAGAAAATCCCGCTGCCGCAATACAATGTGGTGGCTACGCACGGCGCGGCGCACAATCAGGAATTTGAAATCGAATGCCTGGTACCCAAGCTGGAAATCCAGGTCTTCGGCACCGGCGGCAGCCGCCGCGCAGGTGAACAGGCCGCCGCCAAACTGGCGCTGGAAGCGGTCCAGGCCGCTTTGGTCAAGACGCCTGCCTCGACACGCAAACCGCGCGCACGCACTACGCAACTCAAGCTGGCGGGCATTGCCACGATCCAGCCTGACGCACCGAACGAGGAGTCGCCGCCGGTTCCCGAGGCGCCTGCCGCCAAGCCGGAAAAGCTGGAAAAACCGGTTGCCGTCAAGACCGCCAAAAGCGAGGCCAAGCCCGACCTGAAAGCTGAAGCGAAGGCGGAAACCAGGGCCGAGGCAAAAGCAGACCTGAAATCCGAACCAAAAACGACCGAAGGAAAAAGCGACGCCAAGGCCCAGGCCGCCGCCGATCTGAACGATTCCCGCACCGAGGCGCCGGCCTCGACGCTCTCCGCAACACAAAGCAAAACCGCATGACAGAACTCAACGCCCCTTCCGACGCATCGTCAGATTATCGATGCGGTTACATCGCCATTGTCGGTCGCCCGAACGTCGGCAAATCGACATTGATGAATGTGCTGATCGGCGCCAAAGTCAGCATTACGTCGCGCAAGGCGCAGACCACGCGCCACCGTATTACCGGCATCCAGACAATCGACAACACGCAATTCGTCTACGTTGACACGCCGGGTTTCCAGACGCGTCACAGCAACGCCCTGAACAAGACGTTGAACCGCACCGTCACCTCCACGCTGACTGCGGCCGACGTGATCCTGTACGTGATCGAAGCCGGCACTTTCGGGCCGGCCGACAAGCAGGTCATGGAGTTGTTGCCGGCCAACGTGCCGTGCATTCTGGTGATGAACAAGTCGGATCGCAGCAAAGACAAATCGGTGCTGATGCCGTTCGCGCAGGAAGTCGCGTCGCAGCACAATTTTGCTTCCGTGGTGCCGGTGTCGGCCAAGCAGCGTTTCCAGCTCGACGCCCTGCAGGACGAGATTCGCAAGCTGCTGCCGGTCAATCCGCCGATGTTCGACGAAGACGACATCACCGACCGTAGCGAAAAATTCCTGGCGTCTGAAATCGTGCGCGAAAAGGTATTCCGTTTCGTCGGTGAAGAACTGCCATACACCAGCACCGTCCTGATCGAGAAATTCGAGCAGGAAGGCAATCTGCGCCGCGTCTTCGCCGCCATCCTGGTCGAACGCGACGGCCACAAGTCCATGGTGATCGGCAACAAGGGCGCGCGCCTGAAAGAAATTTCGACGCAGGCGCGCCTGGACATGGAGCGCCTGTTCGGCGGTCCGGTCTATCTGGAAATCTGGGTCAAGGTCAAATCCGGCTGGGCTGATAACGAAGCCGGATTGCGCGCCTACGGCTACGAATAGCAAACACATACTCTATG
>Ga0308165_1005941_pt1 | contig 11030 bp, 9 predicted proteins | sample PhyWR2_FD_201032 | JGI IMG/M metagenome (GOLD analysis project Ga0308165, IMG submission 201032) | Phyllosphere microbial communities from UC Gill Tract Community Farm, Albany, California, United States - DLSLW.R2 | ecosystem: Host-associated > Plants > Phyllosphere > Unclassified | place: USA... | reverse complement strand
AGCGCGAACTGCTGGTCGGCCGCGCCTGCCAGGAATTCCTGGATGCGCAGGACGAGATGGGCATGAGCGCGCACATGATCCCGCGCTTCGACCAGCTCAATGAAGTGCTGGGCGCGGCCACCGGCTGGACCCTGGTCGGCGTGGAAGGCCTGCTGCCGGAACTGGATTTCTTCGACCACCTGGCCAACCGCCGCTTCCCGGTGACGTGGTGGATCCGCCGCCCCGACCAGATCGACTACATCGCCGAACCGGACCTGTTCCACGATCTGTTCGGCCACGTGCCGCTGCTGATGAACCCGGTGTTCGCCAACTACATGGAGGCCTACGGCCGCGGCGGCGTCAAAGCACATGCGATCGGCCCGGAGGCGCTGCAGAACCTGACCCGCCTGTACTGGTACACGGTCGAGTTCGGCCTGATCGACACGCCCGAAGGCATGCGCATCTACGGTGCCGGCATCGTCTCCTCGAAGGGTGAATCGCTGTACTCGCTGGAGTCGGCCGCACCGAACCGCATCGGTTTCGACCTGCAGCGGATCATGCGCACGCGCTACCGCATCGACACCTTCCAGAAGACCTACTTCGTCATCGACAGCTTCGAGCAGCTGATGCAGGCGACGTCGCCGGACTTCACCCCGATCTATGCCGCGCTGGCCGACCAAGCGCACCTGCCGGCAGGCGATGTGCAGGCCGACGACCGCGTGTTCCAGGCGGGTACGGGCGAAGGCTGGGCGGACGGCGGCGACGTGTGAGCCCACAGGCGGGTCCGCTATCCTGACCCGCATGACCGACGCTTTCGCTTCCCTGCATGTCATCGATATCAGCTTCGATGACGACTTCATCCTGTTGACCCTGGCCGATGGCCGCCGCACCCGGCAGCCGTTGCGCTGGGCGCCCGCGCTGTTCGAGGCCACGGCTGAACAGCGCACGCAGTGGGTGCTCACGACCGATGGGCTGGGCGTGAACTGGCCCGCGCTGCTGCCGGCGCAGGAACGCGGCGTGGTCGATGTTCCGAACCAGGTGTGGGATGACCGCTATGAAGCCGCGCTGGCGCGCCTGAAGGCGGCCGCATGGTCGCTCGATGCGCTGCCCGATGAAGACCAGCAGCTGGTGGCGCTGTGGCGGATGGAAGCGGACATCAACAACGGCGGCTTCATGCAGTTCCTGTGCAACTGGGGCGACCCGACCTGCCAGCTGGCGCTGCGCGCATTGCAGGCGATGGGCGCAACGCAGACGCACGCGATCCTGGCCGGCATGCGTGGTCTGCTGGACCGGCTGGAAGACGACCCGGCGATCAAGGAACTGACCGACCTGTATGGCGCGATGACCGAAGACGAGCAGAAGGCACTGGAGGTGTTCGAGGACGACTATTACGCCCGTCCGGACGATCTGGCGCGGCTGGGCTTGAAGCATTTCGGCCCGGAGCCGTTGTAGAGCCCAGCCCACGCTCGGCTGCCTTCCAGTTACCGCGGATACGCCAGCAGCACCACCAGATCCTCATCACCCACCTGCTGCAGCGCATGGCTGCTGCCCTTGCGCGTCAGCAGCGCATGCCCCGCACGCACGTCGTGCTGTTTTCCATCCAGCACATAGCTGCCCTGCCCGCTCACGATGTAGTAGATCTCATCCTTGTGCTGCGGATGCAGGCCGATGCCCGCGCCCTTGTGCAGCACGCGCTTGCGCAGCACGAACGGCAGGCCCTGCGCATCGGCGAAGAACGGGTATGCCGTGGTCGGCCCGGCGCCGCCATGCGGGCCCGGTTGCGCGCGCGCCAGCGTGTCTTCGTGCACCACCTGTGAGGCACGCGCAGGATCGCCGCCCTGCCCCACCCCCATAACGTCGCAGTCGATATCGCGCACCAGTGCAGGCTGCAGCGCCGGCAGAACCTGCACCGCCTCGCGCAGCACCATGCACGCCACTGCGTTGGCACCGGCCATGCTGAAGTGGGTGCCGTCGGCCTTGTGCTGTTCCGGCACGAACAGGAAGTACGGGCGTGCCCCCTGCTCGCCCAGCGCCCGGATCCAGCGCATGCTGCGGTCGTTGAGGTCGATCAGTGCAACATGCTCGCGTGTGGCCAACTGCTGCATCGCCAACGTGTAACGCGCGTGCGTATCCAGCAGCGAACCGAAGTCGTACAGCAACCGTGCCACCGGCGTGATCAGCACCGGCGTGGCACCCTTGTCACGCGCCACCTGCACGTAGCGCATCAGCATCCGCGGGTAATCGTTGTCCGGATCGGTGTAGCGCGTGCGATCTTCGAACTTCGCATCGTTGTGGCCGAACTGGACCAGCAGCACATCGCCGCGATGCAGCTCGTTGGCAATCGCATCCAGCCGCCCTTCGTCGATGAAGCTGCGCGTGCTGCGCCCGCCCTTGGCATGGTTGTGCACTTCGAAGCGCGTCGGATCCAGGTAGCTCTGCAGCGCCTGGCCCCACCCCGCCTGCGGCGCACGCTCGGGCCCGTATTCGGCCGCAGTGGAGTCACCGGCAATGAACAATCGCACCGGCGCCGCATGCGCGGCGGCGCTCGACAGCAGCAACAGCAACAGCAGTTTCCGCATGGCCGCGCCCTGGTCGTGCCGGCCGCTGGCCGGCAACTTCATGAACAGTGGAAACATCGCCTGGATGCCGGCCAGCGGCCGGCACTACCCAAGACCACGCTTTACCGCGCCAGCCAGCCCCCATCGACCGGCAGCACCGCGCCGTTGATGTAATCCGACGCCGACGAGGCCAGGAACACCGCCGCACCGGCCAGGTCTTCCGGGTTGCCCCAGCGGCCCGCCGGAATGCGCTCGAGGATCGCCTTGTTGCGGTCTGCGTCGGCGCGCAGTGCAGCCGTGTTGTCAGTGGCCATGTAGCCCGGCGCGATCGCGTTGATGTTCACGCCCTTGCCCGCCCACTCGTTGGCCAGCAGGCGGGTGATGCCGGCGATGCCGCTTTTGCTGGCGGTGTACGACGGTACGCGGATGCCGCCCTGGAACGACAGCATCGAGGCGATGTTGATGATCTTGCCGCTGCCTTGGGCGATGAAATGGCGGCCGGCGGCCTGCGAGATGAAGAAAGCCGACTTGATGTTGACGTTCATCACGTCGTCCCAGTCCTGCTCGCTGAAATCCACTGCGTCGGCGCGACGGATCAGGCCGGCGTTGTTGACCAGGATGTCCAGCCCGCCCAGGCCCTCAAGGGTTTCGCGCACCACGCGCTCGACCGGCTCGATGCTGATCAGGTTGGCTTCCACCGCCAGGCAGCGGCGGCCCAGCGCGGTGATCTTCTCGATGGTTTCGGTGGGCGGGGCGATGCCGGCCACGGCGACATCGGCGCCTGCGGCAGCCAGCGCCACCGCGATGCCCTGGCCCAGGCCGGTATTGCCACCGGTTACCAGAGCGACTTTTCCTTCCAGGCTGAAGGGATTGGTCATTGCGTATGCGTTCCTTGGTAGAGGCGAGCGTGATGCGGGGCAGGTGGCCACCGGCACGGCGTGCGCGGTGGCCGCCCGGCGCTTACTTGAGCTGGCAGATGTCCAGCACGTGCATGTCGGTGTAATCCAGGTTCTCGCCACCCATCGCCCAGATGAAGGCGTAGTTGCTGGTGCCGGCGCCCATGTGGATCGACCACGGCGGCGACACCACCGCTTCGTTGTTCTGGATGACGATGTGGCGCTGTGCGTCCGGCTCGCCCATGAAGTGGTAGACGCGGTCGCTGTCGCCCAGGTCGAAGTAGAAATAGACCTCGCTGCGGCGGTCGTGCAGGTGCGGCGGCATGGTGTTCCAGACGCTGCCCGGCTTGAGCACGGTCAGGCCCAGCAGCAGCTGCGAGGACTGGCAGGTGGCCGGCACGATGTACTGGTAGATGGTGCGCTCGTTGCTGGTTTCCAGGGCGCCGCGCTCCAGTGCCACCGCGTCCTTGATCGACAACTGCCTGGTTTCAAAGCGCGCATGCGCCGGGGTCGAGGCCAGGTAGAACTGCGCCGGGTTGGCGGCGTCCTGCGAAGCGAAGACGACGTCCTTGCTGCCCATCGCCACGTACAGGCCATCCTTCGGCCCCAGCGTGTACACGATGCCATCGACGGTGACCGTACCAGTGCCGCTGCCGACGTTGATGATGCCCAACTCGCGACGCTCCAGGAACGGATGGCCAGCGGCCGACGCCGGTTCGGTCTGCGCCGGCAGCGACAGCGGGCCGTTGACCGGCGCCGCACCGCCCAGCACGAAGCGCTCGTAGTGGGTGTACTTCAGGGTCACCGCATCGGCGTTGAACAGGCCATCGAGCAGGTACAGCTCGCGCAGCTGATCGTTGCTGGCGCCCTTGATGGCGTCGGGATGGGTGGCGTAATGGGTCTTGCAGTACATGGCTTCTCCAGAGCAGGGGGCGGGCCGATGGTTCGGCCCCGGCACGGTTCACGGTCGATTCTAGCCAGACAGGAAACCGGTGTCATTTTGCGCTGCACGATGGCGGTTGGACGGCATCGGCAGGGCAGGAACGATGGGCGAGGGCGGCGCGAGTGTCAGGACCAACGGTCGTGACCTACAGGATTGATCCCTGCGGGATCAATCCTCGGGCGGTTGGCAGGAATCGCGCACGATCAGGTGCGGGCGCACGCTGGCGATCTGCAGCGCAGGCTGGCCTTCGGGCTGGATCAGCATGGCCGCAGCGGTGCGGCCGGTGTCGCGGGTATGCCGGCGCACCGAGGTCAGCGACGGCCACAGGCGCGAGGCCAGCGGGCTGTCGTCGTAGCCGACGATCGACAGCTGGCGCGGAATGTTGATGCCCGCACGCAGCGCGACCTTGTAGATACCGGCGGCCATTTCATCGTTGCCGGTGAAGATGGCGGTGGGGCGGCGCTTGCCCAGCAGCAGTTTCTCGGCGGCGGCCACACCCGATTCGAAGGTGTAGCCGGCCTCGATGATGCGATCCTTCGGCAACTCGATGCCACGCTGCGACAGCGCCTCGATGAAGCCGGCGGTGCGTTCGTGCGCCGAGCGGTACGCACTGGGGCCGGTCACCAGGGCGATGTCACGGTGGCCCAGCGAAAGCAGGTAATCGGCCGCTTCGGCGGCGCCATCGCGGTCGTGGGTGACCACCATCTGCGAGGTTTCATCCAGCGGCAGCGCAGCCACGCGGGTGAAGCGGCAGCCGATCTCGTCCAGCATGTCCGCCAGCGCCTGGTCCTCGGACGCACGCGGCACCAGGATCACCCCATGCAGCTTCTGCTGCTGGGCGAAGCGGCGCACGCCGTCGATGTAGCCCGGGCTGCGGCTGTCGCAGGGGTGCACCACCAGTTCGAAGCTGGAGCCGCGCAGCGCATCCAGCGCGCCGTACTGCATGTCCACGATGTACTGCGCGGTGGGGTTGTCGTAGACCATGCCGATCAGGAACGAGCGGCGGAAGGCCAGGCCACGGGCCAGCGGGTCGGGGGTGTAGCCGACTTCGCGCATCAACGCTTCCACCTTGTCGCGCGTGTCCTTGCGCACCAGTGGCGAGTTGTTGATGATCCTTGAAACCGTTTTCTTGGATACACCCGACAGTCGCGCGATGTCGTTGATCGTGGCTGCCTTGCCCTTTGCCAATGCCGGCGTAGCGGCATCGTTCTTGTTGCGCACTGACATGTAGTGAACCCGATAAGCCTGGGGATTCCAGCGCGCGCTCAGTCCAGCGCGCGATAGCGGAAGCTGCGGAAGGTTACCGCACCGTTGCCGGCCGCATACAGCGCCGGTTTCAGTGCCAGGAACTTGCCGGCCACATTGTGATGGTAACCGGACACTTCCATCTGAACCGGATACTTCTGCCAGGTCTGGCCATCGGCACTGGAATGGATGGTGACGATGTGGCGGTTGTTGGTCACCCGCAGCCAGAGCCGGCCGCCCTTGGTGCTGGCCGCCAGCCGGGTGGGGCGCTCCTCGCCGTAGCGGTGCATGACGAACTGCTCGCCGTTGCTGCCCACGCCCACATACAGGCGGTCGCTGTAGAACAGCAGGGCACCGCCCACTGCGCCGGGGGCGATCTCCATCTGCACCTCGAACTGGTAGGCCGGGTCGCCGGCGATGGTCGTCAGCGGCGAGGCATCGCGCGGCGTGCTGCCCTTGCCCTGCACCACCAGGCCGTCGCCGCTGAAGCGCAGGCGCCGGTATTCATCCAGCGCCGGGTTGAAGAACGCCCACTGCGGGCCCAGCGTACGGCCGGTGAAAGCATCGGACAGGGCCATGCCGTGCGGTGCCAGCGCGCTGCCCGATGGCTTGCGCAGCGGCTGCCCGAGATCGCCGCCCTTGGCCACGAACCAGCCATCGGCGGTCCATTCGATGGGTTCCAGCAGCGCTTGGCGGCCCAGCGTCCAGAAGCCATTCTCGTAGCCGTGGTACATCATCCACCAGCGACCGTCGGTGCCTTCGATCACCGTGGCGTGGCCACGCGACCACCACGGTTCAGCGGCCGACCGGGTGCGCATGATCGGGTTGTTCGGCGCGTTCACCCACGGGCCGTGGATCGAGCGCGAGCGCGCGGTGATCACCATGTGCCCGGTCGGCGGGCCGGCGGTGCCGCCCACCGCAGTGGTCATGTAGTACCAGCCATCGCGGAAGTGGATCTTCGGGCCTTCCTGCGCGTAGGCCTCCACGTCCCAGCTTTCCGGGTAGCGCCAGCCGTCGTACACGTGCTTGGGCGTACCCACCACGCTCAGGCCGTCATCGGCCAGCTGCACGTAGTCGCCGCCGCTCAGGAACAGGTAGCGCTTGCCGTCCTCGCCAACCGCGTGGCCGGGGTCGATGTAGCCGCCCAGGCCGATGTCGATCGGCGCACTCCACGGGCCCTTGATGTCATCGGCCCAGACCACGAAGTTGCTGCGGCGCTCACCGGTGCGCGCCGGGAAGTAGATGAAGTAGCGGCCCTGGTGCTTGACGATGTCCGGCGCCCAGATCGCACCTACGTTCTGCGTGATCGCATGGCCGAGCGGCTGCCAGTTGACCAGGTCGCGCGAGTGCCAGATCGGCAGGCCGGGGTAGGCGTCGAACGAAGACAGGGTGAGGTAGTAATCCTCGCCGTCCTTCAGCACCGACGGATCGGGCCTGTCACCGGCCAGCACCGGGTTGAGGAAGGTACCGTTGCCAAGGTCGCCCTGGCGCTGGTGCTCGATGCCGCGCTTCCACTGCGCGGGCGCGGGGTCGGCAGCCAGGGCAGGCAGGGCGGCCAGCAGCAGGCCGAGCAGGGCGGTTGCAGCAGCGCGGTGCAGCGTGGTTGTCATGTGATTGCCTCCGCTCATCAGGCGCGCAGCGCGGCGGGTAGCCACAGCGACAGCGACGGGAAGAAGGTGACGATCAGCAGCACGCCCAGCGCGGCGAACCAGAACGGCCAGATCGTGCGCATGCTCTGGCCGACGCTGATCTTGCCGATGGCGGTGCCGATGAACAGCACCGAGCCCACCGGCGGTGTGACCAGGCCGAGGCCACCGGTCAGCACCAGCACCAGGCCGAAGTGGATCGGATCGATGCCATAGGCCTTGGCCACCGGCAGGAAGATCGGCGTGCAGATCAGGATCATCGGTGCCAGGTCCATGAAGGTACCCAGCAGCAGCAGCATCACCACGATCATCAGCAGCACCATGAACTGGCTGTGCGCGAACGACTGCAGGAAGTCCACCGCCGCCGCAGGTACCTGCAGGTAGGCCAGCAGCCAGCCGAACACCGCTGCGGTGGCGATCACGAACAGGATCACGCCGGTGCTGCGCGCGGCATGGATGACGGTGTCGAAGAACTCGCGCCAGCGCAGTTGCCGGTACAGCACGGTGGTGACCAGCAGGGCGTAGACCACGGCGATGGCCGCGCTTTCCACCGCAGTGAAGATGCCGGCGCGGATGCCCACGAAGATCAGCGCCACCAGGCCCAGGCCGGGCAGGGCAGAGACGATGCGCAGCAGCACCGCGCGCCAGCCCGGGAACACTTCCACGCCATAGCCACGGCGACGCGCGACCACGTAGCCGGTGATCATCAACGCCAGGGTCATCAGCAGCGCCGGCACGATGCCTGCGGCGAACAGGTCAGCGATCGACAGGCCACCACCGGCGGCAGCCGAGAACAGGATGAGGTTGTGCGACGGCGGCACCAGCAGCGCCACCAGCGCAGCGGTGATGCTGACGTTGACCGCGAAATCACGGTCGTAGCCACGCTTGACCATCTGCGGAATCATCGTGCCACCCACCGCCGACACGTCGGCGATGGCCGAGCCGGATACACCGCCGAAGAACAGCGAGGACAGGATCGAGACCTGGCCCAGGCCGCCGCGCATGCGCCCCACCAGCGATGACGCCAGGGCGATCAGGCGTTCGGAGATGCCACCACGCATCATGATCTCGCCAGCGAAGATGAACAGTGGAATGGCGATCAGCGAGGCCGAACCAGTACCTGCGGAGATCTGCTGGACCAGTACGATGCTGGGAATGTCCAGGTAGAGCAGGGTGGCCAGCGCGGCGGCGGCCAGCGCGTAGGCCACCGGCACGCCCAACAGAAGCAGCGCGGCAAAAACAGAGAACAGGATGGTGATGCCCATGGATCAACGATCTCCTTCAGCGTCGTCGGCACCGGCTGCCGTGGCATGCAGCGCTTTCCACGCACGGTTCAGCGCGAACAACAGCATCAGCGCACCGCCCACTGCCAGCGGCAGGTAGTTGATGCTCTGCGGCAGGTTGGCGCCTGCGGTCTTGATGTCCAGTCCGTCGAGCAGCAGGTCGGCCGACCAGAACGCGATGAAGCCACCCAGCACGGCCACCACCAGCTGGATGAACACATCCACCGCCCGGCGCAGGCCCTCGCCCATGTAGGCGTGCAGCAGGAAGAACCCGAAGTGGCGATTGGTGTGCACGCCGCAGGCCGCGCCCAGGCTCATGGCGGTGGCCAGCAGCAGCAGGGTCACCGGCTCGGTCCAGCTGGGCGAATCGTTGATCACGTAGCGGGCGAACACCTGCCAGCCCTGCACCGCCACCAGCCCCAGCAGCGCGGCCACGGCGACATGGATGGCAATGTCGGCGATGCGGTCCAGCAGGCGTTGGCCGGGGCTGGGTACGGTGGAAATCGTCGTCTCGGTCATGGCAGTGTCCTCAGGCGGCGGCACGGATGCGGGCGACCAGCGCAGCCAGCTCGGGTTGCTGCAGGTACTGCTGCAGCAGCGGCTGGGCGGCGGCGCGGAAGGCGGGCAGGTCCACCTCGTTGGCTTTCACGCCAGAGGCCAGCACCGCGCGGCGCGCGGCATCCTCGGACGCATCCCATTGCTCGCGCATCACCTTCACCGAGGCGCGCGCGGTCTCCAGCAGCAGCTGGCGATCGGCCGGCTGCAGGCGCTCGAAACTGGCGCGCGACATCAACAGCACGTCCGGCGCATACGAGTGATCGCTCTGCGACCAGTAGTGCGCGGCCTCGAAGTGGCGGCTGGAATGAAAGCTGCGCATGTTGTTCTCTGCGCCATCGATCATGTGCGTCTCCATGCCGGAGAACGTATCGCCCAGCGACATCGGCGTCGGGTTGGCGCCGAGCAGGCGCATCAGCTGGATGAAGATGTCCGAAGACGCCACACGCAGTTTCAGCCCGTGCAGATCACCGGGCTGCACGATCGGATGCTTGGTGTTGTAGAAGCAGCGCGCACCGGAATCATAGATGGCCAGGCCGACCAGGTCGCGGCTCTCGAAGCCACGCAGCACCGCATCGGCAATGCCACCATCGAGTGCGGCGCGCTGGTGCGCCACCGACTCGAACACGTACGGCAGGCACAGCGCCTGGGTGAGCGGGAAAGCGTTGTTCAATGCACCGGCGTACACGCGGGTGATGTCGATGGCACCGAAACGGGCCATGTCGATCGCTTCCGATTCGCGACCGAGCTGGCCGGAATGGTATTGCCGCAGGCGCAGGCGACCGTTGCTTTCGCGCTGCAGGGTTTCGCCGATCCACTTCACCGCGGTCACGGTGGGGTAGTCGGCCACGTGCACGTCGGTAGCCGTCAGCAGCTGGCCGCCGTCGATGGCATCGGCGGGCCCGCGGCCACAGGCCGCGAGCATCGGGGTGGCCAGCGCAGCAGCGCCGCCGGCCAGGAAATGTCGTCGTGTGATCATCTGCGCCCTCCCGCGCGTGTTCACCAGATCGTGCGGCGGTTACCCGGCCGGCACGGCCCTGCAGGCAATTTCGCCGAAGCCGGCAAACCGCACCAGCGCCGTCTGCCCCGCGGTGATGTCATGGATGCCGGTGGCATTGCCGGTGGCGATCAGGTCGCCCCGGCGCAACGGCCGGCCGCGCAGCGCCGAACGGGACAACGCGAACGCATATGCCGCGCGCAGGCCGCCGGGCAGCCGGGTGGCCCCCCCCGTACCGACCACCTCGCCCTCGATCAGGGTTTCGGCGCGCAGGTCGGTTTCGTCGCGGGCAGTCCAATCGGCGATCTCCGGCCCCAGCACCAGCCCGTTGTTGTTGCCGAAGTCGGACACCACCACGCGCGGGCCGAGTTCGTTGATCGTCGCCAGCGGGCTGCTGGCCACTTCCACGCCGATGTACAGGCGCGCCGGCAGCGCTTCAGCCTGCTCGGGGGTCCAATGCAGCTGTGCGGCCGGAGCGTCCTCCAACAGCTCCAGCACGTACTCCGCCTCGACCGCGCCGAAGCCGCCGACGAACACCGGAATATCCACTGTTCCACCGGTAGCATTTTTCAGCTGGCGCGAGAAAACCGGGCCCAGCAGGCGGTCGTCCCCGGACGCATCGCGGCGCTCGGCGGCGATGTAGCCGACCTTCCAGCCCACCACGTGGTCATCCCAGCTTGCAATGGCCAGATCCTGCACCTGGTAGGCAGCCACCAGGTCAGGCGGGACAAGGCCCGGGAAGCCGGGCAGGGCCTGGCCGCCGCGGCGCGCGGTGGTGAAAGCGTGGGCGATCGCGGCCGCATCGTCCGGCGCCGGCGTCTGCCCATGTATGCCGTGTTCGTTGCTCAAGAACGGTCTCCCTCTGGCGTTGTTGCACTGCCCATCGACAGCGTCTGCAGGAGGTGTATATGGTAAACCGGTGTCATCG
>Ga0308165_1005940_pt1 | contig 11034 bp, 8 predicted proteins | sample PhyWR2_FD_201032 | JGI IMG/M metagenome (GOLD analysis project Ga0308165, IMG submission 201032) | Phyllosphere microbial communities from UC Gill Tract Community Farm, Albany, California, United States - DLSLW.R2 | ecosystem: Host-associated > Plants > Phyllosphere > Unclassified | place: USA... | reverse complement strand
CCACCTCAAGTTTGAAAGAAATTCTTTCCTCTTGTCAGTCGTCAATCAACGACCTTACTCTATAACGGGAGTTCCCGAAAATGCCTACTGTAATTCAACATTTCGCTCGAAAGTCCATTCACAACCCATTCCTTACTGATTCGCAGTCCCATCAGCTCTCTGAAAAGTTCCAGTGTTGTTACTCCTCTTTCTCAAAGCTTTGCTATTGAGGATAATCATATTAGAAAACTCTAATTTTGTCAACTATTTTTTATATAGAATTTTAACCACCTATTCAAAAAGTTGGTTTATTAGCGTTTTCTTTAATAATTTCGACAATTGTTTTGGCAGCCAATTCCATTGCTTCTAGCGTGATAAACTCATATTGTCCATGAAAATTTTCGCCACCAGTAAATAAATTAGGGGTTGGGATGCCCTTAAATGAAATTTTTGAGCCATCTGTTCCACCTCGAAAAGGTTGAATATCTGGCTTGATGCCAAGATTTGCCATTGCTTTAGTAGCAAGTTCTACGGGTGTCATATCCTTTTCAATGATTTCTCCCATATTATAATATTGATCCAAAAAATCAATTGTAATTCGTTTTTTGTCGAGTGAATCATTTAATTCATGGACGATCTTAGCAAGTTGTTGCTTTCTTTTTTGGAAAAGTTCCTTGTTATGATCGCGAATGATATAAGTCAATTCAGCTTGATCTAAACTTCCAATAAATTTTGTTAGTAAATAAAAACCTTCATAACCACGTGTTCTCTCAGGAACTTCCGCTTGTGGTAATTGTGCATCGATGCTTTCACCCAATTTGATGGCATTGACCATTGTTCCATAGGCTGTTCCTGGGTGAACACTGGTCCCTTCGATCGTGATTACAGCTTGCGCTGCATTGAACGTTTCGTATTCAAAGCAGCCTACTCTGCCACTATCTACTGTATAGGCAAATTGGGCAGGGAAATTCGCTGCATCAAAACGATCTGCACCACGACCAATTTCTTCATCAGGCCCAAAAGCAAGCAACACTTTCCCATGTGGTATTTCAGGATGTGCCAGTAGATACTCAACTGCCTCTAAAATTTCGACGATTCCCGCTTTATCATCTGCTCCTAATAAGGTCGTTCCATCTGTTGTAATCAACGTTTGACCGACATAATCCTTTAGATTAGGAAACTCTTCTGTCTTCATGATGATTCCAGCTTTTTCATTCAGCACAACATCTTGCCCATCATAATCAGAAAAAATAGTGGGGCAAATGTTCTCCGCATTATAGTCCGCTGTATCTAAATGAGCAATAAAACCAATCGTAGGAATTTCTTTATCTGTCGTCGCAGGTAAAACCGCCGTCAGAAAGCCATTTTTTTCATTATAAGAGATTTCAGAAGGTCCGATATCTGTTAAATCTTTTTCAATGATTTGCGCAAAATCAACTTGTCCTTGTGTTGTAGGAATGGTCTGACTTGTTGCATCAGACCGTGTATTTACTTTCGCATAACGAACAAACCGTTCTAGTAGTTGACTCATTTCGTTAGTCCTCCAAGTAAGCTGTTCTCAGGTTGAAATAATCACCATATAAATGGTAACTGATTCCTTTGATAGCTGGATTGATCAAATAATTAGATGCACTTTGATAAAGCGGTACTTGAGCCGCATCTTGATCTAGTAAAATATCTTCTGCTTCTTTGTAATCATCAAACTGTTTATTCGGCGTATTCGCATTGATTGTTCGTGCATCGGTAATGAACTTGTCATAGGTATCATTTTTGTATGAACCATAATTATACGCAGAGCTGCCTGCATATAAGTTAAAATAAGAATCTAAATCACTACTGCCAGCAATCCAGCCAGATAATGAAAGTTCATATTCTTTGTCTTTACGCGTTTGTAAGACATTATTTTTTGGCTGTGCATTGATCGTGATTTCTAGCCCTTTTAAGTTCTCTTGTAGTTGACTTTGAATGTATTCAGAGATTTTTTTTCCATTGTCATCATCTGACACCAAGAGTGATAATTTCACTTTATCGCCTAGCTCCGCTTGCGCTTTTTCCCATTCTGCTTGTGCTTTTTTCACATCATATGTTAGATGATCTCCGCTGAATTTTCTGAAATCCTCAGAGGTTTCAGGATTTTTGTATAAGTTACTTGGGATCAGACCATTCAATGGTTTTGAGCCATCATTTAAAACACTTTTTGTCAAAGCATCCTTATCGATTGCTTGTGCGATTGCTTTTCGTAAATGGATATTAGCTGGTGCTGTGCCTGCTTTTTTATTGAAATCTAAATAGTGATTTGCTACATCTGAATGTGTGACATATCCTGCGTCATCACTGTATTGCTGCACATATTGACCGCTGATACGAACCAAGTCTAATTCATTTGATTGGTATAAATTGATTCCTGTATTTTCTTCTTTGATCGTATTAACTTTAACTTCTTCTAGCTTGACTGTATCTGCATCGTAATACTCTGGGTTCTTTTTCAATGTCCAGGTATCAGACGAAGCATCCCAATCTGTTAAAATAAACGGCCCGCTATAAATTAAATGATCACTATCTGTAGCATACTCTTTCCCTTGCTTCTCAACATATGCTTGATTTTGTGGGGCTAACCAGCCGATTGAAGCAACTACTAAAAAGGATGGTTGGGCTTGTTCTAATGTCACCTCAAACTCTTGATCACTTGGTGCAGCAAGACCTATTTCGTCTATTGGTTTTTCACCATTTCGGATTGCTTTGCTATTTTTCACATTATCCAATAAATAAGCATTTGGACCAATCGTTGCTGGTGTCACTAATTTTTTCCATGAATAAAGAAAATCTTGTGCAGTGATTGGTTCACCATTACTCCATTTGATATCGTCTTTCAGCGTAAATTTATACGTTAAACCATCTTCACTAACCGCTACTTTTTCTGCTAAACCTGGAATTGGAGTACTATCATCATCAAAACGATACAGTCCTTCAAACAAATGTTGCACGATCGTAAACGTATTTTTATCCATAGTTTGTGTTGTATCTAGCGTTGAAAGTGGTGTAGGTGAACTGATTTCGATTTTTTGATTTTTAGCAATTGTCCCTGCTTCGCTTTTAGTTGTTTCTTTTTGGTCGTTGCCCCCGCATGCTGTGAGTAATAATCCCGTTAATACTGCACTTACAACTAGTAATTTTTTCTTCATTTTGTTTCCCCCTTCAGAATCTGTATACATCAACTACTCCTACCTTTTTGTGAATGTTGAAAATCAAATGGCCTCTCTCTTGAAGTCATGCTCTACAAATTATCATAGTCATAACACTTGGTGATTCCTAGTTTGGTTACTTCTCTCCCTTTGCACGCCTTGTATTGTTCATCATCTACTCTGGCAGAGCCAGTCGTAGCGATTCACAACAAAAAACTCTCATCCTATAAAAAGGACGAGAGTTTTAAACTTTCGCGGTACCACCTTCGATTGACTTTATAAAAAGTCCACTCTATCAACACAAGCATGCTGAGGCGCTATAACAGGCGCACCTGAATTGATCTTAACTTGTTCGATCAATTTGTTCAAAGGCCATTTTCTTTCCCATATTCACTGTCTCTTCCCACCAAACGAGACTCTCTTTGAGCTATCTGGAAAATACTTTCCTCATCTTCACATTTAATTTTAATAGATAATGTATTATAAGGATTGTAGCATACCAAGGGAAGAAGCGTCAATATAGGTTGAGAAATTTCCAAAAAAATACCTGGCTATCCCTTCAATACCAACATTTCTAACATGCTAGATGATTCAGGGGAACCAGATACTTTATTCATTTTATTTTAGTGCTTTTTGTACATCTTCAATCATTAGATGAGTAGATTCTAATCCACCACCACTTAGGTACCAAACATCTGGTTGTAATGTAATCACTTTGCCATTTTTACCAGCATTTGTTTGTTTAACCAATTCATTATTTTCTACATTATCATTGGTATCATCGCCACCGATTGCTTTGGTACGGTCAACGACAAACAAGATATCCGGATTTTTTTCTAGAACATATTCATATGAAACACTTTGTCCATGGGTAGAAGCTTCAATGGCATCATCTGCTTGTTTAAAGCCAAAAGTATCATGAACAATGCCAAAACGAGAACCCGTTCCATAAGCTGAAAGCTGACCTTCATTTACTAAAACAACTAAAGCTTTATCATTGCTTGCTTCTGCTTTTTCTTTAACATCTGCAATTTCTTTTTCTAAATCAGTGATTTTTGTCTTCGCTTCGTCTTTTTTATCAAAAATTTCAGCTAACGTTTCGATGTTTTTCTTTGTAGAATTCCATGTGTCTTTTGCATCTACTGATAAATAAATCGTTGGGGCAATTTTGCTCAATTTATCTTGGAAATCTTGCTGACGACCAGAGATGATGATCATATCTGGTTTAAGTTCATTAATTTTTTCCAAATCTGGCTCTTTGATTCCGCCAGCTGATTCGACTTTTTTATAATCTGATAGATAATCAGGTAAGTTTTTCGTTGGCGCTCCAACTACAGTATCCCCTACACCCAAAGCATCCATTGTATCTAATGAACCGTTATCGAAAACAACGACTTTTTTAGGATTTTTAGGAACTTCGATAGAACCATTTGAATCGTTGACTGTAATTGTTGTCGCTTCTGCACTTGATTCTTTTGAGCCAGATTCATCTGTTTTTTTATCATTGTTGCCACATGCACCCAAAGTAAGTAGTGCAACCATTGAGACTGTTGCTAACGCTAAAAATTTCTTTTTCATTTTGTTTCCTCCAGTTTGATTAGTGTATTTAAATTTTGCTATCTTATTCAGCTTTTCTAGTTAAAATACATACAGAATCTTTTTCCTTCAATTTCACAAATCCGGATATTCATATCGTAAAGTTTATTCAATACCTCAGATTGGATAATGTCATCGGTACTACCGTGTGTGAATAAGCGGCCGTCTTTCATGGCAACGATCTCATCTGCATAGCTCGCTGCAAAATTGATATCATGCAACACGATGATCACTGTTTTGCCAAACTCATCCACCAAACGGCGCAAGGTCTGCATCATTTGGACCGCAAAGTTCATATCCAAATTATTCAACGGCTCATCTAGTAAAATATAATCTGTATCCTGCGCCAAAACCATGGCAATATATACTCGTTGCAATTGTCCGCCAGACAATGTATCGATCAATTCATCTGCCAAATCCAGCAATCCAAGATTTTCCATCGCTTCTTCGACTTTTTCATGATCTTCTTTTTTTAAACGACCTTTACTATAGGGGAAGCGGCCAAAATTAACTAATTCTCTGACCGTGATTTTTAAATTGATTCCATTTGTTTGTTTTAAAATCGATAGTTTCTTTGATAGTTCGCTTTGTTTCCAAGTCTTTACTTCGTTATGGTCTAAATAAATCTCACCAGTATCTTTAGGAATCAAGCGACTCATCATTGAAAGCAGCGTACTTTTACCCGCTCCATTTGGCCCAATAAAAGCGGTCAATTTTTGCTCTGTAATTGGCAACTGAACTTCTGAAACAACAATCTTTTCACCATATCTTTTTGATACATTTTTGATTTCGATCATCTGCGCTGCTTCCTTTCACTAATAATTTTCCCAACAAAATAAACACCACCGCCAAACTCGATCACAATACTTAAAGTCGTGTTTAATTGGAAGACTTGTTCGACCATAAATTGTCCAAAAACCAACAAAATTATCGACAGCAAACTACCACCTAAAAATAACTCACGATGCCTAAAAGTACCCATCAACTGATAGCTCATATTTGCAACGATAAACCCTAAGAACGTTACAGGTCCTACTAAAGCTGTAGATAAGCCGATCAGTCCACTAATCACAGTCAATAACACAAATTGAAATCTAGGAACATTGATCCCTAAACTAGTTGCTTGCTCATTTCCTAAATGTAAAACGTCCAAAGCATGACTTTTCACCCACAAAAAACCAACTAAAAAGGTGATCAAAATACCAGCAATCAACAAATGCTGACTATTCACATTCCCAAAACTGGCAAATAATTTTCCTTGCAGCAAATCATACTCATTCGGATCCATTACCACTTGTAAGAACGTACTGATACTATTGAAAAAAGTACCTAAAATAATGCCGATCATCAGTAATAAGAATAAATCGTTCCCGCCCTTTTTTAATAAAAAGCGCGATAACAAAATACTTGCACCTACCATTAGCAAAACATTTAATAGGAACGTAGCGATTGTTTCATTCCCTAAAAGTTGTTGTCCGCCTAAAAAGAAAAATAATAAGGTCTGAATAAAAATATACAAAGAATCTAGTCCTAAGATATTCGGGGTCAAAAAATGGTTTTGAGTCATCGTTTGAAAACTGATTGTCGAAAATGTTGCAGCAACTCCAACAAAGACAAAAGCCAGTAACTTTTTCCCTCTAAGTTCTAACGCGAAATCCCAATTACCATATGTCTTGTAGGATAGGTACAACGCACACACGGCAATCACCGCAACTAGTAATAAAAGGATTTTCACTGTTGATGATTGGAAGAATTTTTTCATGCTGTTTTCCTCCTCATCAATAATGCAATAAAGATAAAGCTGCCTAATACACCGACAACTACGCTGACAGGTACTTCATAAGGCGCAATCACCACTCTGGCTAAAACATCGCATGCTAGCAAAAAGATACTCCCACCAACAGCTGTGATCCCAAGTGTATTTTTCATATGATCGCCATAGCGCATGGAGACCAAATTAGGAACAATTACGCCTAAAAACGGAATATTCCCAACCATGATCAGCACAACGGCACTGGACAACGCAACAATTCCTAAACCAAACAATTGAATCTGTTGATAATTTAAGCCCAGATTCGTCGCTATGTCTTCGCCCATCCCAACTACGGTAAAGCGGTAAGCAAAAAGATAGGTGATGATCAATAGAGGAATCGTTAGATAAAGTAGTTCGTAATTGCCTTTCATCACTGTAGAAAAATTCCCCTGCAGCCAAGAAGACATATTTTGAACTAATTGAAATTGATACGCAAAAAATGTCGCCACTGAACCGATAATATTACCAAACATCACACCGATCAATGGAATCATGACTTGATTTTTTACAGGTAAAAAGCGTGTTAAATAAATAAAAGCTAACGTTCCACCAAAAGCAAACAGAAATGCGACAAACGAACGAAACAATAATGGTGCTGTAGGGAAAAAAATCATTACGACTAAAATTCCTAATCTTGCACTATCCATCGTACCTGCTGTGCTTGGCGAAACAAATTTATTCTGTGTTAAATGTTGCATGATCAATCCAGAGATACTGATTGTACTTCCAGCGATCACCAAACTGATTGTCCGAGGTATCCTCGTTGTGAACAATACTAATTGTTGCTGTGAATCCCATTGAAACAACTGTGTCAGGGAAATATCTTTCACTCCGACAAAAATCGATGCTACAATCAAAAGGAGTAAGAGAACAAATAGGCCTATTTTTTTCATATACTTGCTCCGTTTTTCTACTTGCTAGAATGACATGATCCTGACTAGAGCTATCACAGAACGAGTCTGATCAGCTTTTCTCTTTGTCTAGCTTTACAGACTAACACCTCGGAAAAAAGATAAAACCTGCTCGTGCCCAATAGCGGCACAATCCTGTTTTCCTATTTTTCTGTCGGTGCTGAACGAGTCTGATCAGCTTTTCTCTTTGTCTAGCCTTACAGACTAACACCTCGGAAAAAAGATAAAACCTGCTCGTGCCTAATAGCGGCACAATCCTGTTTTCCTATTTTTCTGTCGGTGCTGAATGAGTCTGATCAGCTTTTCTAATTGAGAATGATTTTCATTCTTACTTATTAGTCTATGCGAAAATCGTAAGAAAAGCAATACTTTTTTAGCTTTTCTCTATGCTCGATTGTTGTTTAAATTCCGTTCTTATAAGCGGTTTCTCTTAATTCTGTGCTATAATCTGAGGTAAGACTATTGAATGGAAGCAGGTTAGATAATGAATGGCACAAGATGACTTACAGAAACATTTAGATAATGCGATGTATGGCACCCCGCTACTAAAACCAGAGGAACAACGCAAGTATATGGGTACTTTTCGTGAAAGATGTTACTTGACTATGACAATCGAACAGATGAAAGATACAGCCAATAGAACAAATTTCTTAAAAGAGTTAACTCAACATCCTGATGCAACGGTTCTTTTAAATGGTGCAATGGACATTACTTTGCAGTCTGCTTATATTAAACTGATCAATGAACGACACCTAAAATTCACAGTGGTCAATGATTTCGTTGAAAATACGCCAGATGCTTTAGGTTTAGTTTTGACCGCAAAAGAAGCAGTAAACGTGGAAACCATCGACATTGAACAAAAATTTCCTAAACAATCTATATCACCCGAACAACCAGACAAACCTAAGAAGGGGTTTTGGCATAAGTTATTTCATTGAAACGGTATGAAAAAGTCAGGCTCTTCGGTAATTTACTAAAAACCACACAATGCGCTTTCCGCATTGTGTGGTTTTTAGTCCAATTACTCGAGTCTAAAATACTTCTGGATACAGCATTTTCAGTACATCCATCGTTAAATGGCGACCTTTACCCGAATGTGGATAAGCATGCATATGCATTGCTGGGTTGAAGTTTGCTTCTATGATGCCATATGTTCGGCTATGCTTCGTTCCCTTGATCGATTTATCCGGCACGATCAAGTCGATGCCACAGATTTTGGCGCCTAAGGCTTGGACTGCTTCAATGGCAATTTGCTTGTAACTTTCATCAAAATCATCTGTCACATCGATGGAATCGCCACCCGTGCTGACATTAGAGTTTTCTCTTAGATACACAATTTGATCTTTTTCTGGAACAGATGTTGTTAATAAATTTTGTTCTTTTAACATCAAACGCTCAACGTCACCTAACTGAATCAATTCTAATGGTGAACGGTGATGGGTTCCTCTCAATGGGTCGAGATTTTTTTCGGCTACCAATGCTTCCACAGAGCGGATACCATCTCCCACCACATTGGCTGGTACGCGCAACATAATCGCCCGCACTTGATCATCTAAAACAAAGAATCGATATTCCGTCCCTGGCAAGAACTCTTCAATTAAGACAGCTGAATCTTCTTTAAACGCTAACTGCAAGGCTTCAGTATAATCAGCTAATGAAGCACCCTCTTTGAAAATGGTGATTCCTATACCATAATTTGTCGTTTTTGGTTTGATCACAAATGCTTTTTCCGAATATTTTACATAGGCCTGTTCGGCCATTTCCAGCGTATCAAATTCATCGCCAGCAGGAACTGTAAAGCCAGCTTCTGCTAAAACTTTTTTCGTCACTGTCTTATTCTCCATGATCAATGGGACAACATAATTATCTTTACTGGTCATATTAGCATTTTTGACATATTCGATATGCTCATTATGTTTGAGTTTCAAAAATTGTTCTGGTTCATCAAGGATTTCAACCTCGACACCCTTTTGAATGATATCAAATAAAAATAGTTGCGTAGATAGCTCCATGTTTCTAAAGCCAGCCAATTGATACGGGCGTTCAAATGCCATCCCTTGAAATTCTTTCCCGAAAATAATCCCCAATTCATGATTGGAGTTACTTTCAATGATCGTCCACATTTTTCCGGCAATCGTTAAATCAGGTGTTCGCAACTGTGCTCGATGAACTTCTAATGATTTTTTAGCTCTAAATAATCCTAAAGACTCGATCATTTCATCCATTTCAGCAAAAATCCGATCCCCTTCTGCCAATAATTTCACTTGGGCAAACGGATGACCTAAAGCGACTTGCTCATTCAAGAAATCTCCTGTCGCTACCCAATCATTGGGCGCTTCCTTTTCATCAGTCCACAACAAATACAACATAAACAGATGGATAAATTCTAGAGATTCTTCATCAACACCTAGTGGGGCAAACGGATTTAAATCTAAGTTTCGTAATTCAATGTAACGAACACCCGTTTTAGGTAGATCAGCCATTTGCTTGCCGCCGCGTAATCGAACCGCTGAATAAAATTCTTTTTCTTCTGATAATATGCCATTTTCAACCATCCGATGAATATCTTTGATGTAATGTTGTAAAGATTCATAAGATACTTTGACATTTTCATTATTTTTGTAACCAAATGCACTGTTACGTAAACTTCTAACCGGCTCTTTCGGTCGTTCTTCACGTTCAGTAAAGTAACCCGGCTCACTCACAGGAGAAGCGCCAAATAGATACGTGATCAGCCAACGGTAACGTAAATAGTTACGTGAGACTTTCATATATAAAATATTTTTGAATTCTTCGATCGTTTTATACTCTGTTTGCGCTGAAAAAAGCTGCTGAACTAATTCGATATCGTATTCAAAATTAAAATGAATTCCGCTGACCATTTGCTTGCGTTTCCCATATTCTCTTGCTAAATAACGACGATACAAAATCCCATCATACTGCTCGAGTTTGGCGATTTTTATCTCTTCATCTTTTAGTGGTAATTTTGGCGGCATACTTAGGGGCCAAAGCATCTCATGTTTATTCATCGAACGAAACGCTACATCATGAATTGCTGCGAGATAACGCATCATTTCATGGATTGAATTTGCCACAGGTGTGATCAATTCCATTTGCGTTTCACTAAAATCGGTTTGAATATATGGATGATATGTTCGATTCCCTAAAACCGTTGGGTGGTCTGTCATTGCTAATTGACCATCAAATGTCGTACGTTGACTTTCTTTTTCTAATCCAAAGCGCGCTGCCATGATATAGGGGCGTGCATTTTTTTGCTGTAACAACTCTTTAAATTTCATACTGTCGCCTTTCTTCCCTGTTATTATGCTATTACTCATCATTATATAGAAAAAGAGAAGCAAAAAAAATATTTTAGCTTAAATTTTGTCAAAAAGGAAATAAATTTACTACTTTGGACAAAGATAGGCCTTATTTATTTTGTATCCTCTACTATCTATTCTTTCAAGATCCGTGACTTCCATGTATACTAAAAAGAAAAAATAATTTTAATCAGAGAGGTATCTAATGACGAATCAAGCCTTAATCATCATCG
>Ga0308165_1005938_pt1 | contig 11040 bp, 12 predicted proteins | sample PhyWR2_FD_201032 | JGI IMG/M metagenome (GOLD analysis project Ga0308165, IMG submission 201032) | Phyllosphere microbial communities from UC Gill Tract Community Farm, Albany, California, United States - DLSLW.R2 | ecosystem: Host-associated > Plants > Phyllosphere > Unclassified | place: USA... | reverse complement strand
TGGAGATAGCCGTGAACATCAAGTCAATTTTGCTTGCTTCGACAGTCGCAATTGCCGGTATTTCTGGCGCACATGCAGCGGACGCAATTGTTTATGAAGAACCAACACCGGTTATCGCAGCCCCAGTTTTCTCGTGGACAGGTGGCTATCTCGGCGGTCAGGTCGGTTATGGTTGGGGTAAGTCGCGATTCAGCTCATACGATGATGAAGACGGTTTCTTCGCTCTGAATACGAAACCGGACGGCTTCCTCGGTGGCCTGTATGCTGGATATAACTTTGATATGGGCAACAATGTTGTTTTGGGCGTTGACGGTGATATCACATACAACAATCTGAAAGATAGCGCTTCAATCTTTGATGAAGATTTAGGTGAAGTTGCAAGTGTAGAAAGCAAGTTACGTTGGTCAGGTGCCATTCGTGCGCGTGCGGGCTACGCTATTGACCGTTTGATGCCTTATATCGCAGGTGGTGTAGCTTTCGGTAGCGTGAAAAATTCTGCGACAGGTCTTGGTATAGACGATAACATCTACACTGTCTCGCAGAGCAAAACTCTTACCGGTTGGACTGCTGGTGCCGGTGTTGATTACGCGGCTACTGACAATGTCATTCTGCGCCTTGAATATCGCTACACTGATTATGGTCGTAAAAACTTCTCCGCTGGAGATGATATTTTCGGCCTTGAGGCCCGTAACAAGTTTAAGACCAACGAAATTCGCTTGGGTATTGCATACAAGTTCTAATAGTTGATAACCTTCAATCTTACTTTTAACCGCTCAGAGACATCTGGGCGGTTTTTTTGTCGTTGAATTTGGTAGTAACCGACAAAATGTACTCTTAGCGAACCCCTATCTATCCCGATGCAAAGTTCTATATTGCTAATGAAATTAGCAGCAAATCACTCCTATTTCTCGTGCTGACTAGTATCTTTTTGGTGGTGACATGGACGAGAAGTTTTTCTTTCTGCATGCAGACGGTCAATCCGTTGACGAGTTGAAAGCGATTGATTGGAGCAGAAACCCGTTGGGTGATTCCGATCACTGGCCAGCAACACTTAAGACTGCGGTACAAATGATGCTCTCATCGCATTTTCCGAAAGCTATTTGCTGGGGTCCCGACCTTATAACGGTTTTCAATGATGCTTTTCGTCCAATCCTTGGTGAAAAAAAAGATTGTATGGGAAAGCCATTTAATCAGATTTGGTCTGAGGCTTGGGACAACATCGGCCCTATAGCTGAAAAAGCATTCAATGGTGAAGCAACTTTCATCGAAGACTTTCCTTTGATGATTGATCGTTATGGTTATCCTGAGCAGTGTTATTTCACGTTTTGTTATAGTCCGATCCGAAATCAGGATGGATCTGTTGGTGGATTTATCGACACCGTCATCGAGACTACCGGTAAAGTTGAAGCTGAAAAAAATGCGGCAGTTTTCAATGCAGAACTGGCGCACAGAATTAAAAATAATTTTAGCATTATCAATGCAATCGCGAGCCAGACATTTTCAAATATAGACGCGCAAAGCTTGAGAGTGTTTTCGGACCGCCTGCGTGCCCTCAGTAGTGCACACGATGTATTGCGTCTGGGCAAGCACTCAAATGGTTCAATCAATCAGATAATTGACGGCGTCTTATCGGCACTCGCTGTTGAAAAGCGGGTAGATGTCGGAGGTCCTGATATACTGATAGGCCCTAAGGGTGGATCATCTCTATCCTTATTGGTTCATGAACTCGCGACAAATGCCATCAAGTATGGATCGCTTTCGAATGATGCAGGTCGCGTTACTATCGAAATCGAGGCCGCCAATCTTGATGGGGTTGAAACACTCACGTTGCGATGGGTTGAAGCAGATGGCCCTCAGGTGAGCAAACCTGAGCGAATTGGATTTGGATCAAAACTCATACGGATGGGGTTGAACGGGGGCGGTGTGAAAATGGAATATTTGCCGACTGGTTTGAGGGGTGAGTTCTCAACCCCATTGCATTCATTATCAGAAGAAACACGTCACCTACGTGAAATGTATGAGGCTCGAATTGAAACCCACCGTCATAAATAGAATGCACCCTTGTTAACGCGTAAGTCTCGCAAAATAAACAAGACGTATGAAAAGAACGCCTTTACCCTTCCGCTGCCAATGATAATTCTCCGATAGAAGTAAGGCGTGCGGTATGACCAAAAACTCCAGTGCTGCCGCCAGTAACTACATGTTCCGCTCGATCTACCCCACGAAGGCGACCGCATTGGAGACAGCTTACTTGAGATGAAGAAAACAACACCAGGTGAATTGGGATCAATGGGGTGGCAAGATGTTTCTAATGACTTGGTAGATCGCGAGATATGAGCCAGAGCCATCGAGGCGTTGTCAGTTCTTTATAAACAAACCATTGATACGGCAATGAAGGCAAAGAAGATGAAGGACTTATCCGGGCGCTGGCACGGAGATAACGCGTATCTCTTCGGGAAGAAGATGTTGTTACAGGCAAATTATCATTTAGAGAACCAACTAAAGAAATCGGCATAATCCGGGAGTTTCTAAGATGTTAAGGGGTCGAGATAGAGACATTGCGACCCCAGACTTCGGCTACGGATCCTACTCTATGCTGCATAAAGTAGAGCCTGCGAGTGTGGGGGCTATCAAAATACAAAGCCATCATCGTTCAGCGTGCCTTGCATGATCAATGATGCTCGTTTTCATATTCCCAGCGTCGTTTCTCCTCATGTAGGCGAGATATGGCGGGTTGAGTAACGAATCGGTGTTGAAACAGGTTACTTCCCGCCGATCAATTTACATCCCGGTTTCGCGGTTGTCGCCCATATCGGGCTTTTTGCCGGTTACGGACGCAAAGAGCATCTTTGCCGTGGCAGTGATAGCTCCGGGACCGTCCCAAAATTCAGCATGGTTAGGCGATACTGCGATTAGACGAATATTCGGGTCATCCTCGGAATCCCAGAATGCCTTAGCAAAAGGTGACCAGACATCTTTGATTTTGGCGCGATCGTTGGATACTTGAGCGTTGCCTTCAATGAAAAGATAATCATTAGAAGACTCATTTGAAAATGTGAGATGCACAGTCGATTGTCCCTGAATATCGGTGACTTTATCGCTTTTTGCGTCAGTGAGAAAGTAAATCGCGCCCTCGTGCTTGCGAACGATTGGAGACATTGGAACCTGTTTTCCATTCCAACCATAAAAGCAGACGCGGTTCTCTTCAGCTATCGTCCAAGCTCTATGTAAGTCTGAATCTGACATTGTTTTCACCTCTACTCTGCGTATTGGGTTAAAACTATACGGAAAAAGGATTGCCCTCTAGCGGCGACAACGACCGAGTATCATGCCAGCAAGCAATCCGATGATACCGACCGTTGCGAGGGTTGCGGTTGCTGCACCAGGATTTTCGCGAGCGGCGTTGAGCACTCTTTCTCCACGGTAGCGAGCGTTTGACGCTACGTCTTCAAATGCGTTAGATGCGGACGATAATGCGTTGTCAGCTTTGTCAGTAGCGCTACCAAGGCGGTCGGCGAGTTGCGAAGAAAGGCTGCTCAGTTGGCTACGAAGTTCGCTGATCTGATCTGCAACTGTGTTTTTTGGTTCGTTCGCCATCGAGAAAATTCCTTCTGTAAAGAATTGTCCTGCAGCCTTTGCTGCCTTGCTATATGAAAACGTATTCCACCGCGTTTTGTTTCACTGGAACCATAAAGAAAATCTTATTCGGGTGTAGCTCAGCAGGTTGAATGCTCGGCTTGAGTCCGAGAGGTCGCAGGTTCAAACTCTGCCACGCTGACTACATTAAGCAGAAATAACAGTCTATCAGGATAGAGCAGCCTAGCAGCTCGCTTGATTCATAACCAAGAGTTCAGTGGTTTGAATTCACTTCCAGCAACCAAACAAGACCAGCAACGCCACTGACTTACGCGGACCCAATCCGGTTAATTAAGTGTAGGTACGACCATGGTACAACGCACATGGCTTCGCCTCTATAAGACGCCCGACGGCAGCGGCGTCGCGAGCGACAGCTGGCGGTTTCTGGCTCTGGCATTTAGGCAGACTTGAACTGAAGAGGGTGGCGAAGTGACCTTCCTCCTGGCGCTCCGCTCCGAGCTGACAGGCTGCGCCGTGGCTATCGCTGCGGAGCTAACCATCCTTGTCAGCGCGTATCTTAAAAGTCGGTCTGACAGCAAAACAGCCCACACCGCGCGCGAGACGTCCGAAACCAAACCTCAGATCTTCGCCGAGATCGAGAAAATGGTAAAGCTGTGCGGGGTACGGCCTTGAGACTAGTTGGCCACAGGCTGAGTTACTCCGGGGACTTGTTCTCTTGGCAAGGAGGTTCGTCCGTCTTCGTACCGCATGATCAATACGATAGCAGCTAGGGCCACAATTACCGGCACTGCGATGCATAAAACGCGTAGCACTGCGCCGACAATTTCTCCAATCAAACTATTCGATACCTGTCTCATGCTGCAATCATATCAGCAAAGACGTTAAGCGAACAAAAAGGGGCATATTAACTATGTTTAATCTCAAGAGTCCCGAAGCATGACCGGAACGGAAATCATGGGCGTTGTTGGCTTCATCGTGATGCTGTTCGGATTTCTGTTTGGTCTCTGGAAATAGATCGAAGGCCATATAAAAACAGTAAGGTCCGAATGCGGAGCCACAGCGCTTGCCGCTCTGACGCGGCAGGAGCAGACCTCGCAGATCATGCGCGCCATCGAAAGCTTCGCAAACTGCATCGATGGGCTGACCGAGCGCATGGATCGGGTGTTTGAGCAAAAGACGACGCGGCCTCGGTCATATTTCTTTGGCCTTGAGCCATACCCTCGAGAAGTTTAAGCACTACATGTGCTCCTAGAACCAATTGGTGTTCTGGGAGATACATCATGCAGCATAGAATCCATGAGAATATGGAAGTAATCGGCGCTGACGGCGTCCACATTGGAACGGTTGATCATCTTGAGGGTGACCGTATCAAGCTGAAGAAAACCGATAATTCGGCGGCTCACCAAGATCATCATCATTATATCGAGATTGGATTTGTCGCTGATATTGAAAGCGATAAGCAGGTTCGACTTTCTGCGAATGCAGATGTTGCCGTTACACTTGAAGAAGAAGAATCTGGCAAGCCTGTCGATCTCTAATATTTTATCAAATTTGGTCGTTTTGGAGCGGTCTTCGGGCCGCTCTTAAGCCGCGGCTGCAGCGTTGACACTATGAGACGGTGATTTATTAGGCCCTAAAAACGGCTTTCTCTTTGGCTTAGGCAGCAATCCTTCACGTTGTGCCTTTTTCTTCGCTTCTTTTCTGGCCCTGCCTATGGCGGCTTCCTTTTCGCGAATTCGTTTTTCTGAAGGCTTTTCGAATGCTCGGCGGGCCTTCATCTCACGGAAAACACCCTCACGTTGTAATTTCTTTTTCAAAACACGTAGGGCTTGGTCAATGTTATTGTCTCGGACGAGAACTTGCATAATGCCTCCTAACGTCTAACTCCGGAAGATGAATCACGGGCTATTCTCGCTGCCCTCAACCGATCCGTCTTCGCGGAGCTCGCTGTTTTTTCTTCATTAAGAATTGACTTAGCTGTGTGATCAGTTCGCGACTTGAGCACCTCGGGGTTCGTGTTAAGTCGCTTAAAAAGAGTATCTTTTGTGTATTCGGTTATCATGGCGATGTTCTCCAACTATAAAATAAAGCCTATGACTAACGCGCTCGGCTTTTTGAACAACCGCCAGCAGTTCGTCTCAAAACGTTTGAAAGTTTTGACCAGTCACGCGGCAAAGCAATGCGCTTTGAGATGTTCCCCATTAAGTGGGGATGCTCCAAAGGCGAAATATTAATTTTACTGGGTTGTTTCATGAGGTTTCGTGAATTGTCTTGTTGGTTTTCCATAAGAGCCTCTCGGTAAAATTTATTAATTCAATAAGCACGCATATCGAAAAGGGCCGAGCGTGCACTCGACCCTTTAAAAGTAAACTTCTTTCAACAGTGCCAGTACATCCGTGGTCAAAGGAAAGGAGAAAACCTATTTAAGCAGCCTGCAGGTTGCAGGCAGACATCTTGCCCGACTTCATGTCCCGTTCCATATCGTAGCCAATCTTCTGGCCTTCGACGATTTCGCGCATTCCGGCGCGCTCGACGGCAGAAATATGAACGAAGGCATCTGCGCCACCGTTGTCAGGCTGAATGAAGCCGAAGCCCTTTGTGGAGTTAAACCATTTAACTGTGCCAGTGGCCATAAAAAACCCTTTCATAGACGTATAGATAGCAGCACGCAGTTGCGTGAAGCAAAGTGATAACGAATTTTAAAAAGGGGTCCGTTCAGGGCGCAGTGCTAAAAGCGCAATAAAGCAAAACTCATCAAGAAAATATCGATGATTAATACTTAATGAGTGATCTTGTATTTGTCAAATTATATTTATTTTTATTTAAAAAATACGGACCATATCCAATTTTTTTAAAGATATTTGTTCGATTTTTATTATAGAAATTACAACAGACGAACTTTCGAAACTGTCAGTTGGACCAGATATGTTCAGACGGCTAGCGAGGAAATTTCTTGAGCTATTTCGGCGTCCTGCTGTTGACGCCTCCCGCCACAATCAGAAATTGATGGCGAACACGAGCCTCTCAAAACAAGAACTAGTCCATCGTGTCGCTGCGTATCAGCAGCTGGAAAAGCTACTCCAACCGCATCATGCGGGTGGTAAAGCTATCTGATTATGCTGCTTCCTGCAAAAGAGAAGCAAAGACCTCGGCAGGTGTCTTAAATCCAAGACAATTGCGCGGTGTTGCATTGAGATTGTGGGCGAGGGCGGTCAACTGTGCCTGGCTGACTTTTGTCAGGTCCGTGTTGCTGGGCAAATACCGTCGAATGCGCTTGTTGATGTTCTCAATCGCGCCTTTCTGCCAGGGTGAGTTTGGGTCACAAAACCAGCTTTTAGCTCCCATTCCATCCTCCAAAGCCCGATACGCCATAAACTCGGAACCACGATCAAAGGTAAAACTGCGGCGTGCGTGATAAGGCAGTGTAGCGAAGGTCTGAATGATTTTGTTCATGATAGGCTTTGAGTGCCGGCTGTTGTTTTTAATGATGACGCAATAACGGCTCTTGCGTTCAACAAGCGTCATAAGATTGGCTTCCCCAAGGTCACGTTCAAAGATAATCAAGTCGCCTTCCCAGTTGCCGAATTGCAGACGGTTGCCAATAAAATCAGGACGTTGATGAATACGAAACGCTTCTGGAATGCGGGAACTGCGCGATCGTCTGGTGCCGCGTGGGCAGCGCTTTGTTCGCATCTCGGCCAGGTGTTCATACAACTTCAGCGCGTATTCTTCCTTTGAATAAATGAAGCGATAGATCGTTTCTGCGCATAGACGTATCGCGCTCAGGCCATGGCTAACCAGTCGGCCGCAGATCTGCTCCGGCGACCAATGGGCTTCCAATTGTTCTATGACAAACGTGCGCAGCTCGGGGTAACGTCTGAGCTTGCGCAATCGTGTTCTGCGGTCTTTGCTGATGTTGTCGGCAACAACGCTATGATAGCCATTATAGTCTGATATTTTCGTGTCCCGATAGCTGTTGCGATAGATCATCGAGCCATGACGACCCATCAGGCGCGCAATATCGCCGAGAGGGACTTTAAGCTGTTTCAGTTCAAATAACCGACGCCGTTCACGCAAAGTGATCTGTGAATAGCAATTTGACATCCAATTTCCTCCATGGCTAACCACATGAATTCATTGGCATGTTGCAGTTTAAAATAGAACCCACCCCGGCTACACATGCAAATCAGATAATACTAATTATGGAACTTTATTCATGAAATCTGCCAAGTCTCGCCCAAACAGTTAAGTCGAATTTTCAATGGCGTTCGATTTGGTTACACGATGTTAAAGCGACCAGGATTCCCCATCATCTTCCAACCGCTCTTGACGTGAGCGTTCGGACTGAGTTTCTTCCTCTTGAAGACGCGCTATTTCAGCGTCGAGATGCAGAATGTTCTCTTCAACGCCAATCGCCTTGTTATAGCTCTCAGTATCAGCTCCTTGAACACGAAGGGCCTCACTTTAAGTCTTTAGAACATCCAGTGCTTGCCATATATCAATATCAAATCCTTTGTCCAGGAATACAGAGCCTTCCGCACGATGAAGCTTATCCATTTCAGTATCATCAAGCATTGCGTTCATGGTTTCTATAATTTCTATACTAACCTCCGACGACAATCGGTCTCCAGAGAATGTTGCGATGGTCTCAAGAAACCTCGTACCCTCCGCAATGTAATTTTCGTGACTTGTATATGCATCAATTAATCGTGCCTGAAACTCTGACGCACGCGTGTTAGCCTCCTCAGAACCGGACGCGGTTTCGAGATCCAGCCCGTGATGACTGGCGATCGCAAGACGATCGCGTGATATCCAATGCTGCTCAAGGCCAAAAGGCAATGTTTCAATCTTCATGCGAGAGTTGAACTCATCCTGATCAATGCCGTTAGCCTCGAGAGTAGAAAGGATGTTGCCGGGCATTTTGATCGCAAGCTTATAACGATACGCGTCGGAATAAATTGAACCATTGAAACGATGGCCTTTCAAAGTGCCGTTATCCAATCCTTGCACCATACTGTGAAGCTCGTCCAAGTCCTCAAATAAACGCTCTTCCAACGAGGGCCGTTCCGAAGCCTTTTCATTCGCCAGCTGTTCGATCTTATCTTCCAACATGGCAGCAATTGAAAATACTGTATCTGAATAACTATCAAAGTCGGACCGAATGGCTTCAGGCGTTACCGGCAGGCTGACGTGTCCATGTTCTACATAGTCTCGGAAACTCGAAACATCTTTACCGTGCCTTAAAGCGCGGGCGGCACCTCTAAGAGCTGCCTCCATCGAGGAGAACTCGTCGCCTGTGCTATCGGCAAGTATTTCATATTTACTTATCTCTTCACGCAATAAGCTCACTCTGCGTCCGACTTTAGCGCTATCTTCAGATGAAAAGCCGGCCGTCTCCGAGTTCTGATCAAAAGCGCTGTATTCTTTTCCGTTAAAACCAATCCGCCAATCATTTCGATGAACCGTGATCGTTTGGCCGTTCTCGGCGGGAATTTGCACTGAGCGTTTGCCATCGTGTTTGATCAATATCGTATCACCGGGCAAAGCCCGGCTTGCTGCTAAAACAGGCTCGAGTCCTACCCCCCAAACCGTTCGCTCTCCGAACTTGGTATCAAGCGTGATAAAAAAGCTAAGCGACCCCTTCTCTCGACCTTTGAATGGTGCTTCGCCACAATCTAAAATTCTGCCCTCAATCCCGCGCATTGCCGTGTTGCGGCTGTCTTTGGCATAAGCAGAAAATCCGCGAGACAAACGCGACGAATTATTTAGTTCCACACCGTACTTCGCGCCATGATGAACAAGACTGTCTTTAAACCGGTCATAATTAAACTCATGGTCACGGGCGAGATAGAACCACTCTCCTTCAGCATTCCGCCGATTGACGATAATATGACCGTGTGGATTTTTTGTATCGTTATGAACTGCAGCGATGTATTCAAAACGAGCACGCCCCTGGGAGATCAGTTCTTCACACGTATCACGAATGATATACTCCACAGCGCCTATATTGGTACCAGCCGGAAAACTAGCGACCAGATGCATAGTGTGTTTTCCATCTTTTGCAGTTTTCTCAAAACTGTCTGCCCAACGAGATGCGATATTTTTTGTCGACGTACTGTCCAGTTCATGCTGTCCATCAACCTCACCGGAAGGATCAATAATGCGCGCGGCCTTACCCAGCACATAATTCATCTGCGCAGACAAACCGATAAAGCCGCTCGCGAAACCAGACTTCACTGTCTTAAACATAACCTGCGGGGTCGAACGAACATTGGCCGTGTAATGAAAAACGTTTCGGCGGTAGTGCCCCCCAGACTGGGTGCCGCCTCCGATTGTTTTGAAATATTCGTAGCGATTGATCCCCTGAATAGCACTCACGCAGTCTCATCCCTGTCCAACAAGTCCTGCACTGTCGTGAGGCGCCGACGCCCGGAACGCACAAGCAGTTGATCGACAGCACTCGCCTTACTCATCATGACCTTCTGCATGTCTCGAATTGCAGCAACATGTTCTGAACTGGGCTCTCCCCTGCCCTGAAGAATTGCTTCCCTGTTAATCTGATGAACAACTTGATTGAGATTGGTGCCAATTTTCTTCAGTTCATTCGACAATTCGAGCGCGGCTGCCGCGATCTCGCGATCGGCATCAAAGAAGCCGGCAGCCCGTCGTAATACGCGTCGCGACAAAGCAGCAACACTTTCCCCTCTCTCAGAAGCCACTGTCTTGAGGACGGAATAATCATCTGCAGATAAGCGGGAATAGACGCGAACATCGCTGCTCTGTGCGGCTTTTGACGGAAGCGCTCGCTCAAGCTGCCGATAAACCGTCATGCGGGAAACACCAAGCTTCGTCGCAATAGCTGAAACAGAGATGCCGGCACGATGATTGTCAATGATCATTGCAACCTGAGCATCACTTAAACGCGTCCCATTACGGTTGGTAATGTGTAACACTGACAAGTTACATTTCCTGCTTCACAGACAAAAAAATACACCCCTTCCGTAAATCAAAATTCCTCTTCATGCAAAGACTTATGCCGCGCAGAGCGCGGTATTCTGCTTCGATGCCAACGGCATCGCTCGTCCGCGAGCTGGAACGCGCAATTCAACAAGCGCTGTAGGGAGAGCGAGCGGACGAACCTAACGAGGCAGAACCAAATTCAAAGATCCGATGGAGCAGTGTTGAAATACATTCAATAAGGCTCCGACAGCTCTACAGCGCTTGTTGAATTGCGCGATCTGTCTCCGCCTTTCCAGCCTTCGGCTGGAAAAAGGCAATATTTTCAGTTGCTTATCTTAAGTGTTGCAATGATGTCTAACGTAAGCGATGTCTTGATCACACGTTGTCTTGATAATTCCATGGCAATAGTTGGTCGATGTGGCTCTGCTTATGGCCATTAACGATTGCAGTGAGCGTGCTTGTCAGCCATTTCTGCGGATCTAC